>WNFY01006492.1_pt1 | contig 21995 bp, 25 predicted proteins | sample 5400091 | NCBI WGS metagenome assembly WNFY01 (sample SAMN13153364, study PRJNA577476) | soil metagenome | isolation source: 60 cm soil or saprolite under grassland replicate 1 | place: USA:California | collected 2016-06-15
TTTCCACCTCGACGTCATTCTTGAGCAAACGGGTCGCTCTGTGCATGCGCCAACGGGTAAGATACTTGATAGGAGGCTCACCCACCAGACGGGTAAAGCGAGCGGAGAATACCGCGCGGGAGAGACCCACTGCCGCTGCCAGTTCCTCAACCTTCCACCTCCGTTCGGGCGATTGATGAATCAGGCCAAGAGCCGTGCTGATAGATTGATCGCGGAGCGCCGCTAACCATCCTCTAGAGGTCCCCGCTTGTTGCTCAACCCAGATCCGGATTACTTGAATGAAGAGCAGTTCGGTTAAGCGCCTGAGCATCACTTCGGCGCCCTGCCGAGGCGCGGCCGCTTCACGCGCGATCAATTGGACAACCTCGGTGAAGCCCTGCGCCGTGCGGCCCTGTTCGGCGGGAATGTGAATCACTTTTGGCAAGCTGTGGAGCAAGGGAAAAGTGCCAGGATGCTCCAAATGGAACGCTCCACAGAGCACAGCCCTCTTTACTCCCTCAGATGTGCCAGGGAAACTCTGGTATTTCTTCTGCGGATCATAGTCCACATGGAGAACTTGAGTCAGGGGCGAGGTCAGTTTGTCGCAGATGGAGTGAGCGTGCCCGAAGGGGAAGAGCAGGACAGCTCCATCCTCGATCCGCAGAGGTGTCGGGTCTCCTTCAACAGAGAGGTAGCCCCCACCAAAGCTGAGGAGATGAAAGATCATATCTTGACTGGCGGCAAAGTTATAGCGCCAGGGAGGAACAAGCTCTCTGCGCGAAGAGATCCACCCTTTCAGTTCGAGTGTATCCAGGACATCTCCCAGCACGTCCATGCTCTTCTCCTCTCTTGAGACGATCTGACACCTATTTAAGACAATTTAGCATAGATTGCCTCAGCGTTCAAGGGTATACTCTGCCTATCGAGAAGATCACTTGACCCCGCGAGAGTCGCGCGAACAGAAGAGTTCTGTTCCTCATTCACAAGAAAGGAAAGCAGAGGGTATGAACGAAGGAATCAAGGCATCACGCCTCCACGACAAGAACGTGGTCGTCATCGGAGGCAGCAAGGGCGTAGGGCGCAGCATTGTTGCCGCGGCTTACGCTGAGGGCGCGCGGGTGCTTGCCGTTGCGCGGCAGGAACAGCCGCTCAAGCAGCTCGCCGCCCAATTTCCGGGCGTGCAAATACTCGCGCTGGACGCTACTGAGGAGGGCGCTCCTGCACAGGTGTTTGAGACGCTGGCGCCAGATGTCCTCGTCGTTTGCGCGGGTGCTATCCCTCATATGGCGCCCCTGGTGGAGCAAACTTGGGAGCAGTTTTCACGCAACTGGAATAGCGATGTGAAGCTGTCGTTGCTCTTCGCTCAGGCCGCGCTGACTACGCCGCTTCCGGCAGGAGCGACCGTTATCCTCATCTCCAGTGGTGCGGCCATCAATAGTTCGCCGCTTTCGGGGGGGCTATGCTGGCGCAAAGCGCATGCAGATGTTTCTGGCGAATTACGCTCAGAAGGAATCCGATCGTTTGCATCTCGGCTTGCAGTTCCTCGCGCTTGTGCCAGGGGGCATTATGCCCGAGACTGAACTGGGGAAAGCGGCCGTCGAGGCGTACGCTTCCTCTCTCGGTCTTGCACCTGCCGACTTTATCAAAAACATGGGAGCCAAGCCGACACCAGAGGATGTCGCCAAGGCTGTTGTAGCGTTTGCCAGCGATCCGCACGAGAGAGCAGGCAAAGCGTTCCTGGTTTCTGGAGCAGGGGTCACGCTTGTGTCGTAGGTCCGCTGGTTCCGCAGCAGCGCACAGGCGAGCAGAAGCCTGGTGAAAAGGGCGCATCGCGAATGTGTTTTGGGGTCCAGGCAAAGTGACAGGGTTTATACTCACCAAAGGAAGCGACTGTTTAGTCGCCTCTGTCGTAGAACGCAGCGAGCCGGCCTTCGCGGCAAGATAAGACAAGGAGAAGAGAACATCATGGCGACAATGAAAGCGGTACAGATTCATGAATTTGGCGATGTGGATGTCTTGAAATACGAGGATGTGGAGCGGCCAGAACCGCAGGCTGGAGAAGTCCTGGTGCGGGTACGGGCCGCCGGCATTAATCTGGTGGATGCGATCTCGCGCCAGTTCCCGTTACCTGTTACCAGCGGAGCAAAAGGCTTGCCCTACATCCTGGGTTGGGACATCTCCGGCGAGGTAGTGGCCCTGGGAGCGGGGGCGACGCAATTTGCCATTGGTGATGAGGTCTATGGTATGCCGCGCTTTCCCGGTGAAGCGAAAGCATATAGCGAGTATACCACGGCCCCGGTGGTCGATCTCGCTGGCAAGCCACAGCGGCTGACCCACGAAGAAGCCGCGGGAGGATCCCTGGCCGGGTTGACAGCCTGGCAGTCGCTCTTCGATGTGGCCCAACTGCAAGCCGGGCAGAGCATTTTCATTTCCGGCGGTTCCGGTGGCGTGGGTCATTTTGCTACCCAGCTCGCTAAATGGAAGGGCGCGAAAGTCTTTACTACCACCTCGACGCGCAACGTGGCCTTTGTGCGCAACCTGGGTGCCGATATCGTCATCGATTACACACGGCAGGATTTCAGAGATGTCGTGAAGGATGTCGATGTGGTGCTGGATACGATTGGTGAGGATGTGCTCAAGCACGCCTTTGAGGTGGTCAGGCGCGGCGGCATCGTTGTTTCTCTCCCGGGCCAGAAGGGAGTGGGCGCGCTTGGTGAGCAGCTCGCCCCCCCGTATGGCGTCACCTTCTCACTTCCCCTGGTGCATCCCTCCGGGGAGCAGATGGCGGCGATGGCGCCATTGTTCGAGGCTGGTCAGCTCAAAACGCACCTGGAAGCTGTCTTTCCGCTTAAAGACGTGGCGCAGGCGCATAAGCTGATCGAGGGTGGTCACGTTCGTGGCAAAGTCGTGCTGACGGTTGAGTGATAACCTCCCCTCTTTGTAAATCTTTTTTTGCGGTTTTCCTTTGCCTTCAGTTACCCAACAATGGTAACAGGACAGGGAAAGATCAGCCAAACGCGTTCGCGACGACAGCCTGAGATGTGGTCGTCGCCCAACGAGAGCGAAAGGAAGAATCGATATGGAGGCTATCCTCAAAAATAAAACAGCAGTGGTGTACGGAGCAGGTTCCATAGGCGGCGCTGTCGCTGCGGCCTTTGCTCAGGCTGGCGCTACGGTCTTTGTAGCCGATCACCATGAGGACGCCCTCAAAAACCTGGCTGACAAAACTATCCAGACAGAGCGAGTGGATGTCCTCGACCAGGAGGCAGTTGCTGCTTTTGTCAAAGCAGTCGTCGAAAAGACCGGCCATGTTGACATCTCATTTTGTGCCACCTCGACTCACAAAGCGGGTGGCGAGCAAGGCGCAGCGCTGACTGAGTTAAGCTATGAAGATTTTTCGATGCCACTTATCGACTACACGAAAGCAACGTTTCATACGGCAACTGCGGTCTATCCGTACATGGTCAAGCAACACTCGGGCGTCATTATGGGCATGACGGCAGTGGTTTCTCAAATTCCTTTCCCCTACACGGCAGGCTTTGGTCCAGCATGGGCAGCTGTGGAAGCGATGCTGCGCTTGTTGGCAGCAGAATTGGGGCCACATGGCGTTCGTACCGTCTGCCTTCACTCGGCTGGTTCGGAAGGCGCGGCCGACAAGACGCTCGCCCATACCAACCCTGAGCTTGATACACGCGCCGAAGGATGGGGCCAACGCTGGATGAGCCGCAATCTTTTGGGCAAGGGTCCTACTTTGGAAGAAGTTGGTCATATGGCGGCCTTTATGGCATCCGATCTCGCAGGCGCAACGACTGGAACGACAGTCAGCCTGACCGCCGGCATGGTCAATCATTAGGACGTATAAAACCAGAGCTACTGGTGTTGGCCCAGTCTCACGTAAGCTGTTATCAGGCGCAAAGTGAGTGCTGATTGCCCTTCTCAAGCCAACCGAGGCCGCTAACCTAGACATGGGGAAGGTACAGAAAAAGCGCTCCGAGCGGGCAATCCGGTCGTTTCCTTGCTTGCCGCAAGCAGCTTGTATGCCAGTTAATAACTCTTGTTGCCTGAATTTCCGGCTCCTTTGCGCTTGATAGCAGTTCACGTGACATATCTCCAAGAAGCATGGATGAGGGTCACTGACAGACAGGGCCAGTCACTGTGGAAGCCGAATAGCTCGGCGTTCATGTACTAAGAAAAGCGAAAGGAAAAGCAAATGTCGCATGTCACGTTCACCGATGTTGTCGAGACAACAGCCAAGAAGTTCAAGATCCCAGGCGTTGCCGTGGGTGTGTTTGCGGACGGCAAAGAGGTCTATGCTTGTCACGGCGTGACGAGCCTCGACAACCCGCTGCCCGTCGACAAGAACACACTGTACGTGCTGGGCTCGGTCACGAAGACCTATACGGCGACCACGCTCATGCGCCTGGTCGCCGAGGGGAAGGTCGAGTTGGATGCTCCTGTCCATCGCTATGTGCCCGAGCTTCGACTGAAGGACGAACAGGCCGCAAACACAATCACGGTGCTCAATTTGCTCAACCACACCTCGGGGCTGGACTGGGGATTGATCGTTGACACGGGTGAAGGGGACGACGCTCTCGCGCGGTATGTGGCGAACATGGCTGAGTTGGAGCAAATCGTGCCACCTGGCACCCGTGCTTCCTACAGTCAGGCGGGATACAACTTGGTCGGGCGCATCATAGAGAAGGTCACGGGTCAGACGTTCGAGAAGGCCGTTACTTCGCTTGTACTTGAGCCGCTGGGACTGTCGCACAGTTTTTTCGCGCGCGATGACATCATGACCAGGCGGTTCGCCGTGGGGCACAATCCCGGTGACGACGGAACGCTCTCGGTCGCGCGGATGTGGCGGCGTTGGCGAGGCGACAACCCAGGTGGAGGCCTCGCGTCCTCGGTGGCGGACCAGATTCGGTGGGCCCGTTTCCATCTTGGTGACGGTCGCTCAGCAAGCGGGGAGCGGGTGCTGCCCGCAAAAATAGTGCACCAGATGAAGGAGCAAACGACTGAGTTGCGAGGCAGCACGCTCGGTGACGCCATTGGCATCTGCTGGTTCCTGCGCGACGTAGACGGCGTGCGCACCATCGGACACGGCGGGTCGGCCAACGGTCAGTTCGCCGATCTCCTCCTGGTACCTGAGCGCAACTTCGCGGTGGTGTCGCTCTCCAACGCCGGCCCGGACGGCATCCCCTTCAACAAAGCGGTCGTCCGCTGGGCGCTTGAGAACTACGTAGGGCTCATCGACCGCGATCCAGAACCAATACCGTTTGATGCGGCGCGTGCCCAGGAGATCGTCGGAAGGTACGAGACCAATGCCCAGAGGATCACCATCCGCATGAACGGGGCAAGGCTGACGATCGAAGCTGGGATCAAACCGGAGATCCGTGCGGCATCTGACACCGAAATGCCCCCCGACTACCCGCCGGCCGATATGGGCCTGCTGCCCGGCGACAAAGATGAGTACATCATCACTAGTGGCGGTTTGAAGGGGCAGCGCGGCTTCTTCACTCGTGACAAGAGCGGAGAAGTCACGGGAGTAGACCTCGGGGGGCGGTTATACAGCCGAGTGCCGACGACCTCCGGATAAGCCTGACATGCGGATCTCGTATGGGTCGGAACTCCTTGGCGCTTGTACTGTTCTTGGCGTTGCCAAGGAGGGAGATAGCAAAGAACCACTTAGTCCGGGGCGTTTTCATCACCCCTGGCTCTCTCCACGCGCTCTCGGGGATCAGAGTCCGCGTGGAGAGGAGCGAGAAGAGAAAGGCGAGCAGTTCCTATGGACGAGATGCATGCAGGGACAGGGACCCTGGGTGGAACAACCAGGAGAGCGCGTGCTGTTTGGGGAGGAAAAGAAAACAGGAGTTGCTCACCCACCTGGTTCCGCTGCACGTGTGGGCCGAACGCTGGGCGAAGCTTGTGGCGAGAAATGAGGGGACAGAGATACAAGAGGCCCAGAAGGCGAGCGATTGAGAAGAGACAAAGGAATTCACCCGGCTGCGGGACGAATTGAGCCGGCAGCGGCGCGCACTGCCGTGGGAAAAGGTTGACAAGCAGTACATCTTCGATGGACCAGACGGCAAGGTGACGCTGGCCGACCTCTTTGAACAACGGAGCCAGCTGATCGTCTATCACTTTATGTTTCCTCCGGAGGATGACGAAGGGTGCCCGAGCTGCTCGTTCTGGGCCGACACGTTCAACGGGAGCAGTATTCACCTTCCACACCGTGACGTGAGCTTTGTGGTCATTTCACGAGCACCGCTGGCCAAGATCGAGCCATTCAAACAGTAAATTTGCTCAGGCCCAGGAGTATCCAGAGATGCACCACCCCAAACGAGGGGAAAAAGGGAGTATTCTTGATCCCTACAAGGGCTACCTCTTACATCGCTGGCAACACGGATGCACCAACGGGGCTCAGCTCTACGATGAGATCAAAGCTCGCGGATATCCAGGATCGGCACCTCTGCTGGGAATGTTTCTAGCAGAGCTGAGGAGAAAGCATCAAGAAGCAGGATCAGCCTCAGTTCTGACACTGGATACTTCTACACAGATTCTCGAAATTCCTCCTTCTCTCCCACCTAAGCCTCGTATTACCCGTCGGATGTCCGGGACGCGTGCATCCTGGCTCTGCGTCAGTCAGCCCGAGAAGCTCGATGAAAAACAACAGAAGCCGGTCGAGCAGATCAAAGCCGCCCATCGTGATCTGGAGACGGCCTATCAATTAGGGCAAGCATTTGTGATGATGTTGGCAGAGCGCCGAGGCGGGGATTTGGATGCCTGGCTGATCCAGGCTGAACACTGCGGTCTGCCCGAATTCCCAAAAATGGCGAGAGGGATTCGCCTCGATTATGCAGGGGTGAAGGCCGCGTTTTCTTCAGAATGGAGTCAGGGTCAGGTCGAAGCACAGGTGAACTGTTTGAAGCGAAAGCCCCGGATCGTGTTTGGCAGGGCAAACTTCGATCTCCTGCGGCTGCGCGTCCTGTGCCGCATCTAGAAACCCGCGTTCTGTTCTTGCCCCTCCCTTCCGCTCTGATGTTTCATGACAGATCTCTTTCCTCGCAAGCAAGCAAACTCACTTTTTGTGAGGATGAGCCAGCCTCCTCTTGACGTTTACACCTCAGAAAGAAAGCAGATCGCCCCACTGAATTATCCTGATCTCGCCCAATGGAATGCCCAAATTTACACACTATCTAAAGTGTCATCATCTAAATAAAGTGCTCGACAGGGGATTCCCTTTTGCCTCACGGGAAAACGCCAGGAACACCTGTTGGAACCCCAGCCTGGTGCTCGCACCGGGCCGCGTCACTGCTCGTTGACATGCAGCGTGGTGTCCAACCAAGAGAACACACGATCATTAAAGAGCAACAACGCTCCAAACTGACAATGCTCCTCGGCTCCCTCCTCGGCAGTAAATCGCAGCAAGGTTTTCGGACACGTTAGTGCCTCATAGAGCCTCTTGGGCTGGCCGGCAAAGAAATGATCTCTCTCTGCTTCGCACACCAGGGTGGGACACGTGATCTTGTGGGCTACTCCTTCCAGTGACCAGGACTCCGTCGCCTCGATCAGGTCCCAGATGGAGCCAACTTGAAACGTGAACATCCCATTCTCGATGGCCCAACGGATCCCGGTGTTGCGTTGCATCACCTGCTTGAGCGTATATTGTGCGGCAGCGCGTCCGAACAGAGCAGCTACCCTGGTGACAGCGCGCGCCTTTTCGCTGAAATGGTAGCTGTAGAGACCGTCATCAGCGATCAGGGCCACCAACCGATGTTCAAAGGCGGCTGCGCGCGGAGCCAGATAGCCGCCAAGACTGATGCCCATGAGGGCGATGCGAGCGGGATCCACGTCAGGCCTCCTCAACAGAGAGTCGACCACAGGCGTTACCACCTGCTCCCAATCCGGGCGGAACGGCAGATGCTGTTCGCGCAGGAGAGCGCCTTGACCAGGTCCTTCAAAGGTGAGGCAGTTATAGCCTCGTTGGATGGCTACGGCGGCGATCAGAAAATACAATTCTTCCCCTGTCGAGTCGTACCCACCATGCACCATCAGGGTAGGACGTGGCTGGGGGGAATCGTCTGGCCGGTAGTAATACCCTGGAAGAAAGGTTCCCTCATAGGGAATGAGAACCTCCTCCACCGGGGTATCCATCAGTTTGACCGCTTGACGGAAGGTGGTTCTACTGGTGCCCCAGGTGGCCAGGATCCGGGGATCGTGCGGATTGCCGTGGAGAAAGAACTCCGCGGTTCGATAATAGTTGGAAGCGCGCAGATAGGCCTCTCGCGCGCTTACCCGCTTTCCACGCTGGAGTGCGGAGTCCGCCAACGTGTGAACTCGTCTGGCCGTTTTGCTCCATTGCTCATACCAACTCTCGAAATCCCCTTGCCGGATATGAGAGGCCGTGACGAGACATTCTCCGATATCAGCCCCTCCATAAGGAGCATAGCCTATGGTTCGTAAAAGCTCAAACGAAAACGTCTGATCCTCAAAGACAAGACGCATCTTGCTTCCCTCGCTTTCCGATGCTATCCAGTCCGGGCAAGTCACCCAGACCCTCGATGATCCGGGTGGGCTAAAGCCCCCGGACGTCTTCACTACCCGAGAGCGTCACCATCGATGGTGTCAATCCCAGGACGGATGCCGGGAAGAATTGGTAGAATCCTGCGGGCCATGCTCAAGCCATTCGCCCGTGTTTTCCAACCTCTTGCCCACCCAGAGGGCTGTGCCAATTCCTCCCGCGGAGTTCTGAGATGTACACCTTGCGGTCCAGCTTCACCTGCCTGGCATCCCGATCGTCTTTGCCATGGCCCACGGCCTGGTTCTTGCCTCGTTGACCACTACGCATCAGGCTCCTGATTGAGAGCTCTGGGCCGGGTACTTATTGAAGACGACATGCCAGGGATGCACATGGGGTTGAAAGACCTTCGCCAGCACGGCGGGGTCGTGCGCGACTATCTCGTCTGCCTGCGCAACGCTTGCGACATCGAGAATGCCCAGGCCACCCTGATTGTCCAGAAAAGGACCGCCCATGAGGAGCTGCCTGTGAGTAAAAACCTGGTGCATATACCTGCCATGTTCCCGATAAAAAGGCTGCTCACGAACCGACTTCCCGGCAAGCCAAGCTGGGCCAGGGGGGTAGATGACGATGAACATCAATGGCTCTCCTTTGCAAACTTTCGTTGCGCCAGCTGGTACAACGCTCTCAGGTCCTCACCCTGGATGGGGGGGATGAGGTGCTGGCTGCGAGCGCTAGAGACTGTAGAACACTCTTGCGAGCTGCCGGGCAGAAAAACGATCAGCCGTCTGTGCGTCTGCCAACTCTTCCTCGAAATTGCCATAGCCACGACGTCCATCAGACCGTACCATTGCCTCGCCAGTGGACCAATGGAGAGGCTCACCTCAGGTTCCAACGCTTTTCCCTCTTGCTCGCTTTCACGGCAGGCTGGTGTTCCCTTTTCCTCATCTGTGTCGGCAAGCCGGTGTTCCTGGACCCCTCTCACGTTCTCGCCGATTGTATCGGCGACCTCATCGTGCGTGACACGGCGCACCGAGCCAGTAGAGAGTGTTCTTCGTGGGAGCATGAGCCCGAGGATACCCACCAGGGCCGCCATTGCCGCTCCAAGGGCTTGCAGTCCGTTGGCGGGTCTCACCATCACCTCAAAATCGCTGATCTGGCCAGCATCGTTGAACTGGATGATATCCACCCCCTTCAGGCTCATGGAACCAACATGGGCGCTGAATTCAAGGACCACTGCATGGTCGCCCACAAACTGTCGGTGATAGGTGAAATCCTCCTGGACACGCGCGACGCAGCTTATGTACAGCAGTGCCATGGCTTTGCCCTCTTTTGGATTCCAGAGGACGGGCGAGCGGAGGAGCACATCATCGGCCAGCGCCTCCGACAGTGCTTGCATATCTTGCTCGCTGACAAATCTGTGCCACTTCGCGAGCCCTTCGGGTACTAAATCCATCATCACGCGCTTGCTCCTTCTGAATGGTATTGACCAGATCTGACAATGGTGTGGCCTCACCCCATCCCTTGTTCCTCTGGAACGGGAGAGGTCGTTTCGTCTCTGAACGCCCCTGATTGGGAAAGTTCCTGGCGCTCTTGCAAGACGCCCGGCAAGCTTGTACGTCTCCTCGTGCAGGCGATCCTCGACGACTTTTCAAGAGCGCAGACCTACAAACTGCATCGCCTCGTTTCGGTAGACACTTCCGGTGGCGCGGGGAGCGGCAATCGAGAGTCGTGTTGCTCCCAGGGTATTCCAGGGCCATCCCTGAACGAGCACCTCATGCGCGGTAAACTGCGTGCCTGGAAAAGAGGAGTCTATTCGCTCTCCACCAGGCGTCTCCCGTCTTCTCCTCCTCTGCGTCCACCTCCGAGAGGGGGGGACCGGCAAAGGAGTAGAGCACCTGTGGATGGAACTGACGTACCACGTGCTCATACTCGCCCGCACTCAACGCACGAAAACCGGCGCGGACGATGCGACGGACCATGGCTTGATACATACATTCACCTCATGTGCAGCGCAACAGTTTCTCCCATCATTAGGTATGCACCTTGTTGCATACCTCTGTCATAGAGTATAATCTCCTCTGCAACAAAGTGCAAGGGGAACAGCTATGGCATTATCACACGCGATTCTCGCAACGCTGCTGAGTGGGCCGGTCAGCGGGTATAAGCTGACCAAACGCTTCAATGCAGCCATTGGCTATTTCTGGCAGGCCACACACCAGCAAATCTATCGCGAACTGGCGTCACTGGAAGCACACGGCTATGTTGAAAGGATCCCATCTGCATCGCCCTCAACGGAAAAGCTCTATGCTCTTACGCTTGAGGGACGCAATGCGCTCGCTGAGTGGATCAAGCAGCCTTCTGAACCTGGCATATTGCGTGAAGATCTGCTCCTCAAGGTACGTGCGGGATCCCTCGTACCACGCGAAGTACTCTTGGCCGAACTGCGCCGCCGCCGGGCGCTCTCGGCCTCGCGGTTAGCCGTCTATCGTGAAATACAGCAGCGTGATTTTCCTGACCCGCAGCACCTGACCTATGAGCAGCGGCTGCTCTATCTGCCGCTGCTGCGCGGGTTGATGTCTGAAACAGAAAATGTCGCCTGGTGTGATACTGCTATCGATTTGCTCCAGTCCAATCCCTGACGTCCCCTTCTCATTGCTGATTGCCCCCACCTTGAGGAAAGAAGACCCTTGGGGACACCCCAACCGCAGGCACGGGGCGAAGCCCCGTGCACCCCCAGGGACGAGTGGATTTCCGCAGGGCGATTTACAAGGTCAATCACGTGTTGACCCGGGCGACTTCTGCGCGAGGGCGACGGAGCGAGGCGACAGAGGAACCCAGCCGCTTGGCGAGGCCCGCGCCGAACGGGAGGAGCATGTGGCGCTGGATGGCAAGACGAGGCGTCGGACGGTTGTAAATCTCAGGATTCTGTGAGAGCAATTAGTACAGTTATCTGGGTGGGCAAGCGGTCTGAAAATACAGACTTTCGGCAGGGAACGGCCCGCAGAATTATACTAATTGCTCCCACAGAATCCTGGGATTTACAAGTCCGAACCGTCAAGCGTGATCTAAGCATCTGATCCCACACCAGATGTCACCCCAAAACCTGCACGCTCGCGGCGCAAGAAGACTGCCGAGCCAAACGAATCTCAGGCTGGCGCACAGGGAGCGTCGAATGGCAATGCGCCATCCACGCCGACTGATCCTGAGCCGGAGGCAAAGCCCTCCAAACTGAAACGAACCAGGCGTGTTGGAGAACCGAAGCCGAAACGGTATCCAGTCGGTGAGCAAGAAACCCCGGCGGGCTCCTGAGCGGAAAGAACGTCCAGAGAGCACGTGGCGTGCTCTTGACTCGCCGCACCTGTCAGCACTCACTAGTAAATTGGGTCAAATTCCGAACTTCTCGTTTTCAAGCTCTTCCTCCTGCGCTCGGATTATCGGTGGTGACGGAAGGTGCGGCGCAAGTCGTCAATCCAACCGTCCGGGATTTCCCAAGGGATGAAGTGACCACCGCGGTCGTAAACGGTGACGTTCACGTGGTTGTACCAGGATGCCCGATCGCTGCTCAGGAAATGCTGAACACGGTTCTTCGTAGAGACACCGGGCGGGTTCTCATAGCCCACGAACGTGATCCCGGTGGGAGCTTCGACGACTGGCCAGCGGTCGTGGGCGGGTATCCACGGATAGCGGTTTGCATTCGCGTACATGCGCATGGAGGTTTCGATGGCATTATTTACCCAGAAAATCATGGCGTGCGTGAGGAGATCGTCTTTCGAGAAGACGTTCTCAACATGGCCGTCGTTATCGCTCCAGCTCGCCCATCGTTCAAGAATCCAGGCGAGCATCCCCACCGGAGAGTCGCTGAGTCCGTATGCAAGGGTACTCGAATCGAGCACATGCACGGCCAGATGGGCAGCGAAACGGCGATCGAACGCTACGATCCTGGCCCGAATGTGCTCTGGAACACGCTCTGGAATGGGATGCCCTCCGCTGAGATCCCATGCCCGATCCCCATTGAACAAACTTAACTTTTGTGCAGAGCCAATATGGATCGCGTACAGTTCGTTGGCATATTTATGCCCAAGTTGGCCAGTCACCAGAGCCCCGACATCGCATCCAGAAGCTCCGTACTTTTCGTAGCCAAGGATGGTTGTCATAAGGGTGTGCCAGAGATCAGCAACCTTCCAGAAATTCATATCCGGGTTGTTTGGCAGGGGCGTCGAGAAGCCGAAACCGGGAAGTGAGGGGACGATGACATCAAACGCGTCTGCCGGGTCGCCACCGAATGCGCCAGGGTTCGCAAGCGGATCAATGACCTTGGACCAATGCCAGAAGGTCCACGGCCAACCATGAGTCAAGAGAAGTGGAACGGGGTTCGGGCCGACACCAGATCTGCGCATAAGATGCACAGGAACGCCATCGACGTTCACCTGGTAATGTTCGTAGCGATTGATGGCTGCCTCCGCTTTGCGCCAGTCGTAGGCACCCAGCCAGTAGTCAACGAGTTCCTCAAGGTAGGTTCGACCAACACCGTAATACCAGTCGTCATTGCCAACACCCAAAGGCCATCTGGTGCGCTTTAGCCGTGTGCGAAGGTCCGAGAGTTGCTCGTCCGAGACGTGGATCAGTGTGGGTTGAAGTGGAAACGAGGAGCCGGAAGACGAGGCTCCTTCCTGGCTTGCAGGCATAGTTTACTCCTTTTCTTTTGGGCGTTCCGTGTGCTGTTCGGGGTTTTCGGAAGGACGTGGGTGCAATGGGAGCTCCGGGGTTCTTTCCAATTCGATCGCATGGGCCAGAGCAGGCACGGCGGATGCAATGGCCGCCCGTTCTTCTGGGGACAAGCGGTCAAGCAAGCTGGTGAGCCGCTCCACACGCGCGGCGCGGCGTGCTTCGATGACCTGTGCTCCGCGTGTGGTAAGTTGTACCAGCACCGCACGGCCATCGCGGGGATCTGCTCGACGTTCGAGCAATCCGTCGTCTTCGAGCCGTCGCACCATTTGCGTGATAGCCGGTTGCGTCATTTGTTCTGTTCCCGTCAACTCGGTCAGCCGCATGGGGCCTTTGCGAGAGAGCGTATGCAACACCGAAAGCGTGGTGAAACTCAGCCGTTCCACCGAGGGTAATCGAATGAAGATGGTTGTGAATTCTTCAATAATGGTTGTCAAGTCCCTGACATTGAGGTCAGGATCAGAAAAATGATCTGTCACACGCCATATTATATCACAATTTTATATAAATTTCCTATGGAAATAAGCCTTGATGCTGTCAATCCCAGGAGAATGCCGGGAGAAATCGGGACGGGTATCTGGGTGGACAAGCAATCTGAAAAGGCAGACTTCCGGCTGGAGAACGACCCGCAGAATTCTCCTCATTAGCCTACAACTTCATTTGTGCTCTGTGAAGCATATGTTGGCTCATCCCACGGGTTGCGTGTATGACTTCCCTACCTCGTCAGAGGGGAAGCTTCCCAACATCGTAGACGCTCAAAAGAAAAGACGGTACACTCCTCTTGAGATCGAAACAGTAATCCATTCTAAAAGAGGAGCCTGTCATGGAAGCAGTCTACTACGCCGCCCAAGCCAATCTCCGACGCTTGATGATTCTGCATCCTAATTGGACCCGCGGACAATTGGCCCAGGCCACAGGGATGTCAAAGAGCTGGGTCGCGTAACGGGAAAAAACGCCTCGTGAATGTACCACCTGATGATGAGCAGGTGCTGCGTGGGCTCAGCCGTGCCCCGCGATACCCGGCTTCGGTGGGAGCTCCTCAAGGGAGTGACTTTCCCGCTGCACAGGTCGCGCTTTTGTCACGCTCTAGGGGTCGCGGTGCTCATCTGCGATCCGCATCACCCCCAACAAAATGGCTTTGTGGAACGGTATCACCGTACGCTCACTCAGGAATGCTTGAAGCGAGAGCGCCCCAAGACCTTAGATGAGGTTCGCCAGGTGACGGAAGCTTTTGCGGCCCACTATAATTGGCAGCGGCCCCTGAAAGCGGATCAGCTGTGGCAATCAGCCTCCTCGGGTCGCCTTTCCCACTCTGCCCACTCTGCCCTCTGTTCCTGATCTGGTCAATCCCGATGCGCGGGATATGCTGTGTGAAAGGCCAGCACCTGGTGCGGCGAGTCAATCGAAAGCCGATTTGTGAAAGTCGATTTGTATCCCTACTACATCTCCAGCAAGCTCGCTGGTCAGCGGGTGACCTTATCCATCCAGGCCGCAGAACAGAGTTTACAAGTGGTCTATCCTCACGAGTATCGCCGCTCGCTGCCGCGCGTATGGCTTACATCAACGGGCTCTGCCTCGATCTGGGAGTATCTCGCACTCATGCAGCGCGAAGCCTCGACGCGAACCTCGCCTGCTTGCTTTAGGGAGGTGGAAAGTCCACTCCGACTGAGCCCTCTCCTCGCACGATGAAAGGAAACCATCCCTCTGACGAGGTAGGGAAGTCATACACACAACCCGTGGGGCCGCCTCTACGATACTGTTCCATGTGGAATGAGATGCCATTGTTGAGCGTGCCGTTTGGGAATGCGCTGCTGGAGCTCATCGGCGTGAGCCACTTTTTCCCCCATCATGAGTTGAGCACGAACGATGCGGACGATCCCCAAAATCGGGTCAATTCCAGTTCCCCAACGGAGGCAAACTGCGATGGTTGCCAGTGCGGCCTCTCCAAAATTGAGTTGAGACTTTGGTGGAATCCTGGCTGTGCGAGAAATGGCTTCGAGATGGCGAAACACTTGATCGTACATCGTGGGTTCAGGCGGGTGAATAAGACGACGAGACAGCGTATTTCCCAAGGGAGTTTCCTCCATCGTTTCTTCCCACCAGCTGGCATTGAGGACAAAGGTATCACTGACGTTGACAGACAATTGGTGGTTTTGCATCTTAGCAGACCTTTATATAGCAAAACATGCAATAACAGGGGAGACAAGATCACGTACATCGGTGCTTTTCATAGCTATGGAATGTGTGGTACTGCCAGGATTAAAGTTGACCACGTCATTCTCGAAAAGTCCTTCTTCCAATAATGCTAGAATTTTTTCGAATACACCCATTCACTCGGTTCCGTCCATTCTCTGCAATAGTCTTGTTAAAACGTATGCTCACAAAAGTCCCTCTAAATCTAGAGGTTCCGCTTCTCTAATTCCTCTTTTAATGCTCGTAAGCCCTTGTTCTTATTTCGCAGAGCAGTGATATGCGCGCTCCACTCTGCTTCATGCCCTTGCTTCTCATACAGATACTTGAGCCGTGCTACATAGTTTACCGCCTGCTGATAATTTTCCCGTCCACGCCCCTCTATGAGTCGTTCCACCACCTCTTTGTACAGCCGAATGGCATCCTCTGGATAGTGCTCCTCTGCGGCTCTTGCCACCTGAAGCTGATACTGACTCGGTGCCTGACGAAAGCCGTAGCCAGAGGGCGACGTAGTTGATAGACGCTCCATAGTTGCCAGAGCAGCTAATGCCTGATCGACCTCTCCTTCATCCAGGTAGATAGTGACGAGCGCTCCCCAACGCTCTTGCTGCTTTACTACCTCAATCAGTCGCGCCCGGTGATCAGACCATACCTTTTCTGGCAGACCAGCTAATCGCGCCGCAGAGCGAACGGAGCGATACGTAGTCTCATCCGGGCTCGCCTGAAAGCGCATAAGGTCTAGAGTCAAAGCTTGCTCCGTCTTCCCGTACTCGCTATATTTTTCGCCCAACCAGCGGCGGTAGATGTCAGCTGTACGCGATGCAGTGAAGTCTTGCCGCTTGCCAGCAAGGGCGCGTTCAATCTCTTTGAGCTTCGTTTCAACAAATATCAGTGCCTGGCCTTGCCACTCACTCCCCGATTGTATCAATTGCTCGGCGAACCAGGTCACGTCCGTAGGTTCGGTCAACTCCGTGCGAGCAACCTCCTGTGCTTCATTTGCTCTGCCATGCTGTAGTAATTTCTCGGTCAAATCCTTGTACAAACCGACCTTTCGATACTCTTTGAGTATATCCTCATCGCTGAAAGATTCTGCTGATTTGAGCGTTACCAGGAAAGTGACGATGTAGCGATTGCGCCAATGGCTTGAGAAGTCTTGCCCTGATCTTATTTCTTGACGAAGCCATACTTCAACGCCCTTTCGCTCTTGCTCCGTTGCATGCCGTGCGATTGCTCCAACAAGATCCACTTCGATGCCACCATACTCATGTCCAAATTTCCAGAGATCTAACAGCGCGCTCAATAGTGCCTCGCGTGCTGTCGTATCCAGTTGTTCCTGTGGTGGAAGGGTAGACTGAGTGTCCAGGCACTCTACCAGGCCAGCAGCGCACTCACCCAGAACCCAACTGAGCTGACCCTCGTCGTGTATCTGCTCATACTGCATGATCGTTTCCCGGGCTACGGTAGCATAAACGACCTGCGCGTTGGCCCACTCGCCCGCCTCGGCAAACCCTCTGCCTATGTCATACAATGGCTCCAGCTCGGCAGCAGCGCGACTAGCTGCATTCCATCCTTCTCCCGCATGATAAAAAGCCAGATTCACCTGTCTTTGAATCGTAGAGGGATCAAGGGTACGTTCTCGGCCCTTCCCTGGCTTCTTCTCTTCTTGCATTGTCGTCGCCAACTGAAGTCCTATCAGCAGTTCAACCAGTGGTTCTATGTTGGGCTCACGCTCCAGAAGTTGTTCGAGAAGAAAGAGTAATTCCTCGCGACTTTTCTTCTTCAGTTGTCCCAATACGGTTGTCTCAGACTCTCCGGTTGCCTGTTCATCTTCCGTCATGCTCTTCCCTCTCTAGCAAGAAGACACCCACTATTGCTCAATACTGTGTATCATCATACGCTATTAACGGGCAAAGGTAAATATGAGGTATACTGACCGACACATGGGTGGCGGTCAGTACCAGAAACATTCCTTTGATCAGAAGTAATCGTCAGTGTGATACACTTGAAACAGGTATTCCCGAGGAGGGAGAATATTGGACGTTGGAAGAAAAATGGAAAGCAGAAATTGGACAAGAGGTGAGAGCGTCGTGGTCAAACCAGACGTCACCGATCCAGATACAGGCCACACTATTGGTGGGTGGCAGGGGCGCATCAGTGCGATCTTTGATGAAATGGGAACCCTGGCCATCCAATGGGATAGCCATACACTGAAGAGCATGCCTCTCACTCATATTGCCTGGTGTGAAGAAGAGGGAATGTCCTGGTCAGAGATGAATCTGTCTCACCATGAAATAGAACCTGCGACAGCACGCGATACCGAGGACGACGTGACCAAAACCATCGCGGAGATTGGGTCCAGGTCTAGCTGGCTACATCTCGGAGGAGAACAAGGCAAAAGGATTCAAGAGATCGTGAACCGGGCGCAGGATCACGACGTATTTGCAGTGTTTCGGGTCTGGCATATGTATCTAGAGGAGCACCTGGTCTTCCCTTTCGCGGCTACAGTAGCAGAATATCAGCGCGGGCCGGTTCGCCAGGGCGCTCGGGTCAAGGTTCTGGACATCACCTTCCTGGACGAGACATACGGCACCATCGTGGCGGTGAAGCAGAAAGATGGGGTGTATGAACTTCCCCTGTGTGATCTGAAGGCCACAGATGCGGATGTCGAGATCCGGCAATTGGTGGAGGATTACGCGGTGTGGTTTGCCAATCGCTAAGGAGGCAAGCAATCATGGACACGTTTGATACCTCTTCACTCCGGCGGGCACAGGTGGATGCCAAAGCCGTACGTCGGCAGGTACGATCTATTTTACACAGCTTGGACCGGATGCGTTCCTCTGAAGCCTACTGGCAGGTGGGCGCTGTTGTTAATGAGGTACGCCAGTTGCTGGAGCAGGGCTGGACATTGATCCAGGCAGACGATGGTCGCAGTGCTCTCTCCTTGCTTGAAGCCATTACTGAAGCATATGTGGCTGACTGGACCAATCTAGATGATTCAGATGGTGAGGCCAGCGGGTTCTTTCAAGACCTTGGCCCTCTCTGGACAGAAGCCTTGCTCAGCGTGGACCTTTCGTCCAAAGAGGGTAAGGTATGGGCAAGTAAGTTGGAGATCTGGCAACGGGAAATTGATGATTACGGAGTCGATGAGGTCTTTGCATCTGCACAGGAAGCGGCTCTGCGAGGTTGGGACGATCCTGGACTCCAACAGGTTTTGCAGGGAACCGACAGCGAAAACGACTCCTGGGATGGAGAAGCACCTGAAGTAACGGTTGCCCGGCTTCATATACTGGAGCGACGTGAACGCTTGCAAGCGTATCTTCATCTGGCCCGTGCAGAAGGGCAGCACGAAGCCTACGTTGCTATGCTGGTACGCCTGGGCCGCACGCAAGAAGCAGCGGCCTATGGACGAGCACACCTGGAGACTGCACAGGAGGCTCTTACTCTGGCCAGCGCGTTATATGACCGGGGCGAACGTGAGCAAGGCTTGCAAATCGCTGAGGAAGGTCTCCTTCTTCAGGGACCAAAGGCTTCACTCGCGAAGTGGCTCCGGGACGAAGCGGCAACGATGGGCGAAAGAGCACGAGCCCTTGCAGCAGCCGAGGTGGCCATACGCTCAGAGCTGAGCTTAGTCAACTATCTTCGCGTGGCAGAGATCGCCGGGGAACACTGGCCGGAGCGGCGTGCAGACCTGCTGGAGTATGTACGCCGCACGAAGTCATACATCCCACAGGGGCAAGTCGATGTGTTCCTGCATGAGGGACTCATTGATGATGCCATCGCCGCAGTCGAGCCTAAGGCAACGCATACCCTGGTAGAGCGAGTCGTGGACGCTGCGATGCAGTCCCATCCCGCATGGGTGATCAAGGTCTGTCAGCAGCAGGCGGAGCCGTTCATGGATGAAGGCAAAGCACAGTACTACAGTGTGGCAGCCAAATGGCTTGCGAAGGCGCGTACGGCTTATCGACACATGGGTCGTGAACAGGAATGGCGGACGTACCTGTCTGAATTACTGGACCATCATCGGCTCAAGCGCAAATTAGTGCCGATGTTAGAGGCGCTGCGGCAATAAAGATGAGTGTAAGTGCTTGCGTTCTCATACTCAGCAATATTGCTGAGAAATGAGCCTCTCTCTTCTTTGAGTGCCTCAAGTACCGCAGCAATGGTCTGGGGAGAGAAACAACCTTGTTTCTCCCTCACTTTTTTGTAGCGGGCTTGGTCTCATCTCTCATCCAACCTCCTGTTACCTTGAATGTGACGACTTCCTTGAAATCATGCAATGCATCGCCCACGGATTGCGCAACGAGGTTGTAGGGGCTAGCACCTGAGCCAAAAATGTGTCTCCTTAATGAGAGAGTATCAACACATTCTCATCAAGGAGATCGACATGAAGAGTATTGCTGATGGATCGATCATCGTCCAGGCTCGACATGAAGAGTATTGCTGATGGATCGATCATCGTCCAGGCCTCTTCTCAATCAGTGCCCTCAACTCCACCCTGGTTTGGAGAAGTCGCCCTGATCGTGCAGTATCTTCGCAAGCACCATATCCTTTCCGCTCTCACTGAACAAGTGCGCTTTGCTCGCCGCCGCTTTGGCCACTATGAGGTCATTGACTTTCTCGCGGTGCTCTTCGGATATGCTCTCAGTGGCGAACGGACGCTGGAAGCCTTCTACGAGCACCTGTCTCCCTTTGCCTCAGCAGATCACTGGCACTTTTCGGACGAGAGCGTTTGCCTGCACGCTCCACACTCAGTCGCTTTCTCGCGGCTCCGCCTAAAGAGCCCGTCGAAGCTCTGCGCTCCCTGTTTCTCTCTGATCTGCTGGCTCGTCCTCTGGGGCCGCAGGAGCAGCCAGCAGGACTGTGGGATCGCACAGGAAGCCGCTGGCAGGTCTTCGATCTCGATGGAACCCGTGAGGCCGCTCGCCAACGCGCTTTACCGGCATCGGCCCAGAGCGCGCCTCGCACCCCAGCGTCGCTTACGTCCCTTGTGTGCTCCGGGCTCGACTTTCCGCAAGCGAGGAGAAGTTGTCCGCTCTCGGACGACCATTTTGCAGGCCCATACACACCAGTGGTTCGGCTCATTTGGTGGACCAGGCAATGGCAAGTCCCGAGAGGAATTACGCCGAGCCGTGGCCCAGATCCAGCAGTACCTTGTGGCCCATCAGTTGTCGGCAGCATGCGTGCTGCTGAGGCTCGACGGACTCTATGGGACCGGAGCCACCTTCTCGGACGTCGCTGGGCTCGCGGTTGTCATGCGTGGCAAAGACTACCAGGTGCTTTCGCAGGCCCAGATCCAGTTTCGGCTCTCCCTTCCCCCAGATCAGCAATTCAGCCGTCCGGAAAGTGCACACGTCGCGTAGCCTTTATGACTGCCCCGAGGTGGCGGTAGGTCCAGGCGAGCAGCGCTGTCGCGTCGTGGTGGCGACGCATCCCGCAGGACCGAAAAAGCCTCGGGTGGGCGTCGAGCGTGATGGGATCGTCTACGAGCTGTTCACGCGCGACCTTGCCACAAGGCGCTTTCACCGCTGCCGATGTGGTGGCACTCTACTTGCATCGCGCTGCCTTTGAAATCACGCTCTCTGATGAAGATCGCGAACAAGACCCCGATCGTTGGTGTAGTCATGCTCCCTGGGGTCAGGAGTGCTGGCAGAGTATCAATCAATGGGTCTGGAATCTCCCTTTGGAAGTGGGCCATCACCTCCATCCTGACCCAGTGCGCACGACCTCCATTGCTCCTGCCCATCTGGCTGAGCCGGCTCAGCCAGCCGGCTCAGCTACCCCGCCGCAGGGGTATGGGCCAGTAGAAGTAGCCCTGCCCTGGAAAGCGGGTCGCTTCTCTGGTCGCGACTTTCCCTTCCAGCCTGATGGCACGTTGCACTGTCCAGCGAAGCAGGCATTAGTGGCGCACGAACGACGCCGAGAAGCCGATGGGAGCCTGCGCGTGGTGTACTGCGCCAGTATCGGCAGTTGTCGCCCTTGCTCTCTGCGGGGGCAGTGTCAATGGCAGGGCAAAGCCACAACGAAACCAGCGCCCCCGTGAGTGTGTTGTTGCATCCTCTCGCCGTTGGATCGGCTCCTGTGCTGTGGCGGGACTGGAGCCGGAGGCATCATCGTCGCGCCTGCATGCACCTGCTCCGGCAGCAACAGGTGGCGGTGCAGACGGAGCAGAGACCTTCTGTTTGCTCAACTCCCACGCATCTGTCTCGTGCACAGCGCGCCCATTCTCGTCTCGACTGGCCTGAGCGGCTCGCTCGCAACGCACGTGGCTCAACAGCGAAGCAGGTGACGGTCAAGCCGATCGCGTGTTCCAGAAAGCGTTGCTCTCTTGCTCGGGTTGGCGATGGCCTGACAGCGTCTCAAGAGTCATGGGAATTCCCTCAGCTCGGACAAGCGTGCTTCTCCGAAGAGAGCTTCATGGCCTTTCTTGCCAGCTCCTCCTCACGTTCTCCCATTTCCAGCCTTTTTTGCTCTTCCTCCTTCTGTTGTTGCTCTCTCTTGCTGACTTCTCCCTCCGTTCTGCATCGCTTTCGCTCATCCAATCAGGATAAGCTCTTCAATTTCTCGTTGCGCACTTCGTGGG
>WNFY01003894.1_pt1 | contig 21989 bp, 16 predicted proteins | sample 5400091 | NCBI WGS metagenome assembly WNFY01 (sample SAMN13153364, study PRJNA577476) | soil metagenome | isolation source: 60 cm soil or saprolite under grassland replicate 1 | place: USA:California | collected 2016-06-15
CAGTTCTTCAATTCCGATCATCTGCGGAGTTGGTCATGAAACGGATTTCACCCTTTCTGATTTTGCTGCTGATCTGCGCGCACCCACTCCCACCGCCGCCGCGGAACTTGCCACACAACTGACAATTCAGGATCTCACCGTGACAATCTCGAGTCTCCAATCTCGCCTCAACACGGCAACGCTTGACTTTCTCAATGATCAACGAACCTTTCTCGCCTCTCTGCTGGCAACACTTCGTTACGCATCCCCTGATCGCCGCATTCAATCTGAACGGCAACGCCTGGATGAGCTTTCACGACGTGTATATTCTTCGTTGTCGCATCGCATCCAGTTGCAATCCACACATATCCAGGGGACGCAACGGAGGCTCGAAGCGTTGAGTCCATTGGCAGTGCTGAGGCGCGGTTTTGCAGTTGTAACGCAAAAAGAAGACGGTACTGTCATATCCCGCGTTGCACAGGCACAGCCGGGACAAAAAGTTGTAATCCGCGTTTCTGACGGACAGATGGACGCAGAAATCGAAAATCAAAAATCGTAAATCAAAAATCGTCGGAGTTCTTATGCCAAAATCTTCATCTAAAAAAACAGAAAAAGTTGTTGAAGAGTTATCCTATGAGGAAGCGCTCGTTGAGCTGGAGGAGATCGTCTCAACATTGGAAGGCGAGCAGATTCAACTGGAAGAGGCGATCAAATTATTTGAACGGGGACAGGCTTTAGCGTCACGTTGTGGAACGCTCCTCGAAGCTGCGGAACTCAAAGTAAAGCAAGTTGTCGGCGACGTGGTGATCCCTTTTGATGAAGAGTCTGAATGAATTCGTGGGCGCTCTTTCAAAACCGAGTCCTCATCGCCGGATTACTCGCCTGGGCACTGGCACAGATCATCAAAATCCCGCTTGATTTTTTTCGTACCCGCCGCTGGAATTGGGCGCTGCTTTTTACAACTGGTGGAATGCCCAGCTCTCACTCGGCATTGATGACCGCGACTACGCATGCCATCGGTTTGTATTATGGGTTCGCAACGCCTATGTTTGCGCTGTCTGTAGCTATTACCATGATCGTTGTATACGACGCGGCGAATGTCCGCAGACAGGCGGGCATTCACGCGCAACGCATTAATATTATTTTTGATGAACTTTTGCGTGGGCACCCGATCAACGAAAAGGATTTACGTGAAGTCCTGGGCCATACACCATTGGAAGTTGCAGGCGGGATTTTGTTAGGACTTGTCATTGCAACTGGTCAATGGTTAATTTGGAAATAAATGATCATGTAGGGGCGACCCTTCAAGGTTCATTGAATGCGTTTATCCCCACTGGGCGGGTCGCTCCTGCATTGTAGAATTTATGAAATGGGGGACCGACGTAGTCTTCGTGTGACCATCCCAATCAACATTTGAATTTCGGGGACGCGCAGAATCACGACTCCCGCCAGATAGATAATTCCTCCCAATGCCACGCCTCCCAATGCGACGAGCCAGCGATTCATTCCACCCGTGATCTGGATCCACAGCCACAAGCCGATCGCCATTCCCAACGTTGCAACGAGCACGCGTAACGTTCCGTCGAAAATGGATCTGCCTTCGATGCCGGTCAATCGTCTGCGCATCAAAATAAAGAGGGCGGTTCCTTCAAGTGCAGTGGCAAAGGAATTTGCCAACGCTAATCCGCCATGAGGCATCCAGCCAATTTGACTAAAGATCCAAGCAAAGCCGAAACTAAATAATACGTTCAATCCCATTGCAATTGTGCCAACGATCACAGGCATCTTTGTATCGTGTAGAGCATAGAATGCCCGCGAAAGAATCTCTACGAACGAGTGACCGACGAGTCCGGCCGTATACCACAGCAATGCCCAGGAAACCATTTCAGTGGACCGCGCATTGAATTCACCGCGTTGAAATAACGCCGCGATGATCGGTTCGCGCAAAAGGATCAATCCAATTGTGGCGGGTAGGGAGAGCAAAATGACGCCGCGCAACGTTGCGGCGAGGGACGAACGCATCTCATCGGTTTGATTCTGTGGTGCCTGTGCCGAAAATGTCGGTAGCGCCGCGATGGCAATTGCCTGCGCAATCACGACTTGCGGCATGGTCATAATTTGCCAGGCATACTTGATTGCCGAAAGCGAGCCGACAGCCAGTCCACTAGCGATCATTGTATTGACAACGAAATTGAGTTGCACAACCGCAACTCCTAAAAGACGCGGTCCCATCAATCGGGCGACTTCGCGAACCGACGGATTACCCAACCCAAGTGTAAAGTGATAAGCAGGGGAAGGAAGCTGCATAAGTCCCGGAAGTTGAACGATAAGATGTAATCCTGCGCCCAGGACGGCTCCCCATGCCAGCCCAAATACGCCCATCGAGGGAACAAGAAAGATCAAACCAAAGATCATCCCGAGCCAATACATGCTTGGCGCTAATGCTGGCAGCAGGAATTTTTGATGTGCATTCAAGATTCCCATCAGGAGTCCGCTTACGCCGAATATTGCAGGGGCGATCAATAAAACCCGCAAAATCGAGGCGGTCAGAATCTGCTGTTCAGATGAAAAGCCGCGCGCCAGGATGTATCTCACAATTTGAAACGAAAAGATCGAAGAAAGAATGCTCAAAAAGATGAGAATGACGAGAATTAAATTCGTAACCGCGGCAGCCAGTTTCCATGCGTTAGCCCGTTCGTCGCGTGCCAGTAAACCTGTGAAGGTAGGGAGGAAGGCTGAAGATAAAGCTCCACCGGCAACGAGACTGAAAATCAGATCCGGGTAGGTGGAAGCGGCGTAAAAAGCATCAATGGATTTGTCCGTGCCGAAAGCGCGTGAGATCAAAATTTGTCGCACGAGACCGATCAGATTGCTCAAAATAAAGGCAAACATTACTGTCCCTGCGGCGCGGGCGATTTGACGGTTGGCCTTGGATGTCTTCACGGAGAGGGATTATACATGTATATTTTGTGATGATACGTATATCATGTAAAGACCAAGCCACAAGTTATAATTACGGAAATTTGGATTTAGTTTAATGGCTGCATCTACTCAACATGGTTATTTAGTGATCGCCGATATTTCCGGCTACACCTCGTTTGTGGCGCGGACCGAGCTGGAACATTCGCACGAAATACTGTCAGAGTTACTCAGTTTACTGGTTGAGAAATTCAAACCGCTGATGACGATCTCGAAATTGGAGGGGGATGCCGTCTTCGCCTATGCCGCAGAGGAAAAGATTTCGCGCGGCGAAACCCTGTTGGAGTTTCTGGAAGATATGTATGTCGCCTTTCGAGATAAGCAAGTTTCTATGAAACGCGCCACCACTTGCACGTGTCTTGCCTGTCAAAATATTCCCACGCTCGATTTGAAATTCATCGCCCATCATGGAGATTATATTGTCCAGCATGTGGGCGATATTCGCGAACTGGTCGGCTCGGATGTGAACTTAATCCATCGCCTGACGAAAAATCATGTTGCTGAAGAGACCAGTTGGCATGCCTACATGATGATCACCGAACAATGCCTCGATCATCTCGACCTGAATTTGGAAAATACGCACACGCAAATCGAATCTTATGAGCATCTTGGGGAAGTGAAGACTCATAATGTTGATTTGCGCAAACGCTATAATGAAATTATCAGTGAGCGGCGAATCTTTCTGACGAATGACACGGCGGATCTTGCATTCACTGTTGATTTCCCCGTTCCTCCTCATGTAGCCTGGGAATGGTTTCAAAATCCCGAAAAGCGCAATTTGGTCATGCCGAAAGTCCATTGGTCGATGGGCGACCGTCCGCTGGGACGTACCGGAGTCGGCGCGAGCAATCACTGTGCCCACGGCGAAGGTCTCAGTACTGAAGTAACGACCGACTGGCGTCCGTTTGAATACTCGACGACCGACTCGTACGAGAAGGGGAGAAAGATGTTCACAGAAACGGATCGTTTTGAGCCGCTGCCCAATGGCTGCACGCGATTGCATGTATTTGTAAAGTTGCATTTTCCTTTGCCTCGCCTTATTCGTAAAGTGATGGCACGCCGAATCATGATTGATACTCATCATTACGATCAGATGTTAATGACTACAGCCAAATTGGCGGGGGCACAATATCTTGTCCTGGTGGGCAAAGACTAATCCTTTCTCAACGAATGACGCGTATCCAACAACTCCTTTCGATCAGACAGGGTGAAAGCCGCATGGCATTCCTTGTCATCGGCGTAATGCTCTTTACGTCGATGGGCGCTGCGTTGGGCGGCACGGGAATTGAAGCCTTGTTTTTCGCGCGTTATGGTGTGGAATATTTGCCATATATGTACGTGGGACTTGGCGTTGTTTCCATGATCATGTCCTTTGGCGTGACGGCGCTCCTCAGTCGCATCCCGCGCCAGGTCCTTTATGTTGCCATTCCTTTGCTGGTCGCCATTATCCTGGTTCTTGCACGTGTCGCCTTGTTCAGCGGATTGCGCTGGTTGTATCCTACACTCTGGCTGGGCAAGGAAGTTCTCAACATCTTTATTGGTCTGGTGACATGGGTCTCAGTCGTGCATTGTTGTCGCGCCAACAAATTACAGAAACTCCTGAACCTCGAAAGTCGCGTCGCCGACAGCTGAAGCTGATCGATGAAATGCAGCGTGGTTATCAATATGTGCGCAGCTCATCGTTGATGACCTGGGTTTCCATTTCCACAATCTTTTTTTCAATTCTCTTTTTCTCTATTGCTCTTCCTTTTTCTCGTGCAGCCACGGAACACTATATAAACGAAGCTTCCCTGGCAACCTTTCTTGGTCTTTTCAATGGGTTTAGTACGGCGGCAGCGTTTCTTGCATCTCTTTTGTTGGCGAACAGACTCTTCGCTCGATTCGGCATTATGCTCTGCGTTCTCGCGCTGCCGGTGATTTATTTGATTGGATTTGGAAGTCTTGCTCTGGTGCCCATCTTTTCCATTATCGTGGCATTCCGATTTGTGCAAATGTTATGGCTAAATGGAATTGCCGACCCTGCCTGGCAGGCAATGTTTAATGCCGTCCCTTCTGAGCGGCGCGATGAAGTCCGTACATTTGTCAGCGGGGTTCCGGAACAAGCGGGTACATTTATTGCGGGTGGAATTCTGATCATCGGCGAGCAGTCTCTCACGCCGCAGGAACTCTATCTTGTGGGGTTAGCTGCCGCGGCGGCCTGTACTTACATTATTTATCAAGCACGACGCGGCTACAACAACGCGCTGATCGAAGCCTTGCGCGCCGGCAGACCGCAACTCTTTTACGCGCAGGAGCAACCCTTTGGCGGTTTCCACCAGGATGCAGTTGCAGTTCAAACAGCACTCAACAGTTTACGCGACTCTGATCCAGTGATTCGCCGTATTTCCGCAGAGATCCTTGGGAATTTGTCCTTGCCTGAATCAACAAACGCACTGGTCAATGGATTAGACGATGCTGATGCCTTTGTACGCGCTGCCTGCCTGCGAGCTTTGTCTCAATCACATGCCACTTCTGCTTTATTGGACATCGCCGCTTCTCTTTCGGATGCCGAGCCAGATGTCCGCTATGAAGCGGCGTCAGCGCTTTCGAGACTGGCTGGCTATCCTTCCGGTCTGACGAAATACGTTTCTCCATTGCTGGACGATGAAAGTGCAAAGGTCAGCACACGCGCAGCTGTTGTTCTATTGCGTATGAATCCCGAATATGATAAGGCAAAGAAGCATCTCCGCCGAACGGCGGTCTTTGGTGAGTTAGAAGCCCAGGGGTACGCTATCAGTGCCCTCGGTGATTGGGCTGATGTGGAAGCCTTTCGGTTTCTCGCCAACGAATTGCAGGATGAAGGCATTGCTCCCACCACTCGAAAAAATATCCTTGTTGCGATGAAGCGCATTGATGCGTCGAAATCGCTGCCATTTCTGATTGATGCCCTGCAAAGCAAGAATCAAATTGTTCTGGAAGCATCAGCAAGTTTATTAGGGGAGATGGGTGAGCCTGCGCTACAGCCGGTCCTCGCGGCTCTGGGCGAGGAGCAAAAAGTAAACGGCGCCCTCCTTGCTTTGGAAAATTTGTCGATCCCGCCTGCCGCACCGATCCTCGATTTTGCGCGTGGGGCGGTATCGCGTGCGGGAGAGTATGATGATCTGATGCGCGGAGTTCAATCGTCGGCTGAGAATGATGCGATAAGTCTCCTGGCAGATTCACTTCATGATAAATCGCATGAATTTGGAATCCGTGCTTTACGCGCGATCGGCCTACTGGGCGACCGACCGGCGATGAATACTGCCATCGAAAACTTACAAACCCGCGACGCTAATCAGCGCGCCAATGTAATCGAAGCGCTCGAGTCGATTAGCGCGAAATGGCGCGACATCCTCCAGCCACTCATGCATTTATGGGAGGACGACCGCAGCATACAAGCACAGGTTGATTGGAGCCGTTTGCTCAATGACGATGACGAATGGATTCGAGAATGCGCCGTGTTTGCAAAAAATTATGGAGAGCAGGAAATGGACACAATAACCACCTTATCTCTGATGGACCGAATCTTGTTTTTCAGGCGCGTGCCCTTGTTTGCCGCGCTTTCTCCGGCAGATTTAAAACAAGTTGCAGCGATTGCCGATGAACAGGTTTTTTCAGACGGCGAAGTGATTGCCTATCAGGGCGAGCAGGGCGATGCCATGTTTGTGATCATCTCGGGCGAAGTGCGTGTTTGTGTCGAAAGCGACGGAAAAGAAACGGAAGTGGCGCGGCGCAAATCGGGAGAATATGTGGGAGAATTGGCAATCATCAACCGCGAGCCGCGTATTGCAACCCTGATTGCTTCCGGTGACGTGCGCGCATTGTGCATCGATCAGAAAAGCTTCGAAGGTCTGATCCGCGAACGCCCCGAGGTGAGTCTTGTCATCATTCAAGTATTGACCAAACGGCTCAAGGAAGTTGGAGAAAAAGTAAAAGGAACCTCATGAACGATCATCGTCGCATTACATCGCTGCTTCTTGTCACAATTTTCTTTCTGTCTGCGTGCGGGAACATTGTTACCACATCCCAAACTGATTTCACGCCTGTCGTCACGAACACAACCAAATTGACACCGATTGACGTCAAAGTCGGTTATGGCGTGCGCGGCTCGTGGTTTGAGTTGTATTTCACGGATCCATCGAATCCCACATCTTCTCAAGGGACCGGTGGTGTCGATGGCCCGCTGGTGGATGCAATCGACGCAGCGCGTATGAGTATTGATGTTGCTGCCTATAGTCTCACGTTGAATAGCGTCCGCTATGCACTCATCCGCGCTCATGACCGCGGCGTGATTGTGCGCATGGTCATGGAATCCACCAACATGGATCGCTCCGACGTCAAGGCATTGCAGCAGGCGAAAATTCCGATTATTGGAGATAACCGTCCCGGGTTGATGCATGACAAGTTCATGATCATCGATCGCTCTGAGGTCTGGATGGGTTCGATGAACTTCACCGACGCGGGCACTTACGACGACAACAACAATATGATGCGCATCCGTTCCACAAAGATGGCAGAGAACTACACCAAGGAATTCGAAGAAATGTTCGTGGATAATAAGTTTGGTCCGGATACGGTTGCGCAGACCCCTCATCCAACGCTGACGATTGATGGCACGGAAGTGGATACCTATTTCTCACTGTTTCCAATCAGGGTACCGAATACGATCCGTTCAAACAGGCGGGCCTGCTGGTTCGCAAAGACGGCAACGAAGGACTCCTGCATCACAAAGTTTTCGTCATTGATGGCAAGATCGTCGCCTTCGGTTCCTATAATTTCTCCAAGAGCGCCGAAGAGAACAACGACGAGAATCTGATCATAGTCTATGATGAAGCCATTGCGCAGCAATTCATCCAGGAATTCATGCGTGATTGGAAAGTTGCGCCGCAAGAGGATGTATCACAATGACATTGAAATTGCTCGCGATCTTTGCTCATCCCGATGACGAATCCATGGGGATGGGTGGGACGTTGGCAAAATATTCTGCTCAAGGCGTGGAAACATATTTAGTCTGCGCTTCACGCGGGGAGCGAGGCTGGTGTGGCCCCGAGGAACAGGTTCCCGGCTTGGAAGCGCTCGGGCAAATCCGCGAAAGGGAGTTGATCGCTGCTGTGCGAGAGCTCGACATGAAAGAGCTTCATTTTCTCGAGTACATTGATGGCGAAGTAGACCAGGCAGATCACGGCGAAATCATTGGAAAAATTGTCACGCATATTCGTAAAATTCAACCTCAGGTGATTGTCACATTCCCACCGGATGGAAATTATGGACATCCTGACCACATCGCCATTGGACAGATCACCGCAGCAGCTGTGGTCTGTGCAGCGGATTCGAGTTATCAAGATGCCGAAAATCTTTCCCCTCATCGCGTCTCGAAGCTATATTACATGGTGGATTCAGAGAACTTTGTCAACCTCATTGCTCCTTTCATGGGTGAAATGACTTTCCCCGTCGGGGATGAGATCCGCGGTGAGGTCGCTTGGAAGGAATGGATGATCACCACCCGCATCGACATGGCAGCGTCTTGTCACTCTGCCTGGCGCGCGATTCAATGTCACCAGAGTCAACTGCCAACGCTGGGAATGCTCGCAGAAATGCACGAAGACGCGGCAGTAGCAGTCCTTGCCATGCAGGGAACGTTTTATCGTGCATTTAGTTTGGTCAATGGTGGAAGGAAAGTGGAAACAGATTTGTTTGAGGGACTGAAGTAACGCGACATTTATGTCGCTTTTATATGGCTCTTTGCATACTCTGCGACATGAATGTCGCTCTACAATATCCATGTTATTGGTATAAGAGGTCATATGCATGACGCTTTAAAATTACTGGCAATCTTCCCTCACCCTGACGATGAAACGCTCGGGCTCGGCTCCACATTTGCACGCTATTCTTCTGAAGGAGTCGAAACGTACCTTGTGTGTGCCACGCGTGGCGAGCGTGGCTGGTTCGAAAGCGAGGGACCTGATCCCGGCTTGGAAGCGGTCGCCCGGATCCGTGAAGCGGAATTACGCTGTGCAGCCGAATATCTTGGTCTTCACGAAGTTTGCTTTCTGGATTACATCGATGGCGATGTAGACCAGGCTGAACCACAAGAAATAATTGGAAAAATTGTTGCGCAGATTCGTCGTATCCAACCCCAGGTAGTGGTCACATTTTCGCCCGATGGCGCCTATGGACATCCTGACCATATCGCATTGTCGCAGTTTGTGAACGCGGCATTAGTTTGCGCAGCGGATGCAAACTTTGTTAGTAATGAAACTCCGCATCGGGTGTCAAAGTTCTATTACATGGTCGATTCGTTGGATCTTGTCAGCGCTGCCAACGAAGCTTTTGGTGGAATCAGTATGGAAGTGGACGGCATGACTCGTCATCATGTCGGCTGGCAGGATTGGGAAATCACTACGAAACTGGATAACCACAAGTATTTGGAAAAAGTACGCGAGGCCATCCATTGTCATAAATCACAGCTGCCGGGTTACGGTCCAATTGCGGAATGGTCGGCGAAGGAACTGAGTCACGTATTCGGAACTGGAAATTTTTATCGCGCCTTTAGTTTAGTAAACGGCGGAAGAAAATTAGAAATGGATTTGTTCGAAGGGTTACGCTAGATTAGGTTTAGAATAAAGTGGGAGACGACCAATGAAGCATACATTGATCAAGATGATTCTTCTAATAGGTTTATTCAGTGGCTTCAGTAGCCCCAAGCCCCTCCAACAAAGTACGATCGAATTTCGAAATGCCACCGTGGTGAGCAATTACCCTGATGGTGTTACATTTCGCATCGAGATATGCGGACGTCCTGTAAATTCCAGCGTTGTCCTCTATTACTCAACAGATCTTGACATAAGTCGATATGGTCAATGGACAAAGGAGCGATGGTCACTGGATGAAGGCCAGACTGCAGATAATTGTGATAAGCGTAAGTTCACCCTGCAAACCCGGGAACTTCACCTGCCTCCTCTTTCCCCGATTCGGTATTACTGGTCACTTGTGCAGGGGAAGGATACTAGTCAAAGTCCCCGATATATTTATTTTTGCAAGGATGGAAAGTACAACTGGAAGTCCATGAAGGATGCGAATTTCGTTGTCTGGTGGCATGATCGACCGGATTCATTTGGGCAGGAAGTTCTATCAATTGCTGATACTGCCGCCAAGGACCAATCCACGTTCTATTCTATGGCTTTAGTTTCGCCCATCAATATTGTGATCGCCAACACATCCGACGAATTTTTTGCATGGCAATCCAAAGAAAATTACGCTGGCGGCCTGGCATATCCGGAACTAAATCTGACCGTCGGGTTGGTCGACGAACAGCATAACCATCAAAGCTGGCTTAATGACGTTATTCCCCACGAAATCTCTCATATTTATTTTGGTCATCTAGTCGCCCAGGATTCTGGTGCGCCGTATTGGTTGAATGAAGGTCTGGCGACATACCAGGAATATAGCGGTCATTATGAGGAGTGGCAGTACGTCCGTAACGCATATGACCAGAATCGCGTTTTATCGCTGAAGGATCTCGAATATACATTTGGAGAAAACGAAGGCGATGCGCGTCTGGCCTATGCAGAGAGCTATTATGCTGTTCTGTATATGGAAGAATTTTATGGTCCGCAGGCGGTATCTAATTTGTTTGTTCAATTTAAGAATGGCAGGACTGAGTATTACGCATTCGACAAAGCCTTCGGACGGAATCCTATCGATTTCGAGAAAGACTATAAACTCTGGCTTGCAAAAAGGATCGAAACCGCGCCGCCCAATACATCACATCAAAAAGCGCTGTCCGCTTCACAGAGTAACTGGCTCTTTGCTATACTAGTTTTGCTTTGCTCTCTGCCGTTCCTGTTCGTCGCATTTGGCGCGGGCGCAATATTTATTTTGTGGAAACTCATAAGCGTGTCTTCTAAAAAGGATAAATCTACAGTCTCTTGAAAAAACTTCCTCTGTTTCTTTGTATCGTGCTGAGTGCATGCCAATCTGTTCAGGGCATTTCCCCTGTTTCTCAAACCCTTGTACCTCCTATTGCGACTTCCACCCAAGTGCTGGCTGTGCCGCCAACGCTGACAGATACGCCCACAGTTACACCAACTATCCCCGCATCGATCAACGAACTGGATGGGACAGAAGTTCCACCTGGTTTTTCACTGATCAAATTTGCTGATGTGCCGCGCCCAACCGCCATTGTGTTTGATATGCGCGACAGAATGTACGTTACATCTCAGAATGGAAATATCTATCTGCTCAGCGACGAAAACAAAGATGGGCGCGCAGACAAGCAATCCATTTTTGCTTCAGGTTTTATATTTCCTTTAGGTATTGCGATTCGTAATTCGACGGGTGACATCTATGTATCTCATCAGGGCGTGATTTCTATATTAAGGGATTCCAACGGTGACGATAGCGCAGATGATGATATAACATTCGTTGGCGATCTTCCGTTTGGCGAACATCAGAACGATAACCTGGAATTTGGTCCCGATGGTTTGCTTTATATCGGTGTAGGCTCAACTTGTAATGCGTGCGACGATTCGAATTCGCGCAGCGCTTCCATTTTGCGTTTCAACGTCGATACAGGCCAAGGGGAAATCTTTGCAACCGGTTTACGCAATCCCTATGACATTGCCTTTCAGCCCGGCACTGAAGAATTATTCGCCACTGATAATGGACGCGATGATCTCGGCCTGGATGACCCTTCTGAAGAGTCGAATCATATTGTGCAGGGCGGTAATTACGGTTATCCCAATTGCTGGGACAACCAGGATCAGGCTGGTTGTGAAGATACAATTCCAGGCATTGCTTTCTTTGAAGCACATTCGTCAGCAGATGGTTTGGATTTCTATAATGGTCAAAACTTTCCGCCTGAATATCGCGGCAATGCATTTGTATCCATCTTCGGATCATGGCTTAAACCGAATGTGCAAACGGGGATACAAAGAGTTGTATTAACTCCCAATGGAAAAACTAATTTCAGCGAAACGAGTTGGTTCATTCGCTTTCCAACGGGCGTGATGCCGTTGCCAATAATATTTGGTCCAGATGATGCATTGTATGTGGGGGACTATGTCAATGGCGCGATTTACCGAATCAGCTATGGTATGCAATAATTCATTGAAACAAAAACGGGTTCCACCTGGAACCCGTTTTTGTTGTTATTGCAGATTTTTCTTCATCGTAAACTTCAAACCGGTTTTGTACACCTTATTCAACTTCTCGCTGATCGCTTTCGCTTCGGGATTTCCCTGTTCCGCAGCCTGGTCCACTTGACCGACGAGACCGATCAATGCTTCCATAAACTGATCGTTGATCATATTCGCGTTATCGCTCATCATTCTCTCCAGACTTGCATCGTCAGGAGCATCCAGCAAGTGTTCGATGAACTCCACTTCAGGCGGTGTAGAAGCCTGTCGGAGGACTTCCACCATCTTTTGTAGTTTACCCATGCGCATGTAATCATTCTTTTCTGAGGCTTGCCGCAGCATTTGATTGACAATATCCACGGCATCCTGGGTAAACCCATCCAAATTCTCCTGCACGGCTTTGACCACATCCTCCTCCGCCAAAAGCGATTCGACAAATTCCTGCGCCTGTTTGTAGCGCGCTTCCATTTGCTTATCCACTTCGTTGGTGAAGTCGAGCATTTTATCGCGAATGGATTCGAGTTTCGGCTTTTCTTCTGGCGATGCTTTATCAATTCGATCTGTCAGCAGTTGGAAGAATTGATAATCCATTCCGGCGCGGGCGAGGCTGACATAGGCTCGTATGCGCGCGTCGTTGGGAGCCGCGATGACCATCTCCAGCAACTTTTCACGCGTGAGACCCTGTCCCGCCTCTTGCAGGGCTTTGGATGCCACCTCCAATTCCCCGACTGACTCTTTCAAGCCGCGACCAAATTCCGTCTCTTCGAGGAGTTGTTTCTGCAATTCCACCATGGCGCGGGCGACAGGTTCCTGTCCGCTTTGGGCGGCGCCCTGTGCGAGACGGCTGAACAGCGCGAAGAACTGTTCATCAAACAAATTGATATTTTGCTTGATGATCTCACTACGGACATCGTTCGAGCTGGCTTGCAAGAGTCGTTCCACCAGGGAAACACGATCCTGCTGTTCCTTAAGCATTTCAGGGGTGATGCCGTCCTTTGCCAGAATGGTTTGGATCATCGATTCATAGGTCAGGTTGGGGACAGGCTTGAGCAGATAGGCTTTGCGCTTTTCGGGCGGAAGACGATCCATCACTTGTTTGATCAACGGACCGATAACCTTCTCCTGTTCGTTGAGCGGAAGTCCCAACTCTGGCGGGAAGAAGGTGAGCAGTAATTCCTTATCATTATCATGATAGATAATTGGCGTGGCAAGCCGACCCTGATATCCACAATGTGGACAGCGCGCCACGTTCGATGCGCCACCGAGCAATCTTTGTTTGGCTTGCGGATCTTGTGTAACGTCAAACAGTTGTTCAATATTTGCCGTAATCATCTGACGGCAGCGAGGACATGCAATTTGTGTTTGAGGCATTAGTTCATTTCCGATTTTAGAATTACGATTTTTGATTGGTAGGGGCGAGGCATGCCTCGCCCCTACATTATCTTAGAAGTTTTTCCAACCGATCCACATAGCTTTCCATCACCGCATATGTATCTTCCACTGCTTGCGGAGAGGTCATATCGACACCGGCATTCTTGAGGACGTTCAATGAGTAATCAGAGGAGCCTGATCTCAGGAAGCCGAGATAATTTTCCACTGCGTTTGGTTCACCGCGCAGGATTCCGCCGGCGAGAGAGTGAGCCGCGGAGATACCTGTTGCATACGAATAGACATAATAGTCCGAGAACAAGTGACCGAACGTGGACCAGATCATGCCAACGCGATCGCGGTCCATGTCAAAGTTGGGACCAAAACCTTCGGCGAAGAGATCCACCATCAGGTCGACCATGGAATCAGGGGTGAGCGATTCGCCGCGCTCAATCCGCTCGTGAGTCTCCAATTCGAAACGCGCCAGTGTCGGCATCTGGAAGAAATAGCGGAAGAAATTCCCGCCGACAGCCTCTTCGATTAACGCCACTTGGAAATTCTTGTCCTTCACGTTATTGAACAGGTAGCCGCGCATCATCGCCTGATGGAAGTTCGAAGCGACCTCCGCAACGAACAAAGAATAGTCTGTATAAACGAACGGCTGATTTTTCCACGTCAGATAAGAATGCATCGAGTGACCAAGCTCATGGGCAAGTGTGCTCATGCTTGTCACTTCATCTGTATAGCTCATGTTGATGAACGGATGAGTTCCCTGCACTCCCCAGGAGAACGCGCCTTCCATTTTGCCTTGATTCGGATAGACATCCACCCAACGTTCTTTGAGTACACCCTTGCGTAAAACATCCACATACTCTTTGCCCATGGGCGCAAGACTCTTGCTAATTAATTCCACACCTTTTTCAAACGGCACGCTGACTTTCTTTTTGGTGATTGGCGCCCACATGTCGTAGTAAGCAAGTTTCTTAAGACCCAGCGCTTTGCGGCGGATCGCAAAATAGCGATGCCAGACCGGTAAGTTCTTTTTGAAGGTGTTAATTAGATTGTAGAAGACACTGGTCGGAATATTCAAATCAAACAGCGAGGCGGCCAGCGACGAGTCGTGTTTGCGCGCCCGCATATAAAACACGTTGGCTTTGATCGAGTGGACAAGATTGGTTGCCAGCGTATTCTTATTCTCGATGTACTTGTCCATGTAGCTTTCGAACGCGGCGCGGCGTACTTTGCGGTCCGGGTTGTGCAACAGATTGTGATACGTTCCCTGTGTTAGATCCAACGTCTTCCCAACGCCGGCTTTCACTGACTCAAATTGGAAATCTGCATTGGTCAGCATGCTGGTGGATGTGGAGGGTCCCTGCAGCGGATCGCTCACTAACCCCAGCAACTCCTCCACCTCTGCCGAACGAATATGAGCCTGTTTGCGGAAGAGATCTTCAAAGCTGTGGCGGTACATCGCCAGCTTTTCATTTTGACTCATCCATTCATCAAGTTTTTCTTTTCCAATTGCCAAAATTTCAGGTTGCAGAAAGGAAATAGCCGATAAAACCTGTCCGAAGAGGCCCTGCGCACGGCTACGCATTCCTGCCGCGTCTTGATTGGTCGTGTCTACGGCGTAGGCAAATCCTGAATACATAAATAGGACCTGCACGCGCCATAAGAGATTATGCGCTATACCTAATGCTTCGAGTAATGTGGATGGTCCTTGTGCAAGGCACCCTTGAAACGGCTTGATCTTGGAAATATCTTCGGCGATCTTCTTGAATTCTTTTTCCCAATCCTTCTGGGACTTAAAGACACTTTCGGAATTCCAGATAAATTGCTTCTTGATCTTGCTGCGTGGGGGGACTTTATTTGCCATACTTCGTATTATCCTTTTGGATTAAATTCCGCTTCAGACTCACGAGGAGTTGGTCTCGTTGAAACTGATTTTACCATTCTGACAAATTCCCATCTCCTTTTAGGAGAGGGTCAGGGTGAGGTCAACGCGGAAGTGAAAAACAAATCCTTGCCCCCGAATCTGGCTTCGGGTCCGCCCAGATGCGCCCGCCATGAGCTTCGACAATTGCGCGGGCGAGGTAGAGTCCCAGTCCCGCGCCTTTCGTCTGTTTGACAGCATTTGTCGAGCGATAGAAGCGATCAAAGATATGAGGCAAGTCCTTGGCTTCGATTCCCGGTCCCTGATCGCTGACACAGGTAACCACCTGTTCCGGACGCACTGAACCGGTGATTCGGATTTCACCTTTCGGCGCATACTTTATTGCGTTCGATACCAGATTGCTGATCACCTGTTCGATGCGCGTTTCATCGCCGAGAATTATTGGGAACTTCTCTGGAAAGTCCGCGAGGATCGTATGCTTGTTCGATTGTGTGGAGAATCGCTCAGCGACGCGTTTTGCAACCGTCGGAAGCGATACATCGGAGCGATTGATACTCATGCCGCCGGCTTGCAAACGAGATGCATCCAGCAGATCATCGATCATTTTACTAAGGCGATCTGCCTCGTCTTCGATGACTGCCAGCGAATCACTGATCGTGGATTTATCCCATTTGGCATCATCGCGCCGCAGCGTGGATGCATAGCCTTTGATCAATGCCACGGGTGTCCGCAGCTCATGACTCACAATGGAAATGAATGTTGACTTCATTTCATCCGCGGTGCGGAAGTGAGTGATATCGCGCACCGAGACAATCACATTATGCAACTTGCCGTCCGGCGAAAGCAACGGCGCGTACGTTGCGCCGACGGGCAGAGGCGTGGGCAAAGGTCGTTTGAGATCGCCCTCCACATAAAGTGTTGCATTTGGCGTGAGGGGCCATCCATTCGCAATCGCTTCGTTTAACGTAGACCCTTGCGGCTCATGCACCCAACAAATGATTTCATCGTGAGAAAGATTCGCAAGCTCATCTGTTGTCTTTCCATACATTCGTTCAAAAGCATCGTTCACACGTTCGATGGTTAGATCGGCGTTAAGAATGAGGATGCCATCGGCAGCTGAATCCAGAAGAGCATCCAGCCTTTGCTTTTCGTAGGAGACCTGTCCATATAACCGAGCGTTGAAGACTGCGATAGCTGCCTGGTCTGCAAAGGATTGAAGAATGATGCGATCGTTGGGAGTGAAGAGGTCTTGATAATTTCTGAAAATGAAAATAACGCCGATCACCTGTCCATGCGCGGCGAGGGGTAGGGCGGTGCCGTTGAGAAGTCCCATGCTGGCGGTGTAGGTGAGTTCCTTTAACATGCGGTTTAGCTCATTCACGTTCAACTCGCGGACGTTTTCTTCCGCCAACAGCGGGGTGAGGTAACTCATAAATTGAGCGGCGATCCCATGGGCAGCCGCGACGCGCCAACCGTCCTCTTTAAGAGCGATGAGTCCAGCCTGCCCGGCAAGCATTTCGATCGCAATTCGCAAAATGCGTGCGAGAAGCTTCTCAAGGTCAAGTTCCTGAGTGAGAGCACGCGATATTTCGAGCAAATAGTCTCGTTGACGGACACGAAAATCGGGAAGCATAAATTATTTGCAGATTTTATCACCGGTGTGTAAGAGCTTTGTTGGAAGTGTCAAGGAAAAACTCTAATCTAAAAGATAAGAGTTTGCCTTGACACAGTGTTGCTAGCTAATAAAATACTTGTATCTTTAGTAATTTTGTCTGCGGGAGCGATGATCCACTGCCTGTTTGGTCGCTGAGTCCAGTTGCTGGGATGAGGCTGTGGTGAGCCAGTTGCGAAACCGACCGCTTAGGGCTGGTTTCGTTTGTTTTAACGGGACCACTGCAGGTTTGTAGGATCAAAAATGAATAAATCAATCTTATCTCTTCTCATGATAGGGGGATTGATTTTTTCAACGTTCGGGGGAACTCAGACGGTTTCCGCGCAACAGATTTCTTTTCCCGCTCAAATGAACAAAAGTTTTACACCGCTTAGTATCGAACCCGGGGGAATCTCGCGGCTCCAAGTTACTGTGTACAACCCAAATCTATTTCAGTTGACGAATGCTGCCTGGACCGATAACTTAGTGGGTATTCAACCGGGAATATTCATCGCCAATCCGGCAAATGTTTCAAACAGTTGTGGTGGTTCCGTGAGTGCTGCGCCTGGCTCTTCAATGTTATCGTTGAGCGGAGGCACCGTCGCTCCTCAAACTGGCTCTACACCAGGGTCGTGCACAGTTTCGATCGACGTGAGTTCTGTCACCGCAGGAAATTTGATCAACACGATTCCCGCCAACGCGCTCAGCTCTAACGGTGATGGGGGAACTGTTACCAATACAACACCAGCCAGTGCAACGTTGCATGTGGCTGTGATCCAGTCTCCGGCCTTGAGTAAAAGCTTTTCCTCCAATACGATATTAGTGGGACAGATCAGTCAACTGGCAATTCGTATTCGGAACAACGATTTGAATGCCGCTCTGACACAAACCTCCATTACGGATCAATTACCTGCTAACATCATTCTGGCGAATCCTGCCTCGGCGTCGCTTACGAACTGCGGCAGCTCCGCTTCGATTACAGCAGCAAGCGGCCAGTCGGTGATCACGTTGAGCAATGCAACCATTCCAGCAAATTCGACCTGTACGATTCACGTCAATGTGACTTCGACGGTATCAGGAGTATATACGAACAGCATTCCGTCAAATGCGCTCACAACGCAACAGGGAGTGACGAATGGTGCACCGGCGAATGCAACTTTGAATGTTCAGGATGTCGGATTATCCAAATCGTTTTCTCCGCCGAATTTTCAAGCGGGAGGAACAACAACTCTGACCATTACACTGAGTAACTCGACAAGCACGGCTTACACGGGTGTTGAATTATCAGATACTTTGCCGGGAACTGTTTTAACTGTTGTGCCTGGCTCTGCTACGACAACTTGCGGCGGTACGGTTTCGACGCTGTTACCGCGCACCGTGAGTTTAACGAATGGACGCGTCCCTGCCGGATCACCATCTTCGCCGGGCACATGCACCATTACGGTTCAAGTCACTTCACCGGCAAATGCAAGTAGCGCGACATTTACAAACACAATCCCTGATCATTCTCTGCACACAGATCAAAATATTACGAATGGAATACCCGCTTCGGCAGATGTGAGTATATATGCTGCTGGCGGTGGCATCTCAGCCAATAAATCGTTTTCCCCGGCGACGATTTTGCCAGGTGAAAACTCGCGTCTGCGAATCAATATTACGGCTCCTGCCGATACCAGCTTGACCAACTTTTCCATTGTCGATGATCTCCCGGCAAATGTGACGATCAGCAATTCCACGCCAGCCACGCAAAACAATTGCGGCGCCTCCGCAGCCATTACCGCGGTTACAGGCGAAGCTAGAATTACCTTATCAAATGGAACGATTCGTGCAGGAAGCACTTGTCAGATTAACGTTTATGTGACCAGTAGCACACCCGGTGTTCATGCCAATACGATTCCGCCTGGCAATATTACGAACAACGAAAATCGGACCGTCCCGAATCCTCTCACCGCGAACTTAACCGTTCGAACGGTGAGCGACATTTCGGTCAGCAAAAGCTTTACGCCCCCAACAGTCAGCCCAGGTGGAATATCCACTCTGCGGATCACGTTGCAAAATACAAATGTCATTCCGTTGGTGAATGTGTCGGTTACAGATCCGCTGCCAGGGACTCCCACAAATGGAATTATTGTTGCTCCCACTCCGAATGTGAGCACGACATGTGCAGGCGGAACGGTCAGCGCGACAGCTGGGTCACAAATAATTTCAATGACTGGTGGCACAATCCCCGCCCAGATCGCCGGAGTTCCGGGTACTTGCACGATCCAGGTTGATGTGCAAGGTATGGGATCGACTACGAGGCGCACCAATATAATTCCTACGGCGAATGTTAGCGGCACAATTCAGGGAACCAATACAACCATCAATCCGGCGCAACCTGCGCGTGCGACGCTTACAATTGGGAGCTTATCGATCGGTGTCGTAAAGGGATTTGAACCCTTAACAGTTTTTGGCGGCTCGCCTTCGACATTGAGTGTTGAGTTGGTAAATCCCAATAACGTGGTCATGGATGGAGTTGCTTTCACAGATACAATGCCCACTGGAATGATCATTGCCAATCCAGCAAGTGCGGATGTGGGTACCTGTGGTGGCTCGATCAATGCGACACCCGGCGATGCTTCGTTTTCTTTGAGCGGTGCAAGCATTCCAGCCGCCTCCAGTTGCACAATGACAATTCAAGTGACCATGACGGTCAATGGAAATTTAACGAATGTGATCGATCCCGGGGCTGTGACGAGTTTCAGTGGAGCAACCAATCCAGATCCGGCAGCCGCATCTCTGACGAATTTGCCCGGCGCGAGTATTACCAAGGTGTTTGCGCCGCGTACCATCAAGCCGGGTGATGTTGCCTCGCTTACATTTACGATCCAAAATACAGGGACTGTCGCCCTCACGGGAATGGGCTTCACAGATACGTTGCCTGGCAATCCTCCGGTTGGTTTGGTGATCGCGACATCACCGGGCCCTGTTAATCATTGTGGTGGAACCTTAACAGCAGACGCAGGCACGCAATTGATTCAATTAGCAGATGGCGCGCTGGGCTTGAACGCTTCATGCACGATTGTCGTGAGTGTCACAGGTGATGTTGAAGGCAGTTATACAAACACGATTGATACAGGTCAACTCCGATCGTTTGAGGGAGCAACCAATCATGATTCTACGAGTGACACATTGGTCATTAGCAGTAGTTCATCCGGTGGTGGAGGGGGAAATGGCAAAGGACGCGGAAAAAATAATGGCGGCTCTTCCTCAGCCGTGAGCGGATTCGTGATCCCCGTAACGGGTTTTACGCCTAAAGTCATCACACCGCTCGATGCACATCGTCCGTTCTATGACGCTTTAGGTATGACCATTGAGATTCCCGATCTTCATCTGAAAACATCGATTGTCGGCGTGCAGATCAAAGATGGAAGCTGGGATGTCGCTTGGTTGCAGGATCAGCTTGGATGGTTGAACGGAACCGCCTATCCCACATGGAAAGGGAATAGCGTGCTCACCGGACACGTGGTCAACGCAGATGGAAAACCAGGGGTCTTCTCCAAATTGAAGAGCTTGAATGTTGGTGAGTACGTCTATATTTACAGCGCGGGTTATCGTTATACTTATCAAGTGAAATCAAACGAGCTTATTGACCCTGGCGATGCAACTGCTTTGCGTCATGAAGATGACTCTTATCTGACACTGATCACCTGCGATACGTATGATGAAAAATCCAACTCTTATTTGATGCGGGTCGCAGTGCACGCAAAACTTGTGGATATTCGGCTGGCAAAATAAGCCAATGTTTTGAAAAGAGGCTGTTTCTGAATGGAACAGCCTCTTTTTCGTTTGTATGCGTAGTGTATTCGTACCTTTTACGAATGCTGGTGTTTTATCTACATTCGAAGACCGCAGGAAATCTGAAATAACCCTGAGAATCGTTGACAATTTCCATCCAAAATACTAAAATCCTTACATATTTGAAAGGTGGGAACTCCCACCACCTCTCTAGCAATGGGGTTCTTCCGTCGCCGATGTACATCTTCGTGAGAGTGTTGGAAAGGATAAATCGAATGGACCATCATCATAGCTTTCTCTACCGCATGCAAACATGGCTGTCAGGTTTTCGCGCTCTAATAGTTCTTGTTCTTATTTTTTCTGCTTTTGGTCCAGTTTATGCAACGCCGGTGTACGCCGATAAACTTGTATGTGGCATTCCGGGCAATGACGGACCCGCCTCGATCAGTGGGATTGTGAATACCTATTATCCTGGAACCGCAAATGTTTCTGCCGGTTCAACTATATTGGATCAAATTTCAGCGCTGGTCAATATGAATATGTAATTGCTACAAGCGCCGTGGCTGGTGGATCGGTCTCGATCAGTTCCGGTCTGGTGAATGATTATTTTGAGCAAAATTACCCTGTAGGAGCCGGTAATCAGGGACAACGCCGCTACCAGGTGATTCGCGTTCCACAATATTCCAGTGCAACAGTTGCTGGTACCGTGACCTCTCTAGCCTGGAACGGAACAGTTGGCGGTGTTGTGGCTCTCGATGTCGCCGGAACGTTGAATTTGAATGGAAATTCGGTCAACGTTAGCGGACAAGGCTTCCGTGGTGGCGGTGGTGTGAAGTACACGGGCTCTGCAACTGTCGGACTTGCCAACACGGATTATCGGACACTTTCTACAACCACCGCCAATGCATCCAAAGGCGAGGGAACTGCCGGAACCCCGCGATTTACTTTCAACGGATCTGCAGTTTCAGACTCAGGCATCGAAGGTTATCCTAATGGTAGTTTTGCCCGCGGTGCGCCAGGCAACGCTGGTGGGGGTGGCACGGATGGAGTTCCAACGACCAATGAAGAAAACACCGGCGGTGGTAGCGGTGGCAACGGTGGCGCTGGTGGAAAAGGCGGATTTGGATGGCGCGGTCTAACTGACACTGGTGGATTCGGCGGAGCCGCGTTTGCGGTTTCCTCTTCC
>WNFY01003538.1_pt1 | contig 21986 bp, 17 predicted proteins | sample 5400091 | NCBI WGS metagenome assembly WNFY01 (sample SAMN13153364, study PRJNA577476) | soil metagenome | isolation source: 60 cm soil or saprolite under grassland replicate 1 | place: USA:California | collected 2016-06-15
AAGAACGAGCCGCGCAGCGTAACTGCCGACACGGCGCTGATTTCGAAACGATCTCCGGGTGGGGAAGTTTTTTCGAAGGTAAAATGGACTAGCCTCGGACAGCGATGCCATCCACGCGAGATTCGTCGGGCGATTCGGCGAGGCTGCCACAAGCATATTCCTATCGCTATGTCCCGCAATTAGCACTGGTGTTGTCCTCTATTTCGGCGCAGGCAAGTTGGGCATTGCCGTCCCGTTTACAAGTTTCAATGTCTCTCCCGTTTGGCCACAGCGGCAGGCATAGCGGTAGCTTCTGCCATTTGCCTGCTACGGTTCCCGCTTCCGCTTTGTTCCGAGCTGAACAGCACATGGTTTTCGATTTCCATTGGCCCGTTGGGACCAGTGCCATTGCCGATCAGGAAGCGGCGTGCGATTGAGCAGCTTTCGGGGAACGCTACGATGCTCGTTTGTTGACGAGATGCAGCCGATTGCGGTGCTTTTCTCTCAGTTGTTCTGTCGAAACAACTTTGCGTCCAAGGTCTGCGAGTTGAACAAGCTCTTGCTGGATCGCTTGCAACCGTTCGTTTCTCTTTACGCAAGCGAGTTGAGCATCTGCTCCATTCGAGCCTTCACGGCGAAGCTGCTCATTTGATCTTTGAATCTCAGCGATCTCTTTCCGGAGCTGCGCAATCTTGTCCCGAAGAACCATTAAATGATCCATGTCCTGAGAATAACTCATCCGAAAAATTCCCAGCCGTGATTGCACGAAATAAATTTGGCGGCTCCCAAAAGTGCGCCGACCGCAGCCACGGCAAGCCCTACCGCAGGATGATCCGCTTGATAGCGATATCTAGCCCGGCTGCTGTTGGCGTTCCACGAGGTATTCGCCCAATCGCAGTCGATCCTCTGGAGCCATCGCAATGAAGTCGATTCCGTTTCCAACCTGAGGATACTTGGTCGCGACGTAGCTTTAGCCTCAGTCCTGCCCATGAAAAATAGCTGGTCTGAATTGCTCACATTAATAAGTTGTTGTGGCGGTCTGATCCCCTTCACTTCCGAGAGTCTTCTGACATGTGAGCAATACGGCACAGAATCGCAGCGCTGGATCTGCCATCGTAAAGTTGTCGGATCGCTCGGGCGCGAACGTTTTCTCAGACCGCTCGGCAGGCCCGGGGTCGTAGGGTCGCCCCCCGAGGGACAGTGAAGGTAGATCGATGGAATCCAATATTCGCTGGCTGCGCAATCACTTTCGTAGAAGGCTCACCTTCATCACAGATTGGTTCACGGAGCTGTTGGCGCCGCTCCAGCCGAAAGACCGAACGTCGGGGTCGCCGAGGATGTGCCCGTTTTGCGGACTGCTCACACCGCGCCGCAAGGCATGTTGCCTGGAATGCGGCAAGTCGTTCAAGCTCGCCTAGAGGTTGCCACAAGGCGTGTCAGAGTATGTCCTTGTCGACAGGCATTTTGGTGCACCAGCGAACCCCGGCGCCCGGATCTACGTACAATAGAGTATGCGAGTGGAAGCACACATCAGCGCCGAAACAATCGAGCGCTTAGAAAAACAGCGCAGACTGCTACTGAAGACATACCAGGCAGAACTTGCGAAGGACCCAGCCAGCCCTGCCACCGAAAGTTCCCGCAGTAATATGATTGCCTTGCGCCACAGCATCAACCAGATCTATGGGGATGCCGCTACGCTCGAAGTAAATAGCGATCTGGCTTCCGCCGTCGATCGTTAGGCGGCATGGCTCCAGACTGGTTCTTCGTCTTCCCAATGGAGCAGAGGCTCCCCAACGTCTTTTGTGCGATTGCATGGCAGTCCGAGTAGGTTTGATTTGACCGAGCAATAGTGAACAGATGTCCGCCTGGGCGGAGACTACGATGGGGAATGGGTCTGAGTTCTTAGAGGAACATATGAGAACACAATATCTTCGCCTGATTGCTTTTAGGTGCGACGAATGCAGGGGGCCAGTTGTTTCTGGCTCAACTACTGTGCGCGAGAACGAAATATCGAGGGAGACTGAAATCCGGGAGGTGGGGGCTATTTGCCTATCCTGCGGTCACAGGCCAGACTGGGGAACTCCGCCCAGCCAAGTGCATGACTTCCCGCCAGTCCTGTGGGACACTCCGACAACAACCCGCGTTGACCACATGGTGAGCGCTTATTTTGAGATGGTCAATCGTGAAGAACTACATTGAGCAGTGAGCTGTGGACTTGCAGCCCGCCGTCTTCGCCCCCGGAGTAGTCAATGAATTTCATCTTTCTGAACCGATTCATGAAAAAGCTGACTCGCGAACGGGTCGTACCGACCATCTCGGCCAGGGTTTCCTGACTGATCTTGGGGACCACGGACTCAGGAACTCCTTCTTTGCCAAAATGGGCCAGCATAAGAAGGACACGGGCCAGCCGCTTCTCGCTGGAATTGAACAACTGGTCCACCAGGTCCTCTTCATAGCGGATGTTCCGCGCCAGCAAGTAGGCAACGAACATGTCGGAAAGAGTCTGTTCGCGGTGGAGCGCTTGCATCATCGCTTTCTTCTCAATCCGTAAGACGGAGCAAGCGGTCATTGCGGTCGCCGTGCCCATGCGGAGCGCCTGGCCGGCAAGCGAACCTTCACCAAAAAAACTCCGGTCGCCCAGTATGCCGATGGTAGCCTCTTTGCCAGTCTTGGAAACGACCGCAAGCTTCACCTTGCCGGTCTGCAGGTAAAAGACTGCATCCGCAGGGTTTCCTTGCGCGAAGATGGTCCGCTTCTTCGGAAAGAGCATGGCTTTCCTGCCCTCGCCGATCGTGGCCAGCAGTGCCTCCGGGTCGAATTCGCGGCTTTTCTTGGCAATTGGAGCAGAACTCATCATCTACAATTCTAGTCCCAATCGAGGCCCTGATTGAGCACCATTTTCGAACTCCCAAGACATCCAGTACATATCTTGCTGCGCCGTAAGTGAGCCATTCTGCTCAGTATTTCTTAAGGAAGTACGCGACTCTAGAAATGGCTCAGCCTTGACCTGCACAACCAGGTTCACTTTGGGACAAACTATGACGCCTACCGTACAAGTCGGAACGATTCTGATCGCAGATCGCCCTCTGATGACGCAATTCCTCGGTCTCGAGAGTGAACCCTACTCCGGCAAATGGGGCGTCGTCCAGGGACTCGACGGCTTCGCCCTGGATCGCAAGATCCATGCCGCAGGCTGGAACTTCTTCTTCATGGCGGCCGAAGTAAAGGTGATGTTCTTTGGATCTCTCGGAACAACCAAAATCCGGAACGCAGTGCGACGAATTCTCGCGAAGGTGAGACCGCAAAGTTTCAACAGCCTTGAAGTGACTGAAATCGTTGCTAAGCGCTTCCTGGGAATGCGCTACGCCACTGTTTCCGCGCATTCGCGCCACATCCAGCCGAGTTGCTATCTCGATGGTGCTGAGACACGGCAGGCGTCTCAGCTGGACGCCGAATGGGCCAACGGTTGAGAGTCCCGTAATGACTGCTAAGCCTCGGGATATGGACCGGCAGGAGGCGCATTGACACCAGAGCACGACGTTTATCTCGCAGTAGTTGTAACGGTGATGTTTTTGGCAGGCTGTGTCATTGCGGTCGTGAATCGATATCGACGTACTCGCGAGCGCAAAGGGTGGGAATAGCGGTTGTCGGAAGACGAGCCGGCGTTGGCAGCCTCGGGATCGATGCTTGTGCATGTCTTTGTGACAATAGTTCAGGATCTCAGGCCAGTGCCAGGTTTCTGTCATGCCCCGGACAAAATATCTGAAGGAAAAACTACTTATCGGAAGCAGCCAAGCGCCGGTCACGATGAGGGTCGGTGCGCGGGAGTCCAGTGCTAAGCTCACACTTCTCTCCCGGCTTCGCCCCACAGGTTGGGCAGCGAATCGATAGGACGTTTTTCTCACTTACTTTCATAAACACATATTGCACCGGATGCCAAGGAGGAAACTGGTCAATTCTGACCAGACGTTCGCCCTCGTGGGACGACTTCTGGACTAGGAAGTGCCTTCGAACACCATGAGAGAACCCGACAAAAGAGTGGCGATCCTGTCGCCGATAGCCTGGCGAACACCTCCTCGGCAATATGGCGCTTGGGAAACGGTGGCTAGCAACGTCACCGAAGGGCTTGTCGCCCGTGGCTGGGACGTGACGTTGTTCGCCACCGCGGATTCTGTCACTCGCGCTCGCTTGCATGCTGTGGTGGACAAGGGATATGAAGAGGATTCCGCCGTCGATCCCAAAGTAGCCGAATACCTTCACATCTCCGAAGCGTTCGAGCACGCTGCTGAGTTCGATCTCATCCACAGCCACTACGACTTCATGCCTTTGAGCTATACACGGCTGATCAAAACACCGGTGCTAACCACCATCCACGGATTCTCGTCAGCCAAAATCATGCCCATCTATCAGAAGTATCGTGACGGATACTTCGTTTCCGTCAGCGACTCCGACCGAGCCACAGGGCTGAATTACCTGGCGACCGTCTACAACGGCATTGATCTCTCGTTGTACCCGCTTCAGGAAAGCGGCGGTGATGACCTGATTTTCCTCGGACGGATCCACCCCGATAAAGGGGTTCATCTGGCCATTGAGGTTGCTCGTCTGAGCGGAATGCGTTTAATCATTGCTGGCATTATTCAGGACAAGACGTATTTCCGGGAGCAGATCCAACCCCATCTCGACGATCAAAACGTCGTCTATATGGGACCTGTGGGTGTGACCGGAAAGAACGACCTGTTTGCTCGAGCCCGAGCGTTACTGCACCTGAACACCATCCCGGAACGATTCGGACTTGTGCTGGTCGAAGCCAATGCCGCTGGCGTGCCCGTGATCGCGATGGACCTCGGCTCTTGCAGGGAGGTAATCAAAGACGGGCAGACCGGTTTTCTGGTTGTCAACGTCAACGAGGCAGTTCGGGCCATTGGCCGAATTTCTGAGATCGCCCGACCTGCTTGCCGCAGCCGAGTCCTGCAATACTTTTCCATCGAAACCATGGTGGAGGGATACGAGCGGGTTTACTCGACAATTTTTGACCTGGAGGCGAAGAAACGATTATGAGGCCGGACATTGTCAGGCGGTACAGCCACAACCCCATCCTCACCAAGGCCGAGATCCCCTATCCAGTGGAAACCGTTCACAATGCGGCAGTGGTGAAGCACGGGAACGAATACATCATGCTTTTCCGTTCCCATCTCCGCACCGGACGTTCCATCATTGGTTTGGCACGCAGTCGCGACGGGTTCCGCTTCACCGCTGATCCACGGCCGTTTCTGGTCCCTGCCCAGGACACCCCTTTTTCCGACTATGAAGAGTTCGGCGTGGAAGACCCGCGCGTGACTCGCCTGGATGGGGAGTACATCATCACCTACAGCGCGTACTCGCGAAATGGAGTGCGGATCGCCCTGGCCAAAACGACGGACTTCAGTCAGGTGGAACGAGTTTCTCTAATCACGGAGGCGGATTATCGGAACGTGGTGATCTTTCCCGAGAAGTTTGATGGGCTTTATGCCCGGCTCGACCGTCCTCATTCGGAAATCGCTCCCTGGTCAATCTGGATTTCCTATTCTCCAGATCTACTCTATTGGGGCCAATCGCGGCTCATTATGAAGCCCGTGCAATACCACTGGGATGAAATGAAGATCGGTCCCGGCGCACCGCCGATCAAAACGGACCAGGGATGGCTGTCCATCTATCACGGAGTCTTCCGAACTATGGATGGATCGGTCTATCGTTTGGGGGTCGCTCTTCACGACCTCAGGGACCCGGCAAAGATCATCGGTGTGGGCGACTCGTGGATTTTGCAGCCGGAGGATCCTTGGGAGATAACTGGATATGTTCACAACGTCGTCTTCACCTGTGGCGCCGTTCTGGAGCCTGATGGAACGGTAAAACTCTATTGGGGGGGCGCAGACACGGTCATGTGCGTGGGCGAAGCGAATGTCTCGGATCTGGTCGCACTGTGCCTCGATAATGGCAGACCGGCAAAGTGAGCATGTAACAACATTTTGTCAACACCCAACGGCTGATTGAAGCCTTGGCATCTCTTAGGGTTGGGCAGAAGACTCCGATGATCGAGCAGCTTAGCCTGCTAAATGGCATTTCTCAAACGCTAAGCCACTCCTTCATCCGTAGCCAATTCCCCCATTTCAGAGTGATTCCAACTTTCAGCATTTCGCTCTCTCCCTTCTGGTCCGGTCCTCAAGTCGAGGTCAAGTCTTGTCCAACTCCGTGTTCACCTGAATCTGTGGCCGCCTCGCTCGCAAGAGCTCGCGGGAGCCCGCGGGAAGGATGCGAGTGAAGTCTGTCGCCAGAAAAGAGGGCGGCGTAGCACACGTCTTGTCGCGTCGCGTACGAATCTGCTCCCGCAACCCTTCAGTAAACTTACGTGACCCTTATTTGACCCGAGAGCTTTTTGCGGATTTTCTCGAAGTCCAAGAAAAAATTGGCTCCTCAGGTAGGGGTCGAACCTACAACCCTCCGGTTAACAGCCGGACGATAACACTTGGAGTTCACATCTTTTCAATGACTTATATGGAGCAAAGAGTCGTATTTGGAGCACCTTCGGCGTACAACGTGTCCCAAAACGTGTCCCAAATTTCAGTTCAACCATAGTCACACTAGCCGGTTCCTCGTTGGTCGCGGAGGGCCGAATTTCTGCACCAACCAAAATTTGTCGACGTCCAGGCACATCAAAATGGGTGCCGCAACTCCAGGGCCGAAAAAAAACAACTGACGTCCGATCAGCTATTTTTCATTCCATCAACTTAAATATCAGCAGGTTAAGGCCCCGCTAGTGCTTCAACTGTGAGCCTCTCTTGCGAGCCAAGGAGGAAACTCTATGGCTCGCAAAGTTGGCCAGATCACCGCACGAGGCGACCGCAGATGGCTCATCCGGGTCTATCTCGGCCGCGATCACGAAACCAATAAACGTAACTACCACAATCGAACGATTCACGGGCCTATGCGGGAAGCGCACCGTCACAGCGGGAACCGGAACACTGTGCAGCTTGGCAAAGGGGAATTTCGCCGCATTTTTGATCCCTGATCGCACCAGAGTGGTTGCTCCCCAATTCCTCCACCGAGTTCAAAACAAAACGGGCAACTTGAACAGATTCATTAAAGCTGACGAAAGCGGAGAAGGTATCAACAAGGTATCAACAAAGAGGCAGCGCTCGAACCAGCCGCCGCGGATAAAAACTGTCGTCGGGAAGTACGCATTGAACGCGTCCAACTTTTGAACATCATCTATGGAAGACGGTGTGCGGTCACCTACCTTGTTCAGTCCAACTTCTCACGGCCGGACAACGACTACGACTTTGCTGTCTGGTCCACTCCACGCTGCCGCTCCCTCGTGTTTCAACTGATGCAAAGCGTTGTCCCAGTGAAGCTTGGTAATGGAGCCACTTCCGTTCTCATACGTATATGTGTTTCCATCGTCCGAAAAGAGGGTGAAGTCTCCAGCTGCGCCGGGATAGACACGAACGGACGCAATGCTCTGGGCCTCTGAGGCGCTTAGGATCGTGGAGCCCAGCGGTACGATCGAACCAGCTCGGACGAACAGTGGCAGAGTGTCAATGGGCGCCGGGGCTGTGATTGTCTGGCCTCCCTTGGAGTAAGTGTACGGCAACAGCTGATAACGCAGGCGGAGATACTTTTCGAGAATTGCCCCGGCTTGCTTGCCGTATGCCCATACCTCATTGTGAGTTCGTTCTCCGTGCGCACGCATTATAGGCTGGAACGCACCCCACTGGTACCAGCGCACAAAGAGCTCAGGGTAGTCCTCGTAGCCGTTCACGTTCTCGCGTGCATCTGACGGATCCACCAATGGTGTATGAGCTGCGTGATACATGGGATAAATCTGTGGCGAAAAGAACCCGGCAATGTCTGTATCCCAATACGGCATGCCGCTCGCCGTAAAATTCAGCCCGGCGGGTATCGATCGCTTCAGCATGTCCCAAGTGGAAACGATGTCGCTCGACCAAAACACCGTACCGTTGCGTTGAGCTCCAAGGTATGCTGCACGAGCAAGAATCATCAGCCTGCGGCTGTCTCCAAAGTCACGCCGGAAGCCTTCGTAAGCGGAAGCCGTATGAAACAGTGGATAGACGTTGTAATAGCGCTTGCCTGAACCGATGAAGAAGTTGTCATTCGCGGGATCGACGTCTGGTTCCGTCTCATCCAGCCACAGATAATCGAAGCCGTAAGGCTTGATGTAGCGGTCTCTGATCTTCTCCCACCACCACTTAGCTGCGTCGGGATTGGTCGTGTCGACGTTGGGGCCAATTTCTTTCGTGTACCCACGTCGATCGGGAATGCTGTTCGTGTCACGGATAAGCCATCCATTTTTCAGCAGCATGTCATAAAACTGAGTACCCTCCGAAAAATGAGGCCACACACTCAGCAGGCTCTTGACCCCCATCGAGTGAAGCTCTCGATTCATCGCGGCAGGATCGGGCCAGCGCTTCGGGTCCAGATCCATCTCGCCCTGTTTGGTCATGTTCAAGAAATCAACGACCACCACATCGAGCGGTAGATGACGTTCACGATAGCCCTTCGCAACTCCCAGAATGTCTTCTTGCGTTGGGTAGATTGCCTTGCTCTGAATGTACCCATACGTCGTTTTGGGCAACAGATGCGCAATGCCGGTGAGCTGGCGATAGCCGCTGTAAATCTCGTCAACTTTGTCGCCGGCGATGACGAAGAAAGAAACGCGGTCGCCGACTTCGGATGACCATACATTCTGCTGGTTGAAGCCGAGGTCGATCGTAGTTTTCGATGGGTTGTCCCAGATCAGGCCATAGCCATGGCTCGACACCATGAACGGAACGCAGAGATTCTCTCCCCCGATTGCCGAATAGTCATGCCAGCAGGCAATGCGGTGATCGCGGAGATCCATCGCACCCTGCTGCTGCTGACCCAGGCCGTAGTAGTGCTCACCGGTGGGCGAGTCGAATGTCGCCGAGACTCGGTAGCCGGAATCGGCTTTTTCGTTACTCCCGTCTTTTGCATCCGGCTCGTTGGGGACCATGATCCATCGCCACATTGTCAGCAGCGGCTTGCCGGACGCTGTCGTTATAGCGATGACGTCGTTGTGAGGTCCAGGCCGAGGATGCTCGTCATAGAAAACGTGGTTTCTTACCTCCTGATTTATCGAATCGAGTGGCATCGCGTGCGGCGGTGGCAGGTTCTCAGGAGAGATGCGGACGGTCATGCGGCCGGAATGGACTACATCATAGCCCGAGGAATCGCGCTCGTGATTCCAGTCAGCGGCGGCTGGCTTTCCAACGATTCCGTATCCGGGCGCCGCAACTGCTGAAGGCTTATTAGTGCTTAATGTGATTCGAATGATATTCGGGCCATAAGGCTCGAGCACAATCGTCCGGTTCGCCCGCGCGAGCACAAATCCGTTGGTATCATCAGCGCCCTTTGCTACCGGCGGAAACAGCGTGAACAACAGGACAGCAGCCGCTGTGAACGCTATCGAGTTCGAGACGCGGAAGACACCGCGATAGCTATTACTGGCATAATATCCCTGATTTGGCTTCTGCATGTGATTCCAACCTCCCCATGAAACCATCAATTATGAAAATTCTGAGTGGCGGTATGGTGGACAGCTCTGTTCTCAACAGATGAGGCACTGGTTCGATCCCTGGCAGTGACGTGGATGCCAAGTTTGCTCGACAACGAATCTGCGGGAAGACGTCCTGGAAGTCGGAAAACAGGTGCAGTCATGGCCATAATGGCCAAGCTGCACCAGTATGGTTACGTGTACTCAGAATGTGGCTCGCAGATGCATCTGGGACCTGCGCGCCGGCAATTGACTCGTGGTTTTCCCAAAATTGCCTGCGGACAAATCGCCATTGACCCCAATCAGATTGGCGCGATTGAAGAGGTTGAAAAACTCCCCTCTCCCTTCGATCTTCAGCCTCTCGCCAATTCCGAAGACTCTGCCAACCGTCAAATTGAAGTTGTCGTAGCCTTCGTTGTCATAGGTATTTCGACCAAGGTTGCCTTGCTGACCCAAAGTCGGTACTGGAAAATCGGATTTCGAGAACAGGCCGTTGAGGTACTTGCTCTTCCCCGGGTTGCTAAGATGCCGGCCAAAGCTGGGTAGGTTCGGCATATCAAAGGGGCTTCCATCCGCGTTGTAGTCGCCGCCGGTATTGCCGATAAGGTTACCACCACTGTCGAAGACAGGCGCAAAAGCCTGGCCGTTATAGACAGTGAACGGCAGCCCACTCTGCAGGAGCCAAATACCGCTGAACGTCCAGCCACTCGCCAGACTTCTTTGCCATTGGGAACCGATTTTCGGTGTTTGCCAGGTGAAGTCGAACGCGAACTGGTGACGTATGTCATAGTCAGCTCGTGCCCGTTGACCGCGCAAGTTACCGTTTTCAAACACAGGTCCAGCTCCGCCGCCTCCCGGCCCTGTTGCGAGTGCGCCAGAGTCCAATGACATCGCATTGCTGACTTCATCAATAGCTTTTCCGTAGGTATAGATGGCCCCGAACGTCAGTCCACCTGAAAAACGCCGCCGCAACGAGGCAGAGCCAAAGTTGCCGGACGAGTTGCCGTCCGTCGTGGCAAACTGGACTTGGCTGAAGTTCGGATTCAACCGAGTCAGCGCGCCGTTGTTAACAACCATGTCTCCGTCAAAACGGTTGACATCCTGGTTGTAGATCGGCAAGTGATGCGCGGCGGTCGCCGAATAGTTGATCTCGAAGATAAGATTTCGCTGGAGCTCCTGCTGAAGGCTTAAGCTCCACGCCAAAACCTGCGTCAGCTTGTAATTCGGCACAAATCCGCCCAGCCCCGCGCGTTGCAAGACGCCGCTGACAAATAGTGCGCCTGTAGTCGGGTCGATGGTGACATTATTGGTCGGCAGCACCGGGCAAGAAATGCTGAAGCCTTGCGGCGGTTGGCAGAGCTGGAAGTTAATAGTCGCCCCGGAACTCACGTCAAGAGAGGGGAAGTAATAGTTGGGCAAGTTGACAGACGTCATGTCTGTGATGTGCAGGTAGGGCGGCTGATCCGAGAACATGCCAACCCCACCTCGGAGCGAGGTCTTACCTTTCCCGAAAACATCGAAGGCAAATCCCAGGCGTGGGTTGACGCCCCAGAGATCGTGGTCCAGCGCCCTATGCCCCGAGGGATTAATACCGACCACGCCGTTCGCAACCTTTGTGAACAGGTCGTTCCCTTGTCCCAACCTGAAGTTGCTCAAAGTCGGGCTGTAAAGGGAGAAGAAATTCTTCATTTGGTCGGCCCGAACGCCGGCATTCAAGGTGAGGCGCGAACTGACCTTCCAGTCGTCTTGAACGTAGAAGCCGCTGTAGAGCGCTCGATAATGACGGTCATAGGGGGCCTCCTGATGAGTCAGGAGGTTTACAGGCGTTCCATTTTCATGAACAGCTCCGTCTTGGATAAAGTCGAGAATACTGTTGAAATTGAAGGTTGGGCGGTCAAAGGCGCCGCCCTGTGAATCAGCCTCTCGAATGTTGAGCTGTTCGAAACCGAATTTCAGGCTGTGGCTCTTGACCGTGGCTCTCAGGACGTCGCGCCATCCCACCGTCTGTTGAGTAAAGTTCCCCGGACCCCAGTTTCCGAATCCCTGAATACCACTCACGTTGATGTTAGGTACCTGGAATGCGGGACTTGCGCCCAGTTGGCCGTAAGGACGAATAATGTTGATTCCGGCCTCGTTCAGCAGGCGCGGGCCAAAAGTGTGAGTCCAATCAACGTTCGCAAAGGTTGAATGGTTGCTGTTGGGAGCCGCGAACTTTGGCCTGGGGCTTGTACTGGAAGCAGTGTCGTAGGTGCGGATGGCGTCGACGTAGAAGCGGTCTTTGTCGCTCATGTAGTAGTCGGAACGGAAACTCCACTGGTACCCATTTTTCGGTGCGACACTAGTGAAATTAATATTGCCGAACGCCGGCAAATTTGAAGGGATCCCTGCGGGTATTGGAAAGTGGCTACCCGACACCCCACTGACAGGAGTCGCACCACTTGACGAAGCATAGGCAATGGGCGGCGCTAGCGTAAGCGCTTGGAACGCCACGGTACTTGCCATATTGGTCTTCACCCAGTCATAGAGTTCCTGAGTTTCAACCGTCGCGCTTCCCGGAGTTGTCACACTAGATCGAAGGACATCAATGGCGCCAAACCAGAAGAGCTTGTTCTTAATGGCTGGACCGCCTACTGCCGCACTGATCTCATTACGCTTGGAAGGTGGTAACGCAGATCCGTCGTAATGCGTCAAGGCCGATAAGTTGTTGTTCGTGAAGTAATAATCGACGTTTCCGTGTAATTGGTTACTGCCAGATCGTGTAAAGACGTTAACGATTGCGCCGCCATTCCGTCCCTTCCCGGTGTCAAAATCGTTGGTTCGAACCTCAACGGACTGAACGATTGCCGGATTCGGAGAAATCGAGGTGCCACCCCCGCGGGACGGAGTGTTGGTTTGAGCCCCATCAATGGAGTATCCGTTCTGTTCCTGCCGCAATCCAGCAGCATTGATATTGATGGCGTATTCATTTGTGAAATTGTCCGCATCGCGGGAGGTAACGCCGCTCCCGGTAATCCCGGGGGTCAAGGTCGTGATGGCGTAAACGTTCTGTCCGGCCAAAGGTGTTTGCTGGATGGTTTGCTCGGAAATCACCGATCCCGTATCTGCCGTGACCAGGTTCACAGCCACCTCCGCCGTCGCCGAGACAGTGACATCGGTCGTTATAGATCCGACCTCCAAGGCTGGAGCCACAGTTCGAATTTGGCCAACCGGAACTTCGACATCCCTTTGCTCCCACGTCTTGAAGCCAGACAACTCGATGCGAACCGTGTACGTGGACGCCGCAATGCTGTCAATTCGGAAATAACCAACGTCGCTAGTCGTTGCGGTTTTAGCGACCTGAAGCCGATTGTCCGTAATCGTCACCTTGGCATTCGCGACCACGGCACCAGATTTGTCGCGTACTGTGCCGTCAATCCCGCTCAGATATTGACCGAAGGCACTGAAAGGGGCTAGGGAGAGTAGTAGTACGGCTAGAATCGAAGGTCTCATCATGCGCGCCATGGAGTTCTCCTATAAATCAGCAAGGCTTCCCGACCGAAAGGATTGCGGAGGCGATTACGATGGCACGCCAAGAAAACGGTCGCTCGTAAGACCGACAGTGCCTCTGTAATGCTTTCGTACTACGCTGACATTACGTCTACAGAGATCAGCTGCATGAGTATTGAACAGTCTTGTACAGTATGGTCTGACGTTGTAGATGGGCATCTCTTACAGTAAGAGAGTCCTCCTCGGCTCGCTCGCTAAGGCCCCACAAGTTCGTTATCTTTGCGTGCGATAGATAGCTTGCACTCAATAAATCAATGACTTTGCGAATCACCTTACAGTAAAGAAGCGCCCCTTACCTATGCCATCCACGGATTTCGTGCAACGATTCGGGGGATGGAAGCCTGCTGAGCAAATATGCGCCCCGGCCGACGCCAGTTCCTCTCGCTATCGCTCGCTGCCCTGGCTGGATATGCAACGCCTCGATGTTTTCCACAAGGCATGGGCGGCCGTGTTGCAACGGCTCAAAAGAAAGTTCAAGCGTCCGGACGGCCATTCGACGCCTATTTCACGGATGTGGCAGCTTCGGCCGGATTGACCAAGACGATGGTGTACGGAGGCGTAACCAACAAGGAGTTCATCATCGAGGCGAATGGCTGCGGTTGCGCTTTCCTCGATTACGACAACGACGGCTGGATTGACATCTTTGTGCTCAGCGGAACTCGTGTCGAAGGAAATCCTCCGGGCGCTTCGAACCGCTTATACAAGAATAATCGTGATGGGACGTTTACGGACGTGACCGCGCAGGCGGGACTTGAAGCGGTCGGGTGGGCCAACGGCGTCTGTATTGGCGACTATAACAATGATGGATACGAGGACATTTTTTGCACGTATTGGGGGCAGAACCGCCTTTATCGCAACGTGGGCAACGGGACGTTCAAGGATGTCACGAAAGAAGCGAAATTGGACAATCCCGAAACTCGATGGGGCGCAGGCTGTTCATTCTTTGACTACAACCGCGATGGGCACCTCGACCTCTTCGTCTCCAATTACCTGAAATTCGACTTCGAGCACGTGCCGAGACCTGGCGCCACGGTCAATTGCAACTGGAAGGGGATTCCGGTCAACTGTGGCCCGCGAGGTCTTCCCTTTGGGCAACATTCCCTGTATCGAAATAACGGCGATGGCACCTTCAAGGATGCCAGCGTAGAGGCTGGCATTTCAAAGCCGTGGCCTAGCTATGGGATGACGGTCGTTGCGGCCGACTTCGACGAAGACGGGTGGCCCGATATCTATGTGGCATCCGACTCAACGCCGAGCCTGCTGTTTATGAATCAGCATGACGGTACGTTCCAGGAGGAAGGCATTGTTCGCGGTGTCGCCTTAAGCAATGATGGAGCTGAACAAGCGGGCATGGGCGTGGGAGTTGGAGACTACGACACAGACGGCCACCTTGATATCTTCAAGACGCACTTCATCAACGATACGGATGTCCTCTATCGCAACGACGGCAAGGGCAACTTCGACGATCGCACTCTCGCAGCAAAACTCGGCGTGGAGACCCGCTTCGCAAGCTGGGGCGCCGGCATGTGCGATCTGGACAACGATGGTTGGCCGGACATTTTTTTCGTCACCGGCAGTACCTATCCTGAGGTTGACAAGCTTCTGCCGCAGAACCCGTACAAGTCTCCCCGCATACTCTTCCGGAACTTGGGGAACGGTACATTTGAAGAAATCGAAACCGCAGGCCCAGGTATCTCGACTCCGCACTCCAGCCGCGGCTGCGCATTTGGCGACTTTGATAACGATGGCGACATGGACATCCTGATCTTCAATATGAATGAACCGCCATCGCTGCTGCGGAACGATTTGAAAGGTCATCACCACTGGCTAAAGGTGAAACTCATTGGTACGAAGTCAAACCGTAGCGGCATCGGGGCGCGGGTTCTAGTGCGTTACGGCAATCGAACCCATGTGCAGGAGGTCCTGAGCCAGTCCAGCTTCTTTTCCTGCAGTGATTCCCGTTTACACTTTGGTTTGGGAGAAGCTACTTCTTCTGATGTAACCGTTCGCTGGCCCACCGGGACGACGGAAAAATGTCCGGCTGTGAAATGCGACCAGCTCATTACAATTCGAGAGGGGCATGGTGTCGTTCCCAATTTCGGCTGGGCTAAGTCGTAGAGAATTAGCCCGCATTCTACCGTGAGGGCATTCTTTCATCTCCGCTATTTCTCTTTGGCTGCTGTCTTGGGCCTCACTGCAAGCGGGCAGCAAGGCTCGACGCCAATTGCATCCATCGAATCACTGATCCGGACTGGCCAGTACGATCGAGCACAAGAGTCGATTCAATCCATTCTTCGTGAAAAGCCAAACGACGCCCGCATTTGGGCGCTGAAGGGAATAGTCCTTTCCATCCAGAAAAATGATGGGGAGGCCTTGAAAGCATTCGACAAGGCCTTGAGTCTGTCACCGAATTACGTCCCGGGTTTAAGAGGAGAGAGCGAACTCCTGTATCGCGCAAAAGACAGACGCGCGATTCCGCCGCTGCAGAGTCTGCTGAAACTGTACCCGAAAGATGAAGTCGCCCATGAGATGCTTGCTGTGCTGGAAGCGAGAGCCGCAAATTGTAGGTCAGCGGTCGTCCACTTTGAAGCCAGCGCTGAAGCGGTCGCAAAACATCCCGAGTCGCTCGAACTCTACGGCTACTGCTTGCAGCAGACCAGCCAAACGCAAAAGGCCATCGCTGCCTTCCAGCAACTGGCTGCGATTGTTCCCGACAAAGCTTATCCGAAATACGACCTTGCGGTCTTGCTAGTGGAGACGAAGCAATATGCTGCCGCGCTCAAGGTGCTTGAGCCATTACTCGGTCCTGAGCAATCCGACCCTGACGTGTGGAGCCTGGCAGCGGACGCGTACGAAGCCAGCGGAGATACGCCCAAAGCGGTGTCGCACCTGCGGCAGGCTATTGTTCTCAATCCGAGGAATGCGGCCTACTACACGGCATTCGCAGTGCTTTGCTTTGACCATGAGTCTTACGAAGTCGGCGTCCACATGCTCACGCTCGGGTTGCAGCAAATTAATGACGACTCTGCATTATATGTTTCGCGCGGTTTGCTCTACGCACAGTTGGCGCAATACGACAATGCAGAAGCCGACTTCAAGAAGGCTGAGAGCATTGATTCTAAACAGAGCTTGAGTTCCTACGCGATGGACTTGGCGGAAGTGGAGAAGGATCGTCCCGACTTGGTGCTGGCGAAAGTGCGTGCGCAATTGAAATCTCATCCGAACAGCGCACAGCACCACTACCTGCTCGCCAAACTTCTGGAAAAAGATGCGTCCGCCGGAGACGCTCGGAGTTCGAAAGAGGCGATCGGGGCTGCGCAGATAGCGGTCAAGCTTAAACCCAACTTCGTAGAGGCGCGAGACCTGCTTGCGAGCCTGTACCTAAGCACCGAGCAGTACGAGCCAGCGAGACAACAATCCGAACTTGCGCTGAAAAACGACCCACTGGATCAGGCGGCCATTTACCACTTAATTACGGCGCTGCGGCACTCCAACTCCGCTACCGATCGTGACCAGGTACAAAAGCTCGTCAAGCGGCTCGCCGAAGCCCAGCAGGCGGGACGAACGCGCGACCTCAATCGCAAGAGCTTCAAACTTTTGGAGGCGCCGTCTACCCCAAATTGAGTCCGAGTATAAGAATAAGAATAAGGTCGCAGCTGTGCTGTCTAAGCATAATGCCCTTAAAATCAATGTATTCCAAAGGAGTGTTTGGGGCGTCCCAAACGGTTCCGCTTGCATTGGATGGCTCTCGACCCGGTCAAACGTGTCCCCTCACCAGTCGCAGTGACCCGCTCCAAAGGCCGAATGTGTCCCCATGCTTCATTGCCGTCTTGACAGTCGAAATGGAGCGGATGTCTACTTGGAAGCTGTCGTTACGGACTCCCAGACAACTCACTAGCACGCCGAACATACTGGTGCCCGGGCAAGGGAAACCCCATGAGTGATACTGCGGTGCATTTGCTTGCTACCGAGAAGCTCGATCGTGCTGCTGAAACCGATCCGCAACTGGTCACGACCGTCCTCCTAGAGCTTGATCGTGTTCTAGCCAGTCGCTTTTTCAAGAATAGTCTGCGCAGCCGGCAGTTTCTGGAATATATCGTGCGCCGCACGTTGGAGGGCCACGTCGAAGAACTTAAAGAGCGGACAATTGGCATCGAACTTTTTCAGAGGCCAGCCAACTATGCGACCGGGGACGATCCCGTAGTGCGCGTTCAAGCCGGGGAAGTTCGCAGGCGTTTGGGGCAGTATTATCAGGCCGAAACTGAACTCTCGCCGATCCGCATCGAAGTTCGGGTTGGTTCCTATGCGCCGCACTTCCGGATCCGCACGTCTGAATCGGGTCAGGTACCCGAACGCATTCGAAAAGCTCCTGAAGTAATTGTCCGGCCAGCAACCACAACACAACCGAGAGTGGTTGTCCTCTTGATCGCAGTGGTTTGCCTTGCAATCGTGGGACTAGCTGGATATTTGTGGCGAAACTCGCGCCCTGAGATTCAACAACCTTCTCTCACGCAGCAGTTCTGGGCCCCTGCATTGGCAAGCCAGCAGCCTGTACTGATTTGTCTTGCGAAACCGGTGGTTTACCGGCCCAGCCTTGCGTTGTATCGCAGGTATTCGAGTCTTCATCCAGATAGCTTTCAAACCGAAGTCGAAAGATCAAACAGCGTTTTGCCGCTTGCGCCAAACACCCAAGTCGTTTGGAGCGACATGGTTCCTTATTCGGATTACGGGGTTGCGCTCGGCGATGTCGAGGCGGCCGTAGCCGTATCCGCCGCCATGGGCAAATTCGCCAAACCCACCCAGGTCCGCATAGGAGATCACTATTCATTTGAGGACTTGCACAATTCGCCGTCCGTCGTGGTCGGAGCATTTAACAATAAATGGACCATGCGAATCATGGCGGGCTTCCACTACGAATTTGTCGAACAAAACGGAGAGTACGCAATTCGCGAGCATGTAGCCAACGGCCGGGAATGGCATTCTAAGTTCGATCAGTCGTTGCAGAACGGACAGGACTTCGCAGTGGTGGCCAGACTGCTTGACTCTTCCACGGGGCAATTTACGGTTGTAGCCGCTGGCATCAGTGGTAGTGGCACTCAGGCAGCTGGAGATTTTGTCTCTAATGCTGATTTGTTGGAGAAAACCCTGCGCACCCTTCCCTCGGGATGGCAAAAGAAGAGCATTGAATTCGTACTGCACACGAACGTCACCGACGGCGTCGCCGGACCGTCTCGCGTCGAAGCCTTTTACGTGTGGTGAGCATTCGTCGAATGTTCAGGATCGGCATCAGCGCCGCGAGCGTCTTCCGCCAATTTCGTTAATTTTTCGCTCTGCTTGCGCAGCACACGATGGCTATTCCTCAGCGCTAATGTCACCCTTTCTATTCTGATGATCATGCCAGCCATCAGGGCAGGTTGATGACGAGTTCGTTGCCTCATTAAGAACTAACATCTTTTAAGAAACGCACTCTGGCCTCCGCCTGGTCAAGGCAGAAGCCCGCCTGCCAAACTCTGGCTCTGAAGTGATTCTGACGATTGTAGCCGCGACGTTAGATTACCTACCACTCAATCTGAGTGTACCGAGCAGCAGGCAGTTCGAATGCAACGGTTGTTTCACCGTCAATGGTCCCTTCTTTCCCTGCAAGCTTCACCAGTTTCTTGTCTCTCAAGAAATGCAAGTTTGTCCTACCATGAATTGCAGTTCGCGGAAACGTCACGGCCACCCGTTGGTCGGACGTGAAGCACCACTTTTCGCCGCATTTAGATAGCGCAGCGGTTGCGGTACCCTTGATTGCCGTAATGCTGAAGCCCTGCTCTGCTATCTTCTTCCCTCGCCCAAGGAAGAGATATTTGGTGCTCCCCTTCACCTCCCCGACAACCCCAAAGGTTCCCTCAAAGCTCATCGTTCGATAGCTAACCCTGTTCCGGCCAGCATCCGAGAAAATCCACTGCTTCTCGCCCGCTTTCCCCTGCACCGAGATCCCTACAAAATCTTGGAGCGCCATATCAGGCGAAAAGGAGCGAATCGAAGTAATGGACTGCGGTTCGCTGGTTGTGGACGGCTCATAGACTGCAACAAACGGCTTCGTCCAAGCCTCACCCCACTGCCTGGCGACGATCGTGGGTAGTGGCAGGTCAGCAATTGCCTTCGGGAGCATTCCATCCCTGAACGCACGGCTGGGAGGCGCTTCAACAGAGAAGATCTGCCGGTTTGGCTGGCCTCGCATCCACATGTTCATCATGACGTCTTCCTTGCCTGGAGTGCGGAGCTTGAATGTAGCCTTAAAGTCTCCGGCGACTCTGACGGATCTCTTGTTCCACAAATAGTCGTAGGCTGGCAAGTCGCCGTCGGCAAACGTCAACTCCTCGGTTGGCTGCAGCTCCAAGGTCCTCCCCTGTTGGTCTGTCAAAACAACCTCCTGACCAAGATCGTGATAGAAGTAATCGTGTTTCTTGTCTCCGCCGCTCTTCTTTCTCGACCGGAAAATGTCAATGTAGTACCCGGTTGAGTCGCTCGTGCGAATAATGCTCATCACGCGACGCTGGTCGGCATTGGTTTCAGGTTCCAGAAAATACAGGTCCGAATACGTCAGCACTGGGAATATTCCATTGCGCACACCCGAACTTGGATACGAGCTCAGGACTGTGAATCCGTGCGCACTCTTCATTGTGGGATACGAAGAGATGCCATCCACCACGACGGTATTGTGGGCCGGAAACTGCGAATAGTACTCCGCGTAGTCCGGTTGAAAATAGCTTGTGCCAATGCCGCCTTCCGGCGCCAATACCAGCCCTTTGCCATACAACTCCATAGCAATCCCGTTGGCATGGGCGTGATTTCCAAGCGAGCCGGCTTCTGAAATCATCAGGCCGGTTTGTGGATCCAGTCCGTTCCGCTGCACGAAATAGCTGACGTTGGGGGCGCTAAAAGTGGGGCTTACAAAATCTCCCAAGTGACCGGCTGGAATTGACTCCTTTTGCGACGTATCGAATTGGGAGAACAATGCGCCCAAGTCGGTGCTCTTGCCGATCTCCTTCGGCATCGTTCGAGCTGCCGCGCTCTGTTGCTCAAGGTCACTGAGCATTTTGACCATCTTTGTGAATCGCTCTTCCTGATCCGGACGACCATGCCGGCGCGCGTTGACGATCATCTGCTGGGCGGCGTGTGGCGAAAGGTGGCCATAGTGAGAATCACCAAACGCGACGGTGTAGCCGTTTGGGTAGAGGTACTGCGTGGTTGCTAGGACAGCTTTTTCCAGAACAGGCATCCGCGGAAGCAGATCGGAGCGCATTACCTGATCAAGATGGTTTACCAGATCCATGAACTGTCCCACCACGTTCATGGAGTAACCCGGACACTCGTACCAGATTCCGGTGGCGGGATCGAATCCGGTGTTGAGCAGTTTTCGGAGGGACCACTGGCGGGTAGCATCTTTGTTGAGAATTTGGTCAAGGTAGTACTGCGAACCCTTCCCGTCCGTGTAGTCGCTGTTGTTATCCAGGACCAGGGCAACATCGGCGACAAATCCGGCTTCAAGGAGATCCCAGTTATTGAAGGGAACGCCGTTTTTGATCGTCACATCGACCCATTTTTTGAATGTCTCGGCGTAGCGAGGAATTTTTTCCGGGGAGTGGGCCATGATGAAGGGATAAAGGAAGTCGTACGTCGAAGCCAAACTGCTGAGGATGCGCTCCTGAATGACCTCAAATGACGACATGCCCACGATCGTCTGGGTGTGGCCATGATCCAGATCGTTGGGTTCGTTGCGATGGTACATTCCCGTCATGTAGGTATCAAAAAGATCAAAGGCAAAACGCGCATAGGCCTCGTCTCCAGTCAACCAATAAACTTTGGCTGCTGTTTCCGCCCTGCCCATGATGTTGGCGTTGATCGCTTCAATCACCCTCCCTGTTTTCGACGGGTTTGCCCACTCCAGAGGCTTGCCTGGCAGAGAGGTGTTGGTCAGATAGACTCCGCGAGTATCGTCGGCATATGGCTGCATATCCTCAAGCGCAGGAGCTGCATACACCGTCGTGGAGTCCCTGGCACCCGGATAGCGGACTGTGGGCACCGGAGCTTCACCTGATGCATGGTCGAAGACTCCGCCCCGAACAAATACATCGGTCGCGTGAGTCTTCCAATACATTTGCAGTCGCGAGACCATCCATGCAGGATCGGCTTGATGACGTGCGACATAGGGCGCGATGCTCTCCTCGGACTGATTCAGCAGAGCTTGCGATGGCCCATTCTGCTGCACGAGTTTCTGCAAGGCTTCCTCACTGGTGTTTTGATACGTCAGAATGCGAGGATGAACCGTCGGCAACTGAGTTGGGATTGCTGTGGTTTGCGCTGCCGCGAAAATTGAGACCAAGGTCAGTAGCCAACCGCCCAAGCGCAGGTTCGACATAAACAATGTTTTTCCAATGCCGCACGTGACCTTTCCGGTTTGGCGAGACACTGCAATCATTTTGTTAATTGTTAGCATTGGTATAAGCCGCAAGTTTGGCCCGCGATGCCTGGTCCGCCGCGTCTTTGAGCTGCTTTGCTGTGGCAAACGCCGTTTCTGCCTCACGTGGGTGCCCGCTCTGCTGATACCAACGCGCGAGGCGGGCGTGAAGTGTTCCGTCTTTGTCCGTATTCAGCACCAGCTTGAGTTCCTCGATCGCATTTTCCGTCCGTCCGAGTTTCGCGTAGGAGTCCGCCAGGCCTACGCGGGCGAGGCCGAGCCTCGAGTCGGCTTGCAGAGCTCGCTCGAAGCATGCCGAAGCAGAAGCGGCGTCGCCCGTGTGCAGCAGCAGTTCTCCTGTGTGATAGTTCAGACCAGGATGAGACGGGAACTCCGCAACTGACCGGCGGCCCTCTGGACGAAGAAGGGTCAGGATTCTGCCGGGTC
>WNFY01003720.1_pt1 | contig 21981 bp, 18 predicted proteins | sample 5400091 | NCBI WGS metagenome assembly WNFY01 (sample SAMN13153364, study PRJNA577476) | soil metagenome | isolation source: 60 cm soil or saprolite under grassland replicate 1 | place: USA:California | collected 2016-06-15
GCGCGGGTCTTGGTTTTCTCTGGTTTAACTGTCATCCAGCCAAAGTTTTCATGGGCGATACCGGATCGCTGGCCATCGGCGGCATGATCGGCGTGGTCGCGATCTGTTGTAAGCAGGAGCTGCTTTTGACTGTCGTGGGTGGCGTTTTCGTGATCGAAGCCGTCTCAGTGATTTTGCAGGTAATCAGTTTCAAACTGACAGGCAGACGGATTTTCGTCATGTCTCCGCTTCATCACCATTTCGAACTGACTGGCTGGAAGGAAAACACCGTAATCGTTCGGTTTTGGATTCTCTCGATCATCTTTGCACTGCTTGGGTTGGCGACACTGAAATTGAGGTAAAAGTTGCGGTACAAAAATCAAAATATCGCCGTTCTTGGTGCGGGGTTGAGCGGCACCTCCGCAGCGCTCTTGCTCAGCTCCGAGGATGCACAGGTTACCGTGCTCGATAGCGCTGAAGAAAAGAATTTACTCAAATCGACCATCGACAGTCTCCGGGCACAAGGGATTCGCGTCATCTGCGGAACGGCGGCGGATGAAGATTCTTCCACGTACCAATTGGCTGTCTTAAGTCCGGGTATCGATCCTGCCTCTCGGCTCGCGCGCAATTTTTTCTCGCGCAAGATCGACGTGATCGGCGAGCTCGAACTCGGTTGGCGGTCCTGTGAAATTCCAGTCATCGCCGTTACCGGCACAAACGGCAAAACCACGACGACCGAATTACTCGCCCAGATGTTGAACACGTGCGGCCAGCGAACAATCGCTTGCGGGAACATCGGAAAACCGCTCTCCGAAGTGGCGCGCGAAAAGAAACCATTCGATGTGCTGACGGTCGAAGTGAGCTCGTTTCAACTGGAAACTATCCGCAGATTTCATCCATCGATCAGTCTCTGGCTCAACTTCGCCCCCGATCATCTCGACCGTTATCGCTCCGTGGCCGACTATCGCGCGGCCAAGCTGCGCATTTTCGAGAATCAAACCGGCGACGACGTCGCAGTTGTCAATGCGATTGAAAGGGTGCCCGGGATTCGCGCACGCACGATCACGTTTAGCGCTTATGTCGATCAAGCGGACTTTCGCCTTTCCGAAGGAGCGATCGTTTATCGAAACGACACTGTTCTGCGGTTATCCGATATGAAACTGCGTGGCTTGCATAACATCGAGAACTTGATGGCAACACTTGCCGCAGGGATGGCGCGAGGGTTGTCATTTCGCGAGATGGTGCCGCCGCTTTGCGCCTATGAGCCGCGTCCGCATCGCTGCGAATTCGTGCGCGAACTCGGTGGCGTTGGCTACGTAAACGATTCCAAGGCTACGAACCTCGACGCGGTGGAGAAGGCGCTCCGCGCGCAAAGCAAACCGGTCATCCTCATCGCAGGCGGCAAGGACAAGGGGTTTACGTTCGATCCGCTTCGAGCCCTGGTGAAAGAAAAAGTGAGATCGACGATCTTAATCGGCGAGATTGCCGAGAGCATCAGGAGCTCCTGGAGCGGCGCAGTCAACTCCGAAATTGCGAATTCGCTCGCGGATGCAGTTGAGCGCGCACATGCGGTCGCCAAGCCAGGCGAAGTCGTCCTTTTTTCCCCGGGCACATCGTCCTTCGACATGTTTAAAAGCTACGCCGACCGCGGCGATCAATTTCGCGCGCTGGTGCGAGCTCTCCCCAAATGAAACTGAAAATCCCCAACCTTCTCAGGCGCAAAAAACTTCTGGCCGCAACCGCGCGCCGCGCCGCCGGCGCATCTGCCGAACTGGATTACGAAGAGATGGAGCCAAACATGAAGCTGTCTCGGGCGTTGCTGATCGTTTTGCTTCTTCACGTTGTTGCCGTGTCTGGAATCATCGCGTTCAACGCAATCAAGACGCGACAGAGCTCGTTCGTAGCCGCCGCTCCGGAAAATGCCGAAAATACTCCGACCATCTCCCCGACAGTTACCTTGGATACCTCAAGTCCGCGATCGGCGGCGGCACAAAAGGAAAACGTGCCGCGTGATGAGGCGAGAACATCAGGTTTGCCTTCGAAACCGCCGGCGAAAGACGACCGCGAGAAATCGACCGGACACGGGAAAGTGCCCGCCTCCTCTGGAAAAGTTTACACGGTAGGGAAAGGCGATAAGCCAGTGACGATCGCAAAAAAACTAAAAGTATCTTACGACGATTTAATGGCGCTCAATCACATCGAGGACCCGCGCAAGTTGCAGATTGGTCAAAAGCTTCTGATCCCGAAAACGACTAAATCAAAAAAGAACGAGAAATGAAACTCGCCGCGGCATTTTCAATCTGGGTAGCGCACACGTCTCGCGTGCTGGTTGCGGTGTCTGGCCGCAACGATCTTTCCTTCTGCTGCGCTAGGGAATCCGCGACCGTTTTTAGAAAAGTTCGCAATGGCGGGACGCCATCTCCAGCTCGCCACAGGACGAGTCCGTCCGACTGGCGGACACGCGAGACGCGTGCGCTACCGAGAACAACAAGCATGCTGGCGCATAACTAATCATGCATCGTAAAAGCGCCTATATCCTTTTTCTTGCCGTGCTGGGATTGCTCGTCATTGGAATTGTCATGCTTTTCAGTACAAGTGCGTTTGCGCGCGACAGCCATGGAGACATTTATTTTTTCATTAGACGGCAGGCGATCTGGTTCGGGATAGGCCTTGTCGTCTGCACCTTTGCTGCGCTGGTCGACTATCACTTCTGGCAACGGACATGGTGGCTTTGGTTTGCGCTCGCACTTGTTGCTTTGGCGCTTTGCTATTTCCCGCATATCGGGATGCGCATCAATGGTTCACGCCGCTGGGTCGGACTGGGACCAGTTACCTTTCAGCCTTCCGAGCTGGCAAAGCTTGCCGCAATCTTTTTTCTCGCCGCCTGGTTTACGCGGCACGAAAAAGCGGGCGGCAATCTGCTCTCTGGATTCGTGCTTCCGCTCGCAATCGTAGGTTTGCTGGCTGGACTTATTCTAGGTGAAGTCGATCTTGGGACGACGGCTTTGCTCGGAACAACTGCGTTTGTCGTGATGTTCGTCGCTGGAGCGAATCCACTGTTGCTTGGTATCATGTCGTTAGCCGCTCTGGGCGCCCTGCTCATCGTTGCCACGCAAATCTCGGAACGGATGGGAAGACTCTCCGCCTTTCTTCATCCGCAAAATTTCAAGGAAGATGCTGGTTTGCAGCAGATGCAGGCATTGATCGCGTGGGGGAGCGGTGGAATGGAAGGGCTTGGCCTGGGCAATGGTCGCCAGAAGATGCTTTATCTGCCTTACGCGCATACCGATTTCATTTTTCCGATCATCGGCGAAGAGCTCGGGCTGCGGGTCAGTCTGCTCGTGGTCTTTTTATTCGTGGTCATCATTGTTTGCGGGATCATGATCGCGTTGCACGCCAAAGATCGTTTCGGCTTGCTGCTCGGGTGCGGCGTTGTATCGCTCCTGGCTCTGCAAGCAGCGATGAACATCGGCGTGACCACATCGCTCTTGCCGAACAAAGGGCTGCCGCTGCCATTTATCAGCTATGGAGGTTCGAATCTCGTCGCATGCATGTTCGGGATCGGTTTGTTGCTGAATATTTATCGGCAGGGCATTCTTGAACCACCACATACGAAACGTGCCACCATGCACGCTCGGGTGACACCGCGGATTTAGATGCACCTGATCAATCCCATAAGTTCTATGTACCAACCAAAGATCGAAAACCGACTTTTATGAATGCAGTGATCGCATGCGGAGGGACCGGTGGACATCTCTTTCCCGGCATTGCCGTGGCAGAAGTGCTGCGCGATCGGGGACACAAAGTCATGCTGCTGGTCTCCGAAAAAGACATTGACGCACTTGCACTCTCCGGCCGGGCGAGTTTCCGATTCGAAAAATTGCCAACTGTTGGATTGCCTTCGCCATTTTCGCCGGCGATTCTCGGTTTCGTTCGCCGCTTTTACGAAAGCCTGTCGCTTTGTCGATCTATCTATCGGAAATTCAAACCCCAGGTAGTGCTTGGCATGGGCGGGTTCACTTCCACCGCACCGGTGTTGGCCGGACGGATGCGCGGCATTACTACCTTCATACATGAATCGAATGCCGTCCCGGGAAAAGCGAACCGATTGACCGCACGCATGGTGCGCGCCGTGATGCTCGGCTTCCAGGAATGCGCGCCCTTCTTTCCAAAAGCGCGCACGGAAATTACCGGCACGCCGATCCGGACCGAACTGAAGCCTTTGGACTCGCATGTTGCGCGTCAAAAGCTCGGACTACGTGACGATCTCACGACGCTGCTCGTGATGGGAGGTAGTCAAGGTGCGAGCGGAATTAATCAGGCCATGATCAAATCGTTGCCGTTTTTGCAAGGCGTCCCGCTGCAGGTGATTCATCTTTCCGGCCCCCGAGATGAACGTCTCGTCGCCGATAACTATCGCCGCGAAAGTGTCCCTGCTTACGTCGCCCCGTTTCATCATCGGATGGAGGAAGTTTATAGCGCTGCGGATCTCCTCGTTGCACGGGCCGGCGCGGCGAGTCTCGCCGAGTTCGCGGCTTTTTCATTGCCGGGAATTCTGATTCCGTTTCCATACGCCGCCGACGACCACCAAACACGCAACGCGGAAATTTATGCTCGCGCTCAGGCAGCGATCCTCCTGAAGGAATCAGAACTTTCCGGTGAATTGCTCGCAAGCAAGATTCGGGAGTTGATCGAAAACCCGGAGCAAATTCAACGAATGGCTGCGAGTTGTTCGCGTCTCGCACCAGCCGACGCGGCCGGACGCGTGGTCACCACCATGGAAAAATATACCACTCATGAAGCCCGTCTCTGAGCTCGATTTGCCAAAGCTGCTCACGCATGAGCGTCATAGGATTCACCTCATCGGCGTGGCCGGGAGCGGCATGAGTGGCATCGCGGCGCTTTTGCTCGAGCTTGGGCACAACGTCAGCGGCTCGGATAAAGTGAGCTCGCTCGAGACGGATCGATTGCAACGCCTGGGTCTGCGTTTTCGTGAGCAACATCTCGCGGAGGATGCTGCCGACGCCGAGCTGATTGTCTTTTCCTCCGCGATCAAGATCGACAATCCGATTCTGATGAGCGCGCGCGATTCGGGAAAACCGGTTGTGCGCCGCGCTGAGGCCCTCGCCGCGATCATGCGCGGCAAGCGCGGCATTGTCATCGCCGGAATGCACGGCAAGACGACAACCTCAGCGATGACTGCGCACGTTTTGCGCGAAGGCGGACTGCATCCATCGCATTACATCGGCGGCGAGATTCCGATTCTCGGGACAAACGCGCACTGGGATCCGCGTGGCGAATATTTTGCCGCGGAAGGGGACGAAAGCGACGGCACCTTGCGCTGCTTTCATCCCGAGCACTCCCTCATTCTAAATATTGAGGAAGAGCATCTCGACTTTTACTCCGATCTTGCCGCGATCGAAAAAGTTTTTGCGCAGCTCATCGAGCAAACCAGCGGAATCGTTTTTTACAACATCGACGACGCGAACACGGCGCGATTATGCGCAAAACGGAGAGGCGCAATCTCGTTCAGCCTCTCTGAAGAGGCGGATTATCGTGGCGCCGACGTAGAGCTGCGCGATTTTGCTTCGGTCTTTTGCGTTTATAGACGCGGCGAGCAACTAGGCGAAGCAGTCCTAAATGTTCCCGGGCAACATCACGTCCAGAATGCCGTTGGTGTAATCGCCCTCGCCACGGAGCTTGGAATTCCGTTCGAAAGAATTGCGGCTTCGCTGCGCAGGTTCGAGCACGCGCGCCGCCGCTTCGAAATTAAGTACGAGAGCGATCGCTTTTTGCTTGTTGACGACTATGCCCATCACCCTACGGAGATCCGCGCAACGCTGAAAACCGCGAGATCGGCGGGTCGCAAACGTGTGTTGACCATGTTTCAGCCACATCGTTATTCGCGGACCAAGGCGCTGTGTAAAGAATTTGGCCGGGCCTTCGATGACGCAGACCGCGTGGTTGTCACCGACGTTTATGCCGCAAGCGAATCACCGATTTCTGGAATCAGCGGTGAAACAATTGCGAGCGAAATCACCACGCACGGTCATCGCGGCGTGAGTTATCAACCGCGTTTGGAATGGGTCCATCGCGATCTTGGCAACATGCTGGACTCCGGCGATCTCGTTTTGAGCCTGGGCGCTGGGAACATTCACGAACAAATATCGCTTCTCGCAGCCGATCTCGTGATTGCTGAGAAATTGAAAGCGATCATAAGCGACGGTGAAGTTCGGCTTTACGAGCCGCTCTCGAAACACACGACTTTGCGCGTCGGCGGCCCGGCGCAATTTTGGGTGGAGCCGCGCAACGAGAATGCATTTGCAGAACTGATTCGCTTTTGTCGGCGCGAAAATCTTCCGCTTTTCGTCATTGGGCGTGGATCGAATCTGCTCGTGCGCGATGGTGGCATTCGTGGGGTTGTCCTTCGTCCAAGCGGTGGTGATTTCGACAAGATCGAGGTCACGGGCGATGAGATCACAGCCGGTGTCGGCGCAAAATTGAAAGAAGTCGCCTACGCGGGCAAGGCTGCCGGGCTCGGTGGACTTGAGTGGATGGAGGGGATTCCCGGATCGGTTGGTGGGAGCTTGCGCATGAATGCTGGCGCGATGGGGGTGCAAACTTTTGAGAACGTCGTGCGCGTGCGCTATCTCGATGCAAATGGCGAGGCGCACACCAAGACACGTGGCGAGCTGGACGTGCATTACCGAAATTTCCCATTGCTCGAGAATAATTTCGCAGTCTCGGCGGTATTTCGCGGACAACACGCGCCGACGGAAGAGATCGTCCGCAAATTAGAGGCGTCGCAGGAAAAGCGTCGCACTTCACAGCCGGCGGCTAAAAGCGCCGGTTGCATTTTCAAAAATCCCGATTCGTGCCCCGCAGGAAAACTGGTTGATGAATTGGAGCTGAAAAATTCGCGCGTCGGAAAGGCGCGGGTATCGGAAGTGCACGGCAATTTCATCGTGAATGATGGCGGCGCGACCGCGGCGGAGGTGCTTGAGTTGATTGAGACGATCAAAAGCGTGGCGCGTGCGAAGCGCGGGATCGAATTGGAAACGGAAGTGCAAATCGTGGGAGAACCGGCGTGAAGAGCAAGATGACTATTCCCAAAAAAATCGTGGTGCTGATGGGCGGGCCGAGTAGCGAGCGCGACGTTTCGCTGGCGACCGGTCGCGGAATCGCAAAAGCGTTGCGCTCACTTGGCGCGGATGTCGTCGATATCGATGTGCGGGACGCGAAGTTTGAATTGCCGGACGATGTTGATCTTGCCTTCAACGCGTTGCACGGAACTTTTGGTGAAGACGGTCAGGTGCAGGAAATTCTCGAAGCGCGCGGGGTTGCTTACACCGGCGAAGGAGTTGAAGAGAGCCGGTTGGCTTTCGATAAAATCCGGTCGAAAGAGAAATTTCGCGAGCATGGTGTGAGCACTCCGGAGTGGGAAATCATCGGAGCGCATCAGCGTCCTCTCATGCAATTGCCGGTTGTGGTCAAGGCGCCGCGACAAGGGTCCACCGTCGGCGTTTACATCGTAAAAAAGACGGAGGAACTCGAACCCGCGCTTGCCGAAGCAGCGAAGTATGACCACGAATTTTTGATAGAAAAATTTGTGCCCGGCCGAGAATTGACGATTGGCATTCTTGCGGACCAGGCCTTGCCGATTCTGGAGATTATTCCGAAGGACGGCGTTTACGATTTCACGAACAAGTACCCATTCTTAAATCCCCAGGCTGGCGGCGGGGCGCAGCATGTTTGCCCGGCGAAGATCGATCCGAACAAAACCAAAGAGATTCGAGACCTGGCACTGCGCGCGTGTCGCGCCCTCGGGCTGCAGGTGTATTCGCGCGTCGATGTGATCTTGGCGGAGACCGGCCAGCCGTTTGTGCTGGAGATCAACACGATTCCCGGAATGACCGAGGCGAGTCTGCTGCCCGAAGCCGCTGCGGCCGCGGGCATCAGCTATGTCGATCTTTGCGCGCGCATCATCGCGCTTTCCAGCGCCAGAATAGAAGGGAATCGGAAATGAAGCTCGTCCAAAAAAGCTCCCGGTCGCAAAATCGGCGCGTGTCCAAAGTGCGCCACCGGCGCCAGCAGCACCTGCTCGATGTGAAAGTCCGCTCCCGCAGAGTGACCCAGCATCGCATTCGGAGGGCTCTAGGCGTTCTCTCCCGAGTGGTTTTGGTGGCCGGGCTGTGCAGTGCCTTTTATGTCGGGGCACGTGAAGGCGCAAGGCGTCTCTTCTTCGAGAATCCAGATTATCAAGTGAAGATAATTGAGCTTCAGACGGACGGGACCTTGCAGCGCGAGCAGGTTTTGAAAGCGGCCGATCTGCGCGAGGGCGAGAACAGTTTCAGTGTGAACCTGGCCCGCGTTCATGACCGCATACAGCAGCTGCCTCAAGTCGATGAAGTGCAGGTCGTGCGAAAGTTGCCTGCAGAGATCGACATCCGTGTGGTGGAACGAAAGCCGGTCGCGTGGATTACAAGTAATAAAGAAATTTCCGATCCCTTTGTATCAGATGCTGCTTTTCTAGTGGACGCGCGAGGGGTTTTGATGAGACAAAAGAAGCTGTTGCCGGAATATTTGGGATTGCCTCTCATTCTGGGATGCTCGAGCGAATCGCTCGAAGCGGGAAAAGTCGTCGAATCGCCCGAAGCAAAAACCGCGCTGGAGCTGCTGCGTTTAAGCACGCGCAGTTTCATGCAAACGCGCTTTCAGATTCGCGAGATCGATGTCTCCCGGAGCTATTGCCTGCTCGTGACGGACAAAAATCACACGCGGGTCACGTTTGGGCTCAATGATCTCGAAACTCAATTGCAGCGGCTGGAGCAATTTCTTGTTTACTCTGATGACTCAAAGCAGGAACTGGAAACGGTGAACTTGATTGTGCAACGAAATATCCCCGTCACTTTTGCCACACCTCCGGCCGCAGTCATCAATGACACGATTGATCCCCTTGTGGAACCGAGAGCTTTGAAAGCGATCCCAGTGCATCCGGCAAAGACCGCAGCGCCGCCATCGAAGGCGCGCGCCAGTTCGACGCCGATCGCCAAAGTAATTCCGGTCAAACGGCAGAGGAAGGATTAACAACGATGGCGAGTAATAATTTGATCATTGGTCTTGAGATTGGCACCTCCAAAATTTGCGTCGTCGTCGGGGAGAGCCGGCCCGATGGCACAGTCAAAATTCTCGGTGTCGGTCAGACGCCCTCGCGCGGCGTGCGCAAAGGTGAGATCGTCGATTTTGAAACCGCGATGAAATGCGTGCACGAAGCAGTGGTCGATGCCGAACAGAAGAGCGACGTCATGATCCGGAGCGTTTACGTCGCCGTCGCCGGATCACACCTTCAAAGTTTCAATAATCGCGGGTGCGTGATACTGCCCGAAGACCGCGATGAGATTGATGAGCAGGACGCCGAGGATGTAAAAATTAACGCGCGCGAGGTGAGCATTCCTGCACAAAACGCTTTCCTGCATTCGATCATTCAACATTATCACGTCGATGGACAGGACGGCGTGCTCAATCCGGTCGGGATGCTTGGGCAGAAATTGGAAGCCGATTTTCATATCATCCACGGTGTGCGCACGCGCATTCAGAACACCATCCGGTGCGTGAAAGAGTTGCCGCTCGACGTCGAGGACGTCGTGTTCGGCGGGCTCGCTTCTGCGCAGGTGGTCCTCACTCAGCATCAAAAAGATCTCGGGGCGCTGGTGATCGATATGGGCGGCGGGACGACCGACTATATTTTATATGCTGACGGCGCAGTGAAGCAGAGCGGTTGCGTGGCGATCGGCGGCGACCATATCACAAATGATATTTCGATGGGGTTGCGTATCCCGATGGCGCGCGCAGAGAAATTAAAAGTCGAGGAAGGCAGCTGCGTCCTCGGCAATTCTCTGCCCGGCGAAATGATTTTGCTAAAGGACGATTCCGGCTTTGCCGGCAAGGAGATCGAGCGGGAGACGCTGAACACGATCATTCACTTGCGATTGCGCGAGACCTTTGAGCTTCTCAAACGCAGGCTCGATGAGGAACCATTCATCAATTATCTGGGCGCAGGGATTTTTATCACCGGCGGATGTAGTCCTCTCAACGGCATCGATCATCTCGCCGAAGAGATTTTCGAAATGCCCGCGCACGTAGCCCACGCGCAAACCACCTCCGGCGTTACTTCCGCGGTGGAAAACCCGCAGTTCTCAACTGCAATCGGGTTGATCAAATACGCGCAAGCTGTGCAAACGGATCGGCCGCGTGGCCGCGGAATTGGCCGAATCTTTGGCAAGCTTTTTAGCGGAATGAGATGAAGACAAAGTGTTGCCAGAAATTTGATGAGCGCGAGCCATCGTGCCGGAAGTTAGGCTTCCAGCCTGACTCGGCCGGCGAGCTGCCAGCTTGCCGTCAACCCGCGCTCCGTCATGCTAGAAGTGTGTCTACGCAGACGGGCAGGATGCCTATCCCTCAAACCTTATGATTCAACTCAGCAAAAATTACAGTCTTCCCGAACGTGCGGCGGATTTTATTCCGATTAAAATTGTAAGTGTCGGCGGGGCCGGCTTAAACGCGCTCGATCGGATCTTGCTCGATGGCTTGGAGAGAGCCGAAGCGGTTGCAATCAACACTGATGTGCAGTCGCTGGCCAGTTCCGTTGCGGCGCATAAAGTGCAGCTGGGCCGTACTGTGACGCGTGGATTGGGCGCGGGCGGCGATCCCGAACTCGGCTATCAAGCGGCCGTGGAATCGGCTGATGAAATCCGCGAGGCGCTTACCGATGCACGAATGATTTTCATTTGCGCAGGGCTCGGTGGCGGCACCGGGTCGGGCGCGGCGCCATACGTCGCGCAACTGGCCCGTGAAGCCGGTGCGCTGGTGGTGGCGTTCTCTACTCTTCCATTTTCGTTCGAGGGCAAACGCCGCAATGCCCAGGCACGCGAGGCGCTCGCCCGGCTCAACGAGGTTGCCAACGCGGTGATCTGCTTCGAAAACGATCAGATGGGCGACATCGTCGCGCCGCAGGCGGGCATTCATCAGGCCTTTGCCATGGCCGATAGCACCGTCAGCCAGAGCGTCCGTTCGATTGTGAACCTCATTCAGCGGCCGGGACTCATTCGCATTGGCTTCGATGATTTGCTTGCCGCGCTGCGCAGCCAAAACGGCCGCTGCTTGTTTGGCTTCGGTGAATCCGATTCGGATAATCGCGCGCATGAAGCGCTCACGCAGGCGCTCAAAAATCCGCTGATGGACCGTGGCCGCATGCTGGCGGACGCGGCACGCGTGCTGGTCCAGGTGGCAGGTGGGCCGGGCATGACGCTGTCTGAAGTCGAAATTCTGATGCAGGAACTTGGTCGTCACGTTAACGAGCAAACGCAGATTCTATTCGGCGTTGCGGTGGACGGGCGATTAGGAGATCGCTTGAGCGTTACCATCATCAGTTCGCTCGCGGCGGACGAAGATTTGGTTTCGCAGCCGGCTCAATCTGCGCACGGTAGCGTGCCCAGCATGCCGCCAGTCTGGGAGCAACCACAGGAGATCCCGCCAAACATCGATCTCGAACCGGAACCAATGCCGATGGAAGCTTTCCAGCCTGAGCAGATGAGCCCGATTGAAGAACCGCCGCCACTGGAACCCGTTCTCAACAAACCTGAGCCGATTGTAAGCATACCGCACAAAAAGCCGGCGCCGGTGAAGGAAGAAAAGCCATCGGGTGAAAAATCTGCACAGGCGAAACAGGAAGTGTTGCAATTCGAGCCAGTGACCCGCGGACGATTCGAAAAAAGCGAGCCCACCATCGTTGAAGGCGAAGATCTCGACGTCCCGACCTATCTGCGCAAAAATATCAAGGTGAAGTAGTGCGCTCCCCGAGCGCCTGCTTATTTCTTCATCAATTCGAGCACAGCGCTCGTCATTCCGATGATGCCTGTGCGGATTGTCGGCTCGGGAACGGGCGCGAATTTGCTCGAGTGCAGACTCGGCAGCGACGTACCACTCTTTTTACTGTCGGCAATTTTCACCGGATCGACTGCGCCGATGTGGAAATCAACTGCCGGAATTGAATGATCCGGCAGGCTATATTCGGAAAAATCTTCGCCCCCCATTGTTGGATCAACAATCTCGACGTTTTCCGAACCGAGTATCTGTTTCCAAACCGCAACTAGCTGCTTCGTCAATTCCGGATTGTTGTAAGTCGCCGGCGTGAACTGGTTCTGGAGGACCTGGATGATCGGTGCGCGTTCTGGCGGCACTCCAGCGGCCGCTGCCACACCTTTCGCGATCTGATCAATCGCCCGGAGCACGCGATCGCGCACGTCAGCTTTATAGGTGCGCACCGTCAACTGCATCTTCACTTCGTCTGGTATGATGTTGTGCTTCGTACCGCCGTGAATCGATCCGACAGTGACGACAATTGGATCGAGCGGATTATTTTCGCGGCTCGCGATCGTTTGCCACGAGTTAATCATTTCTGCCGCGAGCACGACCGGGTCTTTCGTCTTGTGCGGATACGCACCGTGCCCGCCCACACCGCGCACCGTGACATCCACTGAATCGACATTTGCATACGTGTAACCTTCCGTGACGCCGATGTGGCCGGTCTGCATGTCGGCCTTGTCATGAAAACCAAGCGCGAAATCCGGTTTGCCGAATCGATTGTAAAGACCAGCCTTGAGCAATGCCCGTGCGCCGTTGCCCGTCTCCTCGGCAGGTTGCGCGACGAACAGGATCGTGCCGTGCCATTGATCTTTCAGCCGTTGCAATGCTCGCGCCGTGCCGATGAACGCGGCAATATGCGCGTCGTGTCCGCAGGCATGCATCACGTGGACATCTTTGCCTTCATCATTCTTCGTCGTGACTTTGCTGGCATAAGGCAGGCCCGTTTCCTCTTCCACCGGCAGCGCGTCCATGTCGGTGCGCACCAGCACGGTTGGTCCATCGCCGTTCTTCATGATGCCGATCACACCGTAGCCTTTTAGCTTTGGATCATCGTATTTGCCGAAGTTCTCAGTAACCTGGCAGCCCGCCGCTTGTAATTCCTTTGCGATTAGCGCCGAGGTGCGTTCCTCATGGCCCGACAATTCCGGGTGACTGTGAATGTCTTTATAAATCGCGAGTAGTGATGGCAGCTCCGCATCCGCAACTGATTGCGGCGTTTGCTGGGCGAAAACCGAAACCGTGGACAAGATCGAGACCGATAAGATCGACCAGGAGCGAATTTTCATGCCGCAGATTAGCCGTATGCCGTTGTTGGGCAATCTCGAACGCTTTCGGGGTTGCCTCGGCAGGGCCATATCCTGCGCGATTCACTCGAAAGCGGCGGAACGCCGCCGCGGCATTGAATCTGCGAAAATCTGGGCAATCTGTGGATGACTCATGCAATTCGAGAAAAACACGCTGCTCTTTGGCGCCGACCCGATGCCGCGGATTGTTGCCATCGAGCTCGGCGAGACCGGCACAGTGAAAGTTTATCGCCGCGAAGAGGACGGATCGACGGTCGCCGACGTTGAGCCATTCCATCCATTTGTTTGGTGCGACTCGGACGTTGTCGATCTTGGCATCGAGACCGAGAGGCTCGAAGGCGATCTCAAATATGGCTGGCTGATCACGGTCGATAGTTGGAAAGAACTGATCGCTCTGCGCAACGGTCTGAAAAAAGCGGGTCGCGATTTCTTCGCCTTTAACGATCCGGTGCAGCATTACCTCACGGCTACCGGTCGCACATTGTTCAAAGAGCTTCCGTTTGAAGAATTGAAGCGGATGCAGCTCGAAGTTTTGTCGCTCGAAGATGCTGTAGCCGGGATCGGCGATGCCGGTGCCGGGGTCACCGACCCCGGCTACAGCAATCACATCATGAGTATCGCGCTCTCAGATAACACCGGCTGGGAGGAGTTGATCATTGTCGATCCTACCAGTGTCGAGGAGTCGGAGCACGCGGCGCTTAAGCGACTCACCGCGCTGATCAAAGAACGCGACCCGGACATGATCGGAGGTCATAACCTTTTCCGCTTCGATCTACCATATCTGGTTTCGCGTGCGAAAAAGGCGAAAACGAAGCTAGATTGGGGACGCAGCGGTGGATTTCTGCGCTCGCGCCCATCTCGACTCCAAATCGCGGAAAAGACAATCGATTATCCGAAGTTCGCCATCGATGGCCGTCACTTCGTCGATACTTTCTTGCTCGCGCAATTTTACGATGTCGGCATGCGTTCCCTTGCCGGTTTCGAGCGGACTGATGTCGTATTCAGGCGCAAATTTTCCCGTACAACTACCAGGACGTGATTGTGCGCGGTAACGCAACCCGCATTAACGCGCTGTTCCTGCGCGAATATTGTCGGCAACGCCATTCCATTCCTGAAATGCCGATGGCGCGCGCGTTCGAAGGCGGGTACACTGACGTTTTTTTTACCGGCGTAGCGCACGACGTCTGGCATTGCGACATCGCCTCGCTTTATCCGTCGATCATGTTGCAGTTCGATTGCTTTCCCGCAACCGATCAGCTGCAAATCTTTCGCCATTTGCTCACTGATCTGCGCACGTTTCGACTGGAAGCGAAGTCAAAAATGCGGGCGGAAAAAGATGCTGCAAAGCAGCATCACCTCCAGGCGCTGCAAAACACATTCAAGATTCTGCTCAACAGTTTCTACGGGTATCTTGGGTTCGCACAGGGGCATTTCGCCGATTTCGATGCTGCCGCGCGGGTGACGCAAATCGGGCGTGATCTCTTGAAGAAAATGATCGATTGGCTGAACGAGCAGGGTGCGAAAGTCATCGAAGTCGATACGGACGGAATTTATTTCGTCCCGCCGGACAAGATCGACATCGATGAATTGCAAACAGGTCTGGCCAAAGAATTACCGGCCGGTATCGACATCGAGTTCGACGAACAGTTCGACGCCATGTTCAGCTACAAGGCGAAAAACTATGCCCTCCTCACAAAAGACGGAAATGAATTCGAGCGGAAAATTCGAAACCAGGAATGGAAGATCGACATGTTGATGAAAACCGACACGCTTCAGGATTCGCTCGACAAATACCGAGCGAAGATTGCCGGCTCGACGCGCAACCGCGCCGCTGCTTACGAGCTCGCCCTTGCCAGCGGCCGCAATTATAAGCCGGGCAACCAGATCAGCTATTATGTCAAAGCGACGCCGAAAAAAGTTCCCGCTTATGAAGCTGCCAAACTCGCCAGCGAATTCGACCCGCAAAACCGCGACGAAAACGTCGACTACTACATAGCCAAGCTCGATGAGTTAATGAAAAAATTCGGTGGACGTGCCGCCGCTGCCAGTTCAACTGCGAAGCAGGAGAGCCTGGCTCTGTAAGGAGGCATTCTGCTTATGAACACACGATTTCTATCATTTTTAACAACTCTCGCTTTCGTCGCCGGAGCTGACTGCGTCTACTCAGCTGAAAACGATTTCGCTGCAATCAAAGCTGAGATCGCGAATCGGCATGATGAGGCGGTGAAGCGGTTGCAGGACTGGATTCATCAGGTGTCGATCGCGGCTGAGGACCGCGGGTATCCGGAAGGCGCGGAGTACATGGCGAAACTCGCGCGCGATGCCGGATTTCAGCAGGCGACGGTCCTGAACACGGATGGGAAACCTGGCGTATTCGCGACACTCGATGCGGGCGCGGCGAAAACGGTCGGACTTTATTTCATGTATGACGTGAAACAGTTCGATCCGGCGGAGTGGACATCGCCGCCGACGGAGGCTCGGTTGGTGGACAAACCGCCGCTGGGCAAGGTGATCATCGGCCGCGGCGCGGTGAATCAGAAGGGACCGGAAGCGGCGTTCCTGGCGGCGCTGTATGCGATTCGCGGTGCTGGTAGACAAGTGCCGGTGAACCTGGTGATGGTGGCCGAAGGCGAGGAGGAGATCGGTTCGCCACATATTCCTCAACTCGTTAGGCGCCCGGAAGTACAAACGGCGTTGTCGAAATGCGTCGGCGTATTCATGCCCTCGGCGGCGCAAGATTTGGACGGAGTTGTGACGGTGAACCTCGGCTCAAAAGGCGTGATCGAGCTCGAGCTGGTATCGAGCGGTGAAAAATGGGGGCGCGGTCCCTCCAAGGACATTCACTCGTCGCTCAAGGCGATGGTAGACAGCCCGGCGTGGCATTTGGTGAAAGCGCTCGACACGCTCGTGTCCGACGATGGCAACGAAATCAAGATCGACAATTATCCAAAGCCGCGGCCGCTGAGCGCGCAGGAGAAAGCGATGATCGCTAAAGTGTCGAAGGTGCGGAGCGAAGCGCAGGCGAAAAAACAATTTAGCGTGCAGCATTGGATCAACGACCTGCCATGGCAGCAAGCGAACGAACGACTTGAATCGCAGCCGACGGTCAACATTGAAGGGCTGGTTGGCGGTTACACCGGCCCCGGCGGTAAAACAATCCTTCCGCATCGCGCCGTCGCGAAGATCGATATGCGTCTGGTGCCCGATATGAAAGCGGCGGACGCGCTCGCGGCGTTGAAGACGCATCTGGCGAAGCGCGGCTTTGGCGACATCGAAGTGAATATGACCGGTGGCTACGATCCGACGAGCACATCGGCTGACGCCGCGCTGATAAAAGCACAACTCGCAACCTACAAGCATTTCGGAATTGATCCGCTGTTGTGGCCGCGGAACGCCGGTTCGTATCCCGGTTACGTCTTTACCGGTGAGCCGCTGAAACTTGCCGCGGGACATTTCGGGCTCGGTCACGGCAGCGGCGCGCACGCGCCGGACGAATATTACGTCATCGAATCCGCGAGCCCGAAAATACAGGGATTCGACGGCGCAGTGATGTCTTTCGTCGAATATCTCTACGACTTGGCGAAATAGTTTGCCCTCACGATGCGCCAAGCTTGCTAGGGAGTTTGATCCCGAGAACCGTTACGACAAGGTCGATTATGTCGCTAAGGTCGATGAGCTGATGAAAAAATTCGACACATTTGCATGGACTACGGCTGAGCAATTAAGTTTTATGGAGCCCCACTCGGAGATCATGAGTAACGGCGCGCTGTCACGACAAGAATAATCGGCCAAACCGCATGACTGACCTGTTTAAGCCGGAGAATATCGCTTCTGGTGTAGATTGGCGGGTTGAGCAGCTTCGCTCGACCAGCTTTCTGATGCCGATGTTCGAGAGATCCGCCGAAGACGTATTTCGTTTGATCGCCCAATCCGCTCCGACCCAAGTAACGGAAAACCGTCAGCAAGCGGTACAGACGGCAGCCGGCCCCTTCGCCAGTGCGAAACTCGACGTGATTAGACAACCAGGGCGGATTGACGTGCTCCTCAGCCCCACAGACGAGGCTCGGGCCGCACAGGGGACTCGGACAATCGGCAGCTGGACCGAAGTAGTCGATTCGTTCAACGCCGGAATTCGGCCTTGGCTGGGCAGTCGCCCGGAGTTGCACAGATTAGCGTTCGGTGCGATTTGCCAGCACGAAGTGGCGGACCGAAAGGCGGCTTATTCTATTTTGAACCAGCTACTGCCGACCGTAGATATAGACGTCGAGCACTCAACCGATTTTTTTTATCAGATTAATCGGCCTCGGTTGACATCCTTCCGGGATTCATTCAGTTGCAAGGTGAATCGGTTATCAAAATGGTCTGCAGCGACTGTTGTGTTGCAAACGGTAATGATCCCGGGAGCGGAAGCTGCTGCTCAACCGCCAGCGTTTACCGCAACCCTCCAGAACTATTGCCGAGTTGAACTCGATCTAAGTACGGATGCCGAGATACGGCAGCTGCCGACTCACCAGCTCCAAGACGTGTGGGATAAACTGACTACATTTGCGGCCGAGATCCTGTCCAAAGGAGATATTCGATGATGCCGACTGCGATTACTGATCTCGACTTGCGAAAGCCGAGGCATGTTATAGTTACGTCGGCCACTAGTAATGCGCAAGTCATAGCATCAGAATTGTCATCAGTTACTGCTACTACTGGCGTCCCTCCTGACAAAGTTCCATCAGAATCTTCGACGACTAGTAGCAGCGTTCCTCAGTCCCTCGAGCGCGAGTTGCAGAAGCTGTTTGCGGAGGCTCGATATGAGGTTTTCGAAGATGGGATGAGCTCCGACTTCTCTCGTCGATTAGAAGCGGTGATTCGAGCTCAAGGCAACTCGGCTCTCTTGGAGCTTAACGCCCTCCTGCGCGTGCCTACAACGTCGACAATTGTAGCGGCCGAGTGCCTCCGCATAATTGGCCGACTTAAAGATAAACAGACACATGCATTTCGGAGGTGGATCCTTGCCGACCGATTAAATGCCAAAAACGTTTTGGTGAGAGATGCCGCAATCATCGGTTTGTCGAGTTTGGATGATCCCTCGGTTTTGTGCTCGGTCCGCCTAGCCCTCGAAAAGGAAGAATCTGCCGAATTGCGGTCCGACCTCGATCAGCTAAGAGAACAACTCGAGAACCCTGAGCGAGGATATGCCTTATCTTTTGCGGAAAATCCGTAAGGCTCGCTGGAATCCAGAGCTAAGGAATGAGTTTGGGCCGTTCGAGGAGCAAGATTGTCCAGCGGACTGCGTAGCTGACCTGGGCACATCAAGTTGCAGATTGTCATTGTGGGAAATTGATGATGCTCGGTCAAACCTAGGAGAAGTGATCGTCGCCTTGGCGGCGAACGCCGACCATCTTAGCAACTTGGATTACGCGCTAATTCCGCGGGATAAACTGGAGGCGATCGCTCAACTTGAAGCAACAGAGGGTCAAACCGCACACATCCAAGCCAACAAAAAATGGCATCGTGATTTGATTGGCCTATCCGGTCGACGACTAATCGATATTGCGTCACTAATTTTTTCCATTGCTGAGAGACGGCGCGTTCTCGAGAAAGACGTGACGCAGATGGTTCAGGAGGCGCTGGAAAAGCAGAGGCTGGATCCAGCGCGAGTGAGAGTAGCTATTTGAGCTGGCTATGCTGCTTGCGGCAACGCCGTCAGGCTTTGAGAAATTTTTCGCATGCTGCGCTGTGGAATTTGCAAAGCCCGGCGGACCCGAAATGTCGCGGATTATGCAGATCGGCTCCGAACACGGAATTCATTTCCTGCAGAGGTAACGCCAGCGCTCCGATCGGTGGCCCAGCTAAAGCAACTTGGCGTCGAGATTGATCTGGGTCCCGGAAAGCGCCACGGAGACCGGGCAAGTCTTCTTCGTCAGGTCGGCTTGCTCGCGGAATTTTGCTTCGTCGATTCCGGGAACATCGGCTTCCGTCTTCAAATCGATGGAGGTGATTTTGAATCCGCCGCCAGCGGGTTCCAGTTTCACGGTCGCGGTCGTGCTGATGCGTTTGGCAGGATGACCTGCTTTTTCGAGGTTAAGCGAAAGTGCCATCGAGAAGCAGCCGGCTTCAGCCGCACCGATGAGTTCTTCCGGGTTCGTGCCTTTTCCATCCTCGAAGCGCGATGAAAATGAATAAGGACCTTCGAAAGCGCCGCTACCGAGTTTCATGGTCCCCTTGCCTTGCTTCAGTGTGCCTTCCCAAACAGCCGATCCAGTTCGTGTTGCCATTGTTTTTGCCTCCTTATTTGTTGTTGTTTACGATTCAGCTCGCGCGCGAGCGAGCGCAACCTGTTTTCGTCCCAGCCAGAGACTCAGGATGCCCCAAAGCGCCGCGATCGGCGCCGCAACGAATGAAATTCCTGTGAAACCAAGACCAGGCCAGGTGAGCAACGGATACGATCCCGCGCCGATTTGATCGCCTGCGCGATAAACGAAGGCAACGAAGGTTTTCGTAGTCTGGACAGATCAGAATCTTCTCTTATAGCGCCAGGTACTCTTCTTCACCGCCGCAAGCAGCGGCGACGATTGCAACTGCGCCATTTCCGCAACCGTAAAGGGAAATCCGGGGTCAAAGTTTTGGTTACGGCGGAGCCGCGCCGGATAATCCGGTTAATTCTTTTAGCTTACCGCGCGTTTCGCCGCGCGTGCGCCGGTCGGCTTCACAAAATCGCCACGCGCGCGTTTCTCGTCGTCTGGGGCCGCGCCGGCGGCGTTGGCGAGCGCTTCTTCTTCCGCAGAGAGAAATGGTTTGAAGCGACCTTTATCGATCGCTTTCATGAAAGCTTCGTGCGGGGAGACAATGCCCTTTTCGAGCAACGCCCAGATGGTGTCGTCCATAAACTGCATACCTTGCGCCCTTCCGGAAACGATTACGTCCTGAAGTTTTTGCGTTGCCCCTTCGCGAATGATGGCGGCGACCGCGGGATTTGCGATCAGAATTTCGTTCACTGCGATTCGGCCGGGCCGGTCCGCTCTTTTCAAAAGCAATTGCGCGACCACGCCGCGAAGTGAGTTCGCCAGCATGGCGCGCGCCTGCGGTTGCCGGTCGGCCGGAAAAACGTCCACCATACGGTCAACCGTTTTACGGGCATTATTTGTGTGCAGCGTGCCAAATACGAGGAGACCGGTCTCTGCCGCAGTGAGCGCGAGCGAGATTGTCTCGAGGTCGCGCATCTCTCCCACCAGCACAATGTCGGTGTCCTCGCGCAACGCGGCCTTGAGCGCAGCGGCAAAGGAAGTCGAGTTTCCCGGAACTTCTCGTTGTGTGATGGTGCTTCGCTTGTTGTCGTGCACGAATTCGATCGGTTCCTCGATTGTCACGACGTGCTTGGAAAAGTTTTCGTTGATATAGTCGATCAGTGCGGCTTGCGTCGTCGTTTTGCCGGAACCGGTCGGACCAGTCACAAGGACAAGGCCGCCACGGACATTGGCAAATTCTCTTACAACCAGTGGAATCCCCAACTGCTCCAGGGTGGCAATCTTCGTGGGAATGAGACGAAAAACTGCTCCGTAGCCATTCGACTGCTTGAAATAGTTGCTGCGGAAGCGAGAGGCCTCGTCCATCTCGTAAGCGAAATCGAGATCGCCGCGTTGCTCGAAAATTTCCCAGTTATGCGGACCGGAAATTTCACTCATCATCCGCGTGGCTTCCTCATGCGTCACCGGGTCTGCGCGGATCGGCATGATATCGCCGTGCATGCGCATTTTGGGCGGCTGCCCTTCCCCGATGTGCAGATCGGAACCGCCGTGCTTGACGATTACGCTGAGAAATTGATCAAGGTAAGCCATGACTTAAATGACGAAATCCGAATGACGAATGACGAAGGAATAACAAAATCCGAATGGCGAAATCTGCGCGAGCGCTCGTGTTCGAGTTTCGTTATTCGTCATTGATTCGTCATTCGTCATTCGAGCTTCGTCATTTGCCGATATGCTGCCGCATCATCTGTTTCTGGTCGGCGCGCGCGTAGGCTTCTTCTGCGCTAATCAGGCCACGATCATAAAGATCGATCAATGTATCGTCCATCAAACGCATGCCTTGTTTTTTGCCGGTCTGAATAATGCCGGGCAACATGTACGTCTTTGCTTCGCGAATAACGTTGGCCACTGCCGGAGTATTGGTAAGAATTTCCAGCGCGAGTACCCGACCGGCGCCATCGGCTCTCGGTATCAGCTGGTGGCTGATGATCCCGCGCAATGATTCGCTGACCATCACGCGAATTTGCTCCTGTTGATCGGCCGGGAAGACGTCGAGCAATCGGTCAAGGGTGCGCGACGCGTTTCCAGTATGCAATGTTGCCAAAACCAGATGTCCGGTCTCGGATGCAGTGATGGCGAGCGAAATCGTTTCCAAGTCGCGCATTTCGCCAACCATGATGATATCGGGATCTTCCCGGAGCGAAGCGCGCAGCGCCGTGGCGAAAGACTCGGTATGCGTGAATACTTCGCGTTGTGAGACGTGGCAGTTTTTCGACTTGATGACGTACTCAATCGGGTCTTCGAGGGTGATGATGTGATCCCGCCGCTCCGTATTGATTTGCTGCACCATCGCCGCCAGCGTTGTGGATTTACCGGTACCCACGGAACCGGTCGCCAAAATCAGTCCATTTTGATAGCGGGTAAGTAACTTGAGGTGCTCCGGCAACCCAAGTTCGTCCATCGTGCGCACGCTGCTGTTGATCACGCGGAAAACGATTTCGATCCCCAGCCGCTGCCGGACCACACTGGTGCGA
>WNFY01004529.1_pt1 | contig 21980 bp, 19 predicted proteins | sample 5400091 | NCBI WGS metagenome assembly WNFY01 (sample SAMN13153364, study PRJNA577476) | soil metagenome | isolation source: 60 cm soil or saprolite under grassland replicate 1 | place: USA:California | collected 2016-06-15
CCATTCCTGGATTCACCAGAATAAGCATGTACCCGAAGCTCTGGGAAGCGACCGGTATCTCTTACAGCGAGTTAATCGACAAATTGATAGAACTGGCAATTGAACGGTTTGAGCGCGAGAAGCGATTGAAAACCGATCGGGCATGATCCTCGGAAAATTCGTACTGATGCGACTGATCTTAAGAGCGTTGATAATCATAGGCGCGCTTGCGATTCTAACTACGCAAGCATGGGCGGATGCAGAGATTGTAATCGCGATCCGATACTTGCAGGCCGAAGGGACCAGCCACTCGCATCTCTATCTCTATCGCGAAGATGGGAAACTGCTGCGGCAATTAACGAACGACAACTCGGGACAGGACTCGGGCCCAATTTTCGCGGAGGACGGAGGCATGATTATCTTCACGCGCGAAAAGCCTAATGATGTGCACGAATTCTGGAGCATTGAGCCACGGGGGACACATTTGAAGAAACTCGATGCGGCGCCCGATTGGTACACACAAGCAAAAAGCTCGCCGTATTTCACAAACATCGAGCCGGAGGAATCGCCATCGCCCAGTCTGGCGGCGTCGCCTGAGGAATCTGCGTCGCCCGTCGAAACGCCGCCACCGACTTACAAATCGCCGGATAATTCTGTCGAATTGGTGTTGCGCGAAGATCCGAAGGATGAAGATGATCAGGGCGATGGTCCGGGTCATGGAAAACATTACCTGCTCCGCGATTTGAAAACGGGAGCTGAGACGGAATTCGACAAGCTACCCGGGTTTTATGGTGTCTTTGGGTTGTTGCATGAGAAACAGAACAAGGATCAACATTTTCTTTTCGATGGGCCGTTGCGCCTCGCATTTTTCGACTTGCACTTAAACAGCACGGACGGTGACACGGTTTTCGCGCTCGACCTCGCTGGCCCGCGACTTGTCAGGCTATCGCCCAATTGGGCCGCTCCAATTCCGCTTCCCGGTGAAGCCGCGTTTCTCACGTTTACAGAGAATCGTTACGTTCCCATCCCCGGCAGCAAGAAAACGGCGAATTGCTCTTACATGGAACGCTGGGATGAAAAGTTAAACAAGATTCGCTACGCGCGCGAGAAAAGTGCCGCGGTTTGCTACGGCGCATCGATGTATCGGCCCGGACTCACGCCATCGACAATCACGATGCGCAGAAGCTCGGATTGAAACTGCCGTGAAGTATTTCTGCGCATTGCTTTTTCTGAGTTCGCTTGCTCTGTCCGCGAGCGGCCAAACACAGGCGGACTCTCTCGATAAACTGGCAGACGATTTTTGGGCGTGGCGCGCGAAGTACGCGCCGTTCACAGGAGACGATGTGAATCGCATGGAGCGGCCGGGGGGTGTTCGCGATTGGTCGAAAGCGGCGATCGACAATCGGCGAAAAGATCTTGCTAAGTTCGAAGCGCGCTGGAAGAAGATCGACGCAAACGGATGGCCGATTCCGAAGCAGGTCGATTATCGGCTGATCGGTTCGGCTTTGTCGCGAGTGCGCTGGGAGTTGGACATTAATCCGCGTTGGAAGCGCGATCCGAATTTTTACATCGAGCAAACGCTCACGCCAGTCGTCGAAGCATTCACAGTTCCGGGCCCGTATGATGCAGCGCGCAGCCGCGAAATTCTTACACGCATTGAAAATATTCCATCAATCCTGCGGGAAGGCGTCGCGAATCTGGATAAGCCGCCGGCGCCATTCGCCTCGGTTGCGATTCAAGGGCTGGAAAATATTCGGCCGCGCCTGCATCAAATGGCGGCGGCATTGTTAAAATCCACAACTCTCAAAGAACAGGAATTGAACAGCGCAACCGATCGCGCGGCAGATGCGCTCGAACGTTTTCGCAAAAAACTTCAGGAAATATTGCCGTCGCTGCCCATTGAGACGGCGCTTGGGCGCGACGCCTACGTATTTTTTCTCAAGAATGTGGCGCTACTCCCCTACTCGCCCGAACAACTTCTCGCGATGGGCCGTCAGGAGTGGGATCGCACCGTGACATTTGAGGCATTTGAAGCGCAGCGAAACCGAGAGGTTCCGCCACTGAAACTGCCGCTGAACACCGACGCTTGGATAAAAGACGCAGCTGGAAGGGAGTTGTCGATCCGCGAATTTTTGGAGAAGCACGGCATTCTCACCGTTCCGGATTGGGTCCAACATTACACGCTGCGTCCGATGCCAGAATATTTACGCGCGCTCCAAGGCTTCGGTGAAACTGATGACTTCACTTCGCCGTCGCGCTTGAAGGAGAATTGCATCCGGTATGTGACCGAGCCTTCGGGGAAGCTTGGCTACTTCTGGCGCGCGACCGCGGAGGACCCGCGGCCTATCACCGTTCACGAAGGAATTCCCGGCCATTATTTTCAGCTTTGTCTTTCCTGGAAGCACGAAGACCCGATCCGGCGGCATTACTATGACTCGGGCGCGAACGAAGGGATCGGCTTTTATGCAGAAGAGATGATGTTGCAGGCCGGTTTGTTCGACGACAGTCCGCACACGCGCGAGATCATTTACAATTTCATGCGTCTCCGCGCGCTCCGCGTGGAAGTGGATGTGAAACTCGCGCTTGGCGAATTCACCCTGGAGCAAGCCGCGAAATATCTACAGGAAAAAGTCCCGATGGACGCAAGCACGGCGCGTCAGGAGGCGATTGCGTTCTCCACAGGACCGGGCCAAGCAATCACCTACCAGATCGGCAAATTGCAGATAATGAAATTTCTGGCTGAAGCGCGTTTACAACAAGGCGAAAAATTCAATCTCCGCGCCTATCACGATTTCGTCTGGAAAAACGGCAACGTCCCAATCGCGTTGCAACAGTGGGAATACTTGGGCCCTTCGGCCGAACTTCTAAAATAGCTCGGCCGCTAACTGATTCATCCCGGACGCGGGGGCAAATCTCGCAATCGACCATGCCAGTAGTCTGGCTCGCGCTTCAGGTGCATGATCGCTAAAATGAAAATCTCATCTTCCATTAGGGCATAAACAATCCCGAATGGGAACGTCTTGACGAGAAAGCGCCGATATCGCCTCTGATGCGACGCCACGTAATCGGACTTCGCTCAATCTGTCGAAAACCGGACTCAATCGCGTCAACAAACCGCAAGCCGAGTCCAGCGCTCCGTTCTTCGTAATAAACGGCCGCCTCGTTGAACTCTTCCAGCGCTTCCGGGTGAAGAATCACGAGCGACTCTTCAATTTTTCTCTAATCCGCCGAAACGCTTCCTCGGCAGGAATTCCTTTGACCTTGCCATCGCGGAAATCTTGAAGCCGTCGTTCCAACTCCGCAATGATCGCTTCATCAACCAACCGATCGTGTTCTTCGTCGATAGTGAGCAAAAGGCTTTCAGCAAGAACGACCCGCTCGTCTGCCGGTAAACGGAGCGCTTCCTCAGTAATTTCTTTTAGACCCTGCCCCATGTCTCCTTAGTACCACAGCGCGCCACTTGGCTCAAGAATGCATTGTACTGATGACCGCGGCAAAGTCGATACATTCCAAATCATCAAATTTCTCCCCGAAGCGCACTGCAGCAGGGCGAAAAATTCAACCTCCGCGCCTTCCACGATTTCGTCTGGAAAAACGGCAACGTGCCGATTGCTTTGCAGGAATGGGAATATTTAGGCGACATCGGAAGATAGCCTTCCAGGCTGTCCCGGCCAACATGCATCTTGCATGTCGAACAAAAGGCGCCAGGCTGGAAGCCCAGCTGCCGAGTCAGGCCCGACACGGGATGAGGTCCGTCCGACTGGCGGACAAGATGCCTAACCTCCGAAAGCTGCCAACCTAATCGACGATTTCGAGGCCCATTTGGCGGGCGGTGCCGGCGATGATGCGGAAGGCGGCTTCGTCGTTGCGCGCGTTTAAGTCTTTGCCCTTCGTTTTCACGATGTCCATGACCTGTTTGCGCGTGACTTTGCCAACTTTGGTTTTGTTCGGCTCTTTGGAACCAGCGGCGATGTTGGCCGCTTTCTTCAACAAGATCGCGGCGGGCGGACTCTTGGTAATGAAGGTGAACGATTTGTCTTTGAAGACAGTGATGACCACCGGGAGAATGTCGCCAGCCTGTTTCTGGGTGGCGGCGTTAAATTCTTTGCAGAACGCCATAATATTGACGCCGCGCGGTCCGAGCGCGGTGCCGACGGGCGGCGCCGGGTTCGCCTGACCAGCGGGAATCTGCAATTTGATGTGAGCTACTACTTCTTTTGCCATAAAAATAATGTGTCATTCTGAGCGCAGCGAAGCGGAGTCGCAGAATCCCGTTGAGTTACCTTCAAGGTTTCATGGCGAGATGTCTCGACTTCGCTCGACATGACGGACATAAGTTTATCCACGTTCCACCTGCCAATATTCCAATTCCACTGGTGTGGCCCGACCGAAAATGGTGACGGAGACGCGTAGTTTGCCGCGCTCAGGATCAATTTCTTCGACGATGCCAGTTTGGTTCTGGAACGGTCCGTCGGCGACTTTCACCGATTCGCCTACTTCAAAGCTCACTTTCGGTTTCACCTTTTCCTCGCGCTCTTTCATTTGCGCAAGCATGTTGTCCACTTCCGATTGCCGCATTGGGATCGGCTTGTCTTTGGTTCCGGCAAAACCGATCACGCCGGGTGTATCGCGGATGAAATACCAGGTGCGCCCGACAAGCTGATTGTTTTCGTCGAGCAGATGCATGTTGACGATCAGATAGCCGGGAAAAAATTTGCGCGTCGTCTCGCTCTTCTTGCCTTTTTTGATTTCCGAGACGCGCTCAGTCGGAACAAGCACTTCGTAGATCAAGTCGCTCATTTCCTCCGTCTTGACGCGCTTCACGATGCTCTCGCGCACCTTGTTTTCCTGTCCGGAAAGCACGTGCACGACGTACCATTGATCTTTGCCTGCGAGTGTTTGCGCCATAAATCAATGCAATCGGGTAAAAAAGTGGACAAAGTTCACAAGGACGAAATCGAAAAGGGCAACGTACCCGCCGAGCAATAACATTGCGATGACAACCACGAGCGTCGAGTCCGTGAGCTCCTTATACCGGCGGAATCCCTTTTCTTTCGGGTCCCACGGCCAGGAAGCTTTCTGCAACTCGACCTTCACTTCACTGAAGAAGTTTTTCGCCTTGGTGAACATCAATAATCCAATTCGTGATTTGTTGAAGAGTTGAAGTCGGGCTGACAACATCGAGCATCCAACATCGAACGTCCAATATCCAAGTGTCGGAGTTCAGGATTCGATGTTGAGCGTTCGATGTTCAATGTTTGGTGTTTTCTCACATACACGCCAGGAGGGACTCGAACCCCCAACCGACGGTTTTGGAGACCGCTACTCTACCAATTGAGCTACTGGCGTACTAAAATTTGTCATCCTGAGCGAAGCGAAGCGGAGCCGAAGGACCTTTCGCTCAAACAGTGAGAGATGTCTCGACTTCGCTCGACATGACAGAACGAACTTTAATCCAAAATCTCGGCGACGCGACCGGCGCCAACGGTTTTTCCGCCTTCGCGAATGGCAAAACGAATGGTCTTCTCCATGGCGATTGGTGTGATCAGCTCGACTTCAATCGAGATATTGTCACCGGGCATGACCATTTCTACGCCTTCAGGCAGTTTGACCGTGCCAGTAACGTCGGTGGTGCGGAAGTAAAACTGCGGACGATAATTGCTGAAAAACGGCGTGTGACGGCCACCTTCCTCTTTGCTCAACACGTAGACTTCCGCCTTGAACTTCTTATGCGGCGTAATCGATCCGGGTTTGGCGATGACCTGGCCGCGTTCGACGTCTTCTTTCTTCAGCCCACGCAGCAGAACGCCCACGTTATCGCCGGCGCGCGCTTCATCGAGAAGTTTGCGAAACATTTCGATATCGGTCGCAACCGTCTTGGCGGTGGGACGAATTCCAACCAGCTCAACCTCCCCCATTTTCTTGAGGATACCGCGCTCAACACGACCGGTAGCGACCGTGCCGCGGCCTTCGATGTTAAACACGTCTTCGATCGGCATCAGGAATGGCTGATCGATCGGCCGTTCAGGAACCGGGATGTAATCGTCAATGGCTTCTACGAGGGCGAGCACCTGCTTTTGCGCTTCCGCATCGCCATTGAGCGCCTTGAGGGCACTACCCTTAACGATCGGGATTTTATCTCCGGGAAATTCATATTGCGTCAGCAGATCGCGCACTTCCATCTCAACGAGATCGAGAAGTTCCGGGTCATCGACCATATCGACCTTGTTCAGGAAAACGACAACCGAGGGCACACCGACCTGCCGCGCGAGCAGGATGTGTTCGCGGGTTTGAGGCATCGGTCCGTCCGCGGCCGAGACAACCAGGATAGCGCCATCCATTTGCGCCGCGCCGGTGATCATGTTCTTGACGTAGTCGGCATGACCAGGACAATCAACATGCGCGTAGTGACGTTTGTCGCTCGAATACTCCACGTGCGCGGTATTGATCGTGATGCCGCGTTCTTTTTCTTCTGGCGCGTTATCGATCGATTCGTAGGCGCGCACTTCGGCCATGCCCTTCTTTGCCAGCACCATTGTAATTGCTGCCGTCAGCGTGGTCTTGCCATGGTCCACGTGACCGATCGTGCCGACGTTCACGTGCGGCTTGTCGCGTTTAAATGCTTCCTTAGCCATTTCAATTCTCCTGGTTAATTAAACTGTCTGCGTTTCTCTGAGTTTATCCACTGCTGGTCCCGGACCCATTCTGGAGCCCATGACCGGGATTGAACCGGTGACCTCGTCCTTACCAAGGACGTGCTCTACCAACTGAGCTACATGGGCCGTTCTTCCCGCAGGCGCGGGACGACCCGGTTTCACCTTTTGCCAAAGAGATAAAAGTCCCAAAGCCGCATCAAATTTGCAATTTGAACGACCAAGGGACCACCTCGTTCCAGCAAAAAGCGTCCGCAAGCTAACCGCGCGTATAAGTGTGTCAAAGAAATTTCTTTTGGTTAGCAGGGGTGCGTGACGCCATCGTGGACATCGCCGCGCGATGTCTCACCTATCGAATTCTTCCGCTGGTGGGCTCCCCCCTGCCCCGGGTCACTAGACGCGCGATCACCGCGATGACAATCAATATGCCAATTGCAATCCCGACATTGAGCGGCGTAATCAAACCCGGTTTTGGGGGAGTCGGTGTGGGCGTCGCCGCCGGAGGAGGCGCATTCTTCGCTGCCAGCATCGCCTGTACATATTGCAGGCGCTGGACGGTATCGTAATCATCCGGTTTTAGCTTTAGCGCGGCCTGGTAATCAGCAATCGCCTTCTCGTACTGCTGCATCGAGGTGTATGTGGCGCCCCGTTTCACTAAATGCTCGGCATCCGCGGGATTTTTTTCGATCAACACCGTGTAGTCTGCAACGGCCGCGTCATAATTTTTCAGATTTCGGTTCGCCCAGGCGCGGCGATCATAATTTTGCGGATCGTTTGGTTCCTTCTCGATCGCCTTTGTAAAATCTGCGACGGCCTTGTCCCACTGAGTGAGTCCAATTTCAGCAAACCCACGGAATTTATAGGCGTAGCCATCGTCAGGCTTGAGTTCAATCGCCTTGTTGAAGTCTGGCAACGCCGCTTCAAACTGGCTTTGCATCACCTGCGTATTGCCACGCTCGCGATATGCGACTTCATCCTTGGGCGCGACTTCAATCGCCTTTGAAAAGTCAGCGATGGCATCTGGTAATCGGTTACTGGCACGATAAGCGGTTGCCCGGTTCGTATAGCCGCGCGCATCCTTCGGATTTGCCTGGATCGCCTTCGTAAATTCGGCGACGGCCGCGTCGTACTGCTTCTGCTGGGCTAACTCGATCCCTTTCTGCATATGTCCGGCACTGGCCGCTGGAGGTTTGCAGAAGCCGGTTCCAGCGGCTGTGAAACAAAAAAGTGACGCGATCGCGATGATGATTGTTGGCTTATTCAAAATATTCATTTCTCCTTCCAGCTTACTTTTTGAGCGATTTATCGGTTGTAAGCGAGCAAATTAACGCACCAAAAGAAGCAAAGCGATGCAGAGACCGGATTCCACCCAAGATATTGTCAATCTACGGGGTCGCACAAATCTCTCAGAAGGTTACGCGGCAGTCTTCGCCACGATCGTTATCTGGTCGACGCCATCGCTCTTTCAATACTACTTAAATCGTTATTACGATCCGTGGGCTCAGAATTTCTATCGGTATCTTGTCGCTTGCCTCGCCATCGCGCCATTACTGATTTATCGCATCCAACGCGGCGATCCACTGCTCAATTGGCGCGCAGTGGTAATCTGCTTTATCCCCTGTCTGCCTAATGTGATTCACCAGATCACGCAGGTAATGGCCCTCTTTTACATGGGACCAGGCGTTTACACGATTTTTACCCGGGCGTCGGTGATTTTCACCGCGCTGCTTGCGCTCGCGTTTTTCCCGGAGGAGCGCCACGTGATTCGTCAATGGCAGTTCCAATTGGGCACAGTGCTTGGGTTGATTGGCGCTTTTGGGGTGGTGTGGTTTCAACCAGGCTGGAAATCGGGACACATCGCGCTTCCTGGATTATTTATCGCGTTTACCGCCACATTCTGTTGGGCGCTATATGGCATCCTCGTGAAACGCCCGTCCGCGCAGCTTGGCTCGATTCGCAGTTTCGGGTTAATTAGTCTAATCACTTCAGTCCTGTTGTTTCCGCTCACCCTCGCGTTTGGGAAGGTTGGCACTCCTCTTCATGCCGGGGCGCACGTCAACCTGGTCTTGATCATCTCCGCCGTGAGCTGCATTACGCTGGCGCATATATTGTACTACGTCGCTATCCGAGAGATCGGCGTGGCGCTTGCGCAAACGCTTCAGCTTCTCTGCCCCGCCGGCGCGCTGGCGTTATCCGCCTGGATTTATGGTGAACGTCTCACTCATGCTCAGCTTTGGAGCGCAGCTATTCTGCTCCTGGGCGCATTCCTGGCCATGCGTGTGAAGCCGGTCGCCACGACCGAAGCGGCAGAGAATATCTGAGGCTGCTAAAGAACTTTGGTGCCGAAAAATAATGCGACGCTCACCGAGGACCGCTACAATCGGCATCCAGTATCGCAATGAATCTGAAAGCGTATCTCAGGTCCCGCCGAAAGGAGATTGACCGGGCGCTCGACCATTATTTGCCGAAGCCGAACGTCAAACCAGCGACGCTTCACAAGGCAATGCGCTACAGTCTCTTCGCCGGCGGCAAACGGCTGCGACCGATTCTTTGCCTTGCGGCCGCTGAAGCTTGTCGGGGTAAGGTCAGCAACGCGCTTCCCCTCGCGTGCGCGCTCGAATGCATCCACACGTATTCGCTCGTGCACGATGATCTCCCAAGCATGGATAACGATGATTACCGTCGTGGGCGTCCCACTTGCCACAGAGTCTTTGGCGACGGCATCGCCGTGCTCGCCGGAGACGCGCTGTTAACGATCGCGTTTGAAATTGTCTCGAGCGCGAAGCCAGCGCCGCGCTACGACATGTCGATCTTGTTGCGCGAGATCGCGGTTGCGGCGGGAAGTCAAAAATTGATCGCAGGTCAAGTGGCCGATCTCGAAGCCGAAGGCAGGAAGGTCAAACGTAACCAATTGCGCTTTATTCATGGAAACAAAACGGCGGCAATATTGAAAAGTTCGGTGCGACTTGGCGCAATGAGCGCCAACGCAGACGCCAAGAAACTCCGGGCTGTCACGCAATTTGGGCACGGGCTCGGGCTGGCTTTTCAGGTCATCGACGATATCCTCGATGTAACGCAGAGCTCCGAGATATTGGGAAAAAGTGCCGGCAAAGATATCGCGGCGAAGAAAGCGACCTATCCCGCGGTGATTGGTCTGGAAAAATCGCGCGCCGAAGCCAGGCGGCTCACGCGCCAGGCGCACAATGCTTTGTCGCTGTTTCGCGACGCCGAGGCCGAACCGCTGCATTGCCTCGCAAATTATCTTTTAGAGCGCGAGTACTAGAGCAGCGCGACCGTCCCGTTGCGAAACCTTTGCGACGCAAACGAGACGCTTACGCTACTTTCAAATTGGGATCGATTTCCTCTGTCAACTTCGATTGAAATCCGACCTGCGAGCGCAACAACGCGGCAAACGCGATCATCGCCGCATTATCAGTGCACAACCACGGCTCGGCATTTTTGAATTCAAAACCTTCGCGCACGCATGCGTCTCGCAATTGCCTTTGTAATTCCTGATTGCAACTGACCCCGCCGCTGACCGTCACAAGATCGACATCGTACTTCTGCGCTGCTGAAATTGCCTTGCGCACCAGAACATCGACAATCGCCTGTTGAAACGATGCGCAGAGATCGGCGAGAAAGTCACCGTTCAATTTTGGAAGCAAATATCGCACCGCTGTTTTTAATCCGCTGAAACTGAAATTCTCCGAGTCAAGCATGCTCCGCGGCAAATCAAATCGATCCGGATCGCCAGCGCGCGCACGTTCTTCGATTTCGGGGCCACCGGGGTAACCGAGCCCGAGCATCTTGGCGACTTTATCGAATGCTTCGCCGGCAGCATCGTCGACTGTTCGCCCGATCAACTGGTAATCACCCAGCCCATGCACTCGAATCAACATGGTGTGTCCGCCGCTCACAATAAGCGAAACATTCGGTCTGATTTGGCCGCCATCTGCGCCGCCGAAAAATGGCGATAGCAAATGGCCTTCAAGATGATTGATCGCGAGATAAGGTTTGCCAAAGCCAATCGCCAATCCTTTGGCAATCGATGCGCCAATCATGAGCGAACTCGCCAGACCGGGTCCGCTGGTTGCCGCAAATACATCGACCATCGACATGTCGATCTTTGCATCACGTGTCGTTCGTTGCAGGAGTCGCGGCGCGTGCACGAGATGATTGCGCGCGGCAATCTCGGGTACGATCCCGCCATGTTTTTCATGCTCGGCGATTTGGGACGCGACTTCGCTTGCGAGCAACTCCGAGCTCGCCACGGGACGAGTCAGTCCGACTGGCAGACCGGAAGGGCCATTGCGCTCGCGCAAAATCGCGACGGCGGTTTCGTCGCATGAGGTTTCGAGTGCCAGAATCGTTTTCACGGCAAACAAAATACGCGGGTCATCCTGATCTCTCCACAGCGGGAGTAGAAGCTTGCGAAGCCTAATGGATCACACTCGATAGATTGCGTGAGATCTTCTGTTTGTGGGAGGTCTCTCGCCGTCTGTGCGGCTCGGGATGACAGCACTGTCTATTTCTTTACCGCTTCCGCTTTCGGTGCGTTCTCTTGCGCGTAAATCATCACGCCCTTCAGCGCGTCGATTGCGCGCAACATCTGTGGATCTTTAGCCTTGATAATGCTTTTCTCGTCCTCGGGCTTCACATTTTCCGCGTTGCGCAACGCAAAGAGCGCCCGCTCCTGCTCGGCGGTCATAGCAACACGAATATTCGGGGTCACGCCATTTCCCTGAATGACCTGCTTACTCGGCGTATAGTATTTTGCCGTGGTAAAACGCACCGCGGAGCCGTCGGGCAACTGCATCACATTCTGCACGGAACCTTTCCCAAACGTGGTTTCGCCGACGAGGATGGCACGATGCAAATCCTTGAGCGCGCCAGAGACGATCTCCGCGCCGCTCGCGCTGCCTTCGTTGATCAGGAGGGTCATCGGAAAATTCGGACGCTCTTTTTTCATGCTGGAAGTCGAGTAATCATGTTGCTGAGAAGCAATCCGGCCTTGCGTTGAGACTACCTTGGTGTTGGGCGGCAAAAATTGAGCGCATACATCCACCGCGCTATTCAATAGCCCCCCTGGATTGTTCCGGAGATCGAGAATGAGCGCCTGCATACCTCCCTTCTGCAATTCATCAAGCGCTTTCGATAATTCCTCGGCTGTCGGCTCGTTGAACTGAATCAGCCGGATATAACCGATCTTAAATGGGCCGGTCAGCTCCGCGTCCAGCAACCTCGCTCCCTTGACGCTTTGGACTTTGATCTCTGCGCGCTCCAGAGTGTAGTCTTTGATTTCCTTAGTCGAGGGGCGCAGCAGGGTGAGAGTGACTTTGCGCCCAGTTGGCCCGCGCAAGACATTAACGGTGTCCTGAAGGTCCATTCTATCCGTTGAAATGCCGTTTATTCTCAATATTTGATCGCCCGACAGAATGCCAGCCTTGGCCGCAGGCGTGTCCTCCATCGCGGTCACAACCGTAGGCAAACCGTTTTTCATCGAAACCTCGATCCCGAGACCGTTAAAGCGGCTGCGCGTATCATCTTGCATGTCGCGGAAATCATTTGGATCCATGAATTGGCTGTGTGGATCCAGCGACGAGAGCATCCCTTTCATTGCCGCGGTGACGAGATCGTGATAGCTCGTCTTGTTGCCATCCACGTAATCTTGCCGGATCAATTCGATCGCCTTTGCGAAAATGGAAATTTGCGAGTAACCGTTATCTTCTTCGTTCTTTCCCGGCTGCGCTTCCTGCGCGCGGACGCCAGACAAAACGCCAAGCACCAACAGACAAACCAACGATAGTATAACAATGGGGCGTCTCATATCTTAGCCAGGATTCGAAGCAACCTGATCATCGCTCATTCGGAAATTTTTGGCAACGCGCAAAGCGTTGCCTTAACTTTGCGCCGCGAATGAAACCTGCTACCGCGAAACCTTCCTCGTTCGTCCTTTCTCTGGTCGCGCTCTGTCTCTCCTGTGGAAACACCTCCGCCGTGCAAACAGAGGATGCCGAGTACGAAGCGGTGGCCGAAGAATACATCAAAACCTATCTCGCGGCCCACCCTCTCGAGGGAACCGCTCTCGGGCTTCACGAATATGACGGCAAAATTACCGATTACAGCCGTCTCGCGCTTGATGCCGAGCTTTCCCGGTTACGGCGGTTCGACGATCAACGAAATCCCATGGTCTACGCGCGCGCAGCCGATGTGAATGTTTACGTCAAAAGAAATTTTGCGCCGCTGGAGGATCGCGTTCGCAGTCTGATCGCAATCGAGTCTCAAATTCCAAATATCCTTATCGCCGCGAGAACAAACCTGAATGACGTGCTTCCCAGGCCGTATGTAGAACTTGCCATTCAGATCGCCAGAGGTTCCTCGGATTTTCTAAAGAAAGACCTCGTCGCCGCTGTCGCAGGACTAAAGGACGAACAGCTCCGGGTCGCGTTTCAGGAAGCCAATCGCAAAGCAGCCGGCGCGCTTACCGATTATGCAGCGTGGCTGGAACGAGAAAAACTTCCCAAAGCTTCGCTCGATTTCGCCCTGGGCGAGGAAAAATTCAGACGCCTGCTGGCCCAAACCGAACTGGTCGATCTTCCGCCACAAAAAATTCTCGAGATCGGCATGGCACAATTAAAAGCGGAACAGGAAGCTTTTGCCGATGCCGCAAAGAAAATCGATCCAAACAAACCGCCGATTGAAGTTTTCAAACAAATCCAGAGTGAGCATCCGACACCGGAAAATCTCATCCCCGATGTAGCCAAAGACCTGGACAAAATTCGGAAATACGTCTCGAGCCATCATTTGGTCACCATCCCGTCGGACGTTCGGGCCAAGGTTAAAGAAACCCCGCAATATCTGCGGGCTACGTCCTTTGCTTCAATGGACACGCCCGGTCCATTCGAGAAGCGCGCGACCGAGGCCTATTATTATGTGACGCCCACCGAGAACGACTGGCCGGAGAAACAAAAGCAAGAATGGTTGACCGCCTTCAATTATTACACCTCGGACATTGTCTCGATTCATGAGGCCTATCCCGGCCATTATGTGCAATTCCTGCACCTAAACGCATCGCCAGCGAGCAAAGTGGAAAAGATTTTCGGCAGCTACGCGTTCATCGAAGGCTGGGCGCATTATTGCGAGAAAATGATGCTCGACGAAGGCTACGAGAACCCGACCGGCGAGACTCCCAGTGAAGACGACGTGAAGCGCGTGGCCAAATATCGCATGGCGCAAGCCGATGAAGCGCTGCTTCGCTTATGCCGGTTATGTGTGTCGATCAAAATGCACACTCAGAAGATGTCCATCGGCGACGCAACGAAGTTTTTCCAGGACAATTGCTATTATGAGGAAAAGCCTGCGCGCCAGGAAGCAATGCGCGGCACATTCGATCCCGGCTATCTCAATTACACCCTGGGTAAATTGCAGATTTTGAAACTGCGGGACGATTACAAGGCGCAGCAAGGCGACGAATTCTCATTGCAAAAGTTCCATAACGAGCTGCTCAACCATGGCATGCCGCCGATTCGCATCCTCCGCGAAATAATGCTCAAGGACAAAACGAAATGGGACCAAGTCTTGTGACTTTTCTTACTCTTGCTCTTACTTCTGCTCCTGCTCATGCTCATGCTCGATCCGCCCCTGCCGCGGCATAGCTTTGGCGAAGGCGGGTCACCACGGAATTTCTTTTCGGTCACGCAAGAATTTGCCGGTAAGCTTCTGCGGCGCATCGGTGGCGAGCCAGACGATCGTGTCCGCACCTTCTTCCACCGAGCGGGTTGCATTTTTGCCGCCCATGTCGGTCTGCACCCAACCCGGGCAGACAGAATTCACCGCAAATTTCGGCAGTGCCGCCGCGAGCTGCGACGTAATCCCGTTGAGCGCAGTCTTCGAGATGCAGTAACCCGGCGCCCAGCCATCCGCACCACCAGTTAACTGACCGCCACCGCTGGAGACATTGATCACGCGCGGCGTTTTGCTTTTCGCGAGAAGCGGTGCAAATGCGCGCGTCACCCGTAGAGCGCCGAGCGTGTTGGTTTCTAGCGTCTTCAGTAATAACTCATCGCTGATTTCCAGAACTGCGCTGTCTCCGTCCACAACAATCCCGGCATTGTTTACAAGGACATCGAGATGATCCGCGATTTTCGAGGACTCGCGCGCAGCGGTAGTGACGCTGGCATTGTCTGCGACGTCGATTTCGAGAAACGTTGCCTTTCCGATGTTCTTCGCGATCGCGTCCGCTGCCGCACGCCCGGCGGTATGATTCCGAGCTCCTACGAAGACGTGAAAACCCTTGGCCGCAAGCTGTCGCGCGACTTCGTGCCCGATGCCTTTATTGGCTCCTGTGACCAGCGCTGTCTTCATGCCCTCTTTTGATGTCGCTTATTCGACGACACCTTCGTCGTTCTCGTTTGGCAACAAATCCTTGAGCAACGGCTGCGGATTGCTTGGCAACTCCTCAACATCGCGCAATTTCCTCGTGATAGCGCGGGAGCGAACATCGACATCTTCTATCTTCCGCGAGGCTTGGTCGATTTTCTCCTTAACGGCTGATAATGCTTCACCAAATTTTCCGAACTCGGTTTTCACACCGGCGAGCAGATTCCAGACTTCGCTCGAGCGTTTTTGAATCGCGAGCGTGCGGAAACCCATCTGTAAACTGTTCAGTAACGCTACAAGCGTCGTCGGACCGGCAAAAACCACACGGCAATCGCGCTGCACCTGTTCCGCCAACCCAACGCGTCGAATCGCTTCCGCATAAAGTCCCTCCGTCGGCAAAAACATGAGCGCAAAGTCCGTCGTTTTCGGCGGATTGATGTACTTCTGGCAAATATCTCTCGCAGACTTTTTCAATTGCGCCTCCAAGCTCTTCATCGCCTCGTCAATAGCGACTAAATCGCCTTTCTCCTGTGCGCCGAGCAAGCGGTGGTAATCTTCCGTCGGAAATTTCGCATCTATGGGCAGCCAGACCGGCGTCCCATTCTCCTCGCCCGGTAATTTGATCGCGAATTCGACGTTCTCATTGCTCTCGTCGCGTGTCTTGACGTTGCGCGCGAACTGATCGGACGTAAGCACCTGCTCCAGCAGCGCGCCCAGTTGCATCTCTCCCCAGCCGCCGCGTGCTCTCACATTTGTGAGGACTTTCTGCAAGCCGCCGACATCGCTGGCGAGCTGCTGCATTGCGCCCAGTCCTTGATGAACTTGCTCAAGTCTGTCGCTCACGAGTTTGAATGATTCGCCGAGGCGCTTCTCAAGGGTGCCCTGCAATTTTTCGTCAACCGTTGCGCGCATCTTGTCGATCTGCTTCGAGTTGTCCTCCTGCAATTGCTTCAGCCGAAGATCGACAATCGAACGCACGCTTTCGAGGGATTTGGTTAATTCCTCGCGCTGCGTCTTTGCGGCATTCGCGCCCTCTTCGCGGCCGCGTGCCATTTCCTCACGCAGCATCCGTTCTTCGCGCTCCTGCGCACGCTCAAGCAGCTCGATTTTGCCCAGTAGCGTTGCATCAGCCACTTCGCCAGGTCGCGTCAGCAAAAAGATAATCGCGGCCAACAGGCCGCCACCGATCAAACCGGCGATTACATACAGCAGCGGAGTCACAATGCGTGAATACTCGAATTACAACGCGCCTTCAAATATGCTTGTCGTCCCGAGCCGCGAAGACGGCGAAGGATCTCACACCGGATCTTGGATCGCACTTAAGCACCTTGTGTGAACTCCAGGCGATAGGCGAGGTCCCTCCGCGCGGCGGCGATTCGGGATGACAGCGGTGGAAATTAGAATCGCACTTTCAGGCCCCCATACGCCGCCCGCCCCAATGCCGGGAAACCGAAAACTTCTGCGTAATTCTCGTTCGTCAGATTGTCGATCCTTCCGAAGATCGACATGTGCGGGTTGATTTCATATTCAGCCGCGATGTTCACGAACGAATAATCTTCAATGTCGAAATTCGGTCCTCCGAAATTTAGTTCCTCTCGCGCATTCACGAACTTTGCTTCGACCGTCGTGCGCAATTTTTTGTACCAAAGATAGGAAGCAGAGGCGTACACTTCGTTCCGGGGTCGGCGTGGCAGACGCGCGCCTTGCAGCTGGGAAATATCTTTCGAGGACGTTTTCTCCGCGTCCAAATAGGTGTAACTCACTGTGAACAGAAGATCGGTGATCAGTTGCGCGCGCAGTTCGGCCTCGAGTCCCTGAGTCTCGGCCGCGCCGAGATTGAGCGTTTGAAAAAGACCGTTGGATCCAATCGCATTCGACAGGTCGTTGTGAAAATAAGTCAGGCCGACCGTGACGCGATTTTCCCAGAGCCGCTGTTCGATGCCGATGTCCCAGCCAAGATCTCGCTCCGGCTTTAGCCCGAAGTTGTTGCCGAAAATTTTGTCCTGACTGCTTGGCGGACTGAATCCCGTCGCCACGCTGGAGTGCAACGTCGTGTTTGTCTTGTCGATCTTGTAACTGCTGGCAAAACGATAGGTCCAAACACCGCCGAACTGATTGAAGTCGTCGAAACGACCGCCGGCGACGAAGATTAAGTTCTCGATTGGCCTGAGCGTCGCCTGCAAGAACTCAGCGATCTCCTCGGTGTAATCGCTCACGAACGTTGGCTGCGGCCCAAAAATTTGCAGGACAAACGGGCGCTCCTGTCCTGCATTGACTCGGCTGTAAAAAAATCCCGACGTAAGCGTGAGCCACGATGTTGGCCGCAAATCGTTTTGATAATCAATCTGGGTCCGTTCGAAAAGCGCGCGGGTCGGACCGACAAATCCGTCTTCATTCGGATCGTTTAGTTGCCTCTCGTGATCGTAACTGACAATGAGTTTGTGCTCCCACCAGTCCGCCAGTTTCCAATCAATATGAGGACCGATCAACCAACGTTCCGTGAGAAAATGGTCGATGGGACGCGGATCGAAAATTGTATTCGGATTTCCAGTGTCGCTGAGTGAATAAGTGAACAAGCTGCCGATTCGCAAATCTTCGCTCGCCACGGCGGAGCCCGTCCCCGACGAAGGCGGGTTAGGCGACCAGCCAATGTCCGTGATCGCCGCCGTGTTGCGGTAATTATTGTTCGGACGCGCGTTGTCCGTGTCGAGACGGCTTGCGCCAACTGAATAATCGAAATTGTCGATCTTTCCATCGCTCTGGGCCCATTCCCGAAAGCTATCATACGAACCGCCTTCGGCAGCGACCATTACGCCCGGCGTTCCTGCGCCTTGTTTCGTGAAAATTTGAATGACGCCCGCGAGAGCGCGCGGTCCGTACAAGGTGCTCTGCGGTCCACGCACGACCTCGATCCTGTCGATATCTTCCGTGGTCAGATCAGCGAAATTAAATGCTCCCTGCAAACCTTGATTGATCGGAATGCCATCCAGCAAGACCTGCGTGTGTTCGCTGCGCAAACCACGGGTGAAAACTGAGGTCAATTGGCCCGCTGTTCCGGTTTGAACAACGGCTAAGCCGGGCACTTCGCGGAGTGCGTCGCTCACGCGCTCGATTTGCTTTTGCTCGAGATCTTTCGACCTAATCACGCTCACGCTTGCCGGCGATTGATCGAGAGGAATATCAAAACGCGTTGCAGAGACGACGACCGGTTCGGATTCCGCCGTTTCCTCCTGATCAGCCGATGTCGATCTTACGGCCTCTTGCGCGAGGCAAACGACTGGCGCGAAGACTAGCAACGCAGCGAATCGGATTGGGTAGCGCACGCGTCTCGCGTGCTGGCGACGGTGTCCCGCCGTCGCGACCTTTTCTTGCGCCATACCGGCATCCGCGGTCGACGTTTTTAGGAAGGACTGTTTCGGCGCGACGCCCAAAGTCCGAGTCGGACTGGCGATTGCACGCGGGACGCGTGCGCTACCCGGACAAATTCGAATGAACCAAACTGGGCGATTTCGCATACAAGTTTCCTCCAACTCCGAGAGTCGGACTTGTTGGCCGAGGCCGCATCGCCCAGCTCTCATTCTTCTTTTCGCGAAGAAGTTTTTTCGCGCTGACCCGTAGAAAATCGGCGGTCACAGACCGCCGCTACAGGGCGACACGAATGAGGTGGACCGGACAAATATTCTGGCTCCTGGCTTTCGAAGAAAGTTGAGAGTCTTTAGCTCAGAGATGAGGTGCAGGTATTTCCGCCTCTCTCAAATCTCAACACTCAACTGGTCTTCACCTTCTTCCCGCCTTCACCCCCGAAAGCTTTCGGGGATTGGCCCATAGGGAAGTTGTATCCAGTTACAGCAGCGCAACTGCTCCCGATTCGCACGGGATTTCTTGCGCCGATCCACTTTTTCAAGCTCGCAAAGAACTGGATCGAGAAGTAGCTCCTTGCGCTCAGCGCTTCAAGACTTATTTAATCAATCGTTCAACAAATTTCCTGTGCCTTCTACTAACCCTTCTGCCAATTTCGTCGTCACCGGCGGCGCCGGCTTCATCGGCTCCAATCTCACGCTCGCTTTGCAGGAAAAATCTCCGGACGCGCGCCTCACGGTGATCGATGACTTTCGCTCCGGCGATTTCAAGAACCTGGCCGGTTATCGTGGCGATTTCGTGGCGCAGAATCTGGCAACGCTCGACTGGCACGAACAATTCGGCGACGAAAAGTTCGACGCCATTTTTCATCTCGCATCGATAACCGATACGACTTTGCACGATCAATTCGTGCAGGTGCATGACAACGTCGAAAGTTTTCGGCGGATCTTAAATTTTGCACGCCCAACGAAGACACGAATTATCTACGCTTCCTCCGCAGCAACTTATGGCCCTGCGACTGAGGCCAGTGTGGAATCGAACGGCGCCGCGCCGGCAAACGTTTACGCCTTTTCCAAGACGATCATGGACAACATCGCAAGACGCGCTGCGGCCGAGTCCCCCGATTGGATCATCATCGGCCTGCGTTACTTCAACGTTTACGGGCCGCGCGAAGCGCACAAAGGAGTGCCCGCGAGCATGGTTTATCATTTGGCAAAACAGATGAAGGCGGGCCAGCCGCCACGCATTTTCAAACACGGCGAACAAAAGCGCGATTTCGTTTACGTGAAGGACATCGTGGAAGGGAGCATTCTTGCGCTCGGTGCGTCGACAAGCGGTATTTACAATCTCGGCACCGGCCAGGCGCGCTCATTTAACGAGCTTGTCGATGTTCTCAACAAATGTCTCGGCACAAATTTTCAGTCTGATTACATCGACAATCCGCACGCGCATTATCAAAACTTCACTCAGGCTGATCTCACGAAGGCGCGGAGCGCGCTTCGCTACGAGCCGCGATTTCCACTGGAAGAAGGCGTGCGCGACTACATGCAGTGGCTGTCCGGAGGTTAGGCTTCCAGCCTGACTCGGCCGACAGGCATCTTGCCTGTCGGATTTGCAGAAACACTTCTTTGCGGGCTGGAAGCCCGCCGGCCGAAAACAGGCTTGGAAGCCTATCATCCTTCCCAGAAAAATTTCGTCGGGCGCTGGATTTCCGATGGAAGACTTTTGTGAACCGGACAATTGAGCGCGGTTTGCTCGAGGACTTCCCGCTGCGGATGATCCTTTGGTAATGGAATGTGAATTTCCGACGGTAACCCAACGATCCGGCGCGGCGCGTCCTTCGACATTTCCTTTTGCACGGACACAGTCATTCCACGGAGATCAATACCAAGCTCTTCTGCTTTGATTCCCATGGTCGTGGTCATGCAAGTGCCGAGCGCAGTGGCCACGAGGTCCGTGGGCGAAAACTCTTCTCCCTTGCCTTTGTTATCTGTCGGCGCATCGGTGGCGATTTTTGATTTCGATGGACCGTGCACGGCGTCGCAATGCAAATCGCCCGTGTACTTAATCGATATATTGACCATAAATTTAGCCACAGATTAACACAGATTTACACAGATTCAGAAAATCAAAATCCGTGTTTCATCTGTGTTCATCTGTGGCTGTAGTAATCGGCGTTTCCTGAATTTTGTCCCCATGCTGCGCGAATTGATCACGAAAAACGCGGGTAAGATCGACATCGTGGAGAAGGATCATATCGGTGTCGTGTTTCTTTCGATCATCATTCTGCCACCCCTCGTTCCACCAGCAGAAGCCGATTACGGCAGGCCATCGATTTGAAAGCAGATTTTCTAGCGCGGCTTTTGTCCAGCTCGCTGCGTCAATATGCGGATTGTGCAAATCGCAACCAAATTCGGCGATGATGATTGGTTTCCCTGGCGCAATTTTCGTAAGGCGTGGATAAGCATCGCGCATTTTAAACGCGAAACTCTCGGTGCCGTCGGGGGTCGTCGGAGTCGTTGGGCCATAAGCGCTGAGCGCAACCCAATCGCAATAATTTTCGCCCGGGAAATAGTTCTCGAAGCGGTTCCATTTTTTCTCTGGCTCATCAAGCCAGTTTACGTGCCAGATCCACTGCAAATTATCGGCGCCTTCCCCGCGCATAAGATCGACAATATGCCGGTAAGCGGCGACGTAGCGCGCGGGACCTTCTTTTGCGCCGCCATTCCATTTACCGTTCCAGCTAAACCAGTTTCCGTTTGGCTCCGTCCCCCACTCGATCAAAATAGCCGAGCCGAAATTCCTCGCATCACGTGCCCAGGCGCGAAGATCAGCATCGAAATCCCCTCCAATAATTTTCTGAAGCGAAAAAGTCTTCTCCGCGTGTTCCTGGTCGACGTCGGATCGCAGCATCAAACGGATATACGGAACCTTTTTGAGATCCCGGATCCAGCTGCACATCGCGCCTGGAAATTTGCGGGACTCAAACCAGTTGTCGGAGAAATAAACCCAGGTGGTCTGTTTGCCGACTGCTTTTTCATAATACCCGACATCTTGCGGAGTCACATCGTGCTCGGTTGGATCGTGCTCATCGGTCCCAACGCCGCCCCAATAAAAGCCGTGATAAAGCTTACCCGAAGGCGGCAACAAGCTGCGGACTGGTTCAGCGTCTGCGTGCGCTATGCAAGATAGCGCCAGGAAAGATCGACAGAAAATCTTGCGTATCAAAACCGGGATCTAATCTGCGCGAATAGCGTCGAGAGACAAATCGGAGCGCAACAGTGATGAGACGCAAAAAGATTTCGCATGGCAACCGAATCCCGCCCTTTATGCGAAATATCTGAACTATGAAGAAGGTTACAGGAAAGGACTTAACGAGGGAAGCGCCGCGCAGTCCGCGCATTCGCGTTGGCGGCTATGCAATTCTTGGACGCACGATCGATAAATGTCGCGCGCTCGTTGCGGGGGATATCGGCGAATACCACTTCGATTGCCCGCTTGACAACATGCTCTTCGGGTTCAAGGGCGTAGCGGGCGACGATTTCAAAGCGCAAATCGAACAAGGCGCAAGCGACCAGGAGATGGTCGAATGGCTAAATACAAGCGGCG
>WNFY01004560.1_pt1 | contig 21954 bp, 20 predicted proteins | sample 5400091 | NCBI WGS metagenome assembly WNFY01 (sample SAMN13153364, study PRJNA577476) | soil metagenome | isolation source: 60 cm soil or saprolite under grassland replicate 1 | place: USA:California | collected 2016-06-15
AGTAGTCCTTGTGGCTGCTTTTTGCATTAAAGATCTCTTCGTCAAGATTGGCACTTCTTGGCAGTTTTTTATCTGGTTTTGGCAGCCCAAAAGGAATTCAATTAAAGAATAGTTCCTTGCGATCAATATAAGAAAGGATGGTTCATCCAATATCCGAGTACGACGAATTGTAGATTGTTCATTCTGTATCATAAAGCTCAAAAAGGAGAGCAACATGCCACATAAGATCTTTCGTTTATTCTTGGTTTTGTCTCTTGTTTTCGCATTTGTTGTTATACAGACACCCGGGCCCGCTCATGCTGCCGGACCGTGGTATGTAACTCCTACAGGAGATGATAATAATGATTGCCTAAGTCCAGGCGCTGCTTGCGCGACCATCAACGGCGCGATCGGCAAGTCATCACCAGGAGATACTATTAATATCAGTATAGGAACCTACGCTGGCAGTGGCAATGAAGTGGTGTTGATCGACAGAGATATTACCCTCTTAGGCGGTTGGGATACAAACTTCACCACTCAGAATGGAATATCTAAAATTGATGGCCAGAATGCGAGACGAGGTATCGCAGCAACATTTGTTGCCACTGCCAGTCTAAGTCACCTCATGGTCAACAATGCTGATGGTGTTGCAATTTATCAAGGCGGAGCAACTTTAACTATTAACAACAGTTCGATTCAAAACAGCAATAATGCCGGTCTCTTTGTCGGTTGTTGTGGCAATGCGACGGTAAACAACACTACGATCGCGAATAATAAAGGGACAGGAATTGTCAACGACCAGGGAAATCTAAGTTTGAATAATACGAGTATAAGCAAGAATATGGGAGGCATCACTAATTTCGGCGGAAGCGTATCAATTTCTAATAGCATTTTGGCTGGCGATATACAGGATTGTGCCGGAATCCTTACTTCAGGTGGCAATAATATCGTTGGCAACACAGCCGGTTGTTCTATTTCCGCCAGTAATGGAGACCAATTCGATATTGATCCCAAATTGGGGACTTTCCTACCGGAGCAGGGCTATGATCCTTTATTATCAAATAGTCCCGCCATTGATGCTGGGAACCCAGCATTTTGTCCGGCGACGGATCAGCGCAGTGTAGCCCGTGTCGGAATTTGTGACATAGGCGCCTATGAATATACAATACCAGGCGCAGCGGTAAGTCTCTCATTGGTTGGCGGCGACAACCAAAATACCGCAACAACATTTGCTTTTCCCAATCCCTTTCAGGCTGCAGCACTTGATAATCAGGGAAGCCCAGTGAGTGGTATAACCATCAACTTCACCGCTCCGGAAAGTGGCGCCAGTGGAATTTTCGCAGACACCGGAACCAACACAACTTCAGTTAATACCGACGAGAGTGGTGTTGCAACAGCCCCGATTTTTACAGCCAATACCATCGCAGGGACCTATGTTGTGTCAGCATCAGCGACCGGGCTCGGAGCAGTCAATTTCAATCTCGAACAGGTTGTCCGCCCGACCAATGATAATTTCGCTAATGCAACATCGATTACTTCGCTGCCTTTTAGTGATTCAGTGGATAACACCAATGCCACCACCGAGTTGGATGAACCGCAATTTTGCGCGATCTCGCCGAATACGGTCTGGTACTCGTTCACCCCCTCGAGTAACGGTGCAGTCCAAGTTGACATGGTCGGCAGCAGTTTCAGTGATACTGTTCTTAATCTTTACCAGGTTGTGGGATCTGGAATTAATGGTCTAGGCTTATTACAGTGTGCTACGAATTTTGGCAGCACGATCGTTTTCAACGCAAACGTCGGAGTAACTTATTATCTCCAGGCTGGAAGCTTTAGCAGCCCAGGTGGTGACTTGCATCTAAATGTGCAGAAAGTCCCTCCCCCGGCGAATGATAATTTTGCAAACGCGACCATCGTGCCATCGCTGCCGTTCGATGATGCGGTGAACACATCTGCAGCCGGTACAGAAGCAAATGAGAAAACACCATCTTGTGCAACGAATGGTATATCCAACACAGCCTGGTATGCTTTTACACCTACTGTTACGGAATCAATTTCAGCGCGCAACCCTTCATCTTCGTTCATCCCTGTGATGGGAGTCTATACCGGTGACTCACTAGCCAACCTAACTGAAGTTGGCTGCCAAATGAATGGCTCTTTCTTGACGTTCCGTGCCCAGGCTGGCATCACGTATTATTTCCAGGCTGGTATGGAAATCGACTCGGGTGCGAGCGGACCTATGAACTTTCACCTTGAAGTCACACCTCCACCAGTGGCTGGTTTCACTTTCAATCCATTGGATCCATCAGTCTTTGACCCTGTCGGGTTCTGCGACTTTACCTCAGACCCAGGAGAGGCTGGTTTCCAATCATTTACATGGGACTTCGGGGATCATACAGCTATTAGTACGACAGCTTTCTGCTTGTTCCATCAGTACGCGGCTGATGGAGACTATACCGTCCAGCACAGCGCAATAACTGTGGACGGCCGAACTGCATCCATATCACAGGTCGTTCACGTGCGTACGCACGATGTGGCAATCACGAAAATTGCTGCACCCAACTCTGCGAACTCGGGGCAGACCAAAACAATCACCGTTAATTTGCGCAACAAGGCTTATCCCGAAATGGTGCAAATTGATCTGTACAAGAGTGTTCCTGGTGGCTTCCAATGGGTTGGCACGCTAACAAAGTCCGTCCCCGCCTTATCGGGGAATCGCACAACTTCCATCTCCTTCAACTACACCTTTACCAGTGATGACGCCAGGATCGGCAAGGTTACGTTCAAAGCAGTGGCTACCGTGATTGGTGCCCGCGATGTATTTCCCATTGACAATGAGGCAATCTCTTCACCACCAACAAAAGTGGCACGGTAACGCGAGGTTAAGTCTGATGAAACAGAATTGACGTTTCATGCACAGGGAGTGCAACTCCGGTTGTACTCCCTGTCAAAGGAGGTAATGCAACGATGACCAAAATGGCTCGGCAAGCCAGATCATAACCTTCAGGCGGCAGTATACAAGGTTGCTCCTAAAATCGGGCAACACGTTCATACCGCCTGGTTCTGAAAATAAGGAGCATTCAATGTTTACTTCAAGATTTCTAGCAAAGGTTGGCACCATTCTAACCATATTAATGTTGGCATTGAGCAGTGTGCAACCTGCATATGCAGCCGCGCCAGCGAATGATAATTTTGGCAGCCCCACAATTATCGGTGCGTTACCATTCAGTGACTCAATAGACATCACTGAGGCTACAACAGAGACGGACGAACCACAATTCTGCGGCTCCTCTCCTCAGACAGTCTGGTACTCGTTCATACCGGCGGCTAACGCTACGGTCCAGGTCAATATGCAGGGGAGCAATTTCAGTGACACAGTCTTCTCAGTTTATGAAGCTGTTGGATCGGGATTTGGTGGGTTGAACGTGCTAAATTGTGCAAATTTTGGTGGTTCAATCACTTTCAGCGCCCAGTCGGGGACGCAATATTACATCCAGGCTGGGAAATTCTTTGGTGGTTCTGGCACGCTAACTCTGAATCTGCAGGAGATCCCGCCTCCGCCAAATGATAATTTCTCTAACGCGACGACAATCGGATCTTTGCCATTCAGCGATTCGGGAAATACCATCGCCGCGACTACTGAGGCCAGCGAGCCAATACCAAGCTGTGGACAAAGCAATAGTGGGAAAACTGTTTGGTATGCTTTCACGCCAGCAACCAGTGGATCGTTCTTGGCGACCATGTCCTTCAATTTCTCGCCTGTAGTTGCAGTCTACACCGGCAACTCGTTGGCTAGCCTGACGGAGGTTGGCTGTCGCAACTTTAGCTCAACGTTGGCTTTCCATGCAGACGCTGGTACCATTTACTATATCCAGATAGGCGGCTTTTTCGGCGATGGCGGATCTTTCCAGTTCAACTTTGACGTCACACCGGCACCGACGGCAGGCATCTGCTTCGGTCCCTCTGATCCATCGGTCTTTGATAACATGCAGTTCAATGACTGCTCTTCTGATCCAGCAGGGCAGAGTTTCCAATCGTTCACATGGAACTTTGGTGATGGAACGCCGACCCTGACAACCACGGATTGCTGCGTGAATCACCAGTATGCTGCGGATGGAGACTATACCGTCCAACACACCGTTACAACAACCGATGGCCGCACGGGTTCGACATCACAGGTGGTGCATGTCAGAACTCACGATGTAGCCATCACGAAGTTGAGCGTGCCTCAAACGGCGAGGGCTAATCAGACGAAAACCATCAATGTGGACGTGAGTAATAAACGGTATTCAGAAAATGTCCAGGTCACCCTAAGCATGGGTTTGCCTGGAGGAGGCGAACAGGTGATTGGTACCCTGACCTTGTTTGTCCCGGCGCGTGCAACACGGCCGACTACATTCAAGTTCAGTTATACTTTCACGCCTGGCGATGCAAGGGTCGGCAAAGTTACCTTCAAAGCTGTTGCCGTGCCCATCAATAGCCGGGATGCATTTCCATCGGACAACACAGCCATTGGAACAACGTTGGTAACCAAATAAACCGAACAACGTTCCGTCTGCAGAAACATTAATGCAATCGGCATCCAGCCAGCAGTTTTCTGCTGGCTGGGTAAGAAAATCACAAGAACAAACAATGAACGCCAAATTTTCAATCCTTCTTATGATGGCAATGAGTTTATGGATAACAGGTTGTGGACACGGTCAATTGCTCGGACCAACATTAACGCCTACTTCCACCGTGACATTCACACCAACCTCAACGCCAACCCAGACTTCAACTTCAACACCTACAGTCTCTGCGACACCAATGTTCACTCGCACATCCATACCAACCAAACATCTAAAACCAAACCCAACATCCTTGGCTTATGTTGCTGTCCCTCGCTGGATGATTTTTGGCCAGCCAGGTTACAGTGTGGAAATATTAGGTGAAAAGTGGAATTATACAAATGACAACTGGGGTGAGACAGCTGCATGCATTGACTACACACGAGAGAAAGGTCCCAATGCATTCTTTGAAGAATGCTTCGGTGCGGCTGACGATAAAGTTACTTTCGAATCATTGCTCGCCCCATTTCTAAAAGATAAGTTTGAAACTCTCACGCCAACGAACAGCTTTGATGATATAGCGCAGATCGCTTTGGTAGCGAAAAGATTGGAGGAGAATTCTCAGAAATTCGTTAAATTCTTCGAGTTGATCGGAACCCCTAAGTATAACCTTCTCCTGGAAATGAATGTTACTACTGATGATACTGCTTCCCTGCAATCCATTTATGAAAGCCAAGCAGCAGATACGATTGATTACGTTCTACAGAACGGCTTGCAAAAATCTCGTATTCTTCCTCAACCGACGTCAACACCATTATCAGCAACGCAAGAGATTCTCTACGCTTCCTTAGCAAAGAAACTAATCACAGAATTGGAAGCCAGCAAAATGTATGGCGGAACGTGGGAGTCGCTTGGCGATAGGGTATCCAATGAAGGCACAAGGGTTTGCCGTGACTTTGAAGATCGCACGAATGCAGATGTGCGCTGGGTCAGCTTTAAAAATTGTGCCTATGTGGTAGATAAAGATCATACATTTCAGAGCTTTGTTGATTTTTATCAACAACGTGGATATGTGGTCCTAAACTCCCGGCATAAATTCAATGATAAATATGCACTCTTTGTAATTCAGGATGGACATACGTTTTTTGATGTCATTCTGATACATGGAGCATATATCTATCTGGTAGGTTTAGAATCACGCACCCTGGCTGGCGAAAAAGCGGAAGACGTATTCACTAAAGATGTAGATGACTTTTTGTACGGCGTATTAATGGCAAATGTGCAGAAGTAAGATCTTGCCTGAGTTGGCATACCCGAAAAGATCATTACCTTTGAGAAAAGCGTCAACCGCTTATATCGGATGACATGGATAAGATCATCATCCCTAATCGAATTCGCACAGACCTGAAGAAACCTTTCAATAAATATGGCGTGGATAGATGTACATTGTTCCCCGGCTTGGATGGTTTAGCAGCACATATCGAATGGCTACAATCCAAGCATGGTTGAGGTTTGGAGCAAGCCTGTTATGGTTAAAAAATTCCAATTAAGTTAGCGGCTGTATAAACCAACGTAAGCGATAAAATAATGTTGACCACGGTTTTCAAGCGCGGATTACGAAGATAAAGTTTGATCGCCGTGCCAAATAAAGCCCAGAGAGAATTGGATTCAATACATTCAACATCAGCCCCTGAGTCCACCCCAGGGGTTTTTCATTTTTTTCAGCAAACGAATAGCTGGCTTTTAAGATTGCGTAAGCGAGGTAAAGGATATAACCCGCGCCCACATACCGCATGATGGGCTCCAGAGCAGGAAAGAGATTCAATAAAGTTGTAGAGAACCATGCACTTAGGAACATCAATGTAAATACACCTGCAGCCAGCCCCAATTGGTACTGCAGTGTATTTTTGTAACCATGCAATACAGCCATCGAGGCGCTGGAAATATTGCTCGGACCAGGAGTAAACGTGGAAATCAAAACGTAGGAAATAACAGAGAACAAACTGGCAGACATATTGACACCTCTAAATGAGTTGGCTACAAGATAATTTCGTGGGCGTATTGCCCGGGCGTAACACCGACAATTCTTTTGAAATGCCGCGTCATGTGGCTTTGGCTGCTAAACCCGGCTTCTACAGTTACCTCTGCCAGTGATTTGCCGCTTTGTATGAGTTGTTGTGCGCGGCGGACGCGGATATTTTCCAAATATTCGTAAGGTGGCATGCCAACTTTGGTACGAAAGACGCGAAGGAAATAATAAGGACTAAAGGCGACATGCTGAGCCAATTCGGTAAGGCTGACGCCCTTGGCAAAATTCTCTTCGATATAGTGACAGGCCTTCTCGATTGCCGTTTTCTCTCTACCTAATTTTGGTTCCGTATATAAGGCATCCGCGTTACGCCTGACAAGCTGAGTCATGATCCACAGATAGCGAGACTCAGACTCAAGTGAGTTGGACGAATCGAAGAGCGCCTGATGGAGAGACAAGAGGTTTTTCGTTGTCCGGGAATCATCCACACGAACATCTTTGAAGAATGGCAAACCCAGATGACGACCCGTCAGTTCAGAAGCCACCATCTCCATTTGTGAGGTTGTCGGATACAAGGATAGCATTTCAAAACCGTGCTCATCTGCTGCTTCCCCTGTGTGAACTACGCCGGGGTTGATAAGGATGATTCCGCCCGGAGGTGTTGCGTATTTTGTGCCTTCGTGCAAAAAAGACTGCCGACCGCGCTCGATCAGGCAGATCACATAATAATCATGGCTATGGCGCGGGTAGGCGTGCTGAATATGGTGGGCGTATAAGAATCGAAGGTCTAGTCGAGCATTGTGACCAAATTTTGTCCATTCCTTGCTGTGCATGCCCTACGTTTTACCACAAATGGATTTCTCAAGTCTTGCAGAATATTGCTCAATCAAAATGTTTGCTATGGAGATTGCATAGAAGAGTTTGACGTAATATCCCCGCCTTTTATATCGTCTACACGACATGAACCAACTTAGAACGATCTCTCAAATTATCGAACCACAATATGCAATTGAAGGCGCTGGTGTGAAGCTGCGCCGTTCCATTGCTCCGCGTGTTAGTAACGAGTACGATCCATTTCTGCTCTTTGACCACTTCGCTTTCAATGATCCGGTCGAGGGGCCGATTCGCGGCTTCCCAATGCATCCACATCGCGGCATTGAGACTGTCACTTATATGCTGGAAGGTGCCACCGCCCACCGCGACAGTCTTGGCAACCAGGGGGTCATCGGTGCCGGTGACGTGCAGTGGATGAGTTCCGGACGCGGCATTTTACATGAGGAAATGCCTCGCCGCGGTCCGAGTGGAGCGATCTATGGCTTCCAGCTTTGGGTCAACCTCCCCTCGCATCTGAAGATGTCCGAGCCGCGTTATCAAGAGGTCAACTCCTCGACCATTCCGACTTATGAAAAAGATGGAGTCAAGATCCGCGTCGTTGCGGGAACCGTGGAAGATGTGACCGGTCCTGTTCTGGATATTGCTGCTTCGCCTCTTTACATGGACGTTCAGCTTGATCCCGACAAAAAATGGACCTTCGACATCCCAGCCGGGCACACAGCCTTGGCATACGTCTTTGAAGGCGAAGGAGTCTTTTCCAACGAAACACTCACTGCTGTGAAATTGCTCAAATTTGCAGACGGCGATTGCATCTCCGTCAAGACCGAGAATCATCCTGTACGCTTTATGTTGATCGCCGGTGCGCCCTTCAAGGAACCAATTGTCCCTTACGGTCCGTTCGTGATGAATACGATTGAAGAGATTCAACAGACATTGAAAGAATTGCGAAACGGGACGTTCATAAAATAATGTGTAGGGGCACGACATGTCGTGCCCCTACAATTTCTAAATAATCCCAATTTCCATCAGTGCTTTGAACAGGATCGCCGCCCCGATCGCGGAAACAAACAATGCGCTCAACACCGGCAAAAAGCCGATCACTTTTCCGCTAGAGGGAAATCGTTGAAATAGTTTTCCCGCATAAATAAAGAGCATTCCAATAGCGGTCAAGGCACCCGCCAATCCCAAACTGAATGCGAACACCAGGATCAGACCAAAACCAATTTTGTTTAATGCAATCGCGCCTAACAAAACCACTAATGCAGATGGACACGGCAATAAGCCGCCTGAGATGCCGAGTGCTAACAAATTGCGCCATGTGATTGTTTCTGGCGGCGTATGCTCATGATCGGAATGATCGTGATCATGTCCATGGTGATGATCGTGAATATGGCTGTGGTCGTGGGTGTGCTCATGGTCGGATGCAAGTACGAATTTGTGTTGATGCTCTGATGTTTCGATATTCATTCCATGGAAAGAAGATGAATACACAGGTTGTAAATTTGATTGCCTAGTTTTTAATTTCTGAAACCACGTACTCATCCCGGATGATCTAAATCGTTCGATAAATAGATTTACCCCAATGCCTACCACGAACAATCCTGACAGCATCGTGATCCACGGAAATAATTTTTCGGGCACGATGTATCGCGCTGCAAATAAAGTGATCAAGCCAAATGCAAATACACCAAGAGTATGAGTAATGGTGGTGGTCAATCCGAGATACAACGCATGTTTCGTCGTGCCGCGTGAGCCAACCAAATACGCGCCGACGATTGTCTTGCCGTGACCAGGTGTCAGCGCGTGCATCGCACCCCATAGAAAGGAAATTAGCAAGGCGAATAAAACAGTGGAGAACGTGAGGTTCTGAAGCGTGATGAGTTCTGTGAATTTATCACTGCGGCTGCCCGCCAAAGAAGGGATTGCTTGAGAGGAATTCATCGAATTATTTTCTGGGGCAGCTAACGAAGAACCAACATTCAGTGTGATCTGACGTTGGTCCAATGGACTACTCAGCAAATCCTGAGGATAAGAGGTCAGTCGGTTACTGACACTTGAAGACGAATAATTACCGCTCAACTTAACGCCATCAGCCGTCACAACAATTTCACGCCAACCTATCCGCTCGCTGAAGGAATTATCGGCGAACGAGATCGTTTTTATCGCCTCAGAATTGGGAACCGAGGAAGTCAATACCAATCGAATCGGGAGTCACATGCAGGCCTGCATAATGATTGATGGTGAAATTCCCCAGCGGATGGGCCCAAACAACTGGAACAAAAATAAAAGTAGCCAATAAAGTTAGAAGTGCAACAGTTACGCGGCGAATATTTTTCATAACAGCCTCTTCATGGTTTCCTGCTCAATCCTTGATCTGGGTCAATAGATCGATAAGGGTGCGGCGGGCGATGGGCGCCTGCAGAAGGTCGAAGTGAGGGTTGATCGCCAGCGCTTGGGAAAGGAACTGCTCTGCCTGACGGCTTTCACCGAGAGCGTGATATATCATTCCGGCATGATAATAAAGCAGCGCGTCGCGTGTACCCAGTTGCATTGCATTCTTCATCGTCGCAGCAGCATCTGTGTATTGTTGGTTTTTGTATAAAGCCCAGGCATAGGTATCATAAGCATAGATGTCTTTTCTATTTTTCAATTCGTTTTGTGACATCTCAAGACTCTTCTGTACATTAATATTGTGGTTGGCGTAGAAAAGCGCCAACTGGCGGTTGTAAATCACCTGATTGATCGCTTCCAATTTACCGATAAATTGCACTGTGTCGTATTCCTGTTTGGCTTTAGCAGAGTCACCTGTCAATGTATAAAGATCTCCTAAAGCAGCGATTAGATCCGGCTGGGGAATAATGCGGACGGCTTGTTCATAAAACGTGATTGCACTCGCATAATCTCCCCGCGCAGCACGCACCTTGCCTTGTCCCCCGATTGCAAGATAATAATGATCAAAAGATTTGAGAGCGTCGGTATATTGTGCTTCCGCTTTTTCTAAATTACCTGTATTGAAATAAAGCTCGCCCATTTGAAAGTGATACCAGGCAGCATTCTCACCGGAAAGCCCCGTTTCATCACTATCAATAATTGCCTGCTGCATCAAATTCAATGCATCGGTAGGTTTCCCCTCCAGCCAAGTCAGCCGTGCCAAACGAGAATAAACCGGCGCGCTTGGGCTTTTTTGGTTGAGTTCGTTGTAAATCGCTTTCGCTTCGGGATATTGCCCCAGTTCCAATTGAGCATCACCCATTGTCGCAAGAGCACCCACAGCATCGGGATGCACCTTATAGACCCGGCTGGCAAGATCCAGGGCACTCCTAAAGTCATGCTGCACATACTTTACGGTACTGAGATATGCCTGGGCAACCTCATAATTGGGATGCATTTTCAGCGCCTTCTGCAATGTGGCATCGGCTCTTTGATATTCGCTTACATCGCCTGTCTCACGCGCTTTGCGAATCAGCGCATCTCCGAGAAACGTTAGGCTGATAAAGTCGCGTGGGTCCCGGCTAAATCTATCCTGCCAGAACTGGATCATTTCGTCGGTACTCTTCATGCCCGGTGCCGGCTCGGAACCTTCAAACCCTGCCGCGCTATTCGCCACAGGAGAAGAAGTCCGCGCCTGGGAAAAGAGCGCTAAAGCACGCGATCCACTTACAAATACCAGAGCGATGATCATTACAAGAATAATTTTGCGATACATCATGCTGGAGCTCCTTAGGTTAGCGAAGGCTCGCTGGAAGTTCATAGGAGCGGCCCTTCAAGCCGCTCCTATGAAAGTGATTAAATCTGCTCAATTGGCTGGTGCCAGATATGGGAACGCATTGCTGAAGTTGGAGTCGTTTGCCACGCAGTCGGTGGTGATCGCTCCGCTGCTGATGACGCTCAATTCCATATCAATGACATCGTCCGCCAACCGACGCCCGTTGAGGAAGCCATCGGCACTGGATGTATTGAAGGTCAGGATATCGGGGAGCAAGATATTCGTAACAGCTTCCGCGTAGTCCGGAGCATTCCCCAGAGAAATGAGTGTGCTATACACATCGTCGTGGAAATCGCGTTGATCATTGCGTGGAATACCAGCATTGAAGGCATCTTTGTCGGCATCGGTATGCTCGAAGACGGTGTTGATCGCTGGTCGTCCCATGCGGTCAATCTGTACGCCACCCATTTCGGTCCGCGCCCAAACACCGATATTGGTGCCAAGGCTGGAGCTGGGAACTTCCAGAACAATCGAGGCGACATTCAAACCAGCAAAGAAGTTTGTGCCTACGCCACCTGGACAAAATGCGAGTCCATTCCTGAATGCAACGAGATCGAAGAAGAACGGATCATCAAACACGCCCGTGCGCAACATGCCACCACCCTTCACAGGAATCGTTTCGCCGCTTTGACCTCGAGCGAGAACCGCGCCCTTATTACCGGATGCCGGCACACGAAGCAGCGTAACGCTTTGACTGCCGTTCTTAACTGCAGAGAATGTGAGCCTGTAGGTAATATCCTCTTTTGCATCCCCATTTGTATCGATTTTGAAATCATAGGTTGCATCAGTGTTGAAAGTCGTGGGGCTTAAAACACCAGCAACAGGATCAACATTCATGATCAGCACAGTGTGAGCAGGGTTCGATGGCGATTGGAAAGCATACACGTCTGTGATGTCGAGCCGACCATCGTGTTTTGCCATAGGTCCGTCCAAATGATCGGCAGCTCTAGCCGGAACGGCAACCAGACCAAGAGCAAGCGCCAAAGCTAAGAAGCTGTACAGCGCAATCGTCGAAATTTTTTTCATAGTTTTCTCCTCTAAAACATTAAATCGATTCATACTTCCAATAAGTGGGTCAATTTTGTTTTGCCGGAATAGCCTCCTTCTCTCGAAGAATTGATCGGATCCTTTGCGCGGTATACCTATCTATCCTTACGCAGGCGCTTTTGTTTTGCATTTACGAAAATAAAAAAAGTGCTGTGAATTATGGTTCACAGCACTCTGTTAAGAATTTTGTAATAAGTAAACATGAAAAGCCTTGCGAAGGTTTGAAGCCTTCGCAAGGCTGATAATTTACAAATCGCTGAGCACAACAATATCCCCCGTTGGTTGTGGACTGCCTCCCTGAGGTTCGACAGAAATTCCCAATGACTTAAACGAGCCGATGGATTCTTTGGAGGTAATGATCAACACGCCCTGTCCATTGGCATCTACGGTGAGCAAACCGGCGCTGACAGGTGCGTTCCCAATCAGCCACACTTGATAAGTCTTCCCCGGTTGAAGCGGAGGCAAACCTGTTACGACTAACACAGCAGATTGACTCCCTGGGTCAGCGATCAACTGCCCTTGCGCATCTGGTTGAGATTTTGTCCCCTTCAAAGCAACGGTGATCGTTGTTGGAGGAGTCGCTTGTGGCAACTTTTGAATGATCTGATTCAACGAATTCGATTGTGCGGCAAGAGCATTATTGAGTTTTGCGATCTCACTTCGTAAGCGTATAACCTGAACGTTCAAAGCGATGGCCCAGATAATGGCGATTGCGGCGGCTGCCAGACTCAAACTGCGGAAGAAAGATTCGAGCCGGTTCACGCGAGGAGATTGCTGGATTTGCACCGAGGAACGAGCGCGTTCATCCGCAGCGAGGCGCGCCATTAACGCGGCTTTTGTCCGCGGAGCAGGTTCCACAGGGGAAACAGTTGCTGGCAAAGTATTCGCGGCGCGGCTCATCTCTTCCGCTTGAGCACGTGCCTCCGGATGCTTTGCCAGATATGCCTCGACCTCTTTACGTTCCTCCTCGGTCAACGCATCCAGCGCATAAAACGGTAACAATTCCTCGACGTGATTCTCCATGCCTATCCTTCGAACTTCTGCCTTTCCAATTCTTGCTTTAGTTTCTGTAATGCCAAACGAGCGCGGGTATGGATCGTTCCCAGCGCCTCCCCGGTCGCTTCGGCAATTTCCTGTCGTGTCATTCCATAAAAATATGCCAATTCAATCACCTGTCTTTGGACGCCGGGCAACGAACTCATCGCGCTGCGTACCTGTTTATTTTGCAAGACGGCTTGTGCTTGCTCCGCCACGTCTGTATCGGGTGCTGGGGTTCGGTCCAGCACAGACTCGCTGTCGTCGCCATCCGGCATCACCTGTGGGCGAACATTATTGCGTCGATATACATCAATCGCCAGATTGCGTGCAATCCGGAAGAGCCAGCTTGTAAACGAACCGCGTTGGGATTGATACGTATCTGCGCTCTTCCAGAGGCGCCAGAATGTTTCCTGCAACACGTCTTCTGCCGCGGCGCGATCACCGACAATTTTGAGCGTGAGCCCAAGCACCGTGGAGCTATGACGATCATAGAGAGCCTCAAGCGCGGCACCATTGCCTCTGGCTACCTGAGCTACTAAGGCTTCGTCACTCAAGCGGGTAGAGGCTAGTTCGTCATTGGTGTGCAAGATACTGCTCTCACTTTTAATACGCATGCAGGCATGGATTACATTTCTGCCGCTTGTATCATAAAACGGCTAAGGCTGCTATAGAGAATTTGCAGGATAAATCTAGAGCATCAAGTTTACTGAACGATACGGCACAATGTCAATTAGAGGCTATGGACTTTTATAATTTTACCGCTTGTCTCCTAAATTCTTGGACTTTCCATCAATCTGGGGGATAATCGGCGGAACAAGGAGAATCGCTATGACTCAGGTCTTTTATGGTCCAGGGCTAGGCCGGGAAGGAAAGTTGCGGTTGGGCACGTCGGCAATCATTTTCAACAATGAGGGAAAGTTCCTGCTCACAAAACGCTCTGATAACGGACAATGGTGCCTGCCGGGCGGAGCAGTCGAATCGGGCGAGTCCTTGGCTGAGGCGTGTGAACGAGAGGTCTTCGAGGAAACAGGTTTGAGCGTGCGTGTGAAGCGCCTGGTCGGCGTGTACAGCCATCCCGATCAATTGGTTGTATATCCCGATGGTCATAAAGCCTTCATTGTCGCCATCCACTTCGAAGCAGAAGTGCTTGACGGCGAACTCGGCTTGAGCAACGAAACCACCGATTTTGGATATTTCACGCTGGATGAGATCGAAAACTTCGAAATGTTAGGCAGGCATCGAGAAAGAATTATCGATTCACTTAAGAATCAAATGGAAGCAGTAATAAAGTAGACCTCGGTTTCGTACCATACTATAACCACTTATGGGTATTCAACCCAATCAACTCATTTTGATTCTCATCCTCATAGGGTCGGTCATTCTTCTCTTCACCGAATGGATCCGTATTGACTTAACTGCCATTCTCATAATTCTCGCGCTCACGCTGACGGGCGTGCTTTCATCAGATGATGCACTTTCGGGATTTAGCAGCGAACCTGCCATTTTATTGGCAGCTGTATTTGTGCTGAATGGGGCGCTGTATCACACAGGACTTTCCGAACGATTAGGCAACTGGATCAAAAGGCTGGCGGGCAAGAGTCTTGAACGCGCTGTAGCTGTAGTGATGCCGTCTGTGGCTTTGCTGTCGGCCTTCACTCATCACGTCACGATCACCGCGTTGATGTTGCCGCCCATGTTAAAGTTCTCGCGGGAGAACGACATCCCCGCCTCGAAGCTGTTAATGCCGCTTTCCTTCGCAGCTTCGCTCGGCACGGCGATCACGATTATTGGCGCGCCTGCATTTTTGATCGCGGATGGTTTATTGAGACAAACAGGCAGTCCAGGCTTGGGTATCTTTTCCATTGCGCCGATTGGATTGAGCATTTCACTGGCAGGAACAATTTTCTTTTTGTTGCTCGGACGGTTTCTTCTTCCCACTCACCACAGTAAAGATGAAACGATCGACCATTTTCGTTTGGAAGGATATTTTACGGAACTAGTATTGCTTCCCAATTCGTCGCTGATCGGGAAAACGATTCGCGAGATTGAGGATAAACAGCAAACAGATTTCAAAGTATCTGCCTGGTTCCGCGGCGATCGTCAGCGTAATCGCCCGTTTGGCAGCAAGAAAACTCAGGAGGGAGATGTGCTCGTCATCCGCACCAACCCCGATAAGATTGCTACGATTGAACAAGAGCCGGGCATCGCTATTCAGCCCCTGGAAAAATACAAGGAATTCTCCTCCGTGAAGGAAGATGAAAACAACAAGGAAAGTTTTTCATCGAAGTTAGTTCAATCGGTTGTTGCGCCGCGATCACAATTGATCGGAAAGAGAATTGGACAGGTGGATTTCCGTCGCAATTATGGTGTGATCATTGTCGGGGTTTGGCGAAGCAAGGGCTGGCTGCGAACGGAACTATCGCGGGTCCGTTTGCGCGAAGGTGACGTGCTCGTGCTGACAGGCGATGACAACGCCTTCAAACGTATTTCTGAAGATCAATCTTTCTTGATGCTCGTTCCATTCAAAGGAGAGCCGAAGCCTCTTCATCGGGCGCGACTTGCGGCGGTCATTATGATTGTATCGACCGCCGTCGCGGCGCTGAATGTGATCCCGGTGGAAATCGCGTTACTGGCAGGTGCGGCAGTGATGATTTTGAGCGGATGCATTTCACTCTCTCAGGCATATGAATCCATAGACACGCGCATCTTTGTTTTCATCGCCGGCGCGATTCCATTGGGGCTTGCCATGCAGAAAACTGGCACTGCTGATTTGATGGCCGGTTGGTTGCAAGGGCTAGTTTCTACCTGGGATATTCATTGGATATTATTCGCTTTCTTTGTTGTTGCAGGGCTCGCCACGCAGGTCATGTCTGATTCGGCGACAGTCGCTCTTTTCGGACCGATCGCCATCGCTCTCGCAAAAGGATTGGGACTCGCGCCCGAGCCGATCGTCGTCACTGTGGCGATGGCTTCTGTGACTGCATTCTTCACCCCCGTTGGACATCATGGCAACTTATTGATCTACGGTCCGGGCGGTTATGAATTTTCTGATTTCCTGCGCGTCGGAGTCCCGCTAACTCTCGTAGTTGGCGTGATCGTGACAATCCTTGCCCCTATGATTTGGACTGTCTAAGAAAAACCCTCGCAAGGTTGGCTAGATAGTTTTCCAGCATACGCCGGTGCATTCCGGCAGGATGGCGCTTTTTCTTTCTCGCACTCGATCTGCCATCTCGTCGCCGAAGAAAAATCCAGCCAGATCGGTGGCTTCGTCTATTGACTCGAATTGGTAGTCGGTGCGAATCCATTTGCTTTGAAAGCTAGCTTCCTCGAGCCATGGATAATAATTCTTTAGATGTTCGAGTTGAATAGGAGTTTCATTGCCTGTTCCGAGCGATTCAAAAAGGATGATGTGTCCATTCGGCTTGAGGACGCGTTTCATTTCGTTCATCCATTTTGCGAGTTCGTCCCGCCAGGTTTCAGGATGCCAAACAACGAGATAGGCAACACTCCAGCCCGAGACAACAAGATCAGCCGAATGGTCTGGAACTGGCAATTGACGATGGTCGGCAACATTCACCTGCCAGTTGGAGAGTCCGCTGGCGAGGAGACGCTCGCGGCAAACGCGCAGCATCTCAGCAGAGAGGTCAAAAGCACGAATCGATCTAACGCGCGGGGCGAGCAACAACGTAAGTCGCCCAGTTCCCGCCCCCAAATCCAAGACATCTAATCCGCCGACATCGATGATCTCATCGATAGCACGCGAAATGTTTCCTTGATAGTCTTCGCGCGAAATCAATGCTTCATATCGATCACCTTCTGTTTGGTAAATTTTTCGTTGCTGGTCAGACATGGTTCTCCCATCGTAGGGACGGATCGCGATCCGCCCCTACACAAATTTCATGGATTATAAATTATCGGAGGTAACATGAACCCTGAAAATCAATTTGACTTCTGGCTCGGCGAATGGCACGCAACATGGGGCGAAGATGGCAGAGGCACAAACCATGTCACACGAATCTTAGATGCGAAAGTCGTTCAGGAAGATTTCCAGGCACCGGATCTGCATGGCATGAGTTTCTCTGTTTATGATCACGAGCGTCAACTTTGGTGCCAAACCTGGGTCGACAACAACGGCACATATCTCGATTTCATAGGCAAATTTGAAGACGGAAAAATGATCCTGTCACGCGATGCTATCGTCCGGGGCGAGAAATGCAAGCAGAGAATGGTCTGGTACGATATCGAAGACGAGCAATTCCACTGGAATTGGGAGCGCTCCGACGATGGCGGGCAAACGTGGAGCATCCTGTGGAAAATCCATTATCAACGAATCAGAAAATAAAGGAACACATTCAGTATCTTGAACGTCTAGCGCATAAGGATGTCTTATGCGACTCAAAATAGCACTAATTCTCGTTTCCATCTTTCTGGGACTAGCTGCCTGGTCGCCCTGGATCACGGCAAACACCGCCTCCAGGCTGGCACAAGATCAATTCAACCAAGCCTGGTACGGGGTCGCGGATGGTTGTGGTGGGTATGGCGATAATTCTGGAGCCCACAATTTTCAGAAGATTCTATTTGGAGCAAATGTAACTCTGGATTATCAATGTGGGCTGGTTATGCCAAACTCACCAGCAGAACATACAACGGTTTATGTTTCGTTTTTCGGAATTGCATTTGGTTATCCCAAACCGTAATATGTAGTCCGTTTATAATTGGCAGATGCCAACTCTATCCTCCTCCGCTCAAAAGATTCAAGACCAACTCAATTTCCTTGGATACGATTACACAGTGACCGAACATGTCGAGTCCACGCGAACTGCGCAGGAAGCTGCCGATCGCGCTGGATGTGAACTCGGTCAGATTGTGAAGTCGCTGATTTTCAAGGGGAAGGATTCAGGCAAACCGATTCTAGTCCTGACCAGCGGTGCGAACCGCGTCGACGAGAAGCGCATCAGCGAGTACGCGGCAGAACACATCAGCCGCGCCGATGCCGATTTCGTCCGAGCAGTGACCGGCTTCGCCATCGGAGGCGTGCCGCCCATCGGTCATCTTCAAAAAATGGAAACCTATATCGATGAGGACTTCCTGCAATATCCTACGATCTGGGCGGCAGCGGGAACTCCCAACGCAATCTTTGAATTGAAAACGGAAGACCTGCAAAAGGTGACGGATGGCAAAGTCGCAAGAGTGAAATGAACGACATTTATAACTATTTACAGTGGAACGAAAATCTATCAAGCAGTGGGATGCCAACCGCGCAACAAATGAAAGAAGTTGCCGATGCGGGTGTGCAGGTTGTGATCAACCTGGCGCTGGAGACTTCGCCGAAGGCCTTAGCAGATGAAGACAGAACCGTTCAATCGCTGGGGATGAAGTACATTCACATTCCGGTGGAATGGGATAACCCAACACAACAAAACCTTGAAGATTTTTTCGACGCCATGGATACGCACAAGAATCAAAAGGTGCATGTCCATTGTCAGGCGAATTACCGCGCGACGGCATTCATCACGCTCTATCGAGTCCTGCAAGAAGGGTGGAAACAGGAAGATGCAATTCCCGTTATGGAAAAGATTTGGAACCCGCAAGACTTTCCCGTTTGGCAAAAGTTTATTAAGGAAAATTTGTCGCTCAAATGAGTGGCATATGACAAGATGTTTCGATCGCGCTCAAACGATCTTCGGCGAGAAACGTGCCTGGCTCGGAAGAGACCAGCCCACACACACGATTTCTGCCACGGAACTCATTTGGGGGTTCTTCGTTAAGCACCCAAAGCTATCAATGAGTATCAGGACTTTTGGATAATTGAGTCCTGCAATTTCAAATATAAAATTATGCAATTTAACTTACGAAGTGCCGCCTAATCATCTAAATTTGAATTGAGATTGCAAAACTATTTAAAATTTGTCCATTTATGAGCCAGGCGGCAAAAGGAGACATAGCAAGTGAAAGCCAATAGAAATATCATTGCTGCCATTCTTATCCTTTTTTTGAGCGGCGTGGCATGCAATTTTCCTTCCAGTCAGACAGGAACCCCCAATGCATACACAGCCGCAGCATTGACAGTCACCGCGCTGGCAGGCACAATTCAACCCGGTTTAGCGAGTCCCACCGCTACTGTGACCGTAATTCCCACGACAACTCCTACATTCGGTGCGCCCCCGGTAACATCTGTCGTGGCATCCGCTACACCCAATGGCACATTCTTTGCAACCGATGTGGGTGCCAACTGCCGTACTGGTCCTGGCACGAACTATGACAGAATCGCCTCCTTTGCCCAGGGATCGTATATCCCGCTGGTGGGTCGCAACACAGATAGCACCTGGTGGCTGCTCAAGCCAGGCAACCTTAATTGCTGGATCTCTGCCACCACAGGGCATACCACTGGGTCGCTCGATAACATTCCTGTGGTTCAAGCTCCTCCCACTCCGACTGTGGCAGTGACAGCAACATCTTATCCGTAAATAAGAAGCACTTCATCCGCAAGCAAAATGTCGGTATCACCAAACAACATGTCTAATAAGTCATCCCTAAATTAGTTGGGGATGAGTTTATTGTTTACCCATTTGCAATCAGACATTCTTTGTCGTAAAATTTTATAGAGTGCCGCGTTTTTCTAAACAGAATATCACTACCTAGCCTACACTGCTCTCCAAAAGTTTAGTAAATTTTCAGACAAGCGGCAATATACCAACTACAGGAGGCTGAATGGCTACGACTATTTCTAAACCCGCAACCGAATCCCGCCCCATGACCGAGGAGGCGGATTTCCTACAGATCAAATCCATTGACCACGTCCACTTCTACGTGGGCAATGCGAAACATGCCATGTACTACTGGTGGAAAGCGTATGGCTTCAAGCCCGTTGCTTATTCCGGGCTTGAGACTGGCAACCGTGCTTTTGCTTCGTATGTGCTTGAATCGGGGCAGGCACGGTTTGTTGTTTCGGCTGCCTACTCACCCACTCATGAGATCGCGGCACATCATATGGTGCACGGTGATGGTGTGAAAGTTATCGCCCTGGAAGTGGAGGATGTCGAGAAGGCGTGGAAGGAGACAACTTCGCGTGGCGGTAAATCTGCATGGACGCCGCGCGAAGAGAAAGATGATTTCGGCATCTTCCGCACCTCTGCGATTTATGCGTATGGCGAAACCTTGCATGCGTTCGTGGACCGCGATGATTACAAAGGAATCTTTGCGCCAACTTACAAGCCGATCAGTTACGAAGCGGATTCGACCGGACTCGCCGCGATTGATCACATCGTTGGCAATGTGCAACTTGGCAAAATGAATGACTGGGTGAATTTCTATCATCAAGTGATGGGCTTCCGCCAGCTTATGCACTTTGACGATAAGGATATTTCCACGGAGTATTCTGCATTGATGTCCAAAGTAATGCAGAACGGAAATGGACGCGTCAAGTTCCCCATCAACGAGCCGGCCGAGGGCAAGAAGAAAAGTCAGATCGAAGAATATCTGGATTACTATCTCACCCCGGGCGCGCAGCATGTGGCGATGATCACCGGCAATATCATTGAAACAGTGGATAAGCTCCGCTCGCGCGGCGTGGAATTTCTTCGCGTGCCCGATACATATTACGAGGTCCTCCCTGACCGCGTCGGTTCGATCAAGGAAGATATGAAAGCCGTTCACGATCTAGGCATTCTCGTCGACCGGGATGATGAAGGTTATTTGTTGCAGATCTTTAGCAGGCCCATTCAAGATCGCCCAACCATGTTCATGGAGGTCATTCAACGTCATGGTGCACAGGGATTCGGCAAAGGTAACTTCAAAGCCTTATTTGAATCGATTGAGATGGAACAGGAACGGCGCGGGAACTTATAAAGGAAACTTGTCGTTGCGAGGGCGTAGCCCGAAGCAATCTTCTCTTCATCGGATGCAGCCCATCCAATAAATTCCCTTGTTTAACGGGAGATTGCTCACCTGCCCCGGGCGCAGGTATCGGGGTCGTCGCTCACTGCCGTTCGCTCCTCGCAACGACATAAGGTAACACTATGAAATTCGCCACCGTTTCCACGCTTCGTGCTTCGTCTCAACCGGCGATTGTCGTCGATGACCGCGTCTACACCCTGCCCTATCCTGACATGAACGCGGTGATGGCAGTGGGCGCGGAGAGCGCGGCCCGCAAAGCCTCGAAGGACGCGCTTACTTTTGATGAAGTCGTGTTTCATTCGCCGATTCATCCAACAACATTGCGCGACTTCTATGCGTTTGAGACCCACGTCAAAACCGCCAATCGCAACCGTGGACAGGAGGTGCCGGAGAACTGGTACAAGTTCCCGGTCTTCTATTTTTCCAATCCAAATAACAATTACGGGCAGGATGAGGTACTCCCTTACCCTTCATACACGCAAGCATTGGATTACGAACTGGAGATCGCAGTCGTGATTGGCAAACCTGGAAAAGATATTAAACCGGAAGATGGACCGCATCATATTTTCGGTTACACCATCTTGAATGATTGGTCAGCGCGGGATTTGCAAGTGCAGGAGATGAAGGTGAATTTTGGTCCGGTCAAATCGAAGGATTTCGCCTGTTCGTTCGGACCCATCATCGTCACTCAGGATGAGCTTGCTGATCGGGTGACGGAACGTCCGGGCGTGTACAATCTCGAGATGATCGCGAGAGTCAACGGCGTGGAAATGAGCCGAGGCAACTTCAAAGATATCTACTGGTCCTTTGGCGACATC
>WNFY01001501.1_pt1 | contig 21947 bp, 20 predicted proteins | sample 5400091 | NCBI WGS metagenome assembly WNFY01 (sample SAMN13153364, study PRJNA577476) | soil metagenome | isolation source: 60 cm soil or saprolite under grassland replicate 1 | place: USA:California | collected 2016-06-15
GCGTTGTAGCTTCCCGTGACGTCGAGCGCGTCGGCGAGTGCCAGCCACTCGCGCGCGGTTTTCTGCGCGAGCGTCGTCCTGGCATCCTGGGCGCGTGCCGGCACCAGCGCACCGATCGCCGATCCGGCAAGCGCGCACACCAGCGCGCGGCGCATGCGCATCGACGCCCCAGACGCAGGCGTCATGAATTCAAAAAGCTGTCGACGGCAGCGCGCGTCACGCGCCACTGCGTGCCGATCTTCTTGCCCTTGAGATCGCCGGACTCGAGGCTCGCCATCACGTCGGCCTCGCCGACACCGAGCGCCTGCGCGACCTGCGACGGTGTGAGGAGCTCGGGCGCTGCGGTTGCACCGGGTGCGGGGGAAGGCGCCGCGATGCCGGGTGTCGACTGGCCCATGATGCCGCCCGTCTGGTTGATCATCTGCTGTGCCATCGCCATCCCGACCGCCATCTCGGCGCCAATGCCGCCGACACCGGCGTTGCCGCCTTTCTCCATTCCCTGCCCCATCTGGTACTTCACGTAATCGTTGAGGTTGCCGACGGCCGCCATCGACGAGCGCTTGTCGATCGCCGCCTCGACTTCCGGCGGCACCGACACGTTCTCGACGACGAAGCTCGTCATCTCGAGGCCGTATTTGTCGCCGAGCGCCGGATTGATGAGCGGCAGCAGCGCCTCGCCCAGCTCCGAGTAGCGCGCGGCGACTTCGAGCGCCGCGATCTTCGAGCTCGCGAGCGCGTCCGAAAACACGCTGACGATCCTGGAACGCATCGTGTCGTTGAATTCGTCGAGCCGGAAATGATCGTCGGTCCCCGCGACCTCCTTCAGGAATTTCTTGACGTCGACGACGTGGAAGTCGTAGATGCCATAAGCGCGCAGTCGCACGATGCCGAAATCCGCGTCGCGCATCATCACCGGGTTGGCGGTACCCCACTTGTTGCCGGTGAAGACGCGGGTCACGACGTAGTAGACGTCGGCCTTGAACGGGCTCTCCAGCGCGTATTTCCAGCTCTTGAGATTGGTGAGGATCGGGATGTTGTCGGTCGTGAGCGTGTACTTGCCCGGACCGAAGGTGTCGCCGAACTCGCCAAGATAGACGAACTGCGCCGTCTGCGACTCCCGGACGATCAGCTGCGCGCCCTTCTTGATCTCCTTGTCCTCGTCGGGGAAGCGGAACGACAGCGTGTCGCGCGAATCGTCGGTCCACTCGATGATGTCGATGAACTGTTTTTTGAGGAAATCGATGATCGCCATCGTCGCTCCTTGCGTTCTGGAATCGGCGCTATCGCGGCGCGTGCCGGCGCGCCGGCGTTATTTCTTCGTCGCGGCCAATTTGCCGGCCTCCGCCGCAGCCTGCGTCATTTCCACTTCGAGCCGCTCTGCCGGGAGCGCTCCGGGAACGACGGAGCCGTCGGCGAATACCAGCGTGGGGGTCGCGTTGACCTTGAGCTTGGTGGCGAGCGCGTTGGTCGCGCTGAGCGGCGTTTCGCAGTCGCCCTGGTTGTCGGGGAGCTTGCCCGAGTCGAAGAACTCGTTCCACGCTTTCACCTTGTCCGACGAGCACCAGATGATCCGCGACTTGCGCGCGGCGTCGGGATGCAGCTGATCGATCGGATACAGGAATGTGTAAATCGTCACGTTGTCGATGTTCTTCAACTCCGCCTCGAGGCGCGCGCAGTAGGGGCAGTCTGCATCGGAGAAGATTGCGAGCTTGCGTTCGCCGTTGCCCTTGACCCGCGTGAACGCGAGATTGAGCGGCAGGCTGTCGAAGGCGACGCGATTCAATTGCCGCAGCTTCGCTTCGGTCAGGTTCTTCCGGGTGTTGGCGTCGTAGACCGAGCCCACCAGGACATAGGTGACCTTCGCATCCGTGTAGAGCATCTGGTCTTCGAGCTGAATTTCGTACAGGCCGAAGTACGGGCTTTTCGTGATGTTGCGCACCGTAGCCCCGGGAAATTTCTGCTCCACGAGCTTCTTCACCACTGCCGCTTCGCCACTCGGTGCTGCCGCCTGGGATTGCGCGGCGGGCGGAGTCGCCGCCGGGGATTGCGCAGCAAGTGGGGTGGCCGCCAGCAAAAAGGCCGCGATCGCCGCAGTGGCGAACGTGCCTCGGCGCAAAGTGGTTGCAGTCGAATGCGACATCATGGTCTCCAAGGTTTGCGTTATCTTAGCGTAGCGCGGATTGCGCCAACAGGCGCCGCGCGGGCGGTATTGCGCCCACGGCGGCCATTCCGAGATTGCGCGCCGATCTGGCCCAGCGTGCATCGATGCGAAACAGGTACGCGAGGCCGTCGGTGACGGTCTGCATCGCGCGCACCGGCAGAGCGCGGCGCCGCGCATAGCGCTCGAGGAGCAGCGGCGCGCCGGGATCGGTGACCGGGCCTCGCTCGCGCAGCACCGCCGCGAGCGCATCGGCGTCACCAAAGCCGAGGTTCACTCCTTGGCCTGCAAGCGGATGCACGCCGTGCGCCGCGTCGCCGACGAGTGCCAGCCGATGCGCAACAACGTGCGGCAGCTTCAGGAACTGCAGTGGAAACGCCGCGGGCGACGTGATGGACTCGAACGCGCCGAGCGCGTGAGCGCCGGCGTCGGCAACCCGAGCGGCAAGCTCCGTCGCCTCGAGCGCCAACAACGCGCGCGCCTCGTCTTCGGGCGCCGACCAGACGATCGAGATCCGGCGGCCCGGCAGTGGCAGCCAGGCGAGGATCCCGCCGTCGCGGCGAAACCACTGGTAGGCTCGGCCGTGATGCGCGCGCTCGCAGGCGAAGTTCGCCACGATCGCCGTCTGGCCGTAAGGTTTGGGAACCGCGGAAAGGCCCGCAGCCTCGCGCACCCACGAATGCACCCCGTCGGCGGCCACGATCAGTCGCGCGGACGCCGACGTGCCGTCGTCGAAGCGGAGCTCGCCTGCAGCCGGCGACCAGGCCAGCGATTCGAAGTTCCGCGGTGCGAGCACTGCCACGCCCGCAGTCTGCACGAGCGGCACGAGAGCGGCGCGCAACGTGCGCTCCTCGACGATCCATGCGAGCGCGCGCTCGGCGAGCTCGTACGCCGAGAAATCGAGCACTGCGTCGTCGTCGCCGACGACATGCATGGTTTCGATGGCCGCGAGACGCTCGGCCGGCAATGCCCGCCACGCACCGATACTCTCGAGGAAAGTCACGCTTCCCGGGCTCACCGCGTAAACGCGCGTGTCCCACTGCTTTTCGGGGACCGGCTCCGGCACAGCAACCGATGCGCGATCGGCAAGCGCGACCCGGAGGCCGGCATTCGCCAACGCTGGCGCAAGGGCGAGCCCCACCAGCCCGCCGCCGGCGATCAGCACGTCGAATTCCGGAGCAACGCTAGTGTGTGCCCCCACGCTTGCGGCTACTGCCGCTGCGCTGCCCCCCGAGGGGGACCGATTCGCGCCTTGGGGCGGCCCTACGCCGCTCATGTCGTTTGTTCCAGCACTTCGATCACGTGGTTCTGATTGGTATAAATGCAAAGATCACCGGCGATCGCGAGGCCCGCTTTGACTATGTCGGCCGCCGAAAGTGCCGTGTGCTCGATGAGCGCGCGCGCCGCCGCCTGCGCATACGGTCCGCCGGAGCCGATCGCGACGATGCCGTGCTCGGGCTCGAGAACGTCGCCGGTGCCGGTGATGATGAGCGATGCGGTCCGATCGGCCACGGCCAGCATCGCCTCGAGGCGCCGGAGAATGCGGTCGGCGCGCCAGTCCTTCGCGAGCTCGACCGCGGCGCGCGTCAGATGACCCTGGTGCTTGTCGAGCTTCGCCTCGAAGCGTTCGAACAATGTGAAGGCGTCCGCAGTCGCGCCGGCGAAACCGGCGAGCACGCGGTCGTTATGAAGGCGACGTACCTTGCGCGCCGTCGCCTTGACGACGACGCTGCCCAGCGTGACTTGGCCGTCGCCACCCAGTGCGACAGCGCCGTCGCGGCGGACGGAGAGAATCGTGGTGCCGTGGAAGATTTCCATCGGGGGAAGAGTCGAGGTTCGGGTCGAAGCCGCCAGGGCGGCACGCGCGCATGCCAAGCAGCGAACTGCCCGCAGGCACCCGCTCGGTTCGCTGTAGCAACTACTGTGCCTTCTTTACGAAATGGCGGGGTGAAATGCCGATGAGCAGCAGCAGCGCACGGACGATCGGCGACGCGCCGACGATTTGAACGCCCCTGCGTTGCGTTTCGACCCGGTTGATCGCATTGAGCATCGCCCCTGCGCAGACGAAATCGACCCGCTCGACCTGGCTCATGTCGACGGGGACGACGGCGCGGCCCTGGGCGAATTCGGCGAGCCGGCTCAGCTGGGGCACCGAGGAACCTGCCATGACGCCTGACCAGACCAGCATTTCCGCGTCCGGACCGGGCTCGGCCGCATCGATGCTGGGCGAGGCTTCGGCGATGGCTTCGGGCAGCACGGGGGGCTCCCACGACGGCGGCGAGAGCTCGAACGTTACTGCGTATTCAACTGCCCGGTCCTCGAATGCGGCATGCGCATTGGCCCATTGCAGAAGCTCGAGCGACAGGAGCCACGCGCCCTCCCCGCTTTCGCGCCCTTTCTTCACGGCGGCATCGAGAAGCGGCTTCAGCTTTTCCGTACGCTGCAGCAGCAGCGGGAATCTCGCGCGGCGAACGTCGCCCAGCACTTGCGCGAGGAGCCGCGCGCCTTCGTCGTCGAAGCCTGTCACCGACATCAGATCAAGCCGATATTCGCTCTGTTGCTTCGCCATCGCGCGCTTCAGACCCTCGAGCTGCGTCGTGATCGCTGCCGTAAGCTTGCCGGTGAGCCCGACGTAACCCCCCGCGCTCATCCTGGGTCCGGGCTGCGGCTTTTCCTCCGCCTCCCACGCAGGCGCCGAACGCTCGAACTGGACGACGTATTTGAGCGCGAACTGATCGAACGCCGCACGATCGCCGGCGCGCTGCTGCAAATCGAAAAGCGCGAGCCAGGCGAGCGGCGATAGCTTCGCGTCGTGGTCGTTCACGACTCCCTGCTCGAGGAGGGCGCGCGCCTGTTGCGGGTGTCCGCTCGCGTAACGCAGCGCGGCATCCTCGAGGATCGAGCAAAGGCCCGGATTCGCCTGCGCGACTTCGAAGCTCGGCTGACCGGGAGACGCCCATTCGATGAGGCTCGCGCCCGTGACCGTGATGTCTCCGGCGGGCTCGATCGGGCGCCGATCGCCGCCGCGTCCGGCTGGACTCGTCGCGTGGTGCGCGGCAACTTCGCGCGCCGAAGGCGGTCGGCCCGGCGGGCCCGACATCGCGGGCCGCGGCTTCGCCGCCGGCGCGTGAGGCGCGGGCTTCTTGATCGGCGGTTTCGAGAACAACGCCATCGGATCGGTCGCTCGGCACTCCGGAAAATCGGTCGGCCGCGCATCGAGCCCCTGCGCGGACCGCTGGCTGCGAAACGGAGACAAGGAACGGCGATTATGTTCCCGTCATAGGCATCCTTCAAGCTTGGGCGCATTCGAGCTCATTTCGCGCTAATTGCCGCGCAAACGGTGGGGGCATTTCGCCGTGATCGCAACGCGCACGACCTGCTAAAATCGGCCGCACACGCGCGGTCGCCGACCGTACGAAAAAGAGGAGGACGACGATGAAAAATCCGCTCGACTCGCTTTGGGGCACGATCATCTCCGGCCTGATCCTGACGGCGATTCTGTATTTCGCCGTTCGCGGTCTTCTGACTTGAGGGAGGCGCCATCATGGATCTGATTCCTCCCCTTGCAAGATGGCTCCACTTCCTGGCCGGCGTCATGTGGATCGGCCTGCTCTATTACTTCAATTTCGTGCAGGTCCCGGCCCTCAAGGCTGCGGCCGCTGACGGCACTGCGGCGGGCATTACCAAGCATGTCGCGCCGCGTGCGCTCGACTACTTCCGCTATTCGGCAATCGTTACCTGGCTCGCCGGCGCCGCATTGCTCGGCAACCAGTTCGTGCCGGCATTCACGCTGCAAAAAGGCATGGCCGGGATCGGTGTGGGCGCATGGCTCGGCACGATCATGCTGATCAACGTGTGGACGCTGATCTGGCCGAACCAGCAGAAGATTCTCGGGATGAAACCGGCGACCGACGAGGAAAAGAACAAGGCGCGTCGGGTGGCGTTGCTCGCTTCGCGGACCAACACGATGCTGTCGATCCCGATGCTGTTCTTCATGGCGACCGGCTGGCATCATCCGTTCTAGGAACGGCGATCAAGTCAGGAGCTGCACGGCGCGGCGGAGCAGCGCTTAAGCAACGCCGGTGCGCAAGAAAGGGGGATGGACCTGGCGATCCATCCCCCTTTCGCATGATGCGTGCGGCCGGGTAGCAACGCCGCCCGACGCGCCGGGACTTTTAGTCCCCGTACAGTTTCTGGACGCGCTCGCGCCGTTCCTGCGCTTCGAGCGACAGCGTGGCAGTGGGACGGGCGAGAAGCCGCGGGATACCGATCGGCTCGCCGGTTTCGTCGCAATAGCCGTAACTGCCGTCGTCGATCTGCTTGATCGACTTCTCGATTTTCTTGAGGAGCTTGCGCTCGCGATCGCGCGTGCGAAGCTCCAGCGTGTATTCCTCTTCGAGCGTCGCTCGATCCGACGGGTCGGTGGTGACCTCGTTCTCGCGCAGGTGCTCGCCGGTATCGTCGGCGTTCTGCAGCAGCTGATCGCGGAGCTCGATCAAGCGCTGCCGGAAGAATCCGAGCTGCGCCTCGTTCATGTAATCCTTGTCCGGGGCTTTGAGCAGGTCCTCTTCGGTGAGTACCTTGGGCTTCTTGACCACGGTTGCACTGACGGTTGCTTGCTTCGCTGCCATGCTGACCTCTGTACCCTTAGAACCTACGGCTGCTAGACGGCGCGATGCGCCGATCCCCACACTCGTCCGGGACTTCCTGCCCCGGCACCGCGGGCGCGAGTGCGTCACCACCCGCGCTAAACCGGCGATTATATCCCGCCTGCGGCAGGCGCCACCACCTTTGCGCCCGATTCACGGCGGCGCGTCGCCGCGCGGCGGCGCCTAAACGTATAATCGAGGAAAAACAAGGCGTTTCGATGACTTCCGCCCCCCTCGTGAGACCCACGACCCTGATTCTCGGACGCCCGGACGACTGGCACCTGCACCTCCGGGACGGTCCTGCCATGGTGTCGGTCGTCGCTGCCACGGCCCGCGTGTTCGGGAGAGCAATCGTCATGCCTAACCTCAAGCCGCCGGTGACGACGACGGCGCTTGCCCGCGCCTATCGCGATCGAATTCTCGCAGCGTTGCCCAAAGGCTCGACCTTCGCGCCGCTGATGACGCTTTACCTCACCGATAACACACAAGCGAATGAAATCGCTCGCGCTCGCGACTCCGGATTCATCCATGCGCTGAAGTACTACCCCGCGGGCGCGACGACAAACTCCGATTCGGGCGTGACCGCGCTCGAGCTTGCGTATCCGGCGCTCGCCGCGATGGAAAAGCAGCAAATGACCTTGTCGCTGCACGGCGAGGTGACCGATCCCGACGTCGACGTGTTCGATCGCGAGCGCGTGTTCGTCGACCGGCATCTGACGCGCATCGTGCGCGATTTCCCCGGCTTGCGGATCGTGCTCGAACACATCACGACGCGCGAAGCCGCCGCGTTCGTCAACGAGGCCGCCGCCAATGTTGCGGCGACGATCACGCCACAGCATCTCCTCTGGTCGCGCAACGCGCTCTTCGCGGGCGGCCTGCGCCCGCATCTTTATTGCCTCCCGATTCTCAAGCGCGAGACCGACCGCCAAGCGCTCGTCGCCGCCGCGACGTCGGGCAGTCCCAAGTTCTTTCTGGGGACCGACTCGGCGCCGCACGCGAAGCACACGAAGGAAAACGCGTGCTGTGGCGCGGGCTGCTATTCGGCGCCGATTGCGCTTCCCCTCTACGCGGAGGCCTTCGACGACGCCGATGCGCTCGATCGCCTGGAAGGCTTCGCGAGTCACTTCGGTGCCGACTTCTACCGCCTGCCGAGACACAGCGATACGGTGACGCTCGTGCGCGAGCCGTCGACGGTTCCGGCCGAGTTTCCGCTCGGCGCGCACACGGTGGTGCCGCTGCGCGCCGGCGAAACGATCCGCTGGCGCGTCGCCGACTGAAAAGCGCGACGGAACTCAGGCCGCGCGGGTGTTATCCTAATGGCTCGAAGCCAGCCAGACCGTCGCTGCCCGCCGGTCCCAACCGTCGGGGAGAGGAAAGTCCGGGCTCCGCAGAGCAGGATGCCGGGTAACGCCCGGCCGCGATAAGTCGCCGCTAGCGCGGATGACGAAGGCGAGGAACAGGGCCACAGAGACGAGTCGCTCCGGCAAGGGTCAAACCGAAACCGGGGCGGGTGAAACGCGGCAACCTCCATCCGGAGCAACACCAAGTAGGCGGACGCGCAGTTGGCAACACAGGCTGCTCGCTTAGTCCGCGGGTAGGTGGCTCGAGCCCACCGGCAACGATGGGCCTAGAGGAATGACGGCCATAGCGCATGCAAATGCGCCGTAACAGAACCCGGCTTATCGGCTGACTTCGATTCTTTCCATGCAAACGGGTTCACCGTTTGCATCACTCCATTTCCCCTCTCCTGCGGGGAGAGGGGGAAGGGGTGAGGGGCTCGCGCGCCGCGGGTTCTTCCTGTGACGCCAACGCTGATCAGCGCCGCCGCCGCACATCCCGCAGGATTTCGCGGGCTGCGTTGTGGCCGGGAATCCCGGTCACACCGCCACCTGGATGCGTCCCCGAGCCGCACATGTACAGGCCGGGAATCGGTGCGCGGTAATGGGCGTTGCCGAGCACGGGTCGCGCCGAGAAGAGTTGGTCGAGCGTGAGCGCGCCATGGAAGATGTCGCCCGCGGTCAAGCCGAATTCGCGCTCGAGATCGAGCGGCGACCACGCGCGATGGCCCACGATGCTCGCGCGAAAGTTCGGCGCGACGCGATTCACCGTCTCGATCATGAGGTCTGCCACCTCGGCGCGCGCATCGTCCCACGTGCGGCCCGGCATCACCGACGGCAGATCGGGATGCACATGCTGGCAGAACAGGCTCGCGACGTGCATCCCGGCTGGCGCCAGCGTCGCGTCGACAATCGAGGGAATCAGCACCTCGACGATTGGCGCGCGCGACCAGCCGTGTGTCCTGGCGTCGAAAAAGGCGCGCTCCATGTACGCGAGCGTCGACGCGACGATGATTCCGCTCGCGTGGTGCGGTTGCGGTGCCTTCCCGGGAAGCGCGATGAAATCGGGCAATTCGGACAGCGCGACGTTCATCCGGAACGTGCCGGAGCCGCAGCGATAGCCGGCAATCCGCGCGCGAAAATCCTCCGGCAGATGCGCCGGGTCGACGAGCTTCTCGAACAGGAGCTTCGGACCGACGTTGGCAACCACGCGCGCGGCCATGACGACTTCGCCGTCAGCAAGCTCGACACCGCTGGCGCGTGCTGCCTTGACGATCACGCGTGCGACGGTCGCGTTCGTGCGCAGCGTCACGCCGCGTGCCGCGCACTCGTCGGCCATCGCCTGCGTGATCGCTCCCATCCCGCCGATCGCGTGACCCCATTGCCCGCGCTCGCCGTTGACCTCGCCGAACACGTGGTGCAGCAGCACGTACGCAGATCCCGGCGTATAGGGGCTCGCGAAATTGCCGACGACGGCGTCGAAGCCGAATGCGGCCTTGAGCGGATCGGACTCGAACCAGCGGTCGAGCACGTCGCCCGCGCTCTTGGTGAAAAGGTCCAGCACGTCGCGCCGCCCGGCGAGATCGAGCGCGCGAAACCGCTTCGCGACTTTCCACGCGTCGAGCAGTCCCCGGACTCCGCCGCCGATGTTGGGCGGTGTAGCGAGCAGCAGATCGCGAAGCACGTTGGCGACGCGGTCGAGCATCGCGTAATAACCGGGCAGCGCGTCGGCATCGCGGCGCGAGAATCTCGCGACCTCGGCCTGAGTCGCTGCGAGCCCTCCGCCGACTTTCAGGTGGCCGCCATCGGGAAGCGGCAGAAAATTCGCGATCGGCCGCGCGACGATGCGCAGGCCATGTTGGGCGAGCCTGAGATCGCGAATGACCTTCGGATTGAGCAGGCTGACCGTGTAGCTCGCGGTCGAATTGCGAAACCCCGGGTGGAATTCCTCCGTCACCGCGGCTCCCCCGAGAACGCCTCGGCGCTCGAGCACGCAAACGTCCAGTCCCGCGGCCGCGAGATAGGCGGCGCACACGAGGCCGTTGTGGCCTCCGCCGATGACGACGGCGTCGAAGCGGCGGGCGGCGGCAGTCACGGCAAGTCCTTACGGGTGTGGCTCGACGCGGAGCGAGGTTCGGACGAGCCGCGCCCAAAAAGAAAAGAGGGGATCTAGTCTTCGTCGACGCTGATTGCGACGGTCGAGTAGCCGGCATCGACGTAGGTGATCTCGCCGGTGATCGCGCTCGCAAGCTCCGACAAATAAAACGCCGCGACGTTGCCGACCTCATCGATGGTGATGTTGCGGCGCAGAGGCGCCGCGCGTTCGAAACGGGTCATGAGCTTGGAGAAATTCCCGATCCCCGCGGCAGCGAGCGTCTTGATCGGGCCGGCGGATAGCGCGTTGACGCGAATGCCCTCGGGTCCGAGGCACGCTGCGAGGTAACGGACATTGGCTTCGAGGCTCGCCTTGGCGAGGCCCATCACGTTGTAATTCGGCACCGAGCGCACCGCACCGAGATAGGTGAGCGTCAGCATCGAACCGGGCCGTCCTCGCATCAGCGGCCGCGCGCCCTTGGCCAGCGCCGCAAAGCTGTAGCTCGATATATCCTGCGCGACGGCAAACGCATTGCGCGAAAGACTTTCCAGAAAATCGCCGGCCAGCGCTTCGCGCGGCGCGAAAGCGATCGAATGCAGCAGCCCGTCGAGGACGCCCCACTCCGCTTTCAGGTCCGCGAACAGCGCGTCGATGTCATCATCCTTCGCCACGTCGCAGCGCAAGACGGGCACCGCGCCGAACTCCGCGACGATCCTGGCGACGCGATCCTTCAGGTCGTCGTTGACATACGTGAACGCGAGTTGCGCACCCTCGCGCCGGCATGCGCGCGCGACGCCGTACGCGATCGAGCGGTTGGAGAGGATCCCGGTGATCAGGATCTTCTTGTCGGCGAGAAAGCCCATGGCGACTCCGAAAGCGTCAGGCGGCGCGCAATGCCTTCGCCTGGCGCGGCGGTCAGATTTCGGGGGAAGCGATGTTTTCGATCACGCCGCACGCAAGGCGATTGTTGGGAACGCCCGGCTGCGCGTCGAGCGGACCCGCCAATCCCTGATGGACGACGATCGCTTTCCCGAGAATACCATCCGGACCGTCGATGGCCACGCCGTCGAGACTCGCAGTCATCATCAGGATTCCCGTATTGGTGGCCTCCCCGAGGTAGACCTGTGGCACGCCTCCTCGCGGCGCCCACGGCGGGCCGGCCGAAAAGGCGTTGGGCGAACTGCAGTTGCCGGTCGTATGAATGGCGACCCGGTAAGGTCCCGGGATCACCACCTCCTGGATTTGTACCACCATCGTCAAGCCGCCTTCTCGACGGCGGAAGAGGATCAGCCCGGTGACGGCACTCCCCCCCCTCGCGGCGAGACGCGCGCCGACCCCGGGGCCCAGGAGCGGCGTGCGGGAATCCTTGTCCCCCGTCGAGCTGCATGCGGCAACCGTGACGAGAAACGCAAGCGCCGATCCGACTCCGATGCGCCTCATCGCCACCCAAGCACGTTCGCGTTCCGGTAACAAGGATCGTTCACGCTTTGCGAATGACGCCGCACGCGACACGCGCGCCGGAGTTGCCGGTGGGTTGCGTCTTGTAGTCGTCGGGATCCTTGTGGACGATCACGCTCTTGCCTATGACGTCGGTGGTGCCGCCTCCAACCATGATGACCGGGAGCTCGGCCGAGAGCTTCGCTTCGCCGTTGCCATCCGCCATCAACATCGGCATGTCGCCTGCGTGGTGATCGGCCTCCGAAGGATTGCCGTGCGGCTTCCCTGTCGGGTTGAAATGACCGCCGGCACTCATGCCGTCATCGGCGCTGCAGTCGCCCTTCTCGTGAACATGGAAGCCGTGGCCGCCGGGCGACAGCCCCGAGACCTGGGCGACGACGTAGACCTTGTCGCCCTTCTGGACGAAGGTGACCTTGCCGGCTGCGGTGTTGCCCTTGGTTGGCTCGAGCACCGCGACCGCCGACGGGCTCTGTGCCATCGTGGTGCAGGACGTGAGCGCAATAGCCATCGGAATCAACAGCAGGCGTTGCATGGGACTCTCCCTTGTGGAACGCGGCGACGGAACGGCGACCGCACGATGCGCATTGCCGGTCACGCATCATAAGCGAACGGTCCCCCGTTGCCAAAAAGGCGCGCGGACGGCAGCATTCGGGAACGATGATCAAGACGGGCTCCCGGAACGGATCGACCGCGGCCAGAGTTCACGAGCGCGCCACGCTGAAAGGAAAAGGCGCGATCGTCACGGGCTCCACCAGCGGAATCGGCCTTGGCATCGCGCGCGCGCTCGCCGGGCAAGGCGCGGATATCCTCCTCAACGGTTTTGGCGACGCGGACGCGATCGAAAAGCAGCGCGACGATTTCACCGCCGAATTCAAGGTGAAGATTGCCTTCAGCGGCGCCGACATGTCGAAGCCTCCCGAGGTACGGGACATGGTCGCGCAGGCGACACGCGAGCTTGGTCGCGTAGACATCCTCGTCAACAATGCCGGCATCCAGCACACGGCACCCATCGAGGCGTTTCCCGACGATCGCTGGGACGCGGTGCTCGCAATCAACCTTTCGTCGAACTTTCACGCGATCAAGGCCGCGCTGCCGCAAATGAAGGCGCGCAACTGGGGACGCATCGTCAACATCGCGTCGACGCACGGCCTCGTTGCCTCGGCGACCAAGTCCGCTTACGTCGCTGCCAAGCACGGCGTGGTTGGTCTCACGAAAGCGGTGGCGCTCGAGACTGCAAGGACGGGAATCACCTGCAACGCGATCTGCCCCGGCTGGGTGTTGACGCCGCTCGTGCAAAAGCAGATCGACGATTGGGCGAAGCGGGACGGCATACCGGTCGCGAAGGCGAGGGATCTCCTTCTCGGCGAAAAGCAGCCGTCGATGGAATTCGCGACTCCCGAGCAGATCGGCAGCCTCGTCGTGTTCCTTTGCTCCGCGGCCGCGGCGCAGATTCGCGGTGCAGCGCTCGCGGTCGACGGCGGCTGGACGGCGCAATAAGCGAAGGGGAGCAAAGCGATGCGCACAGAGTTCGTGGCGGCCGAAGGCGACGCCGGCGGGGTCCGCCCGTGACGGCCAAGAGCGCACCCGAGCTCCTCTCGGCGCTGCGATCGTTCGAAAAAGGCAAGGTCGTCTCGGCGAAGGAAGCCGTGGCGCTGATCCGCGATGGCGACACGGTCGCGACCGGCGGCTTCGTCGGCATCGGCTTCGCCGAGAACATCGCCGTCGCGCTGGAGGAACGCTTCGTCGACTCGGCGCGCGACGATCCGCACGGCATCGGCAGCCCGCGCGACCTCACCCTCGTCTATGCGGCGGGACAGGGCGACGGCAAGGAGCGCGGCCTCAATCATCTCGGCTACAAGGGGCTCGTCAGCCGGGTCATCGGCGGGCATTGGGGGCTCGTCCCGAAGCTGCAGGCGCTGGCGGTTGCGAACCAGATCGAGGCTTACAACTTGCCGCAGGGCGTCATTACGCATCTGTTCCGCGACATCGCAGCGGGAAAACCCGGTCAGCTCTCTCGCGTCGGCCTCGGCACCTTCGTCGACCCCCGCTTCGGTGGCGGCAGGATCAACGAACGCACGACAAAGGATCTGGTCGTGCTGACCGAGGTCGACGGCGAGGAATGCCTGCTCTACAAGACGTTCCCGATCGATGTCGGCATCGTCCGCGGGACGACCGCAGACCCCGACGGCAACATCACGATGGAGCGCGAGGCGCTGACGCTCGAAGCGCTGGCGATCGCGATGGCCGCGCGCAATTCCGGCGGCATCGTCATCGTGCAGGTGGAGCGTCTCGCCGAACGCGGCACGCTCAATCCGCGACAGGTCAAGATCCCGGGCATCCTCGTCGACTGCGTGGTGGTAGCCGAAAAGCCGGAGTACCACATGCAGACGTTCATCGAGCCCTACAGTCCCGCGTTTTCCGGCGAGATCCGCGTGCCGATGCACGGCATCCGCCCGATGGAGCTCTCGGAGCGCAAGATCATCGCCCGGCGCGCCGCCCTCGAGCTGAAGCCCAACAGCGTGGTCAATCTCGGCATCGGCATGCCCGAAGGTGTGGCGAGCGTTGCGGCCGAGGAAAACGTGATCGACCTCATGACGCTGACCGCGGAGCCCGGTATCGTCGGCGGGATTCCCGCGGGCGGGCTCAATTTCGGTGCGGCGACCAATACGCAGGCGGTGATCGACCAGCCCTACCAGTTCGATTTCTACGACGGCGGCGGGCTCGATCTGGCGTTTCTCGGCCTTGCGCAAGCCGATCGCCTGGGCAATCTCAACGTCAGCAAGTTCGGGCCACGGCTCGCAGGCGCCGGCGGATTCATCAACATCAGCCAGAACGCCAAGGAGGTCGTGTTCGTCGGCACGTTCACCGCCGGCCGGCTGCGGGTCGCCGTCGAGGATGGCAAGCTCAGGATTCTCGACGAGGGCGGCGCGCGCAAGTTCGTCGCTGCGGTCGAGCAGCGCACGTTCAGCGGTGAATATGCGGTCAGGCGCAAGCAGCCGGTGCTCTTCATCACCGAGCGCTGCGTGTTCCGCCTCGGTGCCGACGGGCTGGAGTTGGTCGAGATCGCACCGGGCATCGACCTCGAGCGCGACGTGCTGCAGCGCATGGATTTCGTGCCGGTCGTCCGGCAGGCTCCGGCGCTGATGGACGAGCGCATCTTCCGGCCCGGCCCGATGGGGCTGCGCGAGTCGCTGCTGGCGATTCCCCTCGACCGGCGCCTTTCCTACGATCCCGAGCAGAACGTGTTCTTCATCAACTTCGAGCGGCTCAGCGTCAGGACGCAGGCCGACGTCGACGAAGTCCGCGCCGAGGTCGAGCGCAGGCTCGCACCGTTGGGGAAAAAGGTGTACGCGATCGTCAATTACGACAATGCCGTGATCCTGCCGGAAATCGTCGGCGCGTATACGGAGATGGTGCGTTACCTGATGGACCGCTATTATTGGGGCGTGACCCGGTATTCGACGAGCAGCTTCCTCCGGGTCAAGCTGGGCGACGCGCTCACCGAGCGCGGCGTCGCACCGCACATTTACGAATCGGCGGAAGAAGCGCGCGATCATCTGCGCGAGCTGGAGCAAAAGTCCGCGCCCTGATCCCGTTCGAGCGATCCGTCATTGCCACGTCTATGCGAGCCCCATAGAAATTCGCGTTCCATGCCGCGCCGGGGTGCGCGCTGATCGTCGGCATCCGCCGATGGCAGCGCCGGCGCGAATCATCCTTCGGAGGATAGCAACATGAGAATAATGCAACGAATCCCGGGACTCGCCATTGCCTGCGCGGGGGCTGCCCTCCTCGCCGGCTGCTGGGGAAGCGACACGTCCGTGCCGCCGTCGAACGTGAAGCCGGCGTTCCTCGGCGCGATCACCAAAACGTTCTACGACGGCGGCAGCGACGACCTGCTCACCGCCGGTCTCGGCAAAACGGGACTCGGCGGGGCGGCGCCTGCTGTCGCCGTGCCGACCGCGCCGACCGCCGTCGAATTGCGCCGGCTCGCGATCTTCAACAACTATCGCGCGATCCTCGACATCAATCCCAAGGGTGGTTACGGTGTGCTCTACGGTCCCAACATCGACATCAACGGCGGCAACACGCTGGGCGAAGGCAAGATCGCCGGCACCGAATACCTTGCTTACGACGACGATGGCACCGGCAAGCTGAACGTGACGCTGATGGTCCAGATCCCGGCGTCGTTCGATACGTCGCATCCCTGCATCGTTACCGCAACGTCGTCGGGGTCGCGCGGCGTCTACGGCGCGATCGGCAGTGCCGGCGAATGGGGGCTCAAGCACGGCTGCGCCGTGGCGTATGCCGACAAGGGCACCGGGATCGGCGTCCATGATCTCGCGACCAACACAGTGAACCTGCAGGACGGCACGCGCACGGATGCGGTCACGGCGGGGGCCAAATCCAACTTCACCGCCACGCTGTCCGCTGCCGATCTGGCGGCATTCAACTCGGCGAACCCGACGCGGATCGCGATCAAGCACGCGCACTCGCAGCAGAATCCGGAGAAGGATTGGGGTGCCAATACGCTGGATGCGATCCGCTTCGCGTTCTACGTGATCAACGAGCAGTTCTCGGGCAAGAACCCGGACGGAACGACCATGGTCAATTTCAAGGCCGAGAACACGATCGTGATCGCCTCGTCGGTCTCGAACGGCGGCGCGGCGGCGCTCGCGGCCGCAGAGCAGGATACCGAGGGCCTGATCGACGGGATCGCCGTGGCCGAACCCGTTCTCGAGCTCAACCCGGACCCGGCATTGACGGTCAAGCGCGGCAGCACGTCGATCACCGGCGGGGCGAAGCCGCTGTACGACTATTTCACGACGGCGAATCTCTATCAGCCCTGCGCCGCGCTTTCGACGCGGGCCGCGGGATCTCCCGGCGCAGCCCTGCTCTCGGCAACGTCGTCGACCAACCGCTGCGCGTCGCTGAAGGCGAAGGGCCTGCTGAACGCGGCGACGACCGCGGACCAGGCGGAAGAAGCGCTCGACAAGCTGATCGCCGCCGGGTGGCAGCCCGAATCCAACACGCTGCACTCGTCGCACTATCGGCTCGCCACACCACCGGTCGTCGGAACCTACGCCAACGCCTACGGCCGTTTTTCTGTCACCGACAATCTGTGCGGATTCTCGTACGCGGCAACCAGCGCGACGGGCGGCGTCGTGGCCCTGGCGCCGGCATCGCTTGCGCAGATCTTCGGCCCCTTCAACGGCGTCGGCCTGAGCTCGGGGATCAACATCGTGAACAACCTCAACCCGAGCGGGCCGCTCGTCGATCTCGCGTCGAGTTCGCCGTCAACCGGCATCGCCGATCTCAACATCGACGGCGCGATCTGCCAGCGCAATCTGTGGACCGGATCGGATGCCAATGCGCTGCGCGAGCAGAAAGGCGTGAAGGAAACGATCCGCACCGCCAATCTCCATGGCAAACCGGCGATCATCGTCGCCGGCCGTGCCGATACGCTCGTGCCCGTGAACATGAACGAACGGCCCTACTTCGGCGAGAACAAGATCGTCGAGGGCGCCGCCAGCAAATTGTCGTACATCGAGGTGACGAATGCTCAGCACTTCGACGCGTTCATCGACAACGGGCTGCTGCCGGGTTACGACTCGATGCTCGTCCCGCTGCACGTCTACTTCATCCGCGCGATGGACGCGATGTGGGCGAACCTGAACCAGAACGTGCCGCTGCCGCCGTCGCAGCTCGTGCGTACGGTTCCGCGTGGCGGCACGCCGGGTGCGGCGCCGGCGATCACCACGGCCAACGTCCCGCCGATCTCCGCGGCACCCGCCACGGCGGACCAGATCACTTTCTCGAACAACACGGTGACGATCCCGGACTAAAGGACGCGCACTGCGCAGACGCTCCAGCGAAACGCAGGCGAAACGGGGCAACGCGGTACAATCGAGCGGCCGTCCTTTAAGGGCGGCCGTTTTTCTTTGCTAGCCTGAACTGCCATGTCCACGATGACCCCGTCCGAGATCGTCTCGGAGCTCGACAAGCACATCGTCGGCCAGGACGATGCAAAGCGTGCCGTCGCGATCGCGTTGCGCAATCGCTGGCGGCGCCAGCAGGTCCCGGAGCCGCTGCGCCAGGAGATCACGCCGAAGAACATCCTGATGATCGGCCCGACGGGGGTGGGCAAGACGGAAATCGCCCGCCGCCTGGCGCGGCTCGCCGACGCGCCGTTCATCAAGGTCGAGGCGACCAAGTTCACCGAGGTCGGGTACGTCGGCCGCGACGTCGACACGATCATCCGCGACCTCGCCGAGGCAGCCGTCAAGCAGACGCGCGAAGCCGAGACGCGCAAGGTGCGGGACCGCGCCGCCGACGCCGCCGAGGAGCGGATCCTCGACGTGCTGCTGCCGCCGGCGCGTGAAGTGAACTTCCAGACGATGCAGCCCGCGGACTCGGCGACGCGGCAGAAATTCCGCAAGATGCTGCGCGAAGGCAAGCTCGACGACAAGGAAGTCGAAGTCGAGATCTCGATGCTGTCGCCGCAGATGGAGATCATGGCGCCGCCGGGCATGGAAGAGCTCACGAGTCAGCTCCAGGGGATGTTCCAGCAGATGGGCGGCGCGCGGCGCAAGATGAAGAAGATGGCGGTCGCCGATGCGATGAAGGTGCTGACCGAGGAGGAAGCGGCGCGGCTCCTGAACGACGACGAAATCAAGGGCAAGGCGCTCACCGCCGTCGAGCAGAACGGCATCGTGTTCTTAGACGAGATCGACAAGATCGCGAGCCGCCAGGAGATGCAGGGCGCCGACGTGTCGCGCCAGGGCGTGCAGCGCGATCTCCTGCCGCTGGTCGAGGGCACGACGGTGTCGACCAAATACGGAATGATCCGCACCGACCACATCCTCTTCATCGCGTCGGGCGCGTTCCACTTCTCGAAGCCGTCCGATCTGATCCCCGAGCTGCAGGGCCGCTTCCCGATCCGCGTCGAGCTCTCGTCGCTGTCGGTCACCGATTTCGAGAAGATCCTCACCGCGACGGACGCCTGCCTCGTGCGCCAGTACCAGGCGCTTCTCGGCACCGAGAACGTCCATCTCGACTTTCGTGACGACGGCATCCGACGACTCGCCGAGATCGCCTTTGCGGTCAACGAAAAGCAGGAAAACATCGGCGCGCGCCGGCTCTACACGGTGATGGAGCGGCTGCTGGACGAACTGTCGTACCACGCGGGCACGCACACCGGCGAGACATTCGTGATCGATGCCGCGTATGTCGATGCGCGGCTCGCCGGCATTGCGGGCGACGACAACCTGGCGCAGTACATTCTCTGAAGTCGAGCGTCCAGCGTCGAGCGTCGAGGGAAAGACCGCGGACCACGGTGCGGCGGGTTCGATCGACCGCCCAAAACCCGTAGCGTGCCGGTTTACACGCTAGACACTGGACGCTGGACGCTCAACCGATGTTGGAACGCATCCTCGGTATCTTCCTGCCGGTGCTCCTGGTCATTGCGCTGGGTTTCGCTTATGCGCGCAGGGCGAAGCCCGACATGGCGTGGGTCAACCGGATCAACATGAACGTGTTGGCACCGGCGTTGATCTTCAGCGCGCTCGCCGCCAAGGATTTCGACCTCGTGGCGAACCGGCTGCTGATTCTCGGCAGCATCGGCGTCGTCCTGGGTTCGGGGCTCCTCGCGTGGCCGTTCGCGTGGCTGCTGCACGAGGACCGGCGTACCTTCGTGCCGCCGATGATGTTCAACAACTGCGGGAACATGGGACTGCCGCTCGCGGCGCTCACGTTCGGCCCAGCGGGGCTCTCGGCGATGGTCGCGGTGTTCACGATCTCGAACCTGCTGCACTTCACACTGGGCGTCTGGATCCTCGATCATCACGCGAAATTCGGCAACCTGCTCCGCAATCCGATGGTAATCGCGACCTTTGCCGGGTTCCTGTTCGCGCTCTTTCATCCGCCGTTGCCGGATTTCCTGATGCAGGCACTCAGGATGACGGGCGACGCGATGATCCCGCTGATGCTGATATCGCTCGGCGTGCGGCTCGCCGACGTGTCGTGGTCAAGCTGGCGTCTCGGCGTGATCGGCGGTCTCGTCTGCCCCCTGACCGGCATCGCGATGGCGGCACTGCTCGCGCCCGTCCTCGGGCTCGATCACGCGCAGCAGGGGCTGCTGCTGTTGTTCGGCTGCCTGCCGCCCGCCGTCCTCAACTTCATGGTGGCCGAGCAGTATGGCCAGGAGCCCGGCAAGGTCGCCTCGATCGTGCTGATCGGCAACCTGCTCGCGATCGTGTTCGTGCCGGTGGGGCTCACGCTGGCTTTGCATTGACGTTTCCTTTTTTTCAAGCGAGGCTCACGATGAATCTGTATCGCATGCTGCAGCAACGCGCGGCGGAGAGCCGCCCGCTCAAGGTCGGACTGATCGGCGCCGGCAAGTTCGGCGCGATGTACCTCGCGCAGGCGAAACATACGCCCGGCATCCATATCGTCGGCATCGCCGATCTCGCGCCCGATCGCGCGAAGGCATCGCTTGCGCGCACCGGCTGGGCGGCGGAGCGATACGCTGCGCGCTCGTTCGCCATGGCCGCGCAATCCGGCACAACCTTCGTCACGGACGATGCGCTTGCGCTGATCGCCGCGTCCGAAATCGAGATCGTGATCGATGCGACGGGCAATCCGGGCGCCGGAATCCGGCACGCGCTCGCGTGCTGCGCGCATGGGAAGCATGTCGTGATGGTCAACGTCGAGGCAGACGCGCTCGCGGGTCCGCTGCTGGCGCAACGCGCACGCGAAGCCGGGATCGTGTATTCGCTCGCCTACGGTGACCAGCCGGCGCTGATCTGTGAAATGGTCGATTGGTGCCGCGCAGCAGGCTTCGAGGTCGTCGCCGCGGGCAAGGGCACGAAATATCTGCCCCAATACCACTCCTCCACGCCGGACACCGTGTGGCCGTATTACGGCTTCACGCCGGAGACGGTCGCGGCGGGCGACTTCAACGCGCAGATGTTCAATTCGTTTCTGGACGGCACGAAGTCCGCGATCGAGATGGCCGCCGTCGCGAACGCCACCGGCCTGACGCCTGCGCCCGAGGGGCTCGAATTCCCGCCGTGCGGCGTCGACGATCTTCCGCGCGTGCTGCGGCCACGCGCCGAAGGCGGGCATCTCGACCACGTCGGACAGGTCGAGGTGATCTCGTGCGTCGAGCGCGATGGCCGGCCGGTGTTTCGCGACCTGCGCTGGGGCGTCTATGTGACGTTTCGCGGCGGCGACGCGTCCGGCGAAGAATACGTGCGCCGCTGCTTCAAGGAATACGGCTTCTCGACCGATCCGTCGGGTCGCTACTCGGCGATGTACAAGCCGTATCATGCGATCGGGCTCGAGCTCGGCATCAGCGTCGCCTGCGTCGGCTTGCGCCGCGAACCCACGGGATCGCCCAGCGGTTGGCGCGGCGATGTCGTCGCGACCGCGAAGCGCGATCTCGCGCCGGGCGAGACGCTCGACGGCGAAGGCGGCTACACGGTGTACGGAAAGCTGATGCCGTCGGCCGCGTCGCTTTCACTCTCCGGGTTGCCGCTCGGTCTCGCGCATGGTGTCAGGCTGAAGCGCGCGATCTCCGCGCATCAGCCCGTGAGGTGGGACGACGTCACATTCGCGGCGGCGAACGATGCGGTCAACTTCCGCCGCGAGATGGAGAGGCTGTTTGCGCCTACGCCGCCTTCGCCTTCGGCGCGGCCACGGGAGCACTCGCCCGCCGCGTGACGCGCAGCAGCCAGCGATAGAACGCGGCTTCGAACGCACCGAAGAGCGAGCCCACCGCGACCGCGATTGCGGCAAGCGCGACATACCGCGCCTCGTTCGACACCGCCGCGCCCGCGCCGAGCGCGAGCAGGTTCGTGATCACCGGCACGTGCATCAACGCCATCAGGTCAGACCGCGCGGCGGAACGTCGCGAGCAAAGCGCCCGCAGCGACGAACAATCCACCGAAGGTCCGGTTCAACGCGCGGACGTGCGCCGGCGCGCGCAGAAGGCCCAATACCTTCGCGGCGAGCCCCGTGTAAACGCTCATGACGACGAGGTCGGTGAAGACAAGCGTCGCCGCGCAAAGCAAATACTGGACGAGCTGTGGCTTCGCGGGATCGATGAATTGCGGCAGCACGGCGAGCATGAATACGATGCCTTTGGGATTGGTCGCATTGACGAGAAAGCCGCGCGCGACGAGCTCGCGGACCGCGCCGCCCGGATTGCTTTCGCTTCCCGGCCTCAACGCCGCCGCCGGCGCGCGCCACTG
>WNFY01002635.1_pt1 | contig 21947 bp, 18 predicted proteins | sample 5400091 | NCBI WGS metagenome assembly WNFY01 (sample SAMN13153364, study PRJNA577476) | soil metagenome | isolation source: 60 cm soil or saprolite under grassland replicate 1 | place: USA:California | collected 2016-06-15
GGCCAGGTCGCGGAATTCCGGTTCCCTGGCGGCGTGGCGGAACAGCAGCCGGAACCCACCGGGGTCGGCGGCGGCCGCGCGCACCAGCGTCGGGATGGCCTCGTCGCCGTAGTCGCCGGTGCCGACCGCCTCGGCCAGCGTGGTGCAGGCGCGGTCCAGGACCGCCCGGTACAGGTCAGCCTTGGACTCGAAGTGCCGGTAGAGGATCACCCGGGTGATCCCGGCTTCGGCCGCCACGTCGTCCAGGCTGGTCGCGGCGAACCCGGCGCGGGCGAAGGCGCGGGTGGCGGCGGCGAGGATCTGCTCGCGCCGCTCGGCCCGGCGTAGCCGGCGCGCCGGCTGGGCTGCACCGGCTGCACCCACTGGCGTCGAGCTCCTCTCTTGTTTACGCGGGAGTATACATATAGCGTAGTTTACACAGAAATGTACAACCAGTCGTATACATGGAGGATGGCGTGACCACCCCCGCTCAGCTGCCCTTCGAACAGACCAGCCCGCTGCAGGCCCCGCCGAAACTGCGGGCGCTGCAGGCCCGGGGACCGGTGCACCCGGTACGCACCGAAACCGGCGACCCGGCCTGGCTGGTCACCGGGTACCAGGAGGTCCGGCAGCTACTCGACGACCCGCGGCTCGGCCGCTCCCACCGCGACCCGGAGCGCGCCGCCCGCACCGGGGAATCGGCGCTGTTCGGCGGGCCGCTGGGCGAGTTCGACACCGAGGCCGCCGACCACGCCCGGATGCGCTCGCTGCTCCGGCCGCACTTCACGCCCAGGCGGCTCCGCGCGCTGCGGCCCCGGGTCGAGGCGCTGACCACCGCGCTGCTCGACGAGCTGGCCCGGCACGGCCCTCCCGCCGACCTGATCGAGGCGCTCGCCGTCCCGCTGCCGGTGCTGGTCATCTGCGAGCTGCTCGGCGTGCCCTACGCGGACCGGGACCGGTTCCGCACCTGGACCAGGGACGCGGCCGACATACGCGACCGGACCCGATCCGAGCGAGGGCTGGCCGAGCTCTTCGGCTACGGCCAGCAACTAGTGGCCCGCAAGCGCGCCGAGCCCGGCGACGACGTCGTCTCCCGGCTGTGCGCCACCCACGGGACCGCCGACGACGAGATCGCCATGCTGTCGATGTTCCTGCTGTTCGCCGGGCACGAGACCACGGTCGTGGCCCTCGGCACCGGAACGCTGCTGCTTCTCACCCATCCGGCCCAGTGGCGGGCGCTCGGCGAGGATCCCGGCCTGGTCCCCGCCGCGGTGGAGGAGATGCTGCGGGCCGGCGGCCGCGGCGGCGGCGGCATCCCCCGGTACGCCCGCACCGGCCTGCGGATCGCCGGCGTCCCGGTCCAGGCCGGGGACCTGGTGCTGCTGGACAACGGGGCGGCCAATCACGACCGGACCGCGTTCACCGATCCCGAACGGTTCGAGGTCACCCGCCCCGCCGTAGCCCATCTCAGCTTCGGCCACGGCGGGCGCTACTGCCTCGGCGCGCCGCTGGCCCGGCTCGAGCTGCAGGCCGTCTTCTCCCGGCTGGTCCCGCGCTTCCCGGCCCTGCGCCTGGCCGAGCCCGCCGACCGGCTCACCTTCAACCGCGACACCCTGACCGGCGGCCTGGCCCGGCTCCCCGTGACCTGGTGACCACGGCCGCCGGGCCGCGCCCGCCCGGTGCCCATGTCGCCTGCGCAGCTGGCAGGTACGCTCCCCGCGGTCTCCCGGCGTTTACGAGGGCGGTCCATGCCTAGCGTGCGGCGCGGGATGGGTTTCGTCCATGACCGCCCAGGCGAGCAGGCCGGAGGCGGCGGTGAGGATGGTGGCGACCAAGATAGCGGTGTCGAGGCTGGCGAGCACAGCCGTGATGCCGCCGATCAGGGCACCGAGGGCGTACCCGGCGTCGCGCCAGAACCGGTAGACGCCCAGGGCGGCGGACCGCCAGGCGGGGTGGGTGGCGTCGCTGACCGCGGCCAGCAGGCTGGGGTAGACCAGGGCGGTGCCGGTGCCCAGGAGGAAGGCGCCGGCCAGCCCGGCGGCCAGGGCGTGGGAGATACCCGCGGTGATGACGGCCAGGCCGGCGGCCTGGATGAGCATGCCGGCCACGATGGGGGGCTTGCGGCCGATCCGGTCGGCGAGGTGGCCGGTGGCGATCATCCCGGCGGCCCACATGAACGGGTACAGGGCCTTGATGTAGCCGACGCCGGTTACCGAGACGCCGTGGGCGACCAGCAGGACGGGCAGCACGACCCAGACCAGGCCGTCGTTGAGGTTATTGACCAGCCCGGCCTGGCTGGCCGCGGCCAGGGTGCGGTCGGTCCAGGAGACCCGCCGGGCGATCTCGCGGAACGGCGGATGCGGGCCGGCCTGGCGGGGGTGCTGGCGGGCCTCGGCACGGGCCCAGGCGGCAGTATCGCGGACCGCGAGCACCGACAGGGCCAGCCCGGCGACGGCGTAGCCCACGCCGAGCAGCTCGGGAGCCGGGCGCAGCCCGAACCCGGCGGCCAGGTAGCCCGTGGCCAGCGCGGTGACGGCGACGCCGAGGTAGCCGGCCGTCTCGTTGATGCCCAGCGCCACGCCGCGGCGGCCGGGGCCGATCAGGTCGATCTTCATGTTGACCGTCATCGACCAGGTCAGGCCCTGGTTCACGCCGAGCAGGACGTTGGCGGCGATCACCCAGGCCCAGCCGGGGCCCCAGGCGAGCATGAACGGCACCGGCAGGCCGACGAGCCAGCCGGCGACCAGGATGGACTTGCGCGTGTAGCGCGCGGTGAGCGCGCCGCCGACGGCGTTGGTGATGGCCTTGGTGAACCCGAAGACCACCACGAACGCCGAGATGGCGATCGCGCCCAGGTGGTACTGCTCGGACCCGACCAGCGGGGTGACGGTGCGTTCCAGGCCGACCATGCCGCCGACGAAGAAGTTCACCACCGCGAGCAGGACGAACTGGGCCAGGTTGACCCGCAGTCCCAGCCGCACGTCTTCGCGGCCGTCGCTGGGGCCGGCAGGCGGGTGGGTGCGGCCCGGCCGGGTCACGGTCCTTCCTGCAGGGGGTGCCCGGTGGCGGCGGCCCAGTCGCCGGCGCCGCCGGCCAGCACCGCCAGGCCGCGGTGGCCGGCCCGCTGCAGCACGCTGGCGGCGGTCATGGCCCGCTCACCGTGGCCGCACATCACCACCGCCCCGGCGGGCACGGCCTCGATCCGGGCGGGCAGGTCGCCGAGCTCGACATGGACCGCACCGGGCACGTGCCCGGCGGCGTACTCGCCGTCCTGCCGGACGTCCAGCACCGCGCGGCCGTCCATGAGTGCCGCGGTGACCAGCTCGGTCCGCTCGGCCGGGCCGCCGCTAGCGAGCCAGGCGGCCATGCCGCCGGCCAGCTGGCCGGCCAGATCCTCATACCCGATCTTGAGGGCCTGCCAGGCGACCTCGGCCGGGTCCTGGCCGGGCGCGAGCACGAACCCCAGCGGCACGCCGTCCGGGACCAGCCAGCCCAGCCAGGTGGCGAACTGGTCGCGCAGCGGGATGGACACCGCGCCGGGAATGTGCCCGGCGGCGAAGTCCGCGACCGGCCGGACGTCGACCACCCAGCCGCCCCGATCGGCCAGGGAGCGGACGACGGCCGGGGTCAGCAGGGCCAGGCCCGGGGCGGCGGCGATCAGCGCGGGGCCGCGGCGGTTGACCTCGGCGAGCCGGGCGAAGTAGGCCGGGTAGGAGCCCAGGCTGGCCAGCAGCGCGCGGGCGAACGCGTCCTCGTCCGGCGCGGCCAGCAGCGGGTTGGCCGCCTTCTCCGCGCCGATGGTGGTGACCCGGGCGGCGCCGGGCGGCGCCGAGCAGAACGACCCGGCCCCGTGCGTCGGCCACACCGCCGTCGCGTCGGGCAGCGCCGCCAGCCGGCGCAGCGAGCGGTACTGGGCGCGGGCCAGCTGCCCGGCGCGGTCGGCGCCGAGCAGGTCGGTGCGGGCGGCCGAGCCGACGATCAGCGACCCGCCGGTGAACGCCCCCAGCTCCCGGTCCCCGTCCAGCAGCAGGTAGGACAGGTGCTCATCGGTGTGCCCGGGAGTCGCCAGGGCCCGCACCGTCAGCCCGCCCAGGTCCACCTCGTCCCCGTCGGCCAGCGCGGTGTGCGGGAACGCGCGCCGCGCGGCCGCGGAGGCCAGCACGGCGGCGCCCTCGTCGGCGGCCAGCTGCACGGCCCCGGACAGGAAGTCGGCGTGCAGGTGCGTGTCGGCGGCGAACGCGACCGTGAGGCCCCGCCGGGCCGCAGACCGGCGCAGGGCGCGGAGGTCCCGGGAGGCGTCGACGGCCAGCGCCCGCCCGCCGCCCAGGTCGGCCAGGTAGGCCGAGTTCCCCAGGCCCTCGTCGACCAGCGGGATCAGGTGGTCATCGGCGTAGCTCACGGGTCCTCCAGGAACGGGCGGATCCAGGCCCTCGTCGACCAGCGGGATCAGGTGGTCATCGGCGTAGCTCACGGGTCCTCCAGGAACGGGCGGATCAGCTCGCTCATCATGATACGATATTCCAAAATCTTTTGGAATGAGAGTGGCCCAGTGGATGAGCACGCGCGGAAGATGGCCCTGTACGAGCAGTTCGCCCGGGTGGGCAAGGCGCTGGCCAACCCGGCCCGCCTCGAGCTTCTGGACCTGCTCGCCCAGGGGGAGCGCAGCGTGGAGGAGCTGGCCCAGGCCGCGCAGATGAAGGTCTCCAACACCTCCGCCCAGCTGCGCACGCTGGCCGGCGCCGGGCTGGTCGCCTCCCGCCGCGACGGGGTCAGGATCTACTACCGGCTCGCGGATCCCGAAGTCACCGCGTTCATCGGCCAGGTGCAGGAGTTCGCGGCGTCCCGTCTCGCCGAGGTGGAGCACGCCGCCCGCAGCTACCTGGGGGACGTCGCCGCGCTGGAACCGGTCGCGCGGGCCGAGCTGTCCCGCCGGCTGCGCGACGGGCAGGTCCTGGTCCTGGACGTGCGACCCGAGGCCGAATACGCCGCGGGGCACATTCCCGGCGCGGTCAACGTGCCGCACGACCAGCTCGCCGCCCGGCTCGCCGAGCTCCCCGCCGGCGCCGACATCGTCGCCTACTGCCGCGGCCGCTACTGCGTGTTCGCCCCCGACGCGGTCCGGCTCCTGCGGGCGAGCGGGTTTTCCGCCCGGCCGCTGGACGGAGGACTGCCCGACTGGCGGCTGGCCGGCCTGCCCGTCACCGCCGGGGCCAGCGCGTGACCGGTACGGCCGCTGGGAGCCCCGCGGCAGCCGCCTGGGCCCGGACACCCACGGGGACGGCACGGCATGCCGGGCAGGACTGCGTTGCCCTGGTTAGGGCAGCGTGACGTACTGGCCGAGGAATGCCCGCGCCGACGAGGTGTCCATGCGGTAGTCCACGTTGGTGGCCCGGCACATGGAATCGCCCGTGATGGTCGTGCCGGCCACGATGTTGGTCTCGCCAGCCCCGGCGCCCAGGAAGTTCGGCCCGCCCGAATCCCCGTAGCACGTGCCACCATCGCCTCGCGCGGGGTTCATCGAGATGCGCAGCCAGGCCGGGTTCACCGCGTTCAGCCCGCCGGTGGCCACATACCTGACATCCGCGTAGTGGAAGGTGGGGCCCTGGTCAATGGTCACCGACTGGGCGCCGTAGCCGACCGAGGTGAACCGCGTCCCGGCACGAGGCTGCCCAGCGAGCCTGCCTTCGGCAGCCGCGCCGGAGTGATGCCCGTGACCGGCTTGTCCAGGACGACGACCGCGACGTCCTGCGGGTCGCTCTGGGCCTGGTTGTAGCCGGGATCGGCATGCCAGGTCCCCCAGTAAGCGGTCCCGGTCGCGGCGTTGTAGGAGGAGTCGAACGTGACCGCGACCCGGCTGACCCCCTGATCGCAGTGCGCCGCCGTCAGGAAGACGGTCGGCGAGATCAGCGTCCCCGAGCAGGTCGCCCAGGTGCCGTCGGAGTAGGGCTGCGGCGCGAGCAGCGCGCCAACCTCGGGATAACCGTTGCCGTCTGGCGTGAGCGTACAGTTCCTGCGGCAGCCGCAACACCCCGGCCTGCGCAAGGGCACAGCGCAGGCGGCGCTGCCCGCCATGGCGCCCTGCCCGGGGTGCGGGGTTGCGGATTGGGCGGAACGGCACGACAGCCTGCTGGTCCTGACCGAGCCTGAAAGACGGTTGGCATGCCGGTGCGCACTGACATCATGGCGATCCGTCGAGACAATACGATGCTGATCATGAAAGACGGCCGTATGGTGATGAGCTCTGATAACCCGCGCCGTCGGCATGGGAGCGGCCCAGCGACCAGCGCGTGGCCATGTCGGCCAAGGATCGCCGACCGTCCTCAAGCCGGTCTCTTACGCGGGCTGTTGGCGAGTCAGCAAGGTCTTGCTGTTCCTGCGGATCGAATGGAGACGCGATGGACGAGTATCCGGGCGACGTTCAGCTGTTCATCAACGGGTCGTACGTCGACGGCGCGAGCGAAGAGCGCCAGAATGTGCGCAGTCCGGCCATCGGCGACGTGATCGGATCGGTGCCGGTTCCGAGCCGAGCTGACATCGACGCCGCTGTCGCGGCGGCCACCGCGGCGCAAAGGCGCTGGGGCCGGGTCGGAGTGTGGGAACGGGCGAAGGTCTGCCATGCGATCGGCGACGCGCTCATGGCGCGGTGCGAGCAGCTTGCCCGTCTACAGACCCTGGAGCAGGGCAAGCCGCTGCAGGAGTCGCGTGACGACATCGCTGAGGCGGCGACGCTGTTCCACCTGCATGCCGAGGACGCGGTGCGCCTGACCGGCGAGACGATTCCCTCAACCGATGCTAACAAGCGAATGTGGACGTTCTACCGACCGGTCGGCACCTGGGCGATCATCACTCCATGGAACTACCCGCTGTTGATGTTCGCTGAGTTCGTCGCTCCCGGCCTGGCCACGGGCAATGCCCATGTCGTCAAGCCACCGGCGCACACGGCGTTCACTGTGCTGGCGGCGATGGAGGTGATACGAGAAGCCGGGTTGCCCGAGGGCCTGGTGAATATCCTGCCCGGCGAGGGTGCCACCGGCGAAGCCCTGATCACGCACCCGGGCATTGACGCGATCGGTTTCATCGGCTCCTCGGCCACAGGCGCGAAGATCCAGGCCAGGGCCGGTCTCAAGCGCTCGATCATGGAATGCTCGGGCAACGGACCGCTGATCGTACTGCCCGATGCCGACCTCCAGGCCGCGGCCGAGGCCGCCGTATACGGGGCAGCACTGTGCTCTGGTCAGGTCTGCTGCGCTACCGAACGAGTGCTGGTTGAGCATGGCGCACACGATGCATTCGTGGATGCTGTGCTCACTGCAACCGACGCTGTGTGTCTCGGCGACCCGTTTGACGCGCGGACCACGCTCGGTCCGCTGAACAACGAGGCGGTCGCCGCGAAGATGGACCGGCACGTGGCGGATGGTCACCGCCGCGGGGCTGACCTTCTTCGAGGCGGCCAGCGCCGGTCCGGGCAGCCGACGGACCTGTACTACGAGTTCACCGTCGCCGACCAGGTCCCGCTCGACAGCCTGTTTGCGACCGAAGAGTCGTTTGGCCCAGTCGTGCCGATCATCATCGCTGACACCGAGGAAGAGTTGCTGGCTATCGCTAACAGCGACCCGCTCGGCTTGCAGGCAGCGGTGTTCACCCGGGACATCAGCAAGGCCTACCGGTTCGTCGAGGAACTCGCGGTGGGCCAGGTGGTCGTCAACGCCAGCACCTGCTGGTGGGACATCAACATGCCGTTCGGCGGCGCCGGCGGGCGTGGCACTGGCTGGGGCCGGATCGGCGGCAAGCACACCCTGCTGGGCATGTCGGACCTGCGCACCGCCGCGATCCAGCTGTGACGGGAGCAGCGCCATTATCCAGTTAGACCGGCAGGACGGTCGCCTCCTGGGGACCGACCCGTACCCGGCTACGGCGCAGCACCACCGCGGTGCCTATCACCGCCGCCAGGGTGATGCCGAGCATGATCGTGGCCAGGGCGTTGACCGCGGGGGTGAGGCCGAAGCGGACGGCCGAGTACAGCACGATCGGCCAGGTATTAGTGGTGCCGTTCGTGAACGCCGGCACGACGTAGTCGTCGAAGGAGAAGGTGAACGACAGCAGAGCTGCGGCCACGATCGCGGGCATGAGCCGGGGCAGGGTGACCTGGCGGAAGGTGGCCAGCGGCCCGGAACCGAGATCGTAGGCGGCTTCCTCGAGGACGTCGCCCATCCCCACGAACCTGGCCCGGATGATCAGCATCGACACGGACGCGTTGAACACCACCTGCCCGATCAGGATGGTCACTTTCCCGAGGGACGGGAACGCGTGGAAGTAGTTGCGGGCCTGCACGAAGAAGATGAGCGAGGCCACCGCGATGACGATCTCCGGCACCACGAGGGTCAGGTAGACCAGCGAGTCGAACGGCGCGCGGAGCCGTGGCTTCATCCGGGCCAGGGCCAGGGCTGCGCACAGCCCGAGCACGGTGGAGATCAGCGCCGCCTCCGCGGCGATCTGCAGGCTGGTGACGATCGCCGGAATGTAGGTGGGATCATGCAAGCCCGCGCTGAACCAGCAGGCGGTGAAGCCGTTCCAGACGGTAATGTTCCCGATCTGGGCGGGCGGGATACCGCAGATGTTCGGCCCGTGGAATCCTGCTAGCGCGGCGGGCGATGGTTTGTTGAAGGCGAAGACCGCCATCACCAGGATCGGCAGGAACAAGAACGCGTACACCGCCACTGCCCACGCGGTGAACGCGTGCTTGGCCGTCAGCCGCCGCTTACGCACCGAACTGCTCCTCCTTGGTGGCGACCAGGATGTACACGATGACGAACACCGACAGCGCCGCCATCAGCCCGATCGACAGGGCCGAACCGAACGGCTGGTTCTGGGCCTGGTTGAACTGGTCGCCGATGAGGTTCCCCACGAACTCGTAGTTCCCGCCGCCGAGGATGTTGGGGATGATGTACTCGCCGGTCATCGGGATGAACACCAGCAGCGCCCCGGTGACCACGCCGGGCAGGGTGAGCCGGAGCGTAATCTCGCGGAACGCGGTGAACGGGCGTGCTCCCAGGTCGGTGGCGGCTTCGATCAGCGTCCAGTCCATCCGCTCCAGGGAGGCGAACACCGGAAGGATGAACAACGGCAGGTAGTTGTACACCAGGCCTACGGCCACGGCGTACCTGGTGTAGAGGATGTTGATGCCCAGGTCCGTGGCCAGGTACCCGTGCGGGTCCAGGATGATTTTCAGCGCGTACGTGCGGATGAGGAACGACGTCCAGAACGGCACCACGATGATGAGCAGGGCCAGCATCTTGTACGTGCTCAGGTAACGGGCCATCCAGTAGGCCACCGGATAGCCGACCGCTATGGTCAGCAGCGTGCCGAGCCCGGCCATCGCCAGCGTGCGCTCGAAGATGGTGAGGTACAGGGAGCTGGTGATCTGGCGGTACTGGGAGGTGTCGAACCCGTACTTGAGACTGCCGAAGCCCTGCTGGGTCGCCAGCGAGAACGCCACCAGGATGGCCATCGGCCCGAGGAAGAAGACCGTGTAGTACAGCAGGGACGGCGCGGTCAGCCACGCCGGGTAGTGCGGCCGGAACGAGCGCTTCCGCCGAGTGGCGGCCGGGGCGGCCGCCACGTCCGGCGTCTTCTCGGCGACCGTCATCAAGCCGCCTTGAACTCCGAGTAGATCTGGGTGCGGGCCTGCACCACCTGCGGGCTGACGTTGAGGATGTAGTGGTAGTTGTCCGTGTAGCTCTTGGGCACGTTGAACATGGGGTCGTTGCGCAGCGCGCCGGGCAGCTGGTCCAGCGCGCTCTGCATCGGGATCTTGTAGTTGTGGTAGTTCATCTCGGTTACGGCGGTGCTCGGGGTGAGCAGCCAGTTAATCCAGGCGTGCGCGGCGACCGGGTGCGGTGCGGTCTTCGGGATGCACCAGTTGTCCGCCCAGATCTCCGAGGCCTCGGTCGGGATCACCGCTGTAATGTCGCCCTGCTTGGCGCGCCCCTGCACGATCCGGCGCACGTCGCCGTTCCACCCCTGGCTGAGGATGATCTTGCCGGCGATGGCGTCGTCGATGTAGGCCGAGGAGTCGATGGTAGTCACGCCCTTGCGGACGGAGAGCAGGAACGACTTAACCTGGTTGAGGTCGTTCTGGCTGGTGGTGTTCGGATCCATGCCCAGCGCCAACAGCGCCAGCGGCACCACCTCTTCGGCGCCGTCCAGCAGGTTGGTCCGGCCCTTGCTCACGTGCTTGGGCAGCGCCATGTAGAAGTCGTGCATGGTCTTGAGTTCTTCGGTCACGATCTTGTTGTTGAAGAAGAACATCGTGATGCCGAAGTCCTTGATGACGTGGAAGTTGCCGGTCGTGTCATACGAGGGCTTGAGGAACGACGGATCGAGGTTCTTGAGGTTGGGCAGCAGAGCCTTGTCCAGGGCCATCAGGCCGTTCTCTTCGATCAGCTCCGCGACGGCGTTCTGGCTGGGGACGATGATGTCGTAGGAGGTACCGCCCGCGTGCAGCTTGGCTAGCAGCTCGTCGTTGCTGGAGTAAAAGGTCTCGTGGACGGTCATCCCGGCCTTAGCCTCGGCCGGTAGCTTCCTGAACTTCGTGAACGTCGAGGGGTCGTCGTACTCCGACCAGTTGTAGATCTCCAGGTGATTCCCGAGGGGCTTGCCGGCCAGGGCGTTCGCCGAGCTGCTCGAGCTGCTCGACGAGGAGCCGGATTGCGTCGTGGCCGTGCTGCCGCACGCCGCCGCGAACAAAGCCATCCCGCCCAGGCCGAGGGCTTGCCGCCGGGTGAGCGGTCGGCCGGCCGTACGCTGTACTTCGCGGTACAGATAGTCGAACTTCGGCTTTATCGTGCGCGGCGCGAGAATATTGAGCTGATCGTGATCTGTGTTCATGATTCCTCCTGCTCGCCATCCATGGGGGGTGGCGCTACCGCACCCAGAAGCAGCGGGGAAGTTTCGTCCCAGCTGAGAGCGATCCGGTCGCCCGGGTGAATGCTGTCGAGCGCCGGGTCGGCGCTGGCCCGCTGCTCGCGCACCACGACGTTGCCGATGCCGGGCAGCCTGGCTACGATCTGCATCTGGTCGCCCAGGTACATCTTGGTGACGACCTCGGCGGCAGCCGAGTTCGCGGTCCCCTCGGGAGCGCCGGCGACGGCCACCATGCGTTCGGGCCTGATGCCCACACGCACCCGCGTGCCCTTGGCCGCCTGGCCCCGGCCGCGCACGACAATCCCCGCGCCGGCGTCGATGGCGAAACCGCCGTCTGCGGCCTCGACTACCTCCCCGGCGAGGAAGTTCATGTCCCCGATGAAGTCAGCCACGAACGGTGTCAGCGGCCGGTCGTAGATCGCGCGCGGCTCGTCGATCTGCTCGATCACGCCATTGGACATGACGGCCACCCGGTCCGACATGGACAACGCCTCGCCCTGGTCGTGGGTGACGTAGATGAAAGTGATCCCGACCTGTTCCTGGATGCGCTTGAGCTCTATCTGCATCTCCTTGCGGAGCTTCAGGTCGAGTGCACCCAGGGGCTCGTCCAGGAGCAGGACACGCGGCCTCATCACCAGCGCCCGGGCGAGCGCGACCCGCTGCTGCTGGCCGCCGGAGAGCACCGTGGGCCGGTGCGTCTCCCGGCCGGTCATCCGCACCAGTTCGAGCGCCTCACGGGCCCGGGCATGACGCTCGGACTTGCCCACCTTGCGCTGCTTGAGCCCGTAGGCAACGTTGTCCAGCACGGACATGTGCGGAAACAGCGCGTACTGCTGGAAGACGGTGTTGACGTCACGCCGGTACGGGGGCGTGCCCACCGCGTCCGTTCCGCCGATCAGGATCTCGCCCTCGTCCGGTTGCTCGAAACCGGCGATCAGCCGCAACGACGTGGTCTTGCCGCAGCCGGACGGCCCGAGGAGCGACAGGAATTCGCCTTTGCGGACCTTCAGGTTGACAGCGTCGACCGCCGTGAGAGCGCCGAAGCGTTTCGTCACGGCACGCAGCTCTACATCGTAGGCCCCGTTGCTGCCAGGCGAAATTGCGCTCATGTCACCCCCACAAGACGAGTGTTAGGGCACTGTAGGGCATCTGCAACCTCCACGTCCATTGGGCAGAACGAAACCCATAGGACGCGTCAAGGACACTGTCAGCCGGAAGGTCCAAAAGTTCGGGTGAAGGCGGCTGCGCTGGAAATCCGGGCTATGAGCTACTGCGCGATCGCCCGCCGTGCGACTGGCTGAAAACCGATCTGATACCGCCGCCCGATGGCGCCGTTCGGCTGCATAGCCGGGGGATGGTCAGGGAGGTCATGGGCTGTTCCTGGCCGCCCGGATGGCAGCGACGAACGCCACTGCCCGCGGGGAGCCGAACCCGGTAGTCATGTCCCAGCCGGGCAGGGTCGGCCAGCCGGGCACCGGCCCCGGCGACACGCTGCCGTCGGCGTTGTACTGCCACAGCCGGTTGTCGGTCAGCACCCCGCTGGCCGCTGTCCCGTAGGTGTGCGGGACGATGTCGCGGAAGCTCCCGCCGCCGCTGAACGCGGCGGTCGCCGCGCCGGGCTGGTCACCGACCCTGTACAGCAGCGGGTTCAGGAACCCGAGCGGCGGCTGGGCCGCCGCGGCCTGCTGCTCGTTGGCCAGCGCGATCAGCCCCGCCACCTGCGGGGACGCCGCGCTGGTGCCACCGTAGACATGCCAGCCGGACCGCTGGTAGCCGGGGAAGGCAGTGATCCACACCAGCACCCCGCCGTTGACCGCGGCGTTCCACGACAGATCCGGCACGCCGCGGGCGTCGCGGCCGATGATCGGGGCCTGCTGGGCCTGCCAGGCGGGCCTGGGGTAGATGACGCTGGGGCCGCCGCCGGTCGCGGCCGGCAGCCAGGTCTCGTTCCACACCGGCTCGGAGTTGCCGCCGCTGGTGAACGCGAAGTAGGCCGGGTTGTAATCACCGCTGGGCAGGAACGGCACGTCGCTGGCCGGCTGCCAGGTCCAGCCGTACTGCAGCTGCGTGCCGCCGACCGCGGTGGCATACGGGCTGGAGGCGGGCCAGCCGACCGTGGGGAACGGGTAGGTTGCCGTCTCGCCGTGTTGCTTGGCCACCCCAGTCGAGCCGTCATCGCCAGAGGAAGCCAGCACCGTGTCGCCCTTGGCGGCGGCCGCGCGGTAGATGGCGTCGAACCGGGCGGTCTGCGCCTGGGCGGCCCCGCCGAAGGTCTGCTCGGTGACCCCGAAGCTCTGCGAGATGACCGTCCCGGCCGGGTAGGTGTCGATGGCCTGCTGCAGCGCGTTGAACAGGTTGGGGAAGCCCTGCACGCCCTCGGTCTCGGCCGGCGGCACGCCGATCAGCACGATGTGCGCCCTGGGCGCGATCGCATAGGCCCACTCGATGTCCAGGGTGGCTTCACCCGACCAGCCGGCCGCCGCGCACGGGCCGGACAGGCCCGTGCCGTTGCCCTGGCAGCCGTTCCGGAAGTCCGGCTTGCCCTGAGGGTAGACCACGTCGAAGTCCGGACTGGGCAGGGTGGGGAAGAAGGTGTCGTGGAACTTCTGCAGGTCCTGCCGGGCGGTCGGGCTCCCGTAGGCGTCCAGCAGCACGATCGTCTGCCCGGCCCCGAGATGTCCGGCCTCATGCAGGGCGTCCACCCCGTAGGCGGCCGCGATCTTCGCGGGGGTGTAGCAGTGGATCCAGGCGTAGGTCTTCACCACCCCTGACGGGTCCGCCGTCGGAGCGGTGCAGGCATCCCCCTCCGCGCCGGCCTTCCCCGGCACGTCAGGTGCCTGGAACGCCTGCGGGACCAGCACCGGGCCAGCGGCCGCCTGCACAGCGCGGCCCGAGCCGGCCGCGGCCAACGCGATGACCAGGCCCAGCGTGGCAATGGCGCCGACCACAAGACGATTACGCATGGACAGTCTCCTTCGGGCATCATCCAGGCCGGTACGCCGCTCACGCCGGCCGACATCCCACCGGGTAGCGCACTACCTGTACGGGAAGAAACGCACAGGACAGTGAGCGCGTTACACCAAAGTTGACCGGCCCCAGTGCCGTTCCGCAGGTGATAGTCCCTGCACGGCGTCGAACTCGCTCCCCGCTTGGCTCCCCAGAGCTGGCGGATGCTGCTGTTGCCGCAACGCGGCGACCGACCTGACCGTGAGGCCCGTCCGAGGGCATAGGCCAGTGATTTTCACCGGCGCGGTCGCGACCAGCGAGTGAGAAGTTTAAGACATGACATCACCTGCAAAAGCCCCCGAACAGTTCATCGTCGACGAAGTCTCGCCGTCGTACTGGAAGGTGACCTTCGAGAACGGGCCGGTAAACCTGCTCGATGCCGACTCCATCGAGCAGCTTGCTTACCTGGTCACCCGGATCGAGGAGTCGCCCGCCGTCACCGTTGTCGTTTTCGACAGCGCCAACCCCGACTACTTCATGGCGCACTGGGACCTGAAGGCCGACCGGACGCGAGTCGCAGCCATGGCCTCTGGTCCGACAGGACTGCATCCGTATCTGGACAATCTGGTCAGGCTGAGCAAAGTGCCCGCGGTCACGATCTCCGCCATCCGCGGACGGGTTCGAGGAGCCGGCAGTGAATTCGTGCTGGCCACCGACATCCGGTTCGCTGGTGACAAGGCGATCCTGGGTCATCCCGAGGTGGGGTTCGGGTCGGTGCCCGGCGGCGGGCCAATGGCGCGGCTCGCCCGGCTGGTCGGACGCGGGCGTGCGGCCGAGATTCTCCTCGGTGCCGACGATCTCCCCGCCGAACTCGCCGAACGCTACGGGTACGTCAATCGTGTGCTCCCCGACGCCGGACTGGCCGGATTCGTCGACGTGTTCGCGCGCCGGATCGCCGGATTCGACAAGGTGGCGGTCGAGGGCACGAAGGCGCTGCTTGATTGGGCCTCTCTGCCGCCGGATGAGGAGTTCGGCCCGGGGCTTGCCGCCTTCTTCCGCACCTCGGGCCGTCCTGAGAACGCGGCCAGGGTCAGGTACTTGTTCAGCAACGGCCTGCAGACCTCGGTTGGCGTAGAGCTGGACCTGGGACGCGCCGTAGGCGAATTCGCCTCCTCACTGGACACCTCGCTCCGCTAGAGCCCACCCGAACACCCCACAGATGTTCACTTGCTGGGTGCAGATCCCCATGGGAAACTGACAGAACGTTGACCTCGGCGCCCGTACGAGGTGCGTTCGCGCCGTGCCAGCCTCGTCAGGCGGTGGGGCATGTCCGATACAGGGTTCTGGCCGGAGCTGCGGGGGCGGCGAGACGAATGCGACACACTGAGCCGGCTTGTGGCGGCCGCGCAGTCGGGCCGTAGCCAGGTCCTGGTTCTGCGCGGCGAGGCTGGGATCGGCAAGACCGCTTTGCTTGAGTTCCTGGCCGACTGCGCCCGGGGATGCCGGGTTGGCCGGGCGGCGGGTGTCGAGTCGGAGCTGGAGTTGGCATACGCCGGCCTGCATCAGCTGTGCAGTCCCTACCTGGACCGGATAGGCGATCTGCCTGCCCCGCAGCGTGCGGCGCTCGGCACAGCGTTCGGGCTGCAGTCTGGCAGCCCGCCAGACCGTTTTCTCCTGGGCTTGGCGGTACTGACCCTGCTCTGCGAAGTGGCCGAAGAGCAGCCCTTGGTCTGCATAGTGGACGACGCGCAGTGGCTGGACCAGGCCTCAGCGCAGACGCTGGAGTTCGTGGCTCGCCGGCTGGCCGCCGAGCCGGTGGGCTTGGTCTTCGCGGTCCGCGAGACCGATGAGGAGCCCAAGCTGGCCGGGCTTCCCGAGCTCCAGGTGCGCGGACTGGGCATCGACGATGCGGCCACGCTGCTGGAGTCGGCGGTGCCCGGCACGCTCGATCCTCGGGTGCGTGCCCGCATCCTGGCCGAGTCCCATGGAAATCCCCTTGCTCTTTTGGAGTTGCCGCGAGCGCTGACAGCGACCGAGCTGGCCTTCGGGACCGCTCCCGTGGTGCGCGGCACCGCGTCCCTGGTCAACCGCCTCGAGCGTGGCTTCATCCGCCAAATGAATGCCCTGTCCCCACCAGCCCGGCGATTGCTGCTGGTGGCGGCCGCGGAACCTCTCGGGGACGTTCCGCTTGTGTGGCGCGCCGCCGCGCGACTAGGTATCGGTGTCGACGCGGTCGCAACAGCCGAGTCCGCAGGCATGATCGAGCTACATGACCGGGTCCGGTTCCGGCATCCTCTCGTTCGTTCGGCGGTCTACGGCTCGGCCACCCCGGCGGAACGGCGGGAGGTCCACCAGGCGCTGGCCGACGCTATGGATCCTGGCCTCGATCCAGATCGCCGCGCCTGGCACCGCGCTTGCGCGGCAGTGGGCCCGGATGAAGGCGTCGCGGCAGAACTCGAACGTTCGGCTGACCGCGCGGTCTCCGTCGGCGGGCTCGCGGCGGCCGCCGCCTTCCTCGAAACAGCCGCGGCGCTGACGCCTGACCCGGCTCGGCGGGCCCAGCGTTCGCTCGCTGCCGCACAGGCCAAGGCGACGGCCGGCGCGTTCGGGGACGCGTTGTCCCTCCTGACGGAAGCCGAGGTGGGACCGCTCGATGAAGCCGGGCGGACCCTGATCGATCTTCTCCGCGCCCAGATCTCCTACAACTCAATCCACGGCAATGAGGCGCTGCCGCTGCTCCTTGCCGCCGCTGGCCGCCTTGAACCGCTGGACGGAAACCTGGCCCGCGGCACCTACCTGGACGCGCTGTCTGCAGCACTGTTCGCCGGACGGCTGGCATCCGGCCCCGGCCTGGGCATGCGGCACGTGGCGGAGGCAGCGCGGGCGGCGCCCCTCGCGCAGGCGCCGGGCAAAGCGGACCTGCTGCTCGAAGGAATGGCCGTGCTGTACACCGACGGGTACGCGGCGTCGGCACCTCTGCTGCACCGCGCGATCCAGGCATTCGGCCGCGAAGACCTCACCCTGGACGAGGCCTTCCGCAGCGCGTGGGTCGCGGCCGTCGCGGCCGTCGACTTGTGGGACGACGTGCACTGGGACGTGCTGAGCCAGCGGCACCTGGATACCGTCCGCAAGGCCGGAGCCCTGAGCCTGCTTCCGCTCGCGCTCGCCAGCCGCGCCATCTTCGACATCCACAGCGGCAACCTAGCCGCCGCCGCATCCCTGGTCGCCGAGAGTCACTGGATAGCCGAGGTGACCGGCGGCGAAAACACGCTGACGCCCATCCCTGAGGCGTGGCTTTCGGCCATGCGCGGTCACGAAAAGCAGGCCGAGCAGCTGATCCAGGACACTATCAACGACGCGACCGCCCGCGGCCAGGGTGTCGGCCTGAACATGATGCAGTCAGCTCGTGCCGTCCTGTGCAATGGCCTGGGCCGGTACGAAGACGCCCTGGCTGCGGCTCAGGAGGCCGCCACCGACCCGCTGGAGCTCGGCCCCACGAAATGGGCGCTCGCTGAGCTCGTCGAGGCAGGCGTGCGCAGCGGTCACATTGACGTGGCGGCCAGCGCCTTCGAGCAGCTATCCGCGATGACCCGCGCCAGCGGCACCGAGCTGGCTCTCGGCATCGCGGCGGCTAAGGGAGCCCTGCTGCGTGACGATGACACGGCGGAAGAGCTCTACCGGGAGGCGCTCGAAAGACTCGGTCATACCAGGATCCGCGTCGAGCTCGCTCGTGCGCGGCTTCTCTACGGTGAATGGCTGCGCCGACAAGGCCGCCGCGTCGATGCCCGGGCTCAGCTGCGGACTGCCTACGAGGATCTGACCGCGATGGGAATCGAGGCGTTCGCCGACCGCACGCGACACGAGCTCGCCGCGACCGGCGAGACGATCCGCAAGCGCACAGTGGGGACGCACCGAGAACTGACCGCGCAAGAGGCCCACATCGCCCGCCTCGCTGCGGAAGGGCTCATCAATACTGAGATTGCCGCCGAGCTGTACCTTAGCCCGCGAACCGTCGAGTGGCACCTCCGCAAGATCTTCACCAAGCTCGGGATCAGCACCCGGCGAGAGTTGCGGCGGCTTCCCGACGTCGGCCGAAAGGGCACATCTGGATAGCGCGGCGGAGCAGTCGGACTGGTGCCCCGGCGGGCCGGGAGGCCGGAATGAGGCCACCCGGATCCCGCCGGGAGAGGGATGCGCCGACGACCGGATGACAGTCGGCTAGCGCAGGGACCGGAAGGCGGCGCGGAGTTCGGCCGAGAACAGCCCCGGCTCCTGCCAGGCGGCGAAGTGGTTGCCCCGGTCAAGCTCGTTGAAATAGATGAGGTTGGGGTAGGCCCGCTCAGCCCAGGTGCGGGGGACCTTGTAGATCTCGTGCGCGAAGGTGCTCACCGCGGCCGGGATCGAGACGCCCTTGACGTCGAAGAAGCCGACCGTGTTCTCCCAGTACAGCCGGGTGGAGGAAACCCCCGTGTTCGTCAGCCAGTAGAACGTGACGTTGTCCAGGACCTCGTCCCGGGTCAGGTTGCCGACGGGGTGCCCGGCGAAGGCACCGGCGATGTCGGAGTAGCTGGATGCGTCGTGGTTGATCATCCAGGCCGCCAGGGTGACGGGCGAGTCCGCCAGGCCGTACATGGTCTGCGGCTTCGTCCCCATCTGCACCCCGTACCCGACACCCGTGGTGAAGAAGAAGTTCAGCTGCTCGAACGAGCGGCTTTCCTCCTCCGACAGGCCCGATGGCGGCGGGCCGCCCGCCCCGAACACGTTGCGCACCAGCGTCAGCCAGGCATCCGCCGGGACGGCGCCGGCCATGTTGCTGTGGATGCCGAGCAGCCCCGGAGGTGCCTGCACGCCCATCATGTCGGTGATAATCGCGCCCCAGTCGCCGCCTTGCGCCACGTAGCTCTGGTAGCCGAGGCGCTTCATCAGCGTGTCCCAGGCCTGTGCTATCCGGACGGGGCCCCAGCCGAGGTCCCGCGGCTTGCCGGAGTACCCGTAGCCCGGCATCGAGGGGATGACCACGTCGAAGGCGTCGGCCGCGCTCGCGCCGTGCGCGGTGGGGTTAACGAGCGGGTCGATGACGTTCAGCAGTTCGATGACCGAGCCGGGCCACCCGTGGGTGATGATGACCGGCAGCGCGTTCTCGTGCGGCGAGCGGACGTGGATGAAGTGAACGTCCAGCCCGTCGATCTCGGTGACGAAGTGCGGCAGGGCGCCCAGCCGGGCCTCGCAGCGGTGCATGTCGTACTCGGTGGCCCAGTAGCGGGCGAGTTCCTGGGTCACCGCCTGCTGCACGCCCTGCGAGAAGTCGGTGACGAGTTCTGGGTCGGGCCAGCGGGTGGCGGTGATGCGGGCGCGCAGCGCCTCGAGTTCGGTCTCGGGGGTGACCGGGACCGTGAACGGCCGGATCAATGTGGTGTCGGCGGGGGTTTCGGTCGTGACAGACATGTGGGTCTCCTTGGGTTGATTTCGCGACCGATGCGGAACTTGGCCGCTTAGGCAGAGCGGGAGCCTTCCGAGGTGGGCAGGCGGGTGGAAGATGAGCTCATGAGGCTCCTCTTCGCAAGCGGTACAGCCTCACGATCACGCACCGGGCGGGCACGCCGCGCCGGTGATAGTCCCTGGCCGCCCTCCCTGGCCGTGACCCTGGCGGCCACCCTGGCCTGCAATAGGGCCCGCGGGGACGCTGCATCGCGTAAGGCTCGCTGGTGGTCCTTACTCGGGCGGTCGGTCCGACCATGATGCCAGCGCGGGTTGTCGACCAGGGTGCACAGCCAGGGAGTTCACTGGCGCCATGGGCAGTCCGAGGCGCGACCGTAGTGGCACGCAATCCTTTTCGGCCGAGCATGGAGCGCTTCCGATGACGAAGCATGCCTATTCCGGACCCGAGCGACCCGGTCCGGCGACATTATGACGGGCAAGGTCGCCATCATCACGGATGGCTCGCAGGGTATCGGCGCCGGGCTTGTCGCCGGGTACCTGGGGCGAGGCTGGGCTGTGGTGGCCAGCGCCCGCACGATCAAGCCGTCCGAGGACCCAGATGTACTCACCGTGGCCGGGGATATCGCTGAGCCCGCGACTGCCGACCGGATCCTCAGCGCTGCGCTAGAACGGTTCGGTCGTATCGACACGCTGGTCAACAGCGCGGGCGTGTTCATCTCCAGGCCATTCACCGAGTACACCGCCGCCGATTACGCGAGGGCCGTCGGCGTCAACCTCACTGGGTTCTTCTGGCTGACCCAGTGCGCCATCGCCGAGATGGCCAGGCGGTACGGCGGCCACGTGGTTAACGTCTTGGCCATCCCGGCCAGGGTCGCGGACTCCGGCACGCCCGCTGCGTTGGCCGCGCTGACCAAGGGCGGCCTGGTTGCGGTCACCAAGTCGCTGGCCAGCGAGTACGCCCCCTATGGCATCCGGGTCAACGCCGTGTCGCCTTGCTCCATCCAGCCTCTAGTGCACGCGGCGGAAAACGGCGAGGGCATCGGCGGGCGGCCCGGGCATGTCAGGGACGTTGTAGACGGCGTCATGTTCCTGGAGTCATCGCCCGAGATCACCGGCGAGATCCTGCACATCGACGGCGGCCAGGTCACCGGCCACCGAAGCCACAACTAGGTCGGCTGACCCTCTTGCCCAAGCCGTGCCAGCGCGGCGTGCAGCTCGCGGCGAGAGCCGATGCCGAGCTTGGTGAAAATCTTGCGTAGGTGCCATTCGACCGTACGCGCGCTGAGGAACAGCTGGGCGCCGATCTCCGGATTGGTGCGGCCGTCGCGAGCCAGCCGGGCGATGGTGGCCTCCTGCGGGGTCAGCGTAGTGAGACCCTCGACCGTGTGCTTGCGCACGGTCTCGCCCGTAGCGATCAGCTCGCGCCGTGCGCGCTCGGCGAATGCCTCCATGCCGATCGCGACGAACATCTCGTGGGCCCGGCGCAACTGCTCGCGCGCATCAAGACGTCGATCCTCCCGGCGCAGCCACTCGCCGAAGAGGAGATGCGCGCGGGCGAGCTCTGGACGGAGCCGGGTTCGGCTCAGCCGATCGATTGCCTCACGGTACAGGTTCTCGGCGGCCGCCCCGTCGCTGAGCAGCGCACGGCAGCGCGCCTCGATGCCGAGCGCGACATCGAGGCCGCAGGGCTGCGTCGTCGCCGCGAGCCGCTCAAGCGCATCGCGTGCGAGCTCGAAATCACCTGCGCGGGCGGCCGCCTCGACGAGCTCGGGCATTGCCCACATGGACATCCACGGGTTCATGCTGAACGAGGTGGCCTGCCGCGCGGCCGACGCCGCCTCCTCGTAGCGGGCGAGGCCGTTGTACAAGACCGCAGCCGCCCAGTGCGCCCAGGCGGACGCCATCCCTTGCCCTCCGGCTGCGGCGAGCTCGATTGTGTTCGCTATCGGCGCGGAGGCCTCGGCTTCCCTGCCTTGCAGCGCCAGGAGCCTCAGCAAGGTGTAGGGCGCGATGGGGCTTCCGGAGCTGAGAGAGGTAGAGTGGCAGCTGCGCAAGCGCGCCGGCGTCGCGGACGAGCTGGACCTGTCGCACGGAGAGCGCATGCATGCCTTCGAAGTCCCACAGGAGGGCGCTCGCGGTCGTGGCCATCCAACCCCACCGCAGGACGTCCTCGACGGGGATTTCGGCCAGCGCTGCCGCCGCTCGCTGCAATGTCGGACTCGCGGCGGCCGGTCCGTCGATGGTCAGCAGGGCAAGACCGTCAAGCAGCAGGTCCAGGGGACGCGGGTCACCTGGCGGCGGAGGGAGGGCCTGAACGGCGCGGCAGATCTCCAGGAGGATGTCCTGTCCAGCGAGATGTCCCGCCATCTGGGCCGCGCCTACCGCGGACAGATAGGTTTCGCGCGCTAGGTCCAAGTCGAACGGCTCGAGCCGCCCAGCTGCCTTCAGCAGTAGCGGCGGCGCATCGCTGCCAAGACCCGAGGCGAAGGCGACATGGGCCCGCAGCAGGTCGACCCGGGCATGCTGGAATTCATCGAGCGGCTCGGTCGCCGCCGTCGCGAGCAGTTCCAGGGTCTTGCCGAACGCACCGGCCTGCATGCTGGCCATCGCCGCAGCGAGGATGCGTTCCGCATGCCGCGCCGGATCGGCGGTCAGCAGCA
>WNFY01001503.1_pt1 | contig 21933 bp, 16 predicted proteins | sample 5400091 | NCBI WGS metagenome assembly WNFY01 (sample SAMN13153364, study PRJNA577476) | soil metagenome | isolation source: 60 cm soil or saprolite under grassland replicate 1 | place: USA:California | collected 2016-06-15
GGGCGCGGCTGCGGCACCCCCGGGCGCGCCGGCGCCACGGCGGCCGCCGGACGCGACGGCGCGGCGGGCGCGGGCCGCGCCGGAGTCGGGGGGGCAGGCCGCGCCGGCGCGGGGGCCGGCCGCGTGGACGGCGCGGCGCGCGGCGGCGGCGGCGGCATGGCGCGAGGCGGCGGCGGCGGCGCACGCGGCTCCGGCTTCTTCGCCGGCTGCGCCCGCGAGAGCTTGGCGAGGCGCGCGGCCTCCTCCTCGGGCGTGACGACGAGGGGCGGGTGACCGGCCCGCTGCCGCGCGTCGTCGTCGGCGCTGTAGTAGAGCTGCGCTGTGACGAGCCCCTTCAGCACGAGCTCGCCGCGCTGGTTCTCCGCCCAGACCTCGATGTCCACGGCGTAGACGCCGTTTCCCTCGAAGCGGCGGTCGACGACGCGGCCGCGCAGCGTGATGACGTCGCCCGGCCAGACGATCTTGATGAACCGCGCCGCGTAGCGGCGCAGCCGCGCGCCCCGGAGCCAGTCGACGACGAGCTCGCCGATGAACCCCATGACGAGCATCCCCGGCGCGTGCGCGCTCGGGAACCCGGCGTTCTTCGCGAGGTGCTCGTCGACGTAGAGCGGGTTGAAGTCGCCGCTCGCGCCGGCGTAGCGCGCGATCTGCGTGCGGTCGACGGGCGGCTTCACGAGCGGCGGCAGCTCGTCGCCCACCTTGACCGCCTCGAAGTAGAGCTGTCGTGCGAGGAGCGCCATGGGTTCCCCTACCCGCGCCTGAGCACGAGCACCGATCGCGCCTTGAAGACGAGCGCGCCCTGCGCGTCGCGCCCCTCGTCCTCCAGGACGAGGATGTCCATCGGCCCGCTGGCGCCGGCGCGCTCCTGCACGTCGGCGACGCGCGTCTTCACCGAGATGCGGTCGCCGGCCACGATCGGCCGGCCGTACTCGAACTGCTGCTCGCCGTGGAGGAGGGACCGGGTGCCGAGGTCGAGCGAGTGGCGGAACCGCTCGTTCCCCGTCAGCACCGCGGGGAAGGTGGGCGGCGCGACGAGCGCGGGGTGGCCCGCTGCGCGCGCGACATCCTCGTCGACGTAGATGGGGTTCGGGTCCCCGAGCGCCTCGGCGAACCGGCGGATGGCGCCCTTCTCCACGTCGTGGACGACGGGCTCGCTCTCCCTGCCGATGAGCGACTTGTCGAGCATGTGCCCCCTAGCGCCCCGCCGGAAGTTCCATGACCGTGAGCAGCCCGTGCAGCATCGCCACGTTCGGCGCCGCGTTCACGACTGCCCACGCCGTCGCCTCGTCGCCGGGCAGCCCGCCGTGCACGGTGACCTTGACCGACGGCCGCGCCTCGATCTCGACCTCGTCGCGCGGGTCGCTCGCGCCGAGCTCGATGGTGAGCTCCAGCCGGACGCGCTCCACCTCGTCGACGAAGCCGCGGGCCACCTGGTGGATCCCTGCCACCTCGCCCGCCCGGATGCGGACGGGGTGGTCGACGTCCTCCTCGGCGAGGAGCGGCACGGTCTCCTCCTCGACCTCGTCCACCTCGAAGCCGCAGCCGTAGGCCGCGAGCGCGGCCGAGTCGGCGAGGCCGACGTGGCCGACCTCGCCGCGCTCCAGCGCCGCGTCGAAGGCATGCTCGGTGAGGCCGAGGCCGACCTTGCGCTGCAGAGCAGGCCGGCGGCCGGCTGCGTCCTGGACGCGGACGGCGCGGACGTGGCGCACCGGGCCGGTCACCTGGGCGAGGAAGGCGGGGAGGCGATCGAGCGCGAAGCCGGGGTTCACGCCGGCGCCGACCACGCCCACGCCGTGCGCCTCGCACAGCTCGTCGAGCTCGTCCGCCTCCTTCTCGAAGCGAAGCCACGGGAAGGCGAGCTCCTCGCAGGTGGAGACGACGCCGAGCCCGGCCGCGACGGCGCTCCTGAGGTGCGGCAGAACCGCCTCGAACGACGAGCCGGTCGCGTGCAGGACGATGCCACCTCGGGCCAGCTCGAACGCCCTGGCCGCGTCGCCACCGATCGAGAGGGCGGGGGCATGCTTCCCGATCACCTCGTCGAGCCGTCGTCCGGAGAAGGCGGGGTCGATCACGGCGACGAGTCTCAGCTCGGGCTTCTCGAGCGCCGCCCGGGCGATGGCCTGGCCAATGTGGCCGAGGCCCATCACAACGACCGGGATGACGTCCGAGCCCTCTCCCACTCGCCCTCCAGGCGCCGATCTCGCGAGAATTGCTGCTGTCTTGGCCCGTTTATAGTGCACGCAGGCGAAGACCATCAAGCAAAACCGGAGAAATGGCAGGCGCTCGCCTGGCTCCTCCCTGATGGTACGCCAGTGGGCCGCTCGACCATACCATCTGGTAGGTGCCCCCCGACCGCGAGCGGGAGCGCATCGTGCGCCGCAACGTGCAGAAATGATTCTGGTTTGTGCGCGCGCGACGGCGCTCAGCCTCGGATGAGGAACTCGAGCCACTTCCGCGCGGCGGGGTCCGACCACTCTCGGGGCCCGACGATCATCGCCACGATGCGACCGGACGGGTCGACGATGTAGGTCTCCGGAAACTTGATGTCGGGGCAGTAGCCGCGGGCGGTGCAGTAGTAGGCGCGGGCGGCCGCCGTCTCGGGGTCCCGCGCCAGGGTGACCGCGCCCGGGACACCGCCGAAGGCCTTCCCGAAGTAGTCGTGCACCGCCTCCCAGGTGTCGTCCCCCGAGATGGCGACCATCTGAAACCTGTCGGGGAAGGCCGCCGCGAGCTCTCGCCCGAGCTGGACCATGGAGGGCATCTCGTCGATGCAGGGCGGGCACCAGGTCGCCCAGAAGTTCACGAACAGCACCTTGCCCCGGAGCGCCGACAGCTTCAGAGCGCGGCCGTCCGCCGCGACGACGGAGACATCGGGGGCCGCGACGTCGACCGGGTGGGAGAAGGTCCTCTCGTCGAGCAGCCGCTCCTCGGCCGCTCGCGCCTCCGCCGGCGAGAGCGGCCGCGGCGGCGGGGCGGTGGGCGTGCCGAGCGAGCGCACGACGAGAGCGGCGGCGATCGCGACGGCGAGCACCACGACGGCGACGACGGCGAGCTTCCCGCGCTTCATGAGCGCGCTTTCTACACGACGGCGCGCCTTGCCGCCACCCGCCGGTTCGCGCGAGACTCGGCCCCTCATGCGCGGCCTCATGGGCACCTTCGCCCTCATGCCCCTGCAGGACCTCGTCGAGTTCCTCGCCCGCCGCAAGGCGAGCGCGAGCCTCACCTGCGAGCGCGGGACGATCCGCAAGACGCTCCACCTCGTGGAGGGCGTCGCCGTCGGCGCCTCGTCGAACGATCCCCGCGAGTTCCTCGGCCAACTGCTCATGAACTTCGGGCACATCAGCGAGGAGCAGCTCACGAAGGCGTTCGAGACGCAGGAGGAGACGAAGGTCCGGCTCGGGAAGGTGCTCACCATGGTGGGCCTCGTCACGCCCGAGGTCATCCGCGACACCCTCGCCATCAAGATCCGCGAGACGCTCCTCGACGCGTTCGTTTGGGACTCGGGCGTGTTCCGGGTGGACGAGACGCCGCCGCCGCCGCCGGACGAGCTCGACGCGCAGGTGCCGCTCGCGGACATGCTGCGCGAGGTCGAGTTCCGCACGACTGCCTGGCAAGCGTTCCGGGCGCAGTTCCCCACCGGTACCGCCACCCTCGTCGTGCACGAGGCGAAGGTCCCGCGCGAGCTGCCGAAGGGCGGCGTGGACGAGCGCCTCCTCGCGCTCGCTCGCGAGGGCAAGACCATCGACGAGCTCGGCCTCGCCGTCCACGCGACCGACTTCCACCTCTACCAGCGGCTCTATGCGCTCCAGCGGCAGGGGGTGGTCGAGGCCGCGCCCTCGGCGCAGCCGGCCCAGGCGGCGGCGGGCGCGGACGAGACGCCCGAGCAGGCCCACGCGATCGCGGCGCTCCTCCGCGCGGCGCTGCTCGACCCGCCGCGCACGCCTCGCCTCAAGGTGAAGGCGCACGAGGTGGCGCTCATGCGGCTCTCGGCGCCCGAGAAGTACCTGCTCGGCCGCTGCGACGGGACGCGCGACCTGCGCCAGATCGTGCAGCTCGCGCCGCTCGCGGAGCTCGAGGTGCTGAAGGCGGTGAAGAAGTTCGTGGACGGCCGGATCGTCGAGCTGGCGTGAAGCGCTACCTTGCGGCGGTCCGCACGCCCTTCGGCGCGTCCTCGGCGAAGTACGCCTTGAGCGCCTCATGGGCGACGAAGGACGCCTTCACGCGCCAGAGCCGCTCGTTCACCACGACGGCGGCGACCGCGATCTGCGGGTCCTCCACCGGCGCGAAGCCGACGAACCACGAGGTGTCGCGGTACGGGGTCGCCTCGGCGAGGCTCCCCGTCTTGCCCGCCACGGTGACCTCGCGGAGCGAGGAGCCGCGCGCGTAGCGGTCACGGCGGAAGACCTTGCGGGCGGTGCCCTCGGTGACGGTGGTCTGCATCATGCGCGCGAGCGCCGACGCGATCTCGGGCCGGAGGATCTGCCGCGCCTCCGGGCCCGGCGGCGGCGCGCCGCCGTCCACCCCTTCCACGAGCCGGGGCGGCACGAAGCTGCCGCCGTTCGCGACGAGCGCCGCGATGATCGCGCCGTGCAGCGGCGACAGGCGCACCGGCCCGAAGCCGGCGGCGGTGGTGGCGAGCTCGAAGGGATCGCCGGAGATGGGCGCCGGCGACGGCTCGACCGGCCACTCGAACGGGATCGGCGCGTCGAACAGGAAGCGGCTCGCCTCGGCGCGCAGGAGCTCCGACGAGAGGTCGCGCCCGGCGAGCTTCGCGAACACGACGTTCGCGCTCTTGCCGAGCGCCGACGCGAGAGTGAGGCAGCGCCGGTCGCGCCGCGGGTCGTCGGCGAGGAGCGCCTTCTGGATGCGGTGCTTGCCGCCGTGGAAGCACACCTCGGATTCGGGCGTGATGCCGCGCTCGAGGAGCGCCGCGCCCGTGACGATCTTGAAGACGCTCGCCGCCGGGGCGATGGGGTGGAGCGCGACGTGCGATCTCGGCCCCTTCTCGACGTGCTCGGCGAGCGCGATGACCCGCCCCGTCCTGGGCTCGAGCAGCACCGCCGCGCCGACCGGGACACGGTAGTCGGCGAGGAGCTTCTCCAGACCCTTCTGGATCCGCGGGGAGATCGAGAGCACCGCCTGACCAGACCCGTACGGAGCGACATAGCGGCCCGTCTTCGCGTCGAGCGCCATGGCGCCCAGCACGGGCTGCGTCGGACCAGGGGCGGACGCAACGCTTGCGTAGGACGTGGCCGGGGTCGCGTCGGGCGTGGCCTCCGCCGGAACAAGCGTTTGCGTCGCGGCAGGTTCCGCCTCCGCGCCGGCCGCGGTCCCGCGCCACGGGAGGGCCAGGAACAGGAAGAGCGCGGCGCACGGCGCGAGCAACCACGGGGCGAGGTGAGGTCGATGCATCGTGCTGGACGAGTGTGCCCGGGGGTCCGCGGAGCGTCAAAAAAGGCGCCCCGCAGCCGCGGGGCGCCCTGATGCGAAGCAATCGCCGCGCCAGTCGTCCGGCAGACCCTGGCGGAGACCTCTACGCCCGCGCGCCGTTCCGTCCGGCACGTGAGCGCGCTCCCTTGCGCCGGAGCGTCCCGAGCGCCGCCGCGAGGAGGCTCCCGCGCGGCTTCGTCTTCGCGGCCTTCCCCGCCTTGGCGTGCTTGCCGTTCCCCTGCGCCGCCTTCGACGGCCGGGGCGCGGCCTTCTCGCGCCGCGTCGCCGCCTCGCGCAGCGCCGCCTGCGCCGCCGCGAGCCGCGCGATCGGGAGCCGGTACGGCGAGCAGGACACGTAGTCGAGCCCGATCTCGTGGCAGAACTCGACCGACTCCGGATCGCCGCCGTGCTCGCCGCAGATCCCGAGCTTGATGTTCGGGCGCGTCTTCCGCCCGCGCTCCACCGCGATGCGCATGAGCTCGCCGACACCGAGCCGGTCGAGGGTCACGAACGGATCGCGGTTCAAGATCTCGTGCTCGAGGTAGGTGGCGAGCAGCGTCGCCACGTCGTCGCGGCTGATGCCGTACGTGGTCTGGGTGAGGTCGTTCGTGCCGAAGGAGAAGAACTCGGCCGACTCGGCGATGGCGTCGGCGCGGAGCGCCCCGCGAGGCACCTCGATCATCGTCCCGACGCTGTACTTCACCTTGCGCCCGCGCTCGGCGAAGACCGCGGCCGCGACGCGTCGCACGAGCTTCACCTGGTGGTCGATCTCCCTCTTCGTCGCGACGAGGGGAATCATGATCTCGGGCTGCACGTCCACGCCCTCGGCCGAGACGTCGCAGGCGGCCTCGAAGATGGCGCGCGCCTGCATCTCGGTGATCTCGGGGTAGGAGATGGCGAGCCGGCAGCCGCGGTGGCCCAGCATGGGGTTCGCCTCGTGCAGCTCGTCGATGCGGGCGCGCACGTGCTCCTCGCTCTTGCCGGTCGCGCGCGCCAGCTCCGCGATGCCCTCCGGATCGTGGCGCAGGAACTCGTGCAGCGGCGGATCGAGCGTGCGGATCGTGACCGGGCGCGGACCCATCACGCGAAGGATCCCGGCGAAGTCCTCGCGCTGGAGCGGCAGGATCTTCGCGAGCGCGGCGCGCCGCTCGGCCTCGTCCTCCGCGACGATCATCTCGCGCATCGGGCCGATCTTCCCCTCGCCGAAGAACATGTGCTCGGTGCGGGTGAGCCCGATGCCCTGCGCGCCGAACGCGATCGCGACCTCGGCCTGATCGGGCTGGTCGGCGTTGGCGCGAATCTTAAGGCGCCGCGCCTTGTCCGCCCAGCCGAGGAGCTTCGCGAACTGCTGGTACACCGGCGCGTCCTGGGGGGCGCGCGTCTTCTCGACGAGCACCTGCACCACCTCCGAGGGTCTCGTCCCGACCTGGCCCTCGATCACGTCCCCGGCCGTCCCGTCGATGGAGATCCAGTCGCCCTCGCTGAACAGGCGGGCGCCGAGCGGCGTCTGCACCGTCATCGTGCGCGCGTCGTAGTCGAACGAGAGCGCCTCGCAGCCGACGATGGCCACCTTCCCCATCTGCCGCGCCACGAGGGCCGCGTGCGAGGTCATGCCGCCGAACGCCGTCAGGAAGCCCTGCGCGGCGGCCATGCCGCGGATGTCCTCGGGGCTCGTCTCGTGCCGGGCCAGGATCACCTGCTCGCCGCGCGACTTCCATGCCTCGGCGTCGCCCGCGAAGAACACGATGCGGCCGGTGGCGGCGCCCGGCCCGGCCGGCAGCCCCTTCGCGAGGAGGCGGCCCTCCTCCTGCGCCTTCTTCTTGGCTTCGTCGTCGAAGATCGGGCGCAAGAGGTGGTTCAGGGCCGCCGGATCGACACGCAGCAGCGCCTCGTCGCGCCCGATGAGCTTCGCCTCCGCCATCTCGACCGCGATGCGCACGGCGGCGAGCCCGGTGCGCTTGCCCGAGCGCGTCTGGAGCAGGTAGAGCCGGCCGCGCTCGATGGTGAACTCGATGTCCTGCATGTCGCGGTAGTGCCGCTCGAGCTTGGCGCGCGCGTCGTCCAGCTGGCGCGCGACGCCGGGGAACCGCGCCGCGAGGTCGGAGATCTTGAGGGGGGTGCGGATGCCGGCGACGACGTCCTCCCCCTGCGCGTTCACCAGGAACTCGCCGTAGAGCTCGTTCGCGCCGGTCGCCGGGTTGCGCGTGAACGCGACGCCCGTGCCGGAGTCCTCGCCCATGTTGCCGAACACCATCGCCTGCACGGTCACGGCGGTGCCCCACTCCGCCGGGATGCCGTTCATGCGCCGGTAGGCGATGGCGCGATCGTTGTCCCACGACCGGAACACCGCCTCGATGGCGGCGACGAGCTGCTGCATCGGGTCGTCCGGGAAGTCGATACCCTTCCGGCGCCTCACCTCGGCCTTGAGCTCGACGACGAGCTCCTTCAGCGCGGACACCGGCAGCTCGGTGTCGAGCTTCACGCCGGCCGCGTGCTTCTTCTTCTCGAGGATGACCTCGAACGGGTCGCGGTCCTGCTTGCGCTCCGGCTTCATGCCGAGCACGACGTCGCCGAACATGGCGCAGAAGCGCCGGTAGCTGTCCCACGCGAACCGCTCGTTCTGGCTCCTCCGGGCGAGCCCTTCGACGGTCGCGTCGTCGAGCCCGAGGTTCAAGACCGTGTCCATCATCCCGGGCATGGAGACGCGCGCGCCGGAGCGGACCGAGACGAGCAGCGGGTTGTCCGGGTCCCCGAAGCTCTTGCCGGCGAGCGACTCCACCCTCCGCAGCGCGGCCTCGACCCCGGGCAGCACGTCCTTCGGGAGCCGCTTGCCGTTCTTGTAGAAGGCGGTGCAGACCTCGGTCGTGATCGTGAAGCCGGGCGGCACCAGCAGCCCGATGTTCGACATCTCGGCGACGCCGGCGCCCTTGCCGCCGAGGAGGTCCTTCATGTCCTTGTTTCCCTCGGCCTTTCCGCCGCCGAAGGAGTAGATGCGCTTCGTGCTCGCCATCGATGCCTCTTCTTGGACTGCGGGCCGGATGCCGAACGAAACGAAACCGTTGTCTGGCAGAACGGCTAGGCCCCGTAGGCGTCCCGATGATGCAGCAGACCACCCGCTCGGTCGAGTGTCCGTGACGTACGTCAGCCGGCGCAGGGGGCGAGCGCGCGCGAGCGCCGAGAGCGACGGCGTCGAGAGGGCCTCGTCAGCGCGACGGCGTCTGCGAGCAGCTGCGCGCGCACAGCGGTTCCAGGCGAAGCTCACGGTCTGGCACGAAGCCTGGCGGCACGGGCAGCGGGCGGGCACAGTCCGAGAGCAGGAACACCGCCTCGTGCCCGGGCCGGACGCGGGTGTCGAACTCGACGATGTGCCCCTGCCGCCGCCCGACGACCATCGCCCACAGCGCGCAACCCTGCCGGTAGAGCATCGGCGCGTCGTTGATGACGACCGACCGTGGAGCCACCGCCTCCGCCATCCGCCGGCACGCGTCGCCGTGCTCCGCCGGGTTGAAGCCCTGCCCCATCGTCGCCGCGAGCGTTTCCGTCCGCCAGCCCGGCGAGGCGGCGGCGGCGAGCGCGATGGTGGCCCCCACCGCGAGGAGGGCGCGCAGCCAGGTCGCTGGCACGGCCACGATCCAGGCTGCGCCGGCGAGCGCGAGGAGCGGCGCCAGGTTGAGCGCGAAGCGCGCCTGGTAGTTGTGACGGCTGACGAGCGAGAGCGCGAGCCACTCCATCGCGGCCAGCGTCGCGATGGGAGCGAGCCAACGCCTCACGGCCGGCACCCGCCAGGCCGCCAGCGCCGACGCGACCAGCATGACGAGCAGCAGCGGACGTGCGCCGGGCGCCACCCACGTCTCCCATGCCGAGCCCGGATAGTAGAGGAGGCGGCGCACCGACCCGGCCGGCGCGTCCCCGCTGTCGTAGCCGCCGGCGGTGACCATCAGCGTTCGCAGCCGCCACGTGAACGGCACCAGGATCCACGCCGCCATCGGCGTCGCGAGCCATGTCCAGAGGAAGCGCAGCCGCTGAGGCACCTCGCCGGCGAGGCGCGACCGATCTCGCCACAGGGCGAGCTGCACGAACGTGAAGAGCGCGAGCGCCAGCCACGCGATGGGACCATGGACGTCCCGCAGCGCGACCCGAGCTCCCAGGTAGGTGCCCTCGATCCCGCCCGTGGCGGAGACGGCCAGCGCGATCGTGGCGAGCAGCGCCGCCAGCGCCAGCAGGACCGAGCCGGCCCACGAGCGCGCCCCCAGGAGGAGCGAGCGCAGCACGGCTGCCACCGAGCGCCGCGCCGGCGCGGTCCCTGCCGACATACCCTCGAAGGCGAGGACCGTCCCCGCGAAGAAGATCCCGTGCTGCCACTTCACGTGGAAGAGGAGGTTTCCCAGGAGCGCCAGCGACCACGGCCGCGCCGTGCCCCTCCGCCGCGCGGCGATCCAGGCGCCCGTCGCCGCGAGGGTGAGCAGGGCGGAGAGCGGCTCGAGCATGCCGTCCGCGGCGTAGACGAGGAGCGCGCGGTTTCCGGCCAGGAGCGCGGCACCGACCGCGAAGACGAGGAGCGCGTCGATCGCGGAGGAGGCGACGGCGCGCGCCGCGAGCGCCAGCGCGACCGCGATGGCCGCGGTCGCTGCGATCGAGAGGCCGTGCTCGACGGCGAAGATGCCGCCCGAGCCCGCGAGCACATGGAGCGGGGCCGCGAGGACGAGCCGGAGCGTGGGCCAGGTCTCGGGACCGCCGACGTACCAGAAGAACGAGCGCAGATCGAGCTGTCGCAGCGCCTCGGCTGCGTCGAGGTCGAGCATGGCGCGGCGCGCGGAGTCCCAGCCGAACGCGTAGCGGTTCGCGACGCGAGGCAACACGAGCGCGAGGCGAACGCCGGCGAGCGCGGCGAGGGAGAGGCCGGCGACGGCACAGATGACGCGCCCCCTGGGGCGGTCGGCGGCCACGTCCATGGCGGGGAGGACACCAGAAAGGCCCCCTGCCCGCAAGCGCCGCCGGGGCGCCCACCGGGCCGAGGTGCCTGCGTCACGGGGAGGCCAGGTCAGGCGTGGCGCGGGTGCGCTTCCAACGTCGGAGACGGCGCCGGTTCCGCCGCGGGAGCAGGGGCGCGGGCGGCGCGAGCGAGCACGGGCCCGAGCCGCGCCGCGACGCGCGCCCAGGTGAACCGTGACAGGACCCGCTCTCGCCCCCACGCGCCCATCGCCCGCGCGCGGTCGCGATCCCCGAGGAGCGCCCGCAGCGCCTCCGCGAGCGCCACCGGGTCACCCGGCGGGACGAGGGTGCCCGTGCGACCGTCCTCGACGATCTCCGGGACCGCCTCGACACGGGTGCCGACGCACGCGACGGCGCAGGCCATCGCGTCGAGGAAGGCGATCCCGAAGGGTTCGTGCAGCGTGGGCAGCGCGAACACGGTCGCCTGCGCGAAGAGCGACGGCACGCGCTCGAGCGGGACGGGGCCGAGCTGGACCGCGCCCTCGGGCAGGCCGAGCGGCCGCGAGGGACCTGCCACGAGGAGCCGGGCCCGCGGCCGCACGCGGCGGAGGCGCGCGAACGCATCGAGGAGGACGGGGCCACCCTTTCGCGCGAAGTCGCGCCCGATGAAGAGGACCGTCTCGCCGTCGTCGGAGTGGACGACCTCGAGCGGGAGCGCGTTGGCTCCGGCGCCGACCACGTGCACCCGCGACGGATCGGCGCCGTAGTCCCGGACCACCGACCTCGCCGCGTGCTCGGAGAAGGTCGCGAGCGCGGCGGCGCCGCGGTAGGTGGCCGCCTCGCGCCGGAGCCACGCCGCGCCCCAGCGCGGCGGCGCCTGCACCCCGGCCGCGGGCCACGGTGGGCTCCGCTCCGCGAGCGCGCGCGTGTGGTCGAGGAGGATCACGTAGCGCTGCCGCGGCGCCCGCCCGGGCGCGAAGAGCGCGCCGTTCTGGAGCACGATGTCGGGTACGACGGGGAGGCCGTCGAGCAGCTCGCCCGCCCACCGGGAGTGGACGTCGAAGGCGAAGGGCGTGTTCCACCGGTAGGCGAGCGCCTGCGAGCCGAAGCGGGCGGCGGCGGCCGCGAGCGCCGCGATGACGAGGGGCGTGACGCGTGGGCGCCGCGTGACGAGGTCGCGGACCTCGAGCGGTCCGCGGCCGAACACGGGGACGACGCGGTGCCCGAGCGCCTCGAGCGCGGCGGTGACGTGAGCGGTGACGCCGCTCTGGTCGCCGTAGTTGAGGTAGGCGATGCAAAGCCCGGTTCGACGATCCACCCACGCCCCCCGATCGAGCCCCTATTTCACGTTGGGGGCTCTCCGGCGCACCGGAAGGCCCGCAGCGGGGGCTGACGGGCGCCGGGCGAGGGCCCGGAGGGGTCAGATTCTCATGGACTCGATGCGCGCCTCGTCCTGCTCCGGCGCCACCGCGTACGTCTCGACGAGGTCGTCCTCGCGCCACTCCACGGCGACCTCGGTGAGGTCCTTGCCCTTGCCGTAGCGCGCGACGATCCGAGCCGCGAGCTGGCGCTCCTCCCAGGTGGGCTCGCCCTCGACGAGCGCGATCGGGCCGAGGAGGTCCTTCGCCTCGAGGCGGGCCCGGCCCGCGACGTGGTGCTCGAGCAGCGCGTTCTCCACCTCGGTGCGGCCGACGACGAGCTTCGCCCGCGGGGAGAGGCGGAAGTGACGGCCGGTCGAGAGCAGCACCACGTCCTCCTGCTCGATGCGCCGCTCCCCTCCGGCCGCCTCGCGCGAGTCGAGCACGTCGAAGAACTTCCGCGCGAAGCTCTCGTCGGTGAGATAGCAGCAGCCGCCGGCCGGCTGCGGCCAGTCGACGACGCCCATCTCGCGCGCGAGCTGCATCTGTCGCTGGCGCGAGCGGCCGCTGATGTCCTCGAGCCGCGCCCGGTCCACGAGCCCCTCCTGCTCCGGGATGGTGGGCGGGAGGAGCTTCGCCGAGAGCGGGCGCAGCAGGCGCCCGTCGAGGCCGCTGTCGCGCTCGATGATCCGAAGCGTGTCACGGCGCTGGCTCTTCGGGCGCTGGCCGAGCACCTCGCCGGTGAAGACGAAGTCGGCGCCGTCGCGCTCCATGATCTCCTTCGCGCGGCGCATCATGAAGACGCGGCAGTCGACGCAGGGGTTCGCGTTCTTGCCGTACCCGTACCTGGGGTGGACGAGCATGTCGAGGTAGCCCGACCCCGAGATGTCGACGTACTCGACGTCCACCTCGAGGTCGGCGGCCGCCCGCAGCGCCTCGTTGCGCGGCACGCTCCCGTCGGCGCGGCCGCCCTTGCGGCGCTGCGTCTCGGTGATGCAGAAGCCCGTGTAGAAGTTCACGGCCTTCACCTCGATGCCCTGCCGCTTCACGAGCGCGAGCGCGAGCGTCGAGTCGAGGCCGCCCGAGATGAGCGCGATCGCCTTCACCGTGCGTGCCATGGTCAGCGGCCTCGCTTCCGGACGTAGCTCTTCCAGGCCGCCCCGTCGCGGAAGGTGGCGAGGTGCTCGTGGCGCGTCGCCCTGCACCACATGGGCATGTCGGTGGCGATGCCCGGGTCGGTGGCGATGACGAGGAGCACCGCACCGTCCGCGAGGGCGCGCACCGCCCGCGCCGTCTCCACGATCGGGAATGGGCAGAACGTGCCGGACGTGTCGAGGGTCCGGTCGGGCGCGGGCATCGGCGTCGCGTTCATCGGGTGCCCGTTTAACCGATCGCTCGCGGCCGGCGCAATCGGCGCCCGGCTCCCATCGCTGTCCTTGCCGCCCCGGGGTGCGGGCGCTAGGCTCCCCGCCCGTGAACCGGCCTCTCGCGTCCCTGCTCGCCGTCCTCGCGCTCGCCCTGCCGTGCGCCGCTCTCGCCCAGGCACCGGAGACGCCCTCCGCGGGCGGCGCTCCGCTCGGGCTCGTCATCACGGCCGACCTCGGCGGCGGCGGCTCCCTCGGCGGCGGCTCCGACTACACGCCGCGCGGCCTGTTCGAGGCCGAGGTGGGCGCCGGGTACGAGCTGCCGCTCGGCTTCCGGCCGGAGCTCGCGCTCGTCCTCGGCCTCGCGCCCGACGTGCACGTCGCGATCCGCCCGGGGCTGCACTACGCCTTCCCCGACCTGCCCTTCTACGGGCGCGCTGCCCTCGACTGGTCCACTGTTCGCGGCACCGGCTCCTGGCGCTGGCTCCTCGTCGGCGGCGGCGCGGAGGTGAGGCTCACCGACGTGCTGGGCGGCTTCGCCGAGGCGGACCTGGGGTTCCCGCTCGCAGGGGGCGTCGGGCTCGGGGTGCTCGTCCGCGCCGGCGTCTCTTTCAGGCTGTGACTCGTGTTTCGCTCCTTTTCTGTTTACCGGGTGGGAGGTCGCTCGGGGCCGTGCTCGGTTGCGCTGGTCCCGTGAACGAGCCCGCGCCCGTGCCCGCGCCCGGCTTCTTTCGGGCTCGGGCTCGGGCTCGGGGCTCGGGGCTCACTCCAACTGGGCAGCGCCACACTCGCCTCTGAAGCGCTCGGCGAGCACGAACAACGGCGAAAAGCGAGTCTGAGCTCGGGGGAATAGGTCGCGCCGGGGGGCGTTCTCGGTCGCGGAGAGGCGCGGCTCGTTGAGGCCGCGCCCCGGTTTTGATACCACGGGGCCAGGAACGGCCCTCACGGAGAGAAGGAATCCTCATGAAGCAGGTGAGCTGGTTGGTCGCGCTCGTCGTCGGGATCGTGCTCGGCGTCTCGGCGGATCGCATGATGGGAGGCGCCGGATCGGCGCGGCCCGCCTCCCCCACGCGCCCGGCGCCCGCCGGCGCGGCCGCGCGCCCATCCGCGCCGCCCACGCCCGTCACCACGGCCGCCAAGGTGCCGCTCCGCTCCGACGACCCGGCCCGCGGCCCGGAGGGCGCGAAGGTGACGATCGTCCTCTTCAGCGACTTCCAGTGCCCCTACTGCGCCCGCGTCGAGCCCATCGTCCGCCAGGTCGAGCAGGCGTACCCGGGCGCGGTGCGCATCGTCTGGAAGCACCAGCCGCTGCCCGCGACCATGCACCCGCAGGCGCGCCCCGCCGCCGAGGCGGCCGAGGCGGCGCGCGAGCAGGGGAAGTTCTGGGAGATGCACGACAAGCTGTTCGCGAGCCAGCGGGCGCTGTCGCCCGAGCTCTACGAGTCGGCGGCGCGCGACCTCGGCCTCGACGTCGAGCGCTTCAAGCAGTCGCTCGCCTCGCACTCGGGCGCAGCGCGCATCGACGAGGACCAGAAGCTCGCCGCCTCCGTCGGCGCGAGCGCCACCCCCACGCTGTACGTGAACTGCCGCCGGATCGAGGGCGCGTACCCGTTCGACAGCATCAAGCCCATCCTCGACGACGAGGTCCGCAAGTCCGACGCGCTGGCGCGCGAGGGGAAGGCCGGGGCGGCGCTGTACGACGCCGTCTGCGAGGACAACGTGAAGAAGTACCGGGCGACGCCCGCCGCCGGCGCCGCCGCCGCGGCGGCCCCCGCTCCGGCCGCCATCCCCGGCGGGCGCTCCGCCATCCCGGTCCGGCAGGACGATCCGGTGAAGGGCAAGGCGATGGCCCCGGTGACGATGGTCCTCTTCTCCGACTTCCAGTGCCCGTACTGCGCGCGCGCCACGCCGGCGGTGAAGGAGATCGAGAGCGTCTACCCGAACGACGTCCTCATCGTCTGGAAGCACTTCCCGCTCCCCTTCCACCCGAACGCGATGCCGGCCGCGCTCGCGGCCGAGGCGGCGCGCGAGCAGGGCGGCCCCGCGAAGTTCTGGGCCATGCACGACAAGCTCTTCGCGAACCAGGCGGCGCTCTCGGAGGCGACGTACGAGCAGTACGCGCGCGAGCTCGGCCTCGACGTGGCGCGCTTCCGCCGCGATCTCGCGAGCCCGAAGCTCCGGGCGCGCGTCGAGGAGGACGCCCAGCTCGCGCAGCGCGTCGGCGTGAACGGCACGCCGACCTTCGTCGTGAACGGCGAGCGTGTCGTGGGCTCGGGCGCGCTGCGCCCCGCGGTCGATCGGCAGCTCGCGCTGGCGCGCGCCGGGAAGTGACGGTCCGCCGTCCCCCCTGCCGCCAGGGGGGACGGTCCTATCGCGCCGTGCCCGCCTCGAGCCACGCCGGCCCGAGCTGACGGTGGAGCGCCGCCGGCCCGCCCAGGTGCGCCGCGAGCTCCCACACGACGACGCTCCCCAGCCCCTTGAAGCTCGCCCGGCCCGCGCGCCGGAAGAGCTCGGCGGGGCGCCCGTCGGGGAGGAAGGTCGCGACGAGCTCGAGGCGCGCCGTCCCGAAGAACCAGCGCGCGCGCAGCTCGGCCGGGACCTCGGCGGGGTCGAGCGCGACGCGGCGGACCTTCCGCGCGCTCTTCACGGCGGCGAGGAAGCTCTCGAGCGCCTCGTCCGAGAGCGCGGCGCCGCTGTTGTAGATGTCCCCCGGCTCGTCTCCACCCGCGCGCGCCGCACGCTCGATCGCGTCGCGCACCGGCCCCGCCAGCGCGCGGAGCGCGCCCGGCAGGTCGCCCGCCCGCGCCGCCGCCACCGCGGCGCGCTCCAGCTCGGGCGGGATCGCGATCGCGAGCGGCGGCTCGATGAAGACGCTCCAGGCGTGGGCGAGCCGCACGTCGGAGCGCGCCGCGCGCTCCGCGGCGAGCGCCGCGTCCGCCCTGGCGCGCGCGGCCGCGGCGCGCGCCGTGCCGCGCGCCGACTCGTTGATCTTCTCGGCGATGGCGACGCGGTTCTGGCCGAAGACGTCGTCGTCGATGAGCACCGTCACGGGCGCCGCGCCGTAGGAGAGGAAGACGCCCGCCTCGAGCCCTTCGCCGCGGGCGCGCGACAGCGCCCGCTCGCGCTCGTCGCGCAGCCGCGCCTCCTCCTCCTGCAGGCGGGCCAGCTGGGGACGCGGCCCGCCCGCCGCGCGGGCGGCCGCGAGCGCCTGCGCGCCGCGCGAGAGCTCCCCTTCGAAGCGCGCGCGGATGGCGGCGAGCTGCCTCGCCAGCGCCTCGCTCGACACCTCGCGCGCGAGCCGCGCCTCGTACGCCAAGAGGAGGCGCCGGATCTCGGCGGCGAGCGCGACGAGCGCCTCGATGTCGCCCGAGAACGAGATCGCGTCGCCGAGCAGGTTGTTGACGGCGATCCCGCCGCGGTCCGCGAGGTGCGGCATGCCGGCGAAGAAGCCCTTCGCCGCGACGAGGATGGGCCGGTAGAACTCGGTGCGGAGGAACTCCGCCATCGCCGCCGGCCCGAGGAGGCCCGTCCGGCGGGTGAAGTCCTTCACGTCGGCGAACAGGTGCGCGAGCGGGCGCTGCACGGCGGTCCTGAGGATCGCGCCGCCGCGTGCCGTGATGCGGTACAGCCGGCCCGCCTCCCACTCCGCCTCCGCGCCGCCCTCAGCCTCGGCCCCGGTGCGGGCCACCAGCGCGCGGCGCCCGGGGCCGATGAGCCGCTCCAGCGCCGCGTCGCAGGCGACCGCGCCCGCCGCGAGCGCGTACTCCCCGCGGGCGGCCTCGCGCGAGAGGCCGACACAGGCGGCCGGCTCGCGCGCGCGCCAGCCGCGCAGCGCCCCGCGCGCCTGCTCCATGGAGGGGCCCGCCTCTCCGCCGAGCGCGGCGCCGGCGTCGAGCCGGGCCGCGAGCTCCTTCCTCGCGCGATCGTCGGCGCAGGCGGAGGCGAGCGCGCCGGGCGCGGAGTAGAGGTCGCGCAGGTCCGTGACGGCGTCTCCGCGGCCACCCGCCTCCGCCGCCGCGATGGCCGCGAGCAGCATCTGGCGGAGCCGCGCCACCGCCACCGCGCCCTCGGCGCGGCGCGACAGCTCCTCGTCGGCCGCGAGCGCCTGCGCTATGTCGCCCACCGCGGCGTCCGGGTCGCCGCCCTGCGCCAGCCGCGCCACGATCTCGTCGCCGCGCGGCACGGCCGCGGCGAGCTCGCACCCGTACAGCGTCGCGCCACCGAGCGACGTGCTGCGGCCCCCGAGGAGCGGCCTCGGTGAGAGGGCCGCCTCGAGCTTCGCGAGGAGCGGGTCTCCCGGCGCGCGCCCCGCCGCCCGCCACGCGCGGGCAAGCCCGGTGCGGGCCGCGATCCAGAGGCCGGTGAAGGTGCCGGCGCGCAGGTACCTGTCCACCGGCGGCGCGGGCATCACGGCGCGGACGCGCTCCTCGGTCGCGAGCAGCTCGTCGAAGAGCGCCAGCGCCACGATGAGCGGCGTCTCCTCCTCGCCCCGCGACGCCTCCATCTCCGCGAACGCCTGCCGCAGCGACTCGATGAAGAGCGCCGTCAGCGAGCGCCCGCGCCCCCCCGGGCCCATCCAGGCGCACAGGATCCCGCCGGAGAGCGCGGGGTGCGCCGCCGCGCCGAGCTGCGCGGCCGCCCGGAGGTCGGCGCCGCCGCCGGAGGGGCCCAGCGTGGCGGCCGGGGTGGGGAGGCTCGCGTAGCCGTCCGCGAGGAAGACGCGGTCGAGGTCGTCCGCCGGCACGAAGTGGCGGTGGTGCGTGGCGAGGAGCATCGCCAGCTCGGCCGCGGCGGCCCGGACGATCGCGACGGCATCCGGCGCCACCTGCACCGGGATGCGCAGGTCGCTGAGCGACGTCCCGAGCGAGAAGCGCAGCCGCGCCGGGTCGAAGCGGACGAGCTCGCCGCGCGCGGCGCGGGCGGCGGCCATGATCTCGATGCGCCGGGCGGCGACGGGCGAGGGCACGGGCGCCGCTACTTCCGCTCGCCGAGCGTGACCTGGGCGCGCAGCGACTCGCCGCCGCGCGTCCAGACCACCTCGACCACGTCGCCCGCGCGGTGGGCGCGGAGGGCGTAGGTGAGGTCCTGCAGGTTCGCGATGCGCGTCTCGCCCACCCGGACGATGACGTCGCCGCCCTTCATGCCCGCCTGGTCGGCCGGGCTCCCGCCGCGCACCGCGGAGACGAGGACGCCGGGCTCCTTGCGCTCCTCGAAGTCGGGGATGGAGCCGAGGTAGGCGCCGTACCCCGCCGCGCGCTCGCCGGGGGCGCGGTTCGCGCCCGGCGGCGGCGGCGTGCGCACCACCACGTAGCGCTCGGGCGCGCCGGCGGCGGCGGTCGCGGTCCGGTAGGCGAGCCGCGCCACCGCGGCGAGCCCGTCGGCGTCGATCTTGTCGGCGGTGTCGCTCGGGCGGTGGTAGTCGGTGTGCGCGCCGGTGAAGAAGAACACCACCGGGACGCCCTTCGCGTAGAAGCTCGTGTGGTCGGAGGGGCCGTACCCGTCGCCGCCGAACGCGAGCTGGAGCGGGATCCGCGGCGGCCCGGCCGCGGCGCGCTCGACGCGCGCGCGCCCGCCCTCGGCGCTCTCGGCCCCCTCGACGTAGAGCCTCCCGTTCCGCGGGCGCCCCACCATGTCGAGGTTCACCATGAGCTGCATCGCCTCGATCGGGCAGGCCGCCGGGGCGGCCTTCACGAAGTGCGCGGAGCCGAGCAGCCCCAGCTCCTCGCCGCTGAACGCGACGAAGGCCACGGTCCGGCGCGGCTGCGGATCCGCCGCGATCGCGCGCGCGACGGCGAGCACCGCCGCGACGCCGCTCGCGTTGTCGTCGGCGCCGGGGTGGACCGCGCGCAGGCCGGGCGCGAGCGACGCCTCGCCGCCCAAGCCGAGGTGGTCGTAATGCGCGCCCATGACGACGCAGCCCGCCTTCGGATCGGTCCCGGGGACGAGGCCCACGACGTTGGCGGTCCGCGCGCTCTCCTGCTCGATGCCGACGGCGAGGCGCACCGGGACGCTCAGCGCCTTCGAGCGCGGCCTCCCGTCCTGCTGGGCGGGCGCGGCCAGCGCGGCCGCGTCCAGGCCGGCGTCGCGCAGCGCGGCCAGCGTGAGCCGCGCCGCCACGATGCCCGCGCGCGACGAGACCTGCCCCTGCCATGGCGCGAGCGCGTCCGGGCCGGGGTGGTTCCAGTCGTCGCGGACGGCGAGGAGGCCGGCGGCGCCGTGGTCGCGGGCGTTCATCGCCTTGTAGCGCCACTCGCCGTACTGGAAGCTCTTCGGGTCGCGGAAGGGAGACGCCGCGTCGCTCTCGCGCGGGAAGTGCGCCGCCACGAGCACGACCTTGCCCTTCACGTCGAGGCCCGCGTAGTCGTCGTAGCCGAGCGCGGGAGCGGTGATCCCGTACCCCGCCCAGACGAGCTCGCCCTGCGCGACGCCGTCGTCACTGAACGTGAAGGGCTGCCAGGAGGAGGAGAGCTCGACGGCGCGCCCTGCCAGCGAGAGCGCGTTGACCTCGCGGCCCGGGCGGAGCTTCGCCCCGACCGGCGCCTCGAAGGGCTGGAGGAACCCGCCGCCCTCCCCGCCGGCCCGGAGCCCGAGCGCCTTCATGCGCTCCTCGACGAAGGCCGCGGCGGCCGCGTTTCCAGGCGTGCCGACGCCGCGCCCCATCCGCGCGGGATCGGCGAGCCAGGCCACGTCGCGGCGGGCGTCGTCCGCACGGATGAGCGCCTCGGCGCCGCGCGGCGGCGCCGGACGCGCCGCGGAGCAGGCTGCGCAGAGGAGGAGCGCCGTCGCGAGGGAGGGAGGGGTCAGGCTCTGACCTCGGAGCGCGCCGACGGAAGAGCGGGGCTCGGCCGCAGCACGGCAAGCCGCCGCTTGCGCCCTGGCCGGCGAGCAGGTAAAGAGGCATTATGCGCCGGACGCTCTTCAAGTCCAAGATCCATCGCGCCACGGTGACGCACGCCGATCTCGACTACGAGGGCTCCGTCACCATCGACGAGGACCTCCTGGAGGCGGCCGGGATCTGGGAGTACGAGGCCATCCACGTGTGGAACATCACGCGCGGCACGCGGCTCCAGACCTACGCCATCAAGGGCCAGCGCGGCTCCGGCGTCATCTGCATCAACGGGGCCGCCGCGCACCTCAACGAGCCGGGCGACAAGGTCATCCTGGCCACGTTCGCGGAGATGGACGAGTCGGAGGCGCGCTCGTTCGCGCCGCAGGTCGTGCTCGTGGACGAGAAGAACGGCATCGTCGCGAAGGACGCCATCGAGGTGGCGGGCCCGGCCCGCCGGGTGACGGCATGACGGTGCTTCTTTGGCGCGGATAGAGTGAGCCCGCAGCCGGACCTCGACACGTTCCTCGGACTCTGCCGGCCCGGGCGGGCGGTCCCGGTGCGCGTCGAGATCGAGGCGGACACCGAGACGCCCGTCTCTGCGTTCCTCAAGCTCTCGGCCGGCGAGCAGCACGCCTTCCTCCTCGAGTCGGTGGAGGGCGGCGAGCGCAGCGCCCGCTTCAGCTTCCTCGGCGCGGGGCCGAAGAGCGTCCAGAGCTGGAAGCTCGGCGACGAGGGCGACCCCATCGAGCGGGTGCGCCGCGATCTCGGGTCGCACCAGGCGGTGCGCGTGCCCGGCACGCCGCGCTTCGCCGGCGGGCTCGTCGGGTTCGTGTCGTACGACGCGGTGAAGCTGTTCGAGCCGCACGTGCCCATCGCGAACGAGGACGAGCTCGACTTCCCCGACGTCTTCTTCATGGACTACGACGGCGTCGTCGCGTTCGACAACGTGCGCCACTCGCTGCACGTCATCGCGGAGGCGCGCTGCGACGCGGGCGACGATCCGCGCGCGCTCTACGCCGACGCGGTGGCCCGCATCGAGCGCACGCTCGCGACCCTCGCCCGGCCGCTCGAGGACGAGCGGCCAGCTCGCGTCGCACGGCCCGCCGCGCTCGTGCCGCGCATGGACAAGGCCGCCTACATGGCCGCGGTGCGGCGCGCGAAGCGGTACATCCGGGAGGGCGACTGCCAGCAGATCGTCTTCTCGCAGCGCTTCGACGCCGAGGTGGACGTCGCGCCCTTCGAGCTCTACCGCGCGCTCCGGCGCGTGAACCCGTCGCCCTATCTCTTCTTCCTCAAGGACGGCGAGCGCGCGCTCGTGGGCAGCTCGCCCGAGACGCTCATCAAGCTCGAGGCGGGCGAGGTGACGCTCCGCCCCATCGCGGGCACGCGCCGCCGCGGGAAGGACGCGGCCGAGGACGCGCGCCTCGAGGCCGACCTGCGCGCCGACCCCAAGGAGAACGCCGAGCACGTCATGCTGGTCGACCTCGGCCGGAACGACGTCGGGCGCGTCTCGCAGGTGGGCACGGTGCGCGTCACCGCGCTGAAGACCGTGGAGCGCTACTCGCACGTCATGCACCTCGTCTCCGAGGTGAAGGGCCGGCTCGCGAAGGGGCTCTCGGCCGTGGACGTGCTGCGGGCCGGGTTCCCGGCCGGCACCGTCTCGGGCTCGCCCAAGGTGCGGGCGATGGAGATCATCGACGAGCTCGAGCCGGCGCGGCGCGGCCCCTACGCCGGCGCGGTCGGCTACTTCGACCGGTCGGGCGACATGGAGATGTGCATCGCCATCCGCACCCTCCTCCAGAAGGGCCGGCGCGTGAGCGTGCAGGCCGGGGGCGGGCTCGTCTACGACTCGAAGCCCGCGGCCGAGTACCAGGAGACGGTGAACAAGGCGCGCGCGGTCCTGACGGCGCTCGCTCAGGCGGAGTCGCGCACGCTGGAGGGCGGGGCGAAGGTCGTGCCCGTGCGCGGCGCGGCCGCCGGCGGGCCGAGGCGGGCCGTGGCGGGGAAGCGGCCATGAGCG
>WNFY01001505.1_pt1 | contig 21932 bp, 17 predicted proteins | sample 5400091 | NCBI WGS metagenome assembly WNFY01 (sample SAMN13153364, study PRJNA577476) | soil metagenome | isolation source: 60 cm soil or saprolite under grassland replicate 1 | place: USA:California | collected 2016-06-15
GAGCAGGTCGAGGACGTGCTGTTCCTGGACCTGCCGGGACGGCTGGCGAAAATCCTGCTGCAATTGACCGAGAAGGCTCAGGTTTCCCAGGCGCGCAGAGTAGCGATTACCCAGCGCGAGATCGGGCAGATGATCGGGATGTCGCGCGAGAGCACCAACAAGCAGTTGCGCGACTGGGAGGACCGCAATTGGGTTCGGCTCGAGCGCGGCGGCGTCGTGGTGCTCAAACCCGACGCGCTCGCCGCCGTCGCCCGCACGCGTCCCGAGGACTGAACAGGAGAGCCGTAGCCCGGATGCAGCGGAGCGAATCGGGGCCGACTTGCCGCAGACCCAACGTTACGTCGTTCCTTGCTGATCCGGTCGTATCCGGCGCACGATCCCGATAGCGAGATACGCAGCCAACCAGCCGATAGGAATCGGACCTAGGCCCAAGAACGCCGCGGTGGGCCATTGGTAAGAGCGTATCCGCGCCATTTCCCTTTCCCGTTGCTCGCAGACCTCCGATCCGGAACCCAGCGTTTCGTTGTTCAAGCACTGGTAAAGCCTGGAGGCGGCATCTTCACGGGCGGATTCAGTCCAGCGATTGCCAAGCTGGTAGCCCCACAAACCGCCGCCCAACGCCCACACCAATGAGATCGCGACGCCGATGCCCAGCCAATGGTTGAGGCGAAACCGCATCCTATCCCTCCGCTTTCTCCGCCGTGTCGCTCAGCCGCCCTATTGCTGTCCCGGGCATCGCCCGCATTTCGCTTGGCTCCACGCCGGCCGTGAGCTCATATCCTGCCCTCCTCGACCGCGTGACAGGCGACGGGACCTGCGGCGCCCCATGCCACCAGCGCCGGGCGCTCGCTCTTGCAGCGGGCATTCGCGAACGGACAGCGGGGGTGGAAGCTGCAGCCCTTGGGCGGATCGATCGGGTTGGGAATCTCGCCCTCGACGGGCTTGCGCTGCCGACCCGACATGTCGAGGTCGGGCACCGCATCGAGCAGCATACGCGTGTATGGATGCCGCGGCGCGCGGAACAGCGCGTCCGCCGCGGCGATCTCGACCAGCCGGCCCAGATACATCACGCCGATGCGGTGCGCCATGTGGCGCACCACCGCGAGATTGTGGCTGATGAAGAGATAGGTGAGGCCGAACCGGTCCTGCAGATCGCGCATCAGGTTCAGGATCTGGGCCTGGACCGAGACGTCGAGCGCCGAGGTCGGCTCGTCGCAGACGACGAACTCCGGCTGCGAGGCGAGCGCGCGGGCGATGGCGATGCGCTGTCGTTGGCCGCCGGAAAACTGGTGCGGATATTTGCTGCCGTCCGCCGGATCGAGACCCACGAGCCGGAGCAGTTCGCCGACCCGGCCGGCGATCTCCGCGCGGCGCGCGGCAAGCCCGAACGCGCGGATCGGCTCGGCAACGATGTCCAGCGCCCGCCAGCGCGGATTGAGGCTCGCGTAGGGATCCTGGAACACCATCTGGATGCGCCGGCGCAGCCGCCTGCGTTCCGCCCCGCGCTGGCGGCCGTGCATCGGCATGGCATCGATGAAGACTTCCCCGGTCGTGGGCGGAACCAGGCCGACCACCATCTTGGCGACCGTCGACTTGCCGGATCCCGACTCGCCAACCAGCGCCAGCGTCTCCTTTTGCGCGATCTCGAACGACATGTCCGCGACCGCGACGACGACTTGGCGCGGCAGGCCTTCGAGCGCCCGCGTCAGCCACGGGCTCGACACGTCGAAGATGCGACCGAGATTTTCGGCTCGCACGAGCGCCGCGGCGGTCATGGCGAGCCCTCGAGCTTCGCCGCTGTCTCCTTCTCCGTGGTCGGGGCCGGATGGTAGAGCCAGCATGCCACCTTCGCGGTTGCCTGCGGTCGCAATTCGGGGCGGTGAATGGGGCACGGCGCGAACACCCGCGGGCAGCGCGGATGAAATGGACAGCCGGAGGGGATCGCGGTGAGCCGCGGCATGGAGCCCGGGATCTGGACGAGGCGGTCGAGGCCGCCGTCGAGCTTCGGGATCGAGCCCATCAGCCCGCGCGTATAGGGATGCAGCGGCGCGCTCACCACGTCGCGCACCGGGCCGATCTCGACGATGCGGCCGGCATACATCACCGCCACCCGATCCGCGGCTTCGGCGATCACGCCCATGTCGTGGGTGATCAGCAGGATGGCGGCGCGATGCCGCTGGGCGAGCCGTTTCATCAGCGCGATGATCTGCGCCTGCACCGATACGTCGAGTGCGGTCGTCGGTTCATCGGCGATGACGAGCTCGGGGTCGGCGGCGAGTGCCAGCGCCAGCACCACGCGCTGGCGCATGCCGCCGGAGAATTGATGGGGGTAATTGTCGAAGCGCTGCTCCGGCGCCGGAATGCCGACTTCGGACAAGAGCGCGATCGCCCGCTCGCGCAGTCGTGCGCCCCGCAGGTCGCCGTGCGTGGCGATCGTCTCGGTCAGCTGCTCGCCGATCCGATAGAGCGGATCGAGGCTCGTGAGCGGATCCTGAAACACCATGCCGATGCGCTTGCCGCGAATGCGCCGCATGGCGGCCGGCTGGAGATTGTCGATGCGCATTCCGGAAAGAAAAATCTCGCCGCCGGCGATCCGGCCCGGCGGCTCGATCAGGCCGACGATCGCCGTGCCGGTGACCGATTTGCCGGCTCCGGATTCGCCGACCATGCCCAGTACCTCGCCGGGCAGGATGTCGAACGACACGTCGTCGATGGCCACGAGCCGCGCCCGCCGGGTCGGGAACTCGACCCGGAGATTGCGGACGCTGAGCACGGGCTCCGTCATTGCAGGCGAGGATTGAGGGCGTCGCGCAGCCAATCGCCGAGCAGATTGATGGCGACCACGAGCAGCGCCAGCGTGATGCCGGGAAAGATCGCGATCCACCATTCGCCCGCGAACAGGAAATTGTTGCCGATCCGGATCAGGGTGCCGAGCGAGGGCTGCGTCGGCGGCAGGCCGACGCCGAGGAACGACAGCGTCGCTTCGGTGATGATCGCGAGCGCGAGGTTGATCGTGGCGATCACCAGCACCGGTCCGATGACATTGGGCAGCACGTGGCGGAACAGGATCGTGGCCGGATGGATGCCGATCAGCTGGGCGGCGAGCACGTAGTCCTTGCTCTTTTCGACCATGGTCGAGCCGCGCACGGTGCGGGCGTACTGCACCCAGAACGACATGCCGATCGAGAGCACCAGCACCCAGAACTCCAGGGTCTCGTTGCGCTGCGCGCCGAACAGCGCGCGCACCGTGCCGTCGATCAAGAGCGCGATCAGGATCGCCGGGAACGTCAGCTGTACGTCCGCGATGCGCATGATGAGTGCGTCGAGGAAGCCGCCGGCGTAGCCGGCGATCAGCCCGAGCACGATGCCGACCGCGGCCGCGAGCCCGACCGAGAGTACGCCGACGCTGAGCGAGATGCGCGAGCCGTATAGAATCGTGGAGAGCACGTCGCGGCCCTGATCGTCGGTCCCGAGCAGGTAGCGCGGATCGCCGTCCGCGAGCCACGCCGGCGGCAAGTGGGAATCCAGCAGATTGAGCTGCCTCAGGTCGAACGGATCATGCGGCGCGATCCAGGGCGCCAGGATCGCGGCGAGCACCAGCACGACGGTGATCAGGGCGGCCGCAACGGTGATTTTCGAGCGCAGGAACGCGTGCAGCAGGTCGCTGTCGAGCGCGGCAGCGAACCCACCTCGTTGCGGCGCCGGCAAGGATTGGAACTGCTCGACCATGTCTCACGCCACCCGCCGATCGATCCGGATTCGCGGATCGACCGAGACATAGAGCAGATCGACGACCAGATTGATGGTGACGAAGATGCCGGACACCAGCAGCAAATAGGTGGACATGATCGGGATGTCGGCGTTCTGCACCGCCTGCAGGAACATCAGGCCCATTCCGGGCCACTGGAACACCGTCTCGGTGATGATGGCGAAGGCGATGATCGATCCGATCTGGAGCCCGGCAATGGTGATCACCGGAACCAGCGTATTCTTCAGCGCGTGGCCGAAATGGATCGCGCGGTTGCTCAAGCCTCGCGCCCGCGCGAATTTGATGTAATCGGTCCGCAGCACTTCGAGCATTTCCGAGCGAACCAGCCGCATGATCAGCGTCATCTGGAACAGGCCCAGCGTCACGGCGGGCAGAATGATCGCCTTGAGGCCGGAGCCGGTCAGCAATCCGGTGCTCCAAAAGCCCAGACGAACCACCTCGCCGCGACCGAACGAGGGCAGGACCTGAAAGCTCACCGCGAACACGAAGATGAGCAGGATGCCGATCAGGAATGTCGGAAGCGAGATGCCGATCAGGGAGATTGCCAGGAACAGCTTGGAGAGCCAGGATTGGCGGTTGAGCGCGGTATAGACGCCCATGGGAATCCCGAGCAGCAGCGAAAACAGCGCGGAAACCACCGCGAGCTCGATCGTCGCCGGAAAGCGCTCGCCGATCAGCTCGATGACCGGCCGCTTGAACTGGTAGGAAATGCCGAAATCGAAGCGCAGCGCGTGCCACACGAAGCGGACGAACTGTATGAGCACGGAATCGTTCAAGCCGAGCGCCTGGCGCAGCTGCTGGCGTTCCTCGAAGCTGGTCTCGAGCCCCACCATCTGGTTGATCGGATCGCCGACGAAGCGGAACAACGCGAACGCGATCAAAGCCACGACCAGCATGACCAGCACGGCTTCGAGTGCGCGGCGGACGACGAAGGCGAGCATGGAGCTTACCCTCCCGTGGAGGGCGCGATGGTATGTGCCTCCGCGCGCGCCGTGCCCTGCTCCCTCCCCCCTTGTAGGGGAGGGATGGGGAGGGGATCGCGACGCCCTCCCGATCGCCAACCGAAATCGGCTCTTGCCGATTTCGGCAGATATATTTTGGGCCAAGTCGGAAACATCCAACTTAGCCGGGTCGACCTCCCCCTTTCCGGGGGAGGTGTGCCGAGCCAGCCGTCAAGCATGTGCGATATCCTGCGCTGTTCGGCCGCGTGGCGCGCGAGGGGAGGGTGAATGCCTCAGTCTTTGCGGAACCAGTAGAACAGGATCTGGTTGTCCGGTCGCTGGACCACATGCACCTTCTTGGAGACGCCCCAGACCAGCGCCTGCTGATGCAGCGGGATATAGGCCACGTCCTCGTGCGCGATCCGAAATGCCTGGGCGATCAGCTCGTCGCGCTTGGTCTTGTCGGCTTCCACCAGGATCTTGTCACGCAGCTCCTCGATCTTGGGATTGCAGTAATTGCCGAAATTGAACTGGCCGCCTTTGCCCTTCTCGTCCCGGCAGCCGATGATGTTCGCCAGCACGTTCCAGGAATCGAGCGACCCGGGAGTCCACCCGAGCAGATAGAACGAAGTGTCGTATCCGCCCGAGGCCAGCACCTTGGCGAAATATTTGGCCTTGGGCTGCGCCAATAGATCGATCTTCACGCCGACGCGCGCCAGCATCGCGACCACGGCCTGGCAGATCGCTTCGTCGTTGACGTAGCGGTCGTTCGGGCAGTCCATCGTCACCTCGAGGCCGCTGGCATAGCCGGCCTCGGCGAGCAGCTTCTTCGCCGCTTCCGGATCATAGGGCCAGCGTTTGAACTCGCCGGATCGGGAGAACAGCAGCGGCGAGATCATCAGCGCCGAGGGCGTGCCCAGCCCGCGCATGACCCGCGATTTGATCGCCTCGATATCGACCGCCTGATAGAAGGCCTTGCGCACGCGCACGTCCTTGAATGGATTCTTGGCCTTCACGCTGGACGCCTTCAGCTCGTCCCGCGTCTGGTCGAACCCCAGAAAAATCGTGCGGAGCTCCGGCCTGGTCAGCACCTGCGTGCCGGGATTGGCATTGACTCGCGGAATGTCCTGCAGCGGCACGGGATCGACCCAATCGACGTCGCCGGACAGCAGCGCCGCGACCCGGGTCGCGTCATTGGAAATCGTGGTGAAGATCACCTCGTCGAAATTGTGCTCGGGCTTGCCCCACCAATTTGGGTAGGGCTTGAACACGGTGCGCACGCCGGCTTGATGCTCGGTGATGATGAACGGGCCGGTGCCGTTCTCGTGCAGCGCCGCGTAACTCATCTGCTGGCCGGTCGCGGGCTGCGGCATGGCCGAATTGTTCGCTTCCGACCATTTCTTCGACATGATGTACCAGGTATCCCATTCGTAATGCAGAATGGGATTGGGCTGGGAGAGCACGAAATCGACGGTGTGATCGTCGACCTTGACCGCCTTGGCGTCGGCGGGCAGCCGCGTCTTGATATCGGAGCCGTTGGCGCGGGCCCGTTCGGCCGAGAACACCACGTCGTCCGCGGTGAAATCCTCGCCGTTGTGGAACTTGACGCCCTTGCGCAGATAGAACCGCCACCGCGTCGGTTCGACCACTTCCCAGCGCTCGGCGAGACCCGGAACGATCTCGAGGTTCTTGTCGCGCTTGGTCAATCCCTCGTAGACGTTGCCCAGCACCCCGAGCGTGAAGGTCTCGTTGAGGCTGTAGGAATCCAGCGATTTGAGATCGCCCTGGAAGCCGAAACGGAATGTTGCGGCGGACGCCTCGCAGACCATCGGCATCGCGATGGCAAGCGCGAGAAACGCAGTCCTCAATTTCATTGCTACCTCTCGACCTTGCCGCCGATCAGCGCGGCGGCTGCTCGCTCGGCCCGGAGCTTAAGCTTGATCGGCGCGACGGGTCCAGAGCGTTTCCCGGGCAGGCAAACGGCAAACCCCGCGGCGGCTGCCGCGCCGGGCCCGATTTCGCCGCCACGCCCGCGGCGGTCAGTAAACCATCCCGGTGAACGGCGGGACGTAGGCCTGCAGCATCACCAAGATGCCGACCAGACAGGCGAGCGCGATCGAGTGCCAGAATACGAACCTCAGGATCGTGCCCTCGTGGCCGAACCAATTGGTGGCGGTCGAGGCGACGACGATCGATTGCGCGTCGATCATCTTACCCATGACGCCGCCCGAGGAATTGGCGGCGCCCATGAGAACCGGACTGAGCCCGAGCTGCTCGGAGGTGATCTTCTGCAGGTTGCCGAACAGCACGTTGGAGGCGGTGTCCGAGCCGGTGAGCGCGACGCCGAGCCAGCCGAGCAGGGTTCCGAAGAACGGATAGAGAATGCCCGTGGTGGCGAACGCGAGCCCGAGCGTCGCATCGACCCCCGACAGCCGGGTGAGCGTCCCGATCGCCAGCATGGCCGAGATGGTGATGAGTGAATAGGCGCACACTTTGATGGTCTTGCCGTATTCCACCGCGAGCTTGGCCGGCGAGAATCCCATCAGGAAGCCGGAAATGATCGCGGCGATCAGCATGCCGGTCCCGGTGAACGACAGATACGTGAACGCGAAGGTCGCGCGTTCCGGAGTCGGCTGGGACACCACCGGCGCCACCTTGTTGATCATCTTGTCGAGGCCGGGGACGTCGTAATTCCAGCTGAAGATCGGATTCACCAGCGCCTTGAACCAACCGGTGCCCCAGACCAGCAGCACGACGCAGACGATGATCCACGGCATCAGTCCCAGCCAGATCTGGCGGGTGCTCGGCTCGGGTCCGGCAGCGCGAGGCGGCGGCATCGTCGCGGCGGAATCATCATGGCTGCGCAGGGCCGGGGAGGTCCACAGCGTCTTGGGATGCCAGATCTCCAGGAAGCCGATCAGGCAGGCCATGGAGACCAGCGAGGCGCCGACGTCGACGATCCAGGGATTGATGTAGTTCGAGATCAAAAATTGCGGGATGGCGAAGGACACGCCGCAGACGAGGATCGCCGGCCAGATCTCGATCATGCCGCGGAAGCCGGCAAAGGCCCAGATCAGCCAGAACGGCACGATCAGCGAGAAGAACGGCAATTGCCGCCCCACCATGGCGCCGAGCACGTAGGGGTCGAGCCCGGTCACGCTGGCGAGGCCGACGATCGGCGTTCCCAGCGCCCCGTAGGCGACCGGCGCGGTATTGGCGATCAGGGAGAGACCGGAGGCGGCCAGCGGCGAGAAGCCGAGCCCGATGAGGATGGCGCCGGTCACCGCGACCGGAGTGCCGAAGCCCGAGGCGCCCTCGAAGAAGGCGCCGAACGAAAATGCGATCAGGAGCAACTGCAGACGGCGGTCCTTCGTGACGCCGCCGATCGTCTGCTGCAGGGTCTCGAACGCGCCCTTCTCCACGGTCAGCCGATACATGAAGATGACGTTGAGCACGATCCAGCCGATCGGAAAGAAGCCGATCACCGCGCCCAAAATGCTGGCGCGGATCGCCAGCCCCGCCGGCATCGTGAACAAAATGACGGCGACGAGAATCGCCACCAGGAGGGCGATCAAGGCGGCAACATGCGCCTTCACCTTGCCCGAGGCGATCAGAACCAGCAGCGTCACGACCGGCAGCGCTGCCACGAGTGTCGATAACGCCGCGTTGCCGAGCGGATTATAGACTTGGTTCCACATGAGCTTTCCCCCTGGGCTATCTGTCGAAGCGGGAGCACGCCCCCAACCTCTCGGAAGGGTTGGGGGCGCGCAAACGGCAGCGCTGAGAATGTCGCTTGGGATCTGCGTCGATGCCGGCCATACCCCGTCCCGTTTCAGCCCGCTCGCATGCTAAGGGCGATTCCCTTCCCCGGACAAGAATCTACCTCTTGATCGACATCGCGACCCTCGATTGCTAGCGTGGGCGCCGACCCATGCTGGAGCGCGGCCGGGCCGTGGCCGCAGCCCCACCTCCTAGGCGCTCCCGGCACCGGTCTTCCGAGGAGCCGCCCAGATGCCGATCATCAATCGCATCGCCGCCATGCAGGACGAGATCGCCGGCTGGCGCCATGATTTCCATGCGCATCCGGAGCTTCTCTACGAAGTGCACCGCACTGCGGCGAGCGTTGCCGACAAGCTCAAGGCGTTCGGCTGCGACGAGGTGGTGACTGGGCTCGGCAGGACCGGCGTCGTCGGCGTGATCCGCGGGCGCAAGCGGACGCAAGCGGGGCGGACGATCGGCCTGCGCGCCGACATGGATGCGCTGCCGATCGAAGAGGCCACCGACGTTGCGTACAAATCCACGGTGCCCGGCAAGATGCACGCCTGCGGCCATGACGGGCACACGGCGATGCTGTTGGGCGCCAGCAAATATCTCGCCGAGACGCGCAATTTCGCCGGAACCGCGGTGGTGATCTTTCAGCCGGCGGAGGAGGGCGGGGCAGGCGCCAAGGCCATGCTGGAGGACGGCCTCGTCGATCGCTTCGGCATCGACGAGGTGTTCGGGATGCACAACTTTCCCGGGCTTCCGGTTGGGCAATTCGCGATCCGCCCCGGCGCGATGATGGCCGCCGCCGACCGGCTCTATATCAACATCGAGGGCCTCGGCGGTCACGCGGCCAAGCCGCATCTCGCCGTCGATCCGATCCTGGTCGGCGCGCAGATGATCAATCAGATGCAGTCGGTCGTATCCCGCAACGTCGATCCGCTCGATGCCGCGGTCGTTTCGATTTGCATGTTCCAGGCCGGGCACACCGACAATGTGATTCCGCAAACCGCGCGACTGTGCGGCACCGCCCGCAGCCTGACGCCGCAAGTCCGGGATCTGCTCGAGCGGCGGCTTCACGAGATCGTCGAGGCGACCGCCCGCCTCCACGGCGCCACGGCCAAGCTCACCTACAAGCGCGATTACCCGGTGACCAGCAACCACGAGCGGCAGACCGCGTTCGCCGCCTCGGTTGCTGCCGAGATCGCGGGGCGCGAGCGGGTCGATGCCGGAGCGCCGCCCATGATGGGCGCCGAGGATTTTTCCTTCATGCTGCAGGCGCGGCCCGGCGCCTTCATCTTCCTCGGCAACGGCGCTTCCGCCGGACTGCATCACCCGGCTTACGATTTCAACGACGAGGCGATCCCGGTCGGCGCGTCGTACTGGGTCCGGCTGGTGGAGACGGCGTTGCCGGCGTGACGGTCGTAGGATGGGTAGCGCGTAGCGAGCGAAACCCATCGCATGAGCTGCGGCGCGGAGGTTGGATGGTGGAGTATCGGCGCAACTTCGTTCTCGGCGGGAGTTATTTCTTCACGGTAAACTTGGAGAATCGACAGTTGCGCCTTCTCACAGAAGGCATCGATTTATTACGTGACGCGTTATCCGGAAGATTGGGGCGGCGACGTCCAAGACGAGGCAGGTAATTTCGGCGAGAGCTGATGGGTTTCGCTGACGCTCAACCCACCCTACGAAATCTCAACGCTCAACCCACCCTACGAAATCTCACGAAATCCGATCCCCGATCACGGCAGCGGTTCGAGCGGTTTGTCGGCGCGCGCAGGCGCCTTGGGGATGAGGGCGCGCCGCGGAATGAATTCGGCAATGCGCGCCTCGATCCGGCGCCAGTAGGCGAAATCGTTGATACGCGAGCTCTCGAGCACGGCAATGACCAGCGCCGAGAGAAACGGCAGGCTCTGCAGCACCAGCACCGCGGCGAAGATGTAGATCTCGCGGATCTGCTGGCGATTGGTGAGGAACAGGATCGCCGCGCCGACCAGCAATGCGACGCCGAGGATTGTTTCCCAGAACGCCTGAAACTCCCGGCCCTTGCTCTTGCCGGCGCCCTTTGCGGTGCGCACGAACGGCAGGCTTTGCTTGATCAGGCCGTCGCCGACCGCGCGCGCGACCGTCCATTGCACCGACATCGCCGCGAACATGGCGCCGATCGCGTGGCCCAGCGAGATTGCGACCCGCAGACGGTAGACTGCGACGAAGTGCACGATCGAAACCACGAACGCCGCAATGATCGGCAACGTCAGGATCTTGTCGGGGATCGCGATGCCCACGAAGGCGACGACCGGCACCCATAACAGGTTGAGCAGCGCGACCGCGACGCCGACGGTCTCGGCGCCGAGCCAATTGAGCCAGCCCACGGCGAATTCGCGCTTCTGGTCGCGGGACAGCAGGCGCGCACCCGGCAAGAACTGGCGCCAGTGCTTCTTGATGATCTGCGCGCCGCCCGAGGCCCACCGGTAGCGCTGTTTCTTGAACGCCTCGAAGGTATTGGGTAGCAGGCCCCAGCCGTAGCGGCGGTTGGTGTAGAGCGCGCGCCAGCCGTGCTCGAGGACGGAAAGCCCGAGGTCGGTGTCCTCGACGATGGTGTCGCTCGACCAGCCGCCCGCCGCCTCGATCGCGGTGCGGCGGAGGAGGCACATCGTGCCGTGCACGATGATGGCGTTGTTCTCGTTGCGCTGGACCATGCCGATATCGAAAAAGCCGGCATATTCGCCGTTCATCACGTGGTGCATCAGGCTGCGGTCGCCGTCGCGGTGGTCCTGCGGCGCCTGGATCAGTCCGACGGTCGGATCGGCGAATACCGGAACCAGATCCTTGAGCCAGTCCGGATGCACGGCGTAATCGGCGTCCAGCACGCCGATGATTGCCGCGTCGGCGGCGGTGTGGACCCCGGCCAAGCGCAGCGCGCCGGCCTTGAAGCCGGGCAGGGTCTCGGCATTGACGAATTTGAAGCGTTCCCCGAGCCCGCGGCAATGGTCCTCGACCGGACGCCACAACGCCGGATCGGGCGTGTTGTTGACGACGAGAACGCACTCGAAGTTCGGATAGTTCAGCCGCGCGACTGCGTCGATGGTGAGTTTCAGCATTTCCGGCGGTTCGTTGCAGGCCGGGATATGGATCGAGACTTTCGGCGCAAAGTCCTCCGGTGCCGCGGGAGCGGCCGTAATCAGCCGGCTCGGCCTGCGACCGAAGGCGATCGCCGCGATCTCTTCGACCCGGGCGAGCGCAATCACCACGAGCGGCCCCAGCAGCAGCAAACCAAAGCCGAGCGCGAATGCGGCGCCCGGCACGAAATAATGGCCGTTCCAATAGGCGAAGATCGTGGCGATCCACGCGCCGATGCCGTGGACGGCGCCGGCAAGGAGCAGCGCCTGGGGGATGGTCACCGCGGTCAGGGCCAAGATCGGAAGCGACAGCAGAAAGCCGGTCAGGACCGCGATGGCTGCGACCTTCCAGTGGTCGGGATCGACGATCGGCCCGCTCCAGGCGAATTTCGGGTGGCGCGCGGCGTCGAGCAGGCCCCAATAGGGCCCGACGCTGCCTTCGAATACTTTCCAGGGCTGATCGACGGCTTCGACGATGTTGTAATCGATGCCGAGCGCCTCCGCGTGCGAGACGAAGTCCCGTACGACGATCGCCTGTTGCATCCGGCCCGGATTGCCGTTCTTCAAGTTGTAGCCGGCGCTCGGCCAACCGAACTCGGCGATGACGATGCGCTTGCCGGGAAATACCGAACGCAGCTTGTAATAAATGAGGATTGCCTGATCGACCGTCTGCTCCTCGGAGAAGCCTTCCCAGTACGGCAGGATGTGCGCCGCAATGAAATCGACCGCCGATGCCAGCTCCGGATGCTCGATCCAGACGTGCCAGATTTCGCCTGTGGTGACGGGTACTTGGACCTCATGCTTCGCGTGCTGGATCAGCTTGATCAGCTGGTCGATCGTCCGCTCGCCGCGGTAGATGGTCTCGTTGCCTACCACCAACCCGTTGACGTTGCGGTTCTTGTGGGCAAGCTCGACCGCCGAGCGCATCTCCCGCGCATTGCGGTTCTCGTCCTTGTCGATCCACGCCCCAACCGTGACCTTGAGGTCGAATTCGTCGGCGATCGCGGGCACGAGCTCGACGCCGCCGGTCGAGGCATAGGTGCGGATCGCCTTGGTGTAGGGCGCGATGGTTTTCAGGTCCGCCCGGATCTGCTCGGCGGTCGCGCGATGGCCGCGGTCGGGATGCTCGGAATCGGCAAAGGGGGCATAGGAAACGCTGGCGAGCGGCCCAGATACGTCGGGCGCGGCCATGTGGTCCCTAGACAAAGCCCAGATGGCGACGTGCACGAGCGAGACGAGCGCAACGACGGCGGCGACGAAGCGCATGGACGCGACCAGTTGGGGCTGAATGCCGAGACCCGAACCCGTCCCCTGGGCTCGACCGCGGCCATGCTGAAAAACAGCGGACCTCGGGTTGGCGGTCTATGAACTAACGGGTGGCGGTGACCATTTCAAGACACCGGCGAGCCACCGCAGCAAAAAACGTTTCTATTGATTGGAAGTTCCCTGCGCGGCGCCCGCGGGCGGCGCGGCCGACGCGGTGGCAGGCGGCATGCTCGGGTTGATCCAGCAGGCGTGGACACGGGAACTGAGGCTCTCGGGCGCCTTGGGATCGATGTTTCCTTGCCGCACGACGCACCGGAACGTGGCCTGGATGTGCCCGGCCGGGCAACCGAACCGGTCGTAGAGATCGAGATGGCGGAACGCCGTGTCGAGGTCGTCGCGCCAGAGCAGGTTGACCACTCGTCGGCCGAGCCAGACGCATTCCGGGTTTCCGGCGCCACCGGAGAGGACGCGGGCAGCCTCGGCGAACTCGTCGATCTTCTTTTTCTCCTCCTTGGCCGCGTCATTCTGCTGTGGCGCGGGCTTCTGGCCTTGATCCTGGGGCTTCTGCTCGCCGGCCGGCTGAGCGGCTGCGAACGAGACGGCAGAACTTATGACCGCGGCTGTAACAGCCGCGGTGAAGATACGCACGAGCGAGGCGGACATGGCGGGCCGGATGGCGTGATCCCGAAGGACCAGATGAAGCTCGACGAACTCCAACACCGGAATAGGTCAGCATTGCGGCGTATTCGCTAGCGTCGGATGCATTGGCATGGCCGAACCGCGGGCTTTTGTCCAGCGTCCTTCGCTTCCATGCTTACCGCGAAGCGCCGCCCTTGGCACTCGGCCCGCGGCAGGGTAAGTCAGCCGGCGCGTCCCATGTCCACGAGTAGCGATTCCTCCCTGGAAAATGCGCCTTGCCGTAGGTCTTTTTCTCCCCGTCGCGGCGGCGATCCTTGGCTGCTGGTGGTGGCTGGGCGCGCCCGTCGCCATGCCGCCATCGCCGCTCGAGGCGGGCGAGAAGCTTTCTTGCGTCTCCTACACCCCGTTTCGCGGTAGCGAGACCCCGCTCGATCTTACGACCCGGATCGACGCGAGCGAAATCGAGGAGGATCTCGCTCGCCTCGCGCGGCTCTCCGGCTGCGTGCGAACCTATTCCACGGATTTCGGGCTCGACCGGGTTGCCGAGATTGCCCAGCACCACGGCATGCAGGTGATCCAAGGGGCCTGGATCGGCTGGGATCCGGAGCGCAACCGGCGCGAGGTCGAAACGGCGGTCGCGCTCGCCCAGCGCTTCCCGGGGACGATCCGCGCCGTCGTCGTCGGCAACGAAACCCTGCTGCGCGGCGAGATCGCTCCGGCCGAGCTCGCCAACCTGATCCGCAGCGTCAATGCTCGGATTTCAGTGCCCGTCACTTATGCGGATGTCTGGGAATTTTGGTTGCGCTATCCCGAGGTCCAGGCGGCCGTGGATTTCGTCACCATCCACATCCTGCCCTATTGGGAAGATTTTCCGGTCCCGGCCTTCGAGGCGGCCGCACATGTCGAGAGCATCCGCCAAAAGCTCAAGGCCGCCTTTCCGGACAAGGAGATTTTGATCGGCGAAGTCGGCTGGCCGAGCGCCGGGCGCATGCGCGACGGCGCGTTGCCGTCTCCCGCCAACCAGGCGCGGGTGGTCCAGGACGTACTCGCGGCCGCAAAGCGCGAGCATTACCGCGTCAGCGTCATCGAGGCGTTCGACCAGCCCTGGAAGGAGCAGCTCGAGGGCACGGTGGGCGGCCACTGGGGTCTGCTCGACGGCAAGACCCGCGAATTCAAGTTCGCCTGGGGCGCTGCCGTTTCCGATCATCCCTATTGGCGCTGGCAGGCGGCCGCGGGAATCGCGCTTGCGGGGCTGGTGTTCGGCACGGCTTTCGCAGCGCACCGGCGCGAGCCGCTGGTGAACGAGCCGATGCTCGGGCGCTGGATCGGCGTCGCCGTCACGGGTTTGGCCGGCGGCGTCCTGGTCGGCTGGGTGCTGGCCAATGTGCCGATCGAAAGCCTCGGGATCGGCGGCTGGGCTCGATCCGTGGCGCTGGCGGCACTGGCGATCGCGAGTCCGGTCGCCGGTGCGGCGGCGCTGATGCGCAGGATCGCGCTGCCGAGCTTTGTCCAGGTGATCGGGCCGGCCGCCGCGAGAGTGCCCGATCCGCTCAAGCTCACGATTGGGGCACTGCTCATCGTGCTATGCGTCTTCGCGATCCAATCGGCGCTGGGCCTCGTCTTCGATCCGCGCTACCGCGATTTCCCGTTCGCGCCGATGACCGCGGCCTTGGTGCCCTTCCTGGCGCTGTCGTTCATCGGGCCCCGCCGGTCCGGTCGACGCCCTCCGGCGGAGGCGACCACAGCGGCGCTGCTCGCCGGATCCACGATCTACATCGTGCCCAACGAGAGCTTCGCCAACTGGCAATCGCTCTGGCTGTGCGCGGTATTCGTTGCGCTCGCGCTCACCCTGTGGCGCTTGCGGGACGCGCAAAGCTGAGGATGAGCAGCGCGGCCGCCAAGCCCGTGCGCTTTGGCCGCCTTGAGGATCCTGGCGCAACCTGCGGATTGGGCGACCCCCTCTGCGAACGCGCCGCCATCGCCGGCTACCGCCTGGCCGGGATAATTTGACCGGCGACATTTCTGGGGGTACACAAATTGTCGGATGAAGATTACTTTCGATCCGGAGAAGCGCGACCGCACTCTGGAAGAGCGAGGCCTGGACTTCGCTGATGCGGCCGAAATGTTCGGCGGCACGACCTTCGACCGCATCGACGACCGCAAGGATTATGGCGAGCCACGGATCATCACGGCTCCGCGCGGCGAAGCGCGACACGTCTTTTCAATGAGGAAGGCCAATGACCGAGAAAAAGCGCGTTTCGCGGAGCGACTTGCAAAAGGTTGAAGCGCGCCCGATCACGCCCGGGCAATACGACGAAATCCCCGAGCTGACCGAGGATTGGTTTGAGGGCGCCGAGCTTCACGTCGGCGGCGTGAAGGTACAACGCGGCCGGCCGCGATCGCCGACGCGAAAGGTGTCGCTCAAGCTGCGGCTCGACCCTGACGTGGTGAAAGCATTTCGGGCGAGCGGTCCGGGTTGGCAATCGCGGATGAACGCGGCCCTGCGACAGGCCGCGCGCCTGGACGTCCCCAAGCAGGCGAGCGCGAAGGCCGTGAAGCCGCCGGCTCGGCGGAAGGAGGCGCGGGCCTCGCGCCGCAAGTCGCCGGCCCGCAAACGCGCCTGAAGATGCTTTCGTTGCGCTCGCGCTCACCCTGTGGCGCTTGCGGGACGCGCAAAGCTGAGGATGAGCAGCGCGGCCGCCAGGCCCGAGGCGCCGATGTTGTACAGCACGACGCCGAACGCGGCCGCGACCATGGCGATCGCGAACAGCACGAGCGAGGGGCGGATCAAATTGAGCGCCGCCACGCCGAGGGCGGTCGCTCCGAACACCCAGTTCTTGAACAGGGCGATGGCCGCATTGCGCGAAATGCAGATCCAGGTGGTTGCGCCGTCCTGGCAGGAGAGCGCCACCCACGCCTGCTCGATGACGATGTAGCGCAGATAGAGCGCGTAACCGAGCGACAACAGCCCGATCGCAATCAGCACGTTCCATTGGCGCGCGGTCGGGAAAAACAATCGAGGCATGAACGATCCTAGCGGGCGAGGGGGCCGTTGGCCTTCTTCCAGGCGTCGAGCCCGCCCTGGATGTGCAGCGTGGCGGCAAGGCCCGCCTGGCGCGCGGCTTCGACCGCCATGGCCGAGCGCTCGCCGAACGCGCAGTAGAACACGATGCGTTTGCCGGTTGCCGCCGCAAGCTCGTAGAGCATCCCGCCCGGCCGGATGTTTTCGACCAGATCCGGATAGGGCGCATGGAGCGAGCCCGGGATGCTGCCGTGCTTCTCGCGCTCGCGCCGCTCGCGCAAATCGATCAACGCCACGTCCGCGCGGCCCAAGAGCGCCATCGCCTGCTCGGCGCTCATCGCCCAGCCGCGTTTGGCGATCTCTTCCTGCGCCAGCCCGACCCGCAGGTTGGCCGGAACGGCGACGTCCATCATCTTCGGATTGGGCAAATGCAGGCTGTTCATCAGGTCGACGTACTCGTCGACCGATTTCACCTTGAGCCGCGGATTGAAGGCCTTCTCCTCGCCGATGGTGCTCATGGTATCGCCTTTGTAATCGTGGGCGGGGAACACCAGGGTCTCATCCGGCAATTTGAGCAGGCGGCCGAAAATCGATTCGTACTGGGCTCTGGCGTCGCCGTTCTGGAAATCGGTGCGTCCGGTGCCGCGGATCAGCAGGGTATCGCCGGTGAACACCCGGTCTCCCATCAGGAAGCTGTAGGAATCGTCGGTATGGCCCGGCGTGTAGAGCACGTCGAGGCTCACGCCCTCGACATGGAGCTGATCGCCGTCGGCGACCCGCATCGAGACCACGTCGACCTTGCTCTGCTCGCCCATGACGGTGATGCAATGGGTGCGGTCGCGCAACGCGCCGAGCCCGGTGACGTGGTCGGCGTGCAGATGGGTGTCGACCGCCTTGACGAGTCTGAGATCGAGCTCGTTGACGAGCTGGATATAGCGGTCGACCTTTTCGAGCACGGGGTCGAGGATCAGCGCCTCGCCGCCGCGGCGGCTGGCGATGAGATAGCTGTAGGTCGAGGACACGCTGTCGAACAGCTGGCGGAAGATCATGGCACGCTCCGGACCTTCGGAGGTTCGTACCAGAGCCTGCGTAATGCAAGTCCAACGTGCCCGCTTTCGGCACCGCGGGTTTGCATCTGGACGATGAGGCGGCCCGGGACTTTCGAGCCGCGCTCTCGTGCAACGTTACCCCAAGAGAGCGGCCGGGCGGGCCCGCGATGGCGGTGGACGCCTCGCGGGCCCGTCTTCGGGGCTCACGAACGCTTCAGCGGCGCCGACCGCCGCGAGGCCGTGGGGTGCCGGCGCCCCGTGAGCCATTGCCAGCCAGCCGACCATCTCTGGTTACCGTCACCGCATCCTGCGGCCGATCGTCGAACCGGCCATCGAACGGCATGGAGAAGGATTCGATCGTCAGCTCTACCCGGGTCACCGTCGCCCGCAGAAACCCGGGCCTGGTCGTAGCCCTCGATCTTCAGGTCCAGTTCCCGGTCCTGCTCGGACGGAGTTTGCGCGCCTTTTTCCGGCGGATCGCCGTTATCACCCTTCTGAAGCTTGTGGACCAGTCTCGCGTCGTTGGCATATCCGCCTCGGCCATCGACGATGTAGGGGATCTGACGGCCGTCCAAGGCGCGGGTGAACCTCTGGTAATCGTGGACATGGCCCGAAACAACGGCGTGGGGCTTGACACCGGTGGTCCGCATCGCCTCGTCCAGCGCCGCAGCGATATCCGGCGAGCCGCCATGGGTCCTGTCGAGCGAGTAGGGCGGATGGTGGACCGCAACCACGATGAAACAATCGCTCTTAGCCGCCGTGTGGAGTTGATCCTCGAGCCACCGGTGCTGCTCGTAGGTTCCGCGAGCGTCCAGGGTACCTTCCACATTGGAGTAGAGCCCGATGATGGTGATCAGCGGCGCTTGCAGAGTCCAATACACGTACGGCTGGGTCATGGTCGGCCGATACGGGCTGATGTGACGGGCCTGGACCGAGCAGAAGTTCTCCATGAATCCGTAGAGCGAGGGCTCGGTGTCGGGTTCGTCTCCTGGCCTTACCCTGGTATCGCCGTCGTGGTTGCCCGCAATGGCGAATATGGGTGAGGGGTAATATTGGTAGGGTTCGTAAAACTGCGAAGGGTACAATTCGCTCTGTCCGTTGAAATAGACGACGTCGCCGAGATTATACAAGAATGCCGGCCGTTTGGCGTCCGTCGCCGACTTCACTTGCTGTTCCATCGCCTCAGCAATGGCGACTTGGCTGTTGTCGCCGTGAATGCTGCCGGTATCGCCGGAAAGATGAAATACCAATCTGCCTTCTGCTTCCGCACGGTCGGCATCTTCGGGTAACACCGCCCGAAGCGGCAACGTCAAATTGACGTTGTTGGTCAACGGCGGCTTTTCGAAGTGCGGATACTCCTTTGGATAGGCGATCGGCTCGAGGAACGGGCGGCGCTGTTTCGAGAAACGCGGCGCCCCCGAGGAAGGGTTCGGGACCAAGGTTCTCATGTTTAACCCCTGCGGTTTGCGATGTGATAGATATCGGCGCGGAGCACGCGCGCGTGCCGAACCGAGACGTCATGCAAGGCTTGTCGAATCACGCAGCGGCGCGGAGTTCGCAGCGTGAGCTCCGCGAACAACAGCACGAGGGGTGCTCGCGCCCCCGAAGCCTCGACCTTACGTTACTACCACCTATGATTGAGATCGACAAGCACCCGGGACGACGATGGTGACCTGCCGCCGGCCTCCGGTCAGGACTTGCCTGACCATCGCGCTCGCGGCGGGCGAGGGCACGCGCATGCGCTCCTCGCGCCCCAAGGTGTTGCACGCGATCGCCGGCCGATCGCTGCTGGCGCACGTGCTTGCCGCCGTTGATTCCGGGCCCGGCGCGGCGACGGCCGTCGTGATCGGTCCGGATCAGGCGGCGGTCGCAACCGAGATCGGCCGGCTCGCGCCGACGGCGGGAATCTTCGTGCAAACCGAGCGCCGCGGAACGGCGCACGCCGTGCTCGCCGCTCGCGAGACGATCGCCAAAGGGTTCGACGATATTCTCGTGGTCTTCACCGACACCCCGTTGGTTCGCGGCGAGACCCTCGAGCGCCTGCGCGGCGCGATCGCCGAGGGCGCGGCCGTTGCCGCGCTCGGCTTTCGCGCGGCGGATCCGGCCGGCTACGGTCGGCTATTGGTCGCATCCGGAACGCTGGTCGCCATTCGCGAGGACAAGGATGCGAGCTCACGGGAACGCGAGATTGCATTGTGCAATGCCGGACTGATGGCGCTCGACGGCAAGCTTGCGTTGCGGATTCTCGAGACCATCGATGACCGGAATGCCAAGCGCGAGTATTACTTGAGCGACGCGGTCAAGATCGCCCGCGAGATGGGGCTGAAGACCGTCGCGCTGGAAGCCGAGGAGGACGAGGTGCGCGGAATCAACACGCGGGCGCAGCTCGCAGAGGCCGAGGCCGCACTGCAGCAACGGCTGCGCGCGGCCGCGCTCGAGGCCGGAGTGAGCATGGCGGCCCCCGAAACGGTGTTCCTCGCCGCCGACACAATTCTCGGCCGCGATGTGGTCATCGAGCCTCACGTGGTGTTCGGCCCGGGCGTCGTGGTCGAGGACGAAGCCGTCATCCATGCATTTTCGCATCTCGAGGGCGCCCATGTGGGCAAGGGCGCGTCGGTCGGACCGTTCGCGCGGCTGCGGCCGGGCACTCGGATTGGGGCCAAGGCGAAGATCGGCAATTTCGTCGAGGTCAAGGCGTCGGAGATCGAGGCGGGCGCGAAGGCGAACCACCTCGCATATCTCGGCGACACGCGGGTGGGCGAGGGCGCCAACATCGGCGCCGGCACCATCACCTGCAACTATGACGGCATCGCCAAGCACCGCACCGACATCGGCAAGGGCGCCTTCATCGGCTCGAATTCGGCCCTGGTGGCGCCGGTAACGATCGGGGATGAGGCCTATATCGGCTCGGGCTCCGTGATCACCCGGGACGTGCCGGCCGGCGCGCTGGCGCTCGCGCGCGGCAAGCAGGTCGTCAAGGAGGGCTGGACCGCGCGGATGCGCAAGCTCGGCTCGCTGCTCAAGAAGCGGCGGAGCGATTGAGCCTCGGTGACGTTGACATCGGCGTTAAGGTTAAGGCTGACACACGCCGACACGCGTTGTGATTTCCCGGCCGGCATTAGCGCCATCTAAACGTCGGCCGGGGCATGAATCCGGGCAAGTTCCAGCGGAGATGATCGCTGAATGTGCGGGATCGTCGGGATCTTGGGGCGCGAGCCGGTCGCCGGGCACCTCCTCGATGCGCTCAAGCGCCTCGAGTACCGCGGCTATGACTCGGCCGGGGTGGCGACGCTGGAGGCCGGTCGACTCAAGCGGTGCCGCGCCGAGGGCAAGCTGCAGAATCTCGAGGCGCGGCTTGCCCGCGAGGGGCTGAAGGGACGCATCGGCATCGCCCACACCCGATGGGCGACGCATGGCCGCCCGAACGAGACCAATGCCCATCCGCATGCGACCGATACCGTCGCCGTCGTCCACAACGGCATCATCGAGAATTTCCGCGAGCTGCGCGAGGAGCTTGCCGCGAAGGGCGCGCAGTTCAAGACCGACACCGATACCGAGGTCGTCGCCCACCTGGTGAGCGAGGAAATGAAGCGGGGCCGCGGGCCGCTCGAGGCGGTCGCCGCGGCGCTGCCACGGCTGCGCGGCGCCTTCGCGCTCGCGTTCCTGTTCGACGGCGAGGAGGACCTTTTGGTCGGCGCCCGCAAGGGCCCGCCGCTCGCGGTGGGCTACGGCAAGGGCGAGATGTATCTCGGCTCGGACGCGATCGCGCTGGCGCCGTTCACGGATGCCATCAGCTATCTGGAGGACGGCGACTGGGCGGCGGTACGGCGCAACGGCGTCGAGATCCGCGACGCCTCCGGCCGCGCGGTGAAGCGGCCGGTGCTCAAATCCGCGGCCTCGGCGTTCCTGCTCGACAAGGGCAATTATCGCCATTTCATGGCCAAGGAGATCCACGAGCAGCCGGAGGTCGTCGGGCACACGCTGGCGCACTACCTCGACATGGGCGCCGAGCGCATCGAGCTTCCCGAACCGCTGCCGTTCGACTTCCGCAACATCGAGCGGCTGTCGATCTCGGCGTGCGGCACCGCGTATTACGCCGGGCTCATCGCCAAATATTGGTTCGAGCGCTTTGCGCATCTGCCGGCGGACGTCGATGTCGCCTCGGAGTTTCGCTACCGCGCGCCGCCGCTTCGCCCCGGCGATCTCGCCCTCTTCGTCTCCCAGTCCGGGGAGACCGCCGACACGCTGGCTTCGCTGCGCCACGCGCGCGAGCAGCGCCAGCACGTGGTTTCGGTGCTCAACGTGCCGGGCTCGACCATGGCGCGCGAAAGCGACGTGGTGATGCCGACGCTGGCAGGCCCGGAA
>WNFY01001506.1_pt1 | contig 21929 bp, 21 predicted proteins | sample 5400091 | NCBI WGS metagenome assembly WNFY01 (sample SAMN13153364, study PRJNA577476) | soil metagenome | isolation source: 60 cm soil or saprolite under grassland replicate 1 | place: USA:California | collected 2016-06-15
TGATCGGCGGCGTCAACCTCGACGCCCGCGACCCGGTGCTGGCGCGCACGCTGCTCGACCTGTCGCAGACTGCGCAGATCAGCGACAGCCTCAAGGTCGGCCGGCACGTGCTGGACGGTATCGGCACCGTCAATCCGCTGCACAAGGCGGCCGTCGAGCAGGCCGGGTTCGCGGTGCTGAAAGCGCCCGACATTCCGTCGATCCTCGTCGAGACCGCATTCATCTCGAATCCCGACGAGGAATTGAAGCTACGCAGCGACCGGCACCAATCGCAGTTCGCGGCGTCGATCCACGACGGAATCAAGCGCTACTTCGCGAGCAATCCGCCGCTCGCACGGATGAAGGCGGGAAACGCCTGAGGCGGTCCGTCGTCCTACCGGGCCCCTCAGATCAAGACATTGAATCACGGAGGGCACGGAGAAAGGCGATTCGATCAGACGATTGCGACGCAGGAACACCAGGGATAAGGCGATTTTCTCCGTGTTCTGCCGTGATTTCTCCGTGCTCCCCGTGTTCCCGCTTTTCGGCCACGCGAAGAGCACAGGCTTCGCGGGAATGACGATCGGAAGCTAGAACTCGTATTCGACCTGCAGCCGGAAATTGGTGTCCGGCGACGCCTGCGTCACGCCGAAGAGCACCGCCGCATTCCAGACGATCGCCTGCCGTCCGCCAAGGCTGTACTTGCCGAAAATCGCCGGCCCCAGCCGATGTTCCTGCTCGTTCGAGGGCAGGAGGTGGTTCCAGCGGCCCATGTCGCCGAAGCCCTGCGCGCCGAATTCGAAGGTCGGCATCCAGCGGTATTTGACCTGCCACTGGTAGCCGAAAAACGTTCCGTTGTCTTCGACCGCGCGCGTGATGTTCGTAAGCAGCGGGTTGAAGTTGAGTTGCACGCGGTCGAATTCGGTCTGGAACAGCGGACCAAAACGAAATTCGTTGCCTTCGCTGCGATCGTGCGGCAGCTCGAATTCGGCGATGAAGCCCACGTCGATCGGATACTTGCCCGTCTCGGTAAGCTGGAACTTGTTCTCGAATTCGATGGCGTCGAAGCGCGACTGCGCGCCTTCGCGCTCGCCCTTCACGTAGAACTCGGTGAACCACCATTCCTTCAGGCCGTAGCCGAAGCCGAGGCTTGCGGCCTGGGCGGTGGGCTCGTTCTTCTTGGTCGCCGCGCCGTACTTGAAATCGAGCTCGCGCTCGCCGTATTCGACGGCGGGAAGGAAGACGTAATCGGCGGGACCTGCAAGAGCGGCGCCGGCGAGGGGCGCAGAGACGATAACGGCTAGCAATCGTGCTTTCAGGATGGGGCTCCCTTGCGCGCGGACGGCGCGCCACCCTTGTTGATCCACTTCATGCCGGCGGCGATCAACACCAGCACCAGGACGTAGAAGAGCATCTGCATGCCGGCCGGACGCGCTTCGTAGCCGACGAGGCTGTGCAGCAGCGTGCCGACGATCGATGACTGCGGCAGCACGCCCGACGTATCCCAAAGAGGCGTCGCGAGGCCGGGCAGGAGATCGGCCTGGATCAGGAAGCGCGCTGCCTGCGACGCCATCCCCGCGGCGAGGAACAGGACGAGCACGCCCGTCGCCGTGAAGAACCAGCGCAGCGGGATCCGCAACAGTCCTGCGTAGAGGAGATAACCGACGGCGACGCCTGCGGCGATGCCGACGAGCCCGCCGCCGAGCATTGGCAGCGAAGCGCCACCTTCGGACGCGGCGATTCCGTACAGGAACAGGACGGCTTCCGAGCCCTCGCGCAGCACGGCGAGCCCGACGACGATCAGCAGCACCGAGCATTCACGCCGGCCGTCGCGGATCTCGTTGCCGACGTGACGCGCGCTTTTCGCGAGCGCGGCGCCGTGCGAGGCCATCCACAGGTTGTGCCAGGCGAGCATGACGACCGCGATGCCGAGCACCGTCGCGTTGAAGAGCTCCTGGCCGACGCCGCTCGCCATCGACGCGATGCTCTCGGTGCCGAGCGCCACGATCCCGGCGCCGGCGAGGCCCGCGACGATTCCCGCAGCGAGCCAGCGGGCGCGGCCCGGCACCGTGCGGGTTGCCGCGGCGACAATCCCGATCAGCAGCGCGGCCTCGAGGACTTCGCGGAAGACAATGACGGCAGTGGCGAGCATGGCGAATCGCAGATGTTTACTTGGCGACGATCGTGCCCTTGGCGGTCTTTTCGTTGTATTCGCCGACGTACTCGTAGCTTCCCGGCTTGAGGGGGCCGATGAAGATCGTCGCCGTGGATTTGCCCGCGATCACCTTTTCGCGATTGAGCGCATGGCTGTCGAATTCTTCCGGTGTCGGATCGCGGTTCTCGACGATGAGCTTGACCTTCTTGCCGGCCGGGATCACGAGCTCGGCGGGCTCGAATTTGTGGTTCTCGATCACGAGCTTGAATTCGTCGTCGGCGGCGCGCGCAGGCGCGGCCAGCAGAAGGCAGAGGAGGGCGGGCGCGAGCAGGCGGGCAAACATGGTCATCCAGGCCAGGTGGCAGTCGATGAGTACGAATGATAATGATTCGCATTTGTGTTTGCAAGGGGTTTCTTTGACCTGCCGCAAAAAACAGGGCAAAAAACCGGGTCCAGGGCGCCGCCCCCTCGGCTTCGGCGCAGACGCCTACTTGGCCGCGAGCCCGGCCGGATCGAACGCGAGCGCCTGCGCCCGCAGCTCCTCGAGGAACGCATCGACGTTGCCCGCCCGCACGCGATGGCGGTCATGGCACGCCGCGTCGATCAGCCATTCGTTGATCGACGGCGCGAAGTGGTAGAGGTCGGTGTACAGGTCGAGATCGTGGGTGACCTCCGCGACTCCCTGCAGGTCGATCACGTGGACGTTCGGGAGCGAGCGCGTCGCGTCGAAGACGTAGCGCTTGAACGCGAGCGTCACGTCGAGCTGGCGACGCTGGACATAATCGGCCCAGACGATGATCGAATAAGGCGGCCAGACGAGGTCGAATTCCGTCTGCGGATGACCTTCGAGAAGCGGCAGAATATTGCGTGCGAAGCTCATCCGCATGGCGTCGATCTCGAGCGCAGGCTGCGGGAACTGCGCATTGAGGTCGCGCGGATCGAGATGGCGCAGCACCTCGGCTCGCGCGAAATGCTTCTGGTCCGCCCACCACCACGGTGCGATCGCATCGGTGCGAAAGCGCTCGGAGGCGTCGCCCGTCACGATCCGCCACGACTTGACGAGCACGCCCCACGAAAGCAGATACGGAAAGTCGTTGAGCGGATTGCGGTCGTACAGGTACGTCGGCAGCGGTCCCGCGAGCGGGTGCCGCGCGTCGGGCGGCCCGCCGAACCCCGTGAAATCGAGAACGACGATCGCGCGCTTCAACGGCTGTGCCGTGAGCGCCGTGCGCAGGATCAGCCCTTGCTCGTAACCGGTCAGAGCGGGCATCGCGACGTTGAGACCGACGCCTCCGCAGCTCGCGCCGATCGTGTCGTTGCGGGTGTTCTCGACGATCGACGAGCCGGTGACCAGCGTGTCGTAGCGCGCGTTCTTCGCGAGGCCCGGCGTGATGTAGCGATGCAGCGACGCGTAATACCGCGGTGGATATCGGGTGGCGATCCGGAATTGCTGGAACGGATCGACGTACGCGTTGAATGCGCCGATGGCGACGAGATTGGCGACCGCGACACCGAGCGCGAGGGCGAACCAGCGGCGCGCTTCGCGACTAGGCGCCGGTGTCGGAATTCGATCGACCGCCACGTCAGAAGTTGAAGTAGAGGAAAGGCGTGACGCGAGCGAGTTGCAGCACGCACAGAGGCAACGCCAGCGCAGTGAGCGCGCCATTGGCGAACGTAGGACGGAAACGCAGCACCAGCGCGTTCGAATTGGCGCGAAGCCAGACGACGACGAGCCCGACCGCAGCGGGAACGAGCGTCCACGAGGGCGGCAGGCTCAGCATGCCGGCGAGCGTCGTCTCGACGCCATCGAGCCACGCGAGCGTCTGCGCGGCGGGCGCCGCGTTGATCCCGGCCATCGCGCGCAGCATCGATACCGCGTCTTCGCCCGACGTTGCCCGGAAGAAGACCCACGACACGGTCACGAACAGGAACGTCAGCGCCCACGCCAACGGACGCGGCAAACGGAGGCCGCGCCTCTGCCACCCGCGGCAGACGATCATCGCGAGACCGTGGAGGAAGCCCCAGATCACGAACGTCCACGCCGCGCCGTGCCAGAGGCCACCCAGCAGGAACGTCGCAAGCACGTTCGTCGCCGTCCTCCATTCGCCGTGGCGGTTGCCGCCGAGCGGTATGTACAGGTATTCGCGCAGGAAGCGGGAGAGCGTCATGTGCCAGCGGTGCCAGAATTCGCGGATGTCGGTCGCGCGATAGGGCGAATCGAAATTGATCGGCATCCGGATGTTGAACATGCGCGCCGCACCCAGGGCCATGTCGGTATAGCCCGAGAAATCGAAATAGATCTGCATCGTATAGGCGAGCACGGCCATCCAGGCGGCGGGCGCCGACAACGTTTCCGGCGCGGCGAACCCCGCATCCGCGATCGGCGCGAACGTGTCGGCGAGCAGCACCTTTTTCATGAGCCCGATCGTCAGCAGAAACAGGCCCGATGCGAGGTTCGCGGCCTGCGGCCGCTTGTTCGTGGCTTGCGCGAACTGCGGCATCATCTCGCTGTGATGGAGGATCGGGCCGGCCAGCAGGTGCGGAAAGAACGTGACGAAAAGCGCGTAATTGACGAGCACCGGTTCGCGCGCCTTGCGGCGATACACGTCGACGAGGTACGCAATCTGCGTGAACGTGAAAAAGCTGATGCCGAGCGGCAGGGCGAGATGCAGGAGATGCGGTGCCGCCCCGGAAAGGCGCGCGGCGTTGGCGAGAAAGAAATCCGCGTACTTGAAGACGCCGAGGACCGCGAGATTCGCGCCGATGCCGAGCGCCAGGGTCAGGCGTCCGGCGCCCCGCTGCAGCGCGCGCGCGACGGCGAAATTGACGCCGACGCTGCCGAGGATCAGCGGCAGGTGCCAGGGATTCCACCAGCCGTAGAAGACGAGCGATGCGACGGTGAGCCACGCTTGCGCGGCGAGCGGGTGCCTTCCCAGCGCGAAGAAGACGAGGAGCGCCGCCGGCAGGAACCAGAGCAGGTAATCGTAGCTGTTGAAGAGCATTGCGGGCGGGCGCGTTCTCGTATCGACAGGGCCGCGGGGGCTCTCGCGCGGCGTATGGTAACCCGCGAAAGCACACGGCTTTCGGACAGATACGCGAGGGCCGCGGCGCCGCAACCCGACGCGGAATCATCCCCGGCCTGCTAGAATCGACGGCAGTGATCCGCTTTTTCGTCCTCTTCGTCGTGCTGCAGGCCGCGCTGTTCGGCGTGGAATTGACGCCCTGGGCGCAGCAGTACTTCGTCATTCCCTGGACCAACACGCTGGCGGCGTTCAGCGCGTGGCTCGTGACGCTGTTCGACGCCAACGTCGCTGCCACCGGAAAGATCCTGCGCAGCACGACCAATGGGTTTGCCGTCTCGATCGAGGCGGGGTGCAACGGCGTGGAAGCGACGATCGTGCTCGTCGCCGCGATCCTTGCCTTTCCCGCATCGTGGAAACGGCGGCTTCTCGGGCTCGCCGTGGGAATCGTCGCGGTTCAGGGCTTGAACGTGATCCGCGTGATCAGCCTCTACTATCTCGGGCAGTGGGACCTCGACGTGTTCGAGTGGGCGCACCTCTATGTGTGGCAGGCGCTGATCATGCTCGACGTTCTCGTCGTCTGGCTGATCTGGGTGCGGACGCTGCCGCATGGCCGCCCCGCGATGGCGGCGGGGTAATCGCGGTGCGGAGCCCGCTCGCGCGCTTCGTGGTCAAGATCCTCGCGTGGCTGCCCGTGGCGTTCGTCGTCTGGTATTTCGGCGCGCCGCTCCTGCTCTGGCCGGTCGGGTTCCTGCTCGAAGCCGTCACCACGGCGGGCTTCCATGATCTGGTGACCGGCGTCGAGCAGCACGCGGCGCTGTTCACGTTCGCAACGTCGCTGAAACCGGGCGTCGCCGACACCGCGTCGGCGCACATTACCGTCGATGTCGACGGGCTCCTCTATGCATTCGGAATGCCGCTTTTCGCAGCGCTCGTGCTCGCCGCGCGCGAGCCGCGCTGGCCGCGCAAACTCGCGATCGGCTACGTGGCGCTCGTTCCGGTCGTTGCCTGGGGCGTGATGGCCGACTTCCTGAAGAACGTCGCGATCACGTCGGGTCCGCTCATCGCATCGCAGACCGGCTTTGTCGCGTGGCAGCGCGAAGCGATCGCGTTCGCATTCCAGTTCGGTTCACTGATTCTTCCGACCGTCGTCCCCGCCGTGACGTGGGTCATTACCCATCGGGCATTTCTGGAGCGGCTCCGCGGCGAGTGGGGTCGGCAAACGCTCGCCCGGTAAGTTCCTCCGCGTCGAGGAACGCGCGAAAAAGAGAATGCTTGCACGCCCCGTGGCATCCGGCTAATGTGGCGCGCGCCCGCCTCTTGGGATCGAACGGCGAAGAGAGGAGTCCGATGTCCGAGCAACTGCTGCAAGCCATCGAAGCGGGCGATCTCGCGCGCGTGCGGAGCCTCATGGCTGCCGGCGCCGACCCGAATGCGCGCAACGCGTATGGCGCCACCGCAATGATGCTCGCCGCCCATGCGGGCCATCTCGAGATCGTGCGGGCGCTGATCGATGCCGGCGCGGACGTCCACGCCACCGACGCGCTGGGCTGGGGCCCGCTGATGAAGGCGGTGTACAACGGCGAGCTGGATCGCGGATTTGCGGATGTCGTGCAGGTCTTGATCGACGCCGGCGCGAACATCGAGGCCCGCATCACCTACGGCATCCGACCGCTGATGCTGGCGGCCGGCTATGGCGAGACGGCGGTGGTCGAAACGCTGTTGCAGGCAGGCGCGGATGTGCTCGCCCGCAACGACGGCGGCTTGACCGCGCTGATGATGGTGAAGGAAAAGTTCTACGTCGATGTGATCAATCTGCTGCATGAGGCCGAGCGCGCTGCCGGCGTCGGCGAAGGCAGCTGCTCGACCAAGAACGCGCCCGGATCCAACGTCGTTACCTTCCTCAAGCCGGCGGCGCGCGGAGCCGGAAAACCCTGAGCCAAGCTGCGCGGAGACCAGGAAATTCTGAGGTCTTCTCCGTGCTCCGAGCACTCCGCGGTTCAGGGAAGTCTAGCGGCCGCTCCTTCAGACGACGGCGCTGACGGTGTGACCGGCCGCCTCCAGCGCGGCGATGGCCGTGATGCGCTGCGCGGCCGGAATGAGCACGTAATCGGTGTCGAAGGTCGCGAGCGCGAAGAGCGAGACATGGGCGGCCGCAAGCGGGCCGGTGACGCTGGCGAGAATCCCCGTCTGATCGAGCGGCAACGGTCCCTCGAAGCGTAATGCGCACCAGCCGCGGCTCGCGGCGACATCGTCCGGCACTGCGGCTTCCGGGCACACGACCGAGAGCTCGTCGGGCGTTCGGGTGATCGACCAGTAGGGCGAGGTCATAGCCCACGCCGGCAGCGCAGCGTCCGGCGCCAAGCGGCAGATCGCCACCGCTTCGGACATCAGCACGAGGCGATGCCGGCGCCCGCGGTCATCATCGGCATCATCGTGGGCTCGCTGCCTTGCGCTCGCGCTCGCGTTCGCGCAGCACCCGGCGCTGGACCTTGCCCGTGGTCGTCATCGGCAACGCGTCGATGAACTCGATTTCCTTCGGATACTCGTACGGGGCGAGAAACTTGCGCACGTGCGCGCGGATGTCTTCCTCGAGTGCCGCGGATGGCGCCTGCCCGGCGGCCAGCACGATGAACGCCTTGACCACGTTGCCGCGTGTTTCGTCGGGCGACGGAACGACGGCGGCATTGGCCACCGCGGGATGCCGGACGAGGCAATTCTCGATCTCGGACGGCCCGATCCGATAGCCGGCGGCCTTGAACATGTCGTCGGCGCGGCCCTGGTACCAGAGATAGCCGTCGGCGTCGCGCTTGGCGAGGTCGCCGGTGCGGCACCAGTCGCCGGAAAATTTTTTCGCGGTGCCCTCGGGGTTGCCGAAATAGCCGAGAAAAAATACGGGATCGGGCGTTCCGTCGGGCGCGACCCGGTTCACGGCAATTTCGCCGATTTCACCGTCCGGGACTTCGTTCGCGTCGTCGTCGATGGCGGCGATCTGGTGGCCGGGGTAGGGGCGGCCCATCGAGCCGGGCTTCGCCGGCCACAGCGCCTGCGAGTTGCCGACGATGTAGTTCATCTCGGTCTGGCCGAACATCTCGTTGATCGTGATGCCCAGCGCCTCGCGCGCCCATTCGAATACCGCGGTGCCGACCGCCTCCCCAGCGCTCATGATCGTGCGCAGATCGATATCGAAACGCTCGCGCGGCCGCGGGAACGCCTTCATCATCATCTTGAGCGCCGTCGGAAACAGGAACGTGTTGCGGATTCCATACTTCTCGATCAGCCTGAATGCGCGTTCGGGATCGAATCTGCCGCGATAGCCGACGATCGGCTGCCCGAAATACAGCGCGGGCAGCAGCGCATCCATGAGGCCGCCGGTCCACGCCCAGTCGGCGGGCGACCAGAAGAGGTCGCGCTGCTGCGGATAACGGTCGTGCGAATGCGTGAAGCCGGGCAGGTTGCCGATGAGGCACTGCTGCGGCATCAGTGCGCCCTTGGGCGGTCCTGTGGTGCCGCTCGTGTAGACCAGCACCGCGGGATCGGTCGCGCTGGTGACGATCGGCGTGAACCGTGACGACGCCTTGGCGAGCGCAGTCTCGTACGGCGTGATCCAGGCCTCATCGGCGCCAGCAACGCCGATCACGTGCGCGACGCCGGCACAGCGCTCGCGAATCGGTGCAAGGTTCGGCAGCGACTGCGGATCGACGAACGCGACCTTGGCGCCCGAATGATTGAGCCGGTATTCCAGCGCGTCGGGACCGAACAGGAACGACAGCGGGACGCTGACCGCGCCAAGCTGATAGACGGCGATATGCGCAACGACGGTCTCCGGCCGTTGCGGGAGAACGAGCGCGACCCGGTCGCCTCGCCCGACGCCCATCGCCGCCAGCGCGTTCGACAGCCGGTTCGCCTGCTGCTGCAAGTCCCAGAACGTGCAGGCGGCGCTCGCGCCGTTCTCGTCCTCCCAGTACAGCGCAAAGCGCGCGCGATCCTCGGCCCAGCGCCCGCAGCAGGCGTGCGCGATATTGAAGCGATCGGGAACCTCCCAGCGGTGCGCGCGATGAATCGCGTCGTAGCGATCGACGGTCATGCCTGGGAGCCTGTCCGAGTTGCTGTCTTCAGCGCCCGTTCGCGGCGTTTCCGCTGTGCAGGCCGGGAAGCGACTGCGGCTCGACCGCGGTCCAGACCCATTCCGGCTGCTGTTCGAGCAGGCGACCAAAACGGATGGTATTCGTCGAGCGCGATGTCTGCACCTTGAAGCGCTTGGCCGGCTGGTATTCGGCCGCCGGGACGATCAGCGACTGCACGCCCGGGTCGGCTTCGCGCTTGCGCAACGAGAGGAAAAGGCCGCCGAAGGTGTGCCCGTTGATCGTGGTCGCCTCACCGTCGACCGAGTAGTCGGCGTCCACCGATTTCCGCTGTTCGATGAGCTCGACGCCGATGAGCGAGTTCGCGATGACTTGCAGTCCGATCTCCGCGCGATCGGTAGTGAGTCGCTTCATCCGCCGCACGATGCCCAGCGCCCACATCCTCTGGCCATGCGGACGAATCGCGGCCAGCGTGCCGAGCGTCACCGCATTGGCGACACTCATCGGCGCGAGCAGCCGAAACCCCGTCTGGCTCACGTCCTTGACTTCCCAGGCGCCGCCAGGCGTCGCAAACGTCGCGAGCCGGCGCTGCGCCTGCTCGAGGCGACGGTCGATTTCATTGCGCGAGCGGCCGAACACGGCGAGCTCCATCGTGCTGCCGAAGCTGCTGCCAGTTTCCAGTTCCGGGACCGGCGCGCGCTCCTCTTCGCGCAGATAGCCGGAGATCCTGGCAAAACCGACGATGGCGTCGATCGTCCCGACCGCCGAGGTGCGCTCGCCGCGGCGCGCGAACGGCTTGAACTCCGGATCGACCTGCGAGGCGAGCTTGGTCAGGAGCGACAACTGCTCGCTGCGGCGCGAGGTCCTCTCCGACAGCGGCTCGCCTTTGATCTTCTGTTCGAACATCGCGACGTTCTGCATCAGCAGCGCGTGCAGCGGCCTCGTGTCGAGAAACAGCACTCGCCCTTCAAGCGGCGACGGTGCCCGACGGCGCAAGCCGACGCGGCTGCCCAGGTCGACGTAGAACGATGTCACCGACGACGGCTCGAGCGTGAGCCGCAGCGGCTGGCACCATTCGTCGAGCTCCGAGGTGACCCACTCGAGATGCTTCGGCGTCATGTTGCCGGCATTGACGAGGTGGAGCACGAGCGCGACCAGATATTCGTGCTCGATGGTCGTGGTGCCGCCCGCCGCGTCGACGACGAGCGGGACGCGCTCGATTTGCCTGGAGCACGCGAGCGTGAACAGCGTGTGCAGCTCCGACCACTTCGCCGGGATCCACTGCTCGTAGCGGAAAAGGCGAATCTTCGCATCGAGGCCGAGGTGCATGATTTCGCGGGCAAGAAGCTCGGGCAGCAGTCCCTGCCATTTGTTGCTTTGCGCGTGGGTGGACACCTCGCGCGCGAACGCGGCGTAGCACACGAGGAAGCCCTGCGTCAGGTCGAACAGCGCCTGCCAGAGCTGGCTCTCGATCCGCGACGACCGGCTCGCATGCTCGATGTATTGCGCGGTCAGCGTCTTGCGCAGGCTCTTCGTCCATGCGTCGACAAAAAAAACCGCCTCGAGCTCGGACGGGACCCGCCGGGCATTGCGTTCCGACAACCGGACGAGCTCCGTGAGGATCGCGGCTTGCAGGGCAAGGGGGTCGTTCTCGGGAAAAGACGCGAGCCACCGCTCGGCCGCCTTGGCGTCCGCAAGCGGTTCTTTGCCGTTCTTTCCGAGTCCGAACATCGGCGCGCTTCCCGAAAGGGTGTCTCGTAAATCGTTCGCAAGAAGCGCGCCCGTGTGCAACACCATCCCGCTCGCCGGTACGCCGCCCGACTCTGCGATGGTGCGCGCAGCGATGAAAACGTCCGGCAATTATGCCGGTTGCGCCACCGGCTCGCGCAATGCCCGATGATCGCGCAAAGGAGAAAACGCGGCAATAGCTGTGTCGCCGACTGGCACGCATCGTGCGTGGTACGGGACGTGCTGCACAGGGTGCGGGTCTTGATTTTCCATCCGTCGTGCGGCGCGGATTCCCTCGCAGCCAGATACGGGTGGCGAAGGGCGATCGGATATATACTTGTGCAGCACAGCTTGCACGCCGAATGTGACGCAAAACGATAGGGAACGACGACGATGGGCATCCTGATCAAGGCGCCGACGCGCCGGCGTGAAGCGCCGGTCGACATGACCGAAATGCACGAGCCGCCAACGGACACGCGCGGCACCGCCCACATCCGCGAAGTGGTGCGGATCACCGGCTTGCGCCGCGAGCAACTCTACATGTGGCAGCGACGCTACGGCTTCCCCTCGCCACTGCGCGACGGGTTCGGCGATCGCGTGTATCCCGCCGATCAAGTCGCCCGCCTGAAGCTCATCAAGCAACTGCTTTCGGAAGGCTGGCGCGCAGGCGCGGTGGTGCCGCTCGCCGAGTCGGCGCTCCAGTCGATGCTGGGATTGACGATCGAGGCGCCGTCGCCGCTGCCCGACGAGATCGAGAATGCGGTCAAGCTCTTGTCGCAGCATCGGATCGGCGAGCTGCAGAACCACCTGTCGAAATTGCTCGTCGGGCAGGGGCTGCGCAAGTTTCTCGAGACCACGCTGATCCCGCTGAACGAGGCCGTGCACGAGCGCGTGGTGCGCGGCGACATGCAGAATTTCCAGGAGCTGCGCTTTGCCGATCTTGCGCAACGGTTGCTGCGCGACGTGACGCGCCTCGTCCGTCCGACGCGCGACGCGCGGCAGATCCTGCTCGCGACGCCGCCCAACGATCCCAACCAGCTGGGTCTCGCGATTCTCGAGCTCCTGCTCTTTACCGAAGGCGTCAATTGCCTCACGCTCGGCGCCGGCGTGCCGGCGCAGGAAATCGCCGGCGCGGCCGAGGCCTACAAGGCGGCCCTGGTCGTGCTGCTGTTCGATCGCGGGATCTCGGGCAAGATTGCCGGGCAGGAAATCCGGTCGCTGCGCACCGAGTTGCCCGCGACCATGCCGCTCATCGTCAGCGGTCGCGCGGTGAATCTCCTCGCCAAGCAGATCGCCGACGTGCGCACGGCCGCCGATTTCAGCTCGATCATGCAAACGATGCGCGAATTGGGCGTGATGCCCCAAACGGCAGTGACGATGCTGGGACTCATCCCCGACGCGTCGACGCGCGCTTAGCTCGCGCTCTGCCGTCGTTCTCCCGGGGCCGGGCGCATATACTATGCGTCATGGCCCTGGCGCGCGATTCCGGCGGTTCTCCTTTTCCTGGCGGCCATGTCCCGCGTTGGCTCTGGCACGCGATCGGCCTGCTGTTCGCAGCCCTCCTCGGCTATGCGATCTGGCGCGGCTATCAGACCCCGGATTTCCTGCTCGACCTGAGCGCATTCCGGCTCTGCTGACCCCCTCCGCGCTGTGGGTGAAAGTCGCTCCGCCCGGTTGTCGGGGTTGCTCCGGTCGCGCGGCGACGCGCGGGGCCCTCGCCCGCCGATGCTCGCTCGCCGGCTCGCCACTCACGGCTCGTTCAGGAAATCCTCGAGCTTGCGGCGCTGCCGCTTGGTAGGGCGCCCGGGAAATCGCGTTTGGACGGCATCCGCGGCGCGCCGGCGCAGCACCTCTTCTTCGCGTGTCTTCGCGCTCGCCGCCGTTTCGCGATAGAGCGTGGCCGCTTCCGCCGCGCCTCCGCGGCGAATGTGTGCCCCCACGCTTGCGGCTTTGGCCGCTGCGCTGCCCCCCGAGGGGGACCGATTCGTGCCTTGGGGCGGCCCGGCGGCGCGAGGGGATAACGCTGTCACGACGACTTCCCAGACAATGCCTTGCTTGCGGATCGTGATCGTGTCGCCGACGCGGATCGGATGCGCGACCTTTACGCGTTCGCCGGCGTGGCGGGCCTGCCCCGCGGCGATCGCCAGCGCGGCGAGGCTTCGCGTTCGGTAGAAGCGCGCCGCCCACAGCCACTTGTCGAAGCGAACGTGGCCGCCTTCCGCAGCCGGCAGTTCTGTTGTGTTGCGGTCAGCTTTCGGCATCGCCGGCCGGTTGTGCGTACGCGCGCATCCATGCGGCGGTCGCTCCCGCCTCGGCGTAACCCTCGGCGTCGAGCGCTTGCGCGACGCGCGCGCGGTCTTCCGGGCTGCGGTTCTGCGACAGCTTGAACTTGGCGTCGATGCGCTTGACCTTCATCCGGAAGCCCACGATCGCATTGACCAGTGCGTCGAGTCGCTCGCGCTCGAGGCCCGGCCGCCACGGCGCATCGCGACCGGATTCGAACCGGTGGATCATCGCATCGATGATCGCGCGGGTCTCCGCAGGATCGTGCGCAAGCTCGAGCGTTCCGTGCGCGTGGACAACCGCGTAGTTCCAGGTCGGCACCGCAGTCGCGGGTTCGACGTACCACGACGGCGACACATAGGCATGGGGACCATGGAAGATCGCAATCGATTCGGCCATCGCCGCGCTCTTCGCGTGCGGATTCGCGCGCGCGAAATGGCCGAGCAGCGTGCCGTGGGGCTCGCAATCGGCGAAGTAGATGAGCGGCAGATGCGTGACGAGCGGCTCGGGCGAGACGGGCGTCACCAGCGTCGCGAACGAATGGTCGTGCAGCAGGCGCGCGATCGCCGCGCGCTCGGGAACGGAGAAATGTGCCGGAATGTAGAGGCTCACGGCCGAAGCGTGATCAGTGGCGAACCGGGTCTGGCGGGGGTGCGCCCCGCGCGGTCGCAGCGCCGCGATCCCTGGCGAATAGCGCGCGCGCCTCTTCGGCGACGAATGTGTAGCTTCGATTGCAGAACTCGCAGGTGACGCCGATCAACCCCTGCTCGGCGAGGATGCTTTCCACTTCGGTGCGCCCGATCAACCGCAATGCATTGGCGACGCGCTCCGTCGAGCAGCTGCAGGCGAAACGGGTCGGCCGCGGCCGGAAGAGCCGGATATCCTCGGCGGGGAACACGCCGCGCAGAAGCGCCTCGGCGGTCCTGGGCAAGACGAGATCGCTCGACGCGACTTGGTCGAGATGCGCCGCGGCGCTCGCCCACGTGGCGTCGTCATCGGTTGTCGCGCCGGGCAGCCGCTGCAGCAGGAGGCCGCGCACGCGATTTTCCTCGGCCGCGAGCACCATCCGGCTCACGATCTGCTCGGACGTCGTCAGGTAATGCTCGACGAGCGCCGAGATCGACGTCGCAGCGAGCGCGACGATTCCCTGGTAGAGCGGACCGCCGTCCTTCGGATCGAGCGTAATCGCGAGCCGGCCATGGTCGGGACCGCCGGCGAGCTCCGCCAGCGACGCATCGGCGGGAAGAGCATTCGCCGCATCGCTCCACTGCGCCGTTGCCCGCAGCGTGAGCGCCGCGTCGCATTCGACGACCAGCAGCCGCACGGGACCGTCACCCTGGAGCTGGACGATCAGCGCGCCCTTGAACTTGAGCGTGGACGAGAGCAGGGTGGCCGCCGCCAGAAGCTCGGCCAGCGCGCGCTTCAGTGCCAGCGGATACGGGTGGCAGCCGAGGATGTCGCGGCACGCATCGTCGAGGCTCACGACCGCGCCGCGCACCGCGGAGCGTTCGAACACGAAGCGCGCGAGCGCGTCGGAGAGCATGACGGACGTAACCACGCGTTCGGTTTCCGTCAGCGCTTCGCCGCCACGGTGTAGAGCGTCATCGGCAGGCCGGAATTGCGGTCGAACGTGGCGCCGGCCTCGATGCCGGCGCGGGCGATCGCGCCGGCGGTCTTGAGTCGCGGATATTTCGCGTACATCGCCCCCAGCGCGAACTCGCGCCCGGAACCGACGGCCCAGTATTGCGTGTACTCGAACACTTCGCGCATCGAATACACACCGAAGATGCCGTTCTCGTTGGCGACGAGCGCCGTCACCTGTGTGGATTCGTACGGGTCGTCTTCCTCCTCCTTCGGATTGAGGAAGTGCTGCTCCTTGAGGATCGGATGCAGCTTGCGGAACGTCTCGAAGATTGCCGCCTTGTTCGAGAAATCGAGGTCCGTGTGCTTCGCGAGCAGGCTCTCGAAGACGAGCTGGTGTGCGGCGCTGCCGCACAACCCGATGTAGCTGCCTTTGTAGCGGACGATCTTGTCGGGCGTCTTGTCGTACTGGGCGGACAACCGCGTATCGCCGAACGTGGTCAGCGAATCGGCGGCAATGGCGATTTCGGCGTTCTTGCGAACGGCAACGAGGGTAGTCATGGGTGGCGGGTTCCGCGCGACTGCAGAAAGGCGACAAAGGCCGTGCGCAATGCGACGGGGAACCTTAAATTATACCCTCGACGTCGCGCCGCCGCCCCATGCGGCCGGCGCCGGAAGCATCGGCACGGGCGGCAATCGCGCCGGGTTCCACGACGGGATCGCCCATTGCCAGAACTCGGCGATGGACACCGGTAACGCCGAACCCGTCGGGAGCGGCTGCTCGAGAAAGCGCCAGGCGGCGAGAAGCGCAGGCAACGGATCATGGGCGAGCGGCGCGGCGTGCGTCTGCTTCGACAGCTTCTCGCCGTCGACGTTGAGCGCGATCGGGACGTGCAGGTACGACGGCGTTGCGTAGTCGAGCCGGCGCTGGAGAAAGACCTGCCGCGCCGTCGATGCGAGGAGATCCGCGCCGCGAACCACGTCGGTCACCCCCTGGAGCGCGTCGTCGACAACGACGGCAAGCTGATAGGCGAACAGCCGATCGGCCCGACGCACGACGAAATCACCGACATCGCGCGCGAGATCTTGCGTCTGCACGCCGCGCAGTCGATCGCGCCATTCGATGCGCGCATCCCCCACCCGCAGGCGCCACGCACGGTGGGCGCGCGTCGCGCGCTCGATCGGAATGCCGTTGCGGCACGTGCCGGGATAGACATGCTCACCCCCGGCCCCGAGCGCCGCGACGTCGAGCTCGGCCCGCGTGCATGCGCATTCGTAGACATCACCGTCGGCGTCGAGCCCGGCAAGCACCGCTTCGTAGATCGGCGTGCGTTCCGATTGGCGGACGACGGGACCGTCCCACCCGCAGCCGTAGCGCTCGAGCATCTCGAGGATCGAGCTTTCGGCGCCGCGCCACGATCGCGGCACGTCGACGTCCTCGATGCGGACGAGCCATTCGCCGCCCGCCGCGCGCGCATCGCAGTAGCTTGCGAGCGCCGCGATCAGGGAGCCGAAGTGCAGCGGCCCGGTCGGAGAGGGCGCGAACCGGCCCCGGCGCGGCGGCCGCAAAGACGACGATGCCGCGGTCACCGAGCGCTGGTGGGCAACAACCCCGCGCTCAGCGCTGTCGCGGCGGGCGCGTACTGCCAATGGCGATTCATGAGGGTGAGGACGCCGGTCGGGTATTCCGGACGGCCGAGGCTGCCGTTGTAGCGTCCGAGTGCGCGATAGAGGTCGCCGTTCTCGACATCGAGATAATGGCGGAGGATCACGCAGCCGTAGCGCAGGTTCGTGCGCAGATGAAACAGATTGTGGTTGTCGCCGCTGCCGATGAGCCCGGTCCAGAACGGCATCACCTGCATGTAGCCGCGCGCGCCGGCGGTCGAGATCGCGTACTTGTGAAATGCGCTCTCGTACTGGATCACGCCGAGCACGAGCTGCGGATCGAGCCCGGCACGCGTCGCTTCGTAATGCACGGCGCCGAGGAAATCCTCGCGCGCCCGGACGTCGCCGATCTTCGTCGCCAGGCGCCTCGACATCTCGTCGAGCCACGGGCGAAAGTCGCCGCGATTCACGTAGTCGACTGGCGCCGGCCGATCCGAGATCGACTGCGAAAGCACGGTGACGACCGACGGCGCGAGCTGCTCCTCGATCTGCGCCCCGGCGCGTGCCGGCAGGGGTGCGAGCACGAGCGCGGCCAAGCCGGCCGTGCCGGCGCTGCGCAAAAAAGTGCCCAAAAATGTCATGCCGCGAGCTTCCCTCGTAGCCACGTGCCGATCTCCGCTACGGGCACCGTTTTCGTTCCTGCGTCGGCTGCCGCGCCGCGCCGCGCCTGGTATTCGACGGTGCCCTCCTTGAGTCCCCGGTCGCCGATCGTGATCCGGTGCGGAATGCCAATGAGCTCCAGATCTGCAAACATCACGCCAGGACGCTCCCCGCGGTCGTCGAGCAGCACCTCCACCCCGGCCGCTTCGAGCTCGTCGTGAAGCTTGTCGGCCAGCGATTTTACAGCTTCGCTGCGCTCATAGCCTATCGGGGCGATCGCCACCGTGAACGGGGCCAGCGGTTCGGGCCAGATGATCCCCTTTGCATCGTGGTTCTGCTCGATCGCCGCTGCGACGACGCGGGTGATGCCGATCCCGTAGCAGCCCATCTCGATCAATTGCGACTTGCCGGCGGCATCGAGGTAGGTGGCGTCCATGTCCTTGGAATAGCGGGTCCCCAGCGCAAACACATGCCCGACCTCGATGCCGCGAAGGATTTCGAGCGTGCCCTTGCCGTCCGGCGACGGATCGCCCGCGACGACGTTGCGCACATCGGCGACGAGATCCGGCTCGCGGCAGTCGCGACCGAAATTGACGCCGCGCAGGTGGTAATCCGGCTCGTTCGCACCGCAGACGAAGTCGGCCATCACCGCCACCGACCGGTCGACGAAGAGCGCCAACTCCTTCGGAATCCCGACCGGGCCGAGATAGCCGGGCCTGCAGCCGGTGGCCGCGACGATCTCCGCTTCGCTCGCCCAGCGGAATTTCTCGAGGCCGGCGATCTTGCTCGTCTTCACTTCGTTCAGTGTGTGGTCGCCGCGGATCAGCAGCATGTGGATGCGCGTCGGCTGACCTTCGGTGTCGACGGCGAGCAGGATGCACTTCACCGTGCGCGCGAGCGGCAGACCGAGGAGCGCCGCGACCTCCTCGCAGGTTTCCTGGCCGGGCGTAGGCACCCTGCGCATCGGCTCCGCAGACGGAGGTCGCGATGGCGCCGGGGCGATCGCCTCGGCGAGCTCGATGTTCGCCGCGTAATCGGACGCCGGGCACCACGCGATCGCATCCTCGCCCGAATCGGCCAGCACCTGGAACTCGTGCGACGCGCTGCCGCCGATCTGGCCCGTGTCCGCGGCAACGGCGCGGAACTTGAGGTCCATCCGGGTGAAGATGCGCGCGTACGCGTCGTACATCAGCCGATAGGACTCGAGCATCGATCCGCGGTCGATGTCGAACGAGTACGCGTCCTTCATCACGAACTCGCGCGAGCGCATGACGCCGAAGCGCGGCCGCACCTCGTCGCGGAACTTGGTCTGGATGTGATAGAAGTTGACCGGCAGCTGCTTGTAGCTGCGCAAGTCCTTGCGCGCGATGTCGGTGATGACCTCCTCCGAAGTCGGCTGGAAGATGAAGTCGCGCTGGTGGCGGTCCTTGAGGCGCAGGAGCTCCGGTCCGTACTTGCCCCAGCGTCCCGTTTCCTGCCACAGCTCCGCGGGCTGCACGACGGGCATCAGCAGCTCGATCGCGCCGGCACGATTCATTTCCTCGCGGACGATCGCCTCGACCTTGCGCAGGACGCGCAGGCCGAGTGGCAGCCATGTGTAGATCCCGGCGGCGAGGCGCTTGATCATCCCGGCGCGCAGCATCAGCTGATGGCTTGCGACCTCGGCCTCGGCGGGGGCTTCCTTCAGCGTGGGCAGGTAGTAACGAGAAACGCGCATAGTGTTTAGGTGCCCCCACGCTGGCGGCCAATTGGGCAATTCGGCCGCTGCGCTGCCCCCGAGGGGGACCAATTCGCGCCTTCGGGCGGCCGCATGGCGCGAATGTGTGCCCCCACGCTTTCGGCTGCGCCGCTGCGCTGCCCCCGAGGGGGTGCAATTCACGTCTTGGGGCGGCCCGGCGGCGCGAATGTTCTTGTTGGAAAAGCGCGAATTGTACCGTGAATGACGCAATCGTCGCCCTGGACAATCAGGAGGGCGGTTAGGTGTGCCCCCACGCTTGCGGCTCTCGCCGCTGCGCTGCCCCCCGAGGGGGACCAATTCGCGCCTTCGGGCGGCCGCGCGGCGCGAATGAATGCGGTTATCCCGCCACAAATGCCGAGGGCGCCGCGATGGGCGCCGTCAGCGGCGGGACGAAGACGCCCCGCACGAACCGGCGATACGCGATCAACCGCTCGCGGGCCGCCGGAAAACGATGCCTAACGGACCACGATCACGGGCAGCTTCGTGTGCGTCAGAACCTTTTGCGTTTCGCTGCCGAGCAGCAGCGCCGACACGCCACGGCGGCCGTGCGACGCCATCACGATCCCGTCGCACTTGTGCTTTTTCGCCGCGGCGAGGATCGCTTCCCACGGCGCGGGCGCGATCGAGTACGCGGTCTTGCATTCGACGCCGGCTGCGGTCGCCTTGGCCGCGACGGCATCGAGGATCTTCTGCGCATCTTCGGCAGCAAGCTTCGCGTATTCCCGACGCGTCACCGGTTCGTAGACGACGCCATCCGCGTAGGCGGGCATCGGGTAATCCGGCGCGGCATAGAACGCGGTCAGCCTGGCGCCTACGGCCTGCGCGAGGCCGATCGCATGGGTCAGTGCCTTGTCCGAGAGCTTCGAGCCATCCGTTGCAACCAGCAGGTTCTTGTACATCTCCGCTCCTCGAGTGGGGGTTTCTTGTTCATTCTCCGCGTCCATCTTCGCTCTCGCGTTGACCGAAATCAATGGCCTTTGCGCGCGATCAAGCGAAGCGCATGTCGCGATTGACCCCGAGTGCCCGTCGCCTTAGATTCCGCCGGATGCCCAACGAATCGGCATCCGTCGACGCTTCCGCGCCATCCGCGCCGCGGGCAACACAGCATCCCTCGGTGCTCGTGTCCGATGACGGTCGCTGCTACCACTGCGGCGCGCCGAATCCCTCCCCGGCACGGTGGCGCGCCGTTATGCACGAAGCGCCGCGCGAGTTCTGTTGCGCGGGTTGCCTCGCGATTGCGCAGACGATCGATGCCGCGGGGCTCGCTGCCTTCTACGACCGTCGTACCGTTCCCGCGGATCGACCGGTGGGCGAGCGCGAGGTCGCCGACGAGTGGTCGCAGTGGGACGACGCCGCGGCGCAGGCAGGGTTCGTCCGCACGACGCCCGCCGGACAATGCGAAGTGTCGCTGCTGCTCGAAGGCATTCACTGCGGCGCGTGCATCTGGCTGATCGAGACATGGCTCTCGCGCCAGGCGGGCGTCGTGCAGGCGAGCGTCAACTTCGCCACCCGACGCGCACGCGTCGTCTGGGATCCTGCGACAACGCGGCTCTCGCGGCTTCTCCGCGCGATCATCGCGATCGGCTATCACGCGTACCCCTACGATCCGGCGCGGCGCGAGGCGCTGGTGCAGCGAGAGTCGCGGACGCTGCTGCTGCGCCTCGCGGTGGCGCTGCTCGCGATGATGCAGGTGATGATGTTCGCGGTGCCGACCTACATCTCGGTCGACGGCGTCGAACCCCTGCATCAGCGGCTGCTCGAATGGGCGAGTCTGACGCTCACGCTGCCGGCGATCCTTTACTGCGCAGCGCCGTTTTTTCGCGGCGCGTGGCGCGATCTTCGGGTGCGGCGGCCGGGCATGGACGTTCCGGTTGCGCTTGGTCTCGCCGCGGCGTTCGCGGCGAGCGCGTGGGCCACGTTCCGGGGCGAAGGCGCCGTCTATTACGACTCGGTGACGATGTTCATCGCGCTGCTGCTCCTTGCGCGCTACTTCGAGCTCGTCGCGCGAAGGCGCGCCGGCGATGCGGTCGAGGGTGTCGCGAGGGCGCGGCCGGCAACCGCCGAGCGACTCGTGGCGTGGCCGGAGCTGCACGATGTCGAGCCCGTCGGCGCGGCGTCGCTGCGCGAGGGCGACATCGTGCTCGTGCGTGCCGGCGGAACGATTCCCGCTGACGGTGAGATCGTCGAAGGACGCGGCAACGTCGAGGAGGCGGTCCTGACCGGCGAGTCGCGGCCGCGGCTCGTGGTGCTTGGCGATTCGGTGCTCGCGGGAAGTGTCGCGCGCGACGGTGCGCTCGTGCTGCGCGTGACCGCCGCGGGCGAAGCGACCCGGCTCGCCGCCGTCTTGCGCTTGGTCGAGCGCGCGGCAAGCGAGCGGCCGCGCGTCGCACGCGTCGCCGACCGTGTGGCGACGTGGTTCGTCGGCGCGCTGCTGGTCCTCGCCGTGATTGTTGCGGTGGCATGGTGGCAGCACGACCATTCGCGCGCACTGGCGGTGACCTTCGCCGTGTTGGTGGTGTCCTGTCCGTGCGCCTTATCGCTCGCCACGCCGGCGGCGCTCGCGGCGGCGGCCGGCGCGCTCGCGCGGAGGCAGGTCGTCATCGCGCGCGGGGATGCGCTCGAGACGCTGGCTCGAGTGACGCACGTGGTGCTCGACAAGACCGGCACATTGACGCTCTCCCGCATCACGCTGCAGGACGCAATCGTATACGGCGACGTGAGGCGCGAGCAGGCGCTTGCGCTTGCGTCGGCCCTCGAAGCGCAATCGGAGCATCCGCTGGCACGCGCCTTCCGCACAGCCGGCGCCGGATTGGATGCGCCTCGCGTCGAAGCGTTGCGCACGGTTCCGGGTTGCGGCATCGAGGGCGTCGTGGCCGGCTGCCCGATGCGACTCGGGCGACCGGATTTCGTCGCAGCGTTGTCGGGATGCGCGCAGCCCGCCGATGCGGCGCGCTTCGATCCGGCGGCCACGCAGGTCGCGCTCGGCGACGATACGGGCGTGCTCGCGCTCTTCGCGCTCGGTGACACGGTAAGGCCAGGCGCGAAGTCGCTCATTACGCTCCTCCGCGCGCGTGGCGTCGTGCCGATGCTCCTCT
>WNFY01002312.1_pt1 | contig 21917 bp, 30 predicted proteins | sample 5400091 | NCBI WGS metagenome assembly WNFY01 (sample SAMN13153364, study PRJNA577476) | soil metagenome | isolation source: 60 cm soil or saprolite under grassland replicate 1 | place: USA:California | collected 2016-06-15
TGCCACGCCAAGCAACGCCGCGCAACTGCTGGTGCCTGATCGCGCGGCAGTCATCCGAGAACTGCAATACAAGCAACACCACATGCTTACCAGGTTGTCAGCGCGACGGAAGGAGCTGAAACAACAGTTGCAAGTGACGATCGACCGTTTGCTGGGTCATTTACAGCAACGTTTGACCGCTCAGCAGCAGCGGGTGCGGTATGCCCGGCAGACCTTGAGGCAGCTCGATCCAAAGGTTGTCTTGCGCCGAGGCTATGCGCTGGTTCGGGATGCACAAGGCAGGGTCATAAAAGGCGATGCCGCAGGTTTGCAGCCAGGTGATACAATGAGCATCGAGCTGAGCCAATCAATTATCAACGCAGGAGTCCAAGATGTCCAACGCAAAACAGAATAAGCCCTCGCTGAGTGAGCAGCTGCGTACCTTAGACGAGCTGATTGCATGGTTTGATCAGCCAGATTTTGACCTTGACGTGGCGCTCACCAAATTTGACGAAGGTGTGCAGCTGGTTGAGGCGCTGGAGCAACGATTGCAGAAGCTCGAAAATAACATCACTGTGCTAAAGCAGCGGTTTGATCAGACCTCAAAGGCAGAGCCGTGATAGTCCTTGGCTGGTTGGTTGGCCTGGTGGTGGTTGCGTTTGCTTTTGTCGTCCTGCGTGGCGCGCCCTATGTGCCGACGCACCGAGCCCAAATTTTGCATGCGCTTGATATGTTTAAACTGCCAGCGGGCAGCACCATTGTTGATCTTGGTTCAGGCGACGGGGCCTTTCTGAAGGCAGCGGCTGCGCGGGGCTACTGTGTAATCGGCTACGAGCTGAATCCATTTCTCTGCGTGGTGAGCGTGCTGCGTTGTTGGCGTTATCGGCAGCGTGTGAAGGTGGTCTGGCGGGACTTTTGGCTGACGCCGTTGCCGCCAGAAACCGACGGCGTGTTCGTGTTTTTGGCCGGTCCGTATCTGAAACGATTGAATAAAAAATTAGCACAGGAGCGCAACCCGCAGCGCCCGCTCGTGGTCATCAGCTATGGCTTTCTTATCCCCGGCAAGGGCCAGCCTGAGCGAACGGAGCAGGCGCTGCATAGGTATCGCTACTAGCATAAGCCTTTACAAAAGAGCGCGCGCTTTTTACTATTAAAGGTATTATGAGCGTCAACCATGCGACCGAACGTGGTGAAGTAAACCCACTCTTGCTGCTGAGTATTGTGTTGACTGTGCTGGTGTTGGGACTGGGGTCGTTTTCGATCTGGGCCTATATTAACTACACCGATCAGAAAAACAACGTTGATCAAAAAATTTCCGCCGCCGTAGCCGATGCCAAACGGCAGCAAGCTTCTGACGATGAAGCCAAGTTTGCCGAGCGCGAAAAGCAGCCGACGCGGACCTTTGTGGGGCCAGATGACCTTGGCCGCGTGCAGGTAAGCTATCCAAAGACGTGGAGCGTCTACGTGGATAAAGACGGCAGTGGCAACACAAATTACGAAGCATATTTTAGTCCCGGCGCGGTGCCGCCGACCCTCGGCAAGTCGCCCTACGCGCTGCGCATTACCGTCGAGAATAAAACGTACGAGACCGTCCTGCAGGCCTATCAGGATATTGTCAAAAAGGGCGATCTGAAATCCAGCCCCGTGACCTTGCAGGGCCAGACGGGCACTCGACTGGACGGAAAATTCACCAAAGACATTTCGGGATCGATGGTACTATTTAAGGTTCGCGACAAGACGCTCGAGGTCTATACACAGTCGCCGACATTTGCGGCCGATTATGATACTACGATTTTGCCGTCGCTGACGTTTAATAAGTAGAGATTTGTGGCACCATGCCCGCCGAACGCGTGACGCGGCGGGCATGGTGCTGCTGCGTGGTCAGCCGCCGATGGGGTGGATCGTCATGAAAGCTCCGTGCTTCTTCTGAACCGCGCCCAACCAGTCGGCCAGTTCTTGGGCGTTCGCGTTGGCCGCAGGCGGTTCGATCGCCGCGAGCGCGGGGAACTTCCCGGCCAGGTAGATCAACGCGTCGAAGGGGGTCACGGCCTGTCCGGGGCGATTGCTGCCCAGATGGCTGAACAGGCGTTGGACTTGCTTTCGATCAGAGGTGAGCCTTGGGATGTTGTGCATGACACTCAGAACGACTTCGAGCGAGAAGCGCTGTCCAGCCACGATTGTCCCTTTCGGTGCCGCATGGTTTTGCTGACGATTCTATTTAATAATCATTGAGCGTAAGTTGGCAAGCCCTGGCGCAGCCTCGGCACCCTCTCTCACAACGGCCCTCGCCCCAAGCAGCGGCTCAGTCTGCGGGAAACGCAGATGTCGTTCAAGATGGTGCCGAGGCTGCGCCAGGGCTTGTCTCGTTACACAGTGTATTCATGCTACACTAAAAGGTAGACAAGTGAGGGCAACCATGTCGGCGCAACCGAACACCGCGAATGAAATTTCTTTTGAATCCCTGCAGGGCCTCGTCGCTGCGGCGCACGAGTTAAAAACGCCGCTGGCTATCATTTCACATCTGGCCGCCGCGCTGGAGGATGAGGCGCTGAGCAGCCCCATCGAGCGCCAGGCATCGTTGCGGCGAATTCAGCTATCCGCCGAGCGGACTATCAGATTAGTGCAAGGGCTGACGACGAGCTATCGCCTGGATGGCCAGCTGACGCTCGATCTGCAGCCAGTCAACATTGGTCAAGTGTGCGAAGAAGTCGCGCACGAGATGCTGCCCTTTGCCCGTATGCAGCAGCAAACCATCCAGCTAGAGTTGGGCCATAAGGCCCAGCTGGTGGTGGGCGAGCAGGAATTGCTGCATAGCGTACTCTTCAATCTGCTCGATAACGCCATCCGTCACACGCCGCCGCAGGCCAGCATCCGCATGCACTTGCGTCGGCGCACCGAAGTGGTGCGAGTGTGTGTGCAGGACGACGGTCCAGGGCTTCGGTCATCGGACATGACCCGGTTGCAACAGCGGTTGGGCAAACAAGTGCAGCCTATTATTACGCGCAGTAGCGGCAGCGGGCTCGGGCTCTTCATTGCCAATCAACTGGCCAGCGCTATGGGTGGCCGTGTCGGCGTGGGCAGGGTCGAATCGGGTGCTGATTTTCATGTAGATTTGCTGCATTCGGCGCAGCTGAGCCTTATCTGAACCATGGCGCGGATACTTTTTGTGGAGGACGAGCCGTGGTTTGGCGAGCTGTACGCCACGCTATTTGGCAAGCAACATGACGTAACCTGGCTGCGCGACGGTTACGAGGCGATTGCTCAGCTGGAGCACCAACTGCCGGATGTGCTGGTGCTTGACCTGATGCTGCCCTGGGCCAACGGCGTGCAAGTGTTGCATGAACTGGTCAGTTACCGGGATATGGCCCACATTCCCGTGGTGCTGTTTAGTGCGGCGCTGCCGCGGGAAATGGACGATGCCACACTGCGGGCATACGGCGTGGTAGCTACGCTGGACAAGCTGAGCGTCAAACCACAAAAAGTACTGCAAACTATCAACGGTGTCCTCAAAACCCATGCAAACCCTGCGCACTGAAGCTATCATCCTGCGGCGCACCAACTACGGCGAAGCTGACCGCATCCTCAATGTGCTGACGCCCGACCATGGCAAGCTCAGCGCTATTGCCAAGGGCGTGCGCAAGGCCAAGAGCAAACTGGCCGGCGGTCTGGAGCTATTTGCTGCCTGCGAGCTCACCATCCTGCGCGGCAAGAGTGACATGGGCACCATCAGCTCGGCGCGGCTAAATACATTCTACGGTGNACGGTGACATTTTGAAAGAGTACGAGCGCTTGCAGCTGGGCTACGAGCTTATCCGGCTTACCAATCGTGCCACCGAAACGGTGGCGGAGCCAGAGTTTTACTATTTGTTGCGGGACAGCTTGGCATATCTGAACGAGCTGGGCGTGGACTACCGGGTGGTGGAACTGTGGTTTCGACTACGCTTTGCCACGGCACTCGGCGTGGGGCTCAATCTAGCTACCAGTGTAGGTGGCGAACCATTGTCGGCAGCACAACGTTATAATTTTGACTTTACCGATATGGCCTTCGTGCCGCACGCCGCTGGACGGTTTAGTGCGGGCCATATCAAGCTACTGCGGCTGGCAAGCGCAAAAAATCCTGCCGTGCTGCGACAGATAAGTGGTTTGAATGGAGTAATAGATGATTGCCTGTGGCTTGTGTGTGGGGTGAATCAGTAAGTTGAACTGTAACTTTTTCTAACCTATCAGTATATACGATGTGGGATTTCAACCAGCCGGTTTTCCCACCCGGCATGCACCTGTTTGGAGATCTGGATGAGCGCTGTTTTGTACAAGCGGTTCGCTGTAGTGTTGGCGGGCTTGCTGATGCTTCTGGGACTGGGCGCAGCTCCTGCCACCGCTCAGGCAACGCCTGGGGCAGCCATTCCCGCGGAGTGCCCGTCGTCGCTGCACTGTGTGGTCGTTCCGGCGCCGTACGCCAACGACAACGGTAACATCGAGGACTACTGGAACTTCGACTACGCCGATCGTCCGCACGACATGGCGATCAACTCGATCGTCATTCACGATACGGAAGGGTCACTGCAGGCCACCGCTGGACCACTTCCAGTCGCGTTCCTACGTCAGCGTCCACTACGTCATTGCCGAGGACGGTACCGTCTACCCCGAAGAGCGGCAAGGCCAGCATCCCGGTGTTCGGCCGGCCGATTCCGGAGGAGTCTGTGTATCCGACCAGCCTGCTGGCGGCACCGCCGGCTTCATTTTGGATTCCGGCGCTCAGCCCGCAGACGCCGCTGCCGTACGCCATCGGTGCAGGCCAGCGGTACACGCTACTGGATGCAGCACTGGTTGATGTTCCACCGTCCTCGGCGTGGCTCAGGTCGACGCCGAGGACACCCCTCATGATTTTATAAGTTCAAATTGTGGAATTTGTAGTTTGCCCCGGGTGGGTGGCCACCCGGGGCAAACGCGAACCAGCTCAGGCCGTGGCTCTGTTACCAGAATCCGAAGCGATCCTGGGCGGCGTCCAGCAGCGCGTCCTGCACGCTGGCCTGGGCTGCTCGGATGTTCGGGTTGGTGTAGGCTCCGGCGCCATCAGGCCGCGAGACGTAGTTCACCTCGACCTTGCCGCCCCTGACGTTGAAGCGGATCAGGAGTTGGTCGCGGAAGCTCAGGGTCCTCGCGTGACGAGTTCTGCTGTCATCAACGACTTCATGGGTGTTGGGGTTGTTCCGACGCATGAAATCGATCACATGGTCCAGTACTTCCTTTACCGCAGGCATAATGGATCCTCTCGGGAATGGACAGAGATTCATAATAGTATGGTTTCCGCAGAGTGACAAGCCCCGCCCTGGACAACCTACTATGTTGTCTGGGCGGGGCTGCGTTCGGATCACTTCCGATGGGTCTCCAGGTAGCGGAAGACCCGGCCGCCGACCAGCGGCAATCTGAGAATGAAGGCCTCCGGTGTACGGCTCCTGAGCTGGGGCGGGCATTCGTTTCGAATGCGCGCGTTGAGTTCCTGGGCGAACGGCGAGTTCCGTCCCTCGTCGGCCACCACGGCACGCAGCCACTGGATGAGGTTGAGGTAGGCCATGCCCGCGTCCTTCTCGGCACCCAGACTTTGGAAGCCGTCGTCGGCCGTTTCGTGGAACTGGTTGGCCAACTTGTGCAGCCCGCGCGCCTCGGCCCGTCGGCCTTCGATGCCGGTCAGGCAGTACAGCCGGTTCGGATGGCCTTTGTGCAGCTTGCGTGCGGTGTCGATAGCCTGCTGGGCCATGTCCAGCTCGGCGGACGTCAGGTGGAAGCGGATGAGGCCAATGGCCCTATCGCGCAACATGTCGCCTCTGACGACATCGCTGAAGTCGGTCGCCTTCTCGTGAGCCCGCCTGATGATCTGCGGCGAACCGTAGCGGGCACCGCCGCCGAAGTTGCCGATGCACACGATCAGGTTCAGCAGGTAGTACCCGGCCGCCACTTCAGGAAAGTCGGTAACCAGCCGCTGTGCTTCGCGGTAAGCAGTCTCCAGGCAGCCCCGCTTGTCCATCAACCGGCCAACAGCATCGTAGCGTTGCTGAAACGCAGTGGTCACTTGTGAACCATCTCCTTGCTTCTCGCTCGGTTGGATCGAAAGAACGCATCGATCATTATAGAATAAATTTGCAATACTTCAAATCAGCGTACATTGCCAGCAATGATCTGATATAATCAATCTCAGTATGAGCAACGCTGAGGTAACCCTGGAGACATTAGTTAGCCTGGCTAAGCGCCGTGGCTTTGTGTTTCAGGCCAGCGAGATATATGGCGGGTTGGCAGGATTTTGGGATTATGGGCCGTACGGCGTAGAGCTGGTCAATAACATCAAGCAACTCTGGTGGCGCGCGATGGTCTACGAAAATTCAGAGGTATTTGGCATCGATGGTGCTATTATTCAAAATCCTAAATTGTGGGAGGCGAGCGGTCACGTTGCTGGTTTTACTGACCCGCTGGTTGACTGCAAAAATTGCGGCGCCCGTCACCGGGCCGACCATTTAGCTGGCGTGGATTCGACCGACCTTAAGGAACTGAAAGAGCTGCTGAAGGACGCCGCTTGCCCACGTTGCGGCAAGAAGACGCTGACCGAGCCTCGTTTTTATAACATGATGATGAAGACGTGGGTCGGTCCGGTTGAAGACGACAGCTCGGTCGCCTACTTGCGCCCTGAGACAGCCGGCAGTATATTTACGAACTACGAAAACGTGCGCGAGACGACTCGCAGCAAGATTCCGTTTGGTATTGCGCAAATTGGTAAGGCGTTTCGGAATGAGATCAGCCCGCGCGATTTCATCTTTCGCGTGCGCGAGCTCGAGCAAATGGAGATGCAATATTTCATCGCGCCTGATGTGCAGCACGAGCAGTACGAGCGCTGGCGAAGCTTTGCCTGGGAGTTTCTGCTGCAGCGAGTCGGCCTCAGCAAGGAGAATATCCAGTGGCATGAGCACGGTGATACTGAACGTGCGTTTTATGCCGCTGCCGCGCACGACATTTACTTTAAGTTCCCCCAAGGTTTCAAAGAGCTGTGGGGAACGCATAACCGCACTGATTATGACCTGGGCAACCATATGCAGATGAGCGGCAAGGATCTGACCTACTTTGATGACCAAACACGAACCCGTTTTACGCCGAATGTTATCGAAAGCTCGGTGGGTGTGGGACGTTTGATGATGGCGGTATTGACTGACGCCTATCACGAGGAAGAAGTGGACGGCGAGAAGCGTGTTGTGCTGAAGATTAGTCCTGTCATTGCCCCGGTTAAAATTGCTGTTTTACCGCTCAGCAAGAAGCCAGAGCTGAGTGAGCTCTCGAGAAAAGTGTACAACGATCTTGTTCGTAGCACTGGTCACAACATTGAATATGACGAAACCCAAAGCATTGGTAAGCGCTACCGTCGTCAGGATGAGATCGGCACGCCCTACTGCGTGACCATCGACTTTGACAGCCTGACAGATGGCATGGTCACCATCCGCGAGCGCGACAGCATGCAGCAGCGCCGCGTGAAGATTGACGAACTCGCAGCCAATGTAAGTATCTAGTGTCACACGACACGAGAGGAAGCTGCTACAATAGAGGTGTAGCGAGAGGATATACTCATGCCAGGAATTTTCGAAAGTCTCAAACGATTGATCATGGGCGAGCCGGTGTTTAAGGCTGGCGACAGCACTGGTGGCTGGATGAATAAAGAGGGCAGGGCGCAGCCGGATAGCGCCGTGCCTCCGCAGCCATCCGACCGGTCGAGTTCACAGCAGGCACAGCGAACCGACGGGGTGATAAAGGGCAACCCGTCAACCTTTCCGCAAGTATATGTGCGGCGCACGCGAGCGCAGGTAAATGGCGCTAATCAAGACGTGTATTGTGGTATCTACAATGCTTCGCGTGGAACTGTGGAGTTACAGGACATGGCTGTTGCCGGACGATCGCGTCGCCTGGGTGGCACGCTGCGTGCTGGCGAAGAGCGCGAATATCTGGCTTATAGCGGTCCGCATCAGACCAGCGAGAGTTACCACGAAGCACATCTCAATTACAAAACTGAATCAGGCGATTACTTCCAATCTATGTACGACGTAGAATACAGTTATCAAGCCGACAAATCCTACACAATCGAGGAATTGCACCTGCGTTTGCCAATTCGGGACATTTACGGCTAGACTATGACGCCACTTGAACTTATCCGCCACTACTTACCGCAGGGCCGCATGATGCAAGTCGCGACCGTGGCAGACGGCCAGCCCTGGGTGTGCACCGTGTATTATGTCGAGGATGAAAGGCTGAATCTGTATTGGCTGAGCTTGCCAACCAGGCGGCACAGTCTGGAGATCGCCCGGCACAATCGTATTGCAGTGGCGGTACCGATAAAAGTCAGCAAACCCGTTATTGGGCTACAAGCCGAAGGATTTGCTACCGCCGTTGCCAACAAGCGGACTATAGCCAAGGTCATGAAGCTTTACGCAGAGCGCTACGATGCGGGGCAGCAATTTTACGACAATTTCGTGGCCGGGCGCAACCAGCACGTGTTGTTCCGGTTCAAGCCAACAGCATACGTACTATTTGACGAAGTGATTTTTCCTACCGATGGCCGCAAGGAGATCCGTTTCGATTAGCCAGCAATCTGTCTGCTCATCCAGCATGCGGTGCAATCTCATGCTATACTTTGCGTATAATCAAGGGGGCAATATATGAATGTTGAAGTAAATATTTGGGCGGTATTGCTCGCGGCCGCTTCTAGTATGGTCGTTGGCTCGATCTGGTATGCCAAGGGCATATTTGGCCGCGCGTGGATAAAACTTACGAAAGTTAACGAGAAGGATATGGGCGGACCGGCTGCGGCCAAAGCATTGACCATGACCGTTGTTGTGTCGTTTTTGACCGCCTATGTGTTGGCGCACATGATCTTCTTGTCGCATCAGTTCTTCCACAATTCGTTTTTTCAGGATGCTATCGACACAGCATTTTGGGCGTGGTTGGGCTTTACGGCTGCTCGTATTATTACCCACGATGCGTTCGAGCATCGTCCAGCAAAGTTGACCGCGCTGAACTGTGCCCATGAACTGGTGACACTGGTAGTTATGGGCGCAATTATTGGCTGGTTGGGTATTTGATGGCGCGCTGCTATCGAGTAGAATAAAATCAGAAAGCTTAAGCGATAGGCCGCCAGATCTGCAGGCTCGCGGTTACTATTTTGGAGTAACAAAACACTATGGAGCAACCGACCGTAACGACTGATCCGGCAGCTGCTGGCTACAAAGAGACCGATATTTTCGCCTGGGCGAACAATCTATTTCAGTACAAGGAAGATCTGAAAATCGAACTGTTTTTGATCAGCAAAAACTACGTGCTGTACCGGGCCAAAGTGCACGCCGAGTTGACACAGCAGCTGCAGCCACTTTTCGTTGACGGCATTTTGGAATATGTACTGGATGGTATAGAAAATGGCCTGACCGTACGTAGTTTTGAAGAAGCAGAAAGCGAAGAAAATGTGCTGCAGCGCACCAGGACTGGCCGCGTCGAGCACCTCATGGCCGTCATGGATTGGGTGCAGAACCAAGAGCACGCTATGGAGCAGTTCAACGAAGAATTTGGGCTGAAAGGTATGCGCGGTGTCCTGGCGCGCTGCACTGCGCCGGGCATGAAGCAGGCTTTTTACGTCGTCAAGCAGCTGCCGACTGCGCAACTACTGGATGGGGAAGGGACGTGGGTTGCCAAAGGGAGCAATTTTGTGCCGATTGTGGCGGGTGTGCTGCGAATCCCAGCTGATAATCAAATGATGGTGCTCGACGACGATCTCTATGTTTTCAATCAGTCCAAGCTCGAGCGGTTGTTTGGCTATAACATCAAGAAAGCCGCGATCGCCGAGAAGAAGGTTCGTGAAATCGAAGCGCATTTCAAACTCAGCTTTGCCGACGAGCTGGACCTACAGACCATGGTCAAAGGTAACAAAACCATCATCAACAAACTGCAAAAACTTGATCCCAGTCTTGTCAAGCAACATGACCTGCTGGATCACGCCGAAGAGCTCGGTCTGCGACTGTTGACCGATGACGACGGCGCAATCATCATCATGAATAACAAAGATTTGGTGACATTTGTAAATCTGCTAAACGACGATTATACCGAGTCTGCCCTGACAGGACTTCGCTACGAAATTAAAAGCAAGCGGCTGCTCAAAATCGCTGAAGAAGAGTCGTAAAATCTGCTACACTATATGTAATGAGACGGATCGGAATATATGCAGGGACGTTTGACCCGATTCATATAGGGCACGTTGGTTTTGCGCTGCAGTCGCTTGAGGCAGCAGGATTGGACGAAGTTGTCTTCTTGCCGGAGCGTATGCCGCGCGACAAAGAGGTGGTGACTGACATTGCGCATCGGTTTGAGATGATCCAGCGGTCCATCATGCCATACCTCGAGCTGTCGGTGCGGCTACTCGACATTCCGCAGTTCTGTGTGCAGGGTACGCTGCCCGAGCTCAGAAATATGTTTGAGGATGCTGAGCTGGTAATGCTATTAGGTTCGGATGTGGTGAAAACCTTTGTGTTTCGCTGGGCGAATCTGGACGAGCTGTTTGCGAACATGTCGCTCGCCATTGGTGTGCGTGAAGGGGACTCATCGAAGGAGCTAAAGAAAGTACTGCGTAGCGTTACCGAGCACGTCAAGCCGCGGTATGTGTTTGTGGGTAGTCCGTTGGCCGACACCAACTCAACACGCATCCGCAATGGCCAAGTGCTCCGTGATGTTGACCCGCGTACCTTCGAATATATCAAAGAGCATCAACTGTACGGACGAGCCCGCTAATGCCGCGGTTGAGCGCGGGTATTGCCCTGTATCGTCGGCGTGACACAGGCGTGGAACTGCTGCTGGTGCACCCAGGCGGACCATTTTGGGCTAAAAAGGATGCTGGGGCTTGGTCAATTCCCAAGGGTGAGTACGGCGCTGACGAAAACGCCTTGGTAGCTGCGCAGCGTGAATTTAAGGAAGAAACAGGCTTTGACGTGCCGGCCGGCCAGGCTCAGCAGCTTGGTGAGGTACGCTATGGCAACAAGGTCGTGAAGGTCTGGGCGGTCGAGGGGAGTATCGATGCGCGACGGATTACCAGCAACACTTTTGTCATGGAATGGCCACCAAAGTCTGGCAAACAGCAGGAATTTGCTGAAGTCGATCGCGCTGGCTGGTTCCCGCTGCATACTGCCAAGCAAAAGCTGGTGAAAGGCCAAGTGGTATTAGTGGACCGATTGTCCGAACTGCTGGATGTAGCGGCTGATGAAGCAGGCCACGCAGACCAATTAAGCCTGCTATAAAGCCTTTAGACGCTGAGCACTAAGGCAAGGTGCTGGGTGGCGCGGTCGTGAAGGGCCGAGTCGTCATCATGCACTGAGATGAACTGCTGACTGAATGTGCCCGGCGTGAGGGCGTAAACGCGACGATTCAGGCTGGCGATCAAATTGTAGCGTCGCTGGTCGACACTTGGCACATCCAATGGTTGGCACAGCCGGAGCAGCTCTAAGAAAGCGTCGCTCACCCGCAGGAATGAATTGCTCACGTCGAGTATTTTATCCAGCAGCTCATCGGCGTAGAGTATGGGCTCGGTATATTCGGTGGTGGGACGCAGCTCAATAGCGTGGCCGCGCAGAAACGATTCAACCCGTTGCCACTCGCGGGCCAGCTGAGCCTCCAGCTCATGTTTTGGCAAAAGCGAAGCAGCTATAACTACTTGGCTGTGCGAATAGTCAATCACCAGTGCATTCTGGGGCAGTTGAGCTACGGCGGCTTGCAGCTGTTTTTTCGACGATTCAGCCAGCAAATACAGGCTGTAACAGCGTGGCGGCAACAAGCTCAACTGGTCATTGTCCAGGAAAAACACATCGGCTTCGGGCGCTTCCGGAAAGGGCCTGGCGACGAACTCCATGCGCTGCATGTGAGTGATATCGTAGGTCAGCTGGAGGATTCGCTCGGCATTAAGCGTGCTGGAGCGTTCCTTTTGCAGACTACGCGTCAAACGAAACCAATATTTGCGCACCACGCTCATGGTGATAAGGGGCTTATCACAGACAATTACGACTTTTCCCAAATGTTGGCGCGCCAACAGGTGGCGGGCGAGGTCTGCGCCGGCCGTAAGGTGTGCTGAAGTAATGGTTCGGACTTCAAGATATCGCTGCATAGTGCCTCACAGAAGGTGATGTTGCCTAAAGCTATAGTGGTCGGTCCTGGTGACAATGACGTGGTCGCGCAGCGGAATGCCCAGCAGTTGTCCAGCGGCAGCCAGTTGCTGGGTGAGGGCGGTATCCTTTTGGCTGGGCGATGGATCGCCAGAGGGGTGATTGTGAGTGACCAGCACGCACGCAGCGCGGTCGACAATGGCATCGGCAAATACTTCGCGCGGATGGGCGAGCACCGTATCGAGCGTGCCAATAGTGACAGTGCGCTGTGCAATCAGCCGCTGGCCGCCATCCAGCGATATGCACAGGAAATATTCCTGCTGCTTGCTGCGGATATCAGCCAGCCGCGTGAGGATATCCTGCATGGTGCGCAGCGGCTCGACGTCGCGCACCAAATGTCGTTTGGCCAATTCCAGCGCGGCCAGAATCTTGCCCGCGGTGGCCAGGCTCACGCCATGCAGCGCACTGAGCGACTCGAGGCTGAGTGCTGCGGTACCTTTCTGTAGTTGCTTTTGCACCTGCCGGGCAATATTGCTGACATCAGCACCGGCCGTACCGCTGCCGATCATTACTTGCAGCAGCTCAAAATCCGACAGCGCGGCCTGGCCCTTGCGCTGCAACTTTTCGCGCGGTCGGTCAAACGTTGGCATCTGGTGAATACGTCGGGCTCTCGGCATTGAGCAGGATTGTAGCACTAGTTGGTCCGCTTGTGTAAAGGTTTTATAATGAAATCATGAAAGTTACACGTTACCCCCAATCATGCTTGCACATCGAAAACGATAATCATCGGATTGTCATTGACCCTGGCGTACATTTTTTGCAGACGCATAAGGTCGAGGAATTGCAGGGCGTCGAGGCAGTGCTCTATACCCATCAGCACCCGGACCATTACGATGAGAGTATCGCCGAAGCGCTACTGAGCCAGGGCGTGCCGGTCTATGCCAATGGTGCCACGGCGCGGCTGATCGGCACCGAGCGCGTCACCGTGGTCAATGACGGCGATAGCTTTACGGCCGGCGGCCTGGAGATCGTTGCCCGCGAGCTGCCGCACTGTTTGCTGTCGGATGGCAGTGAGGGGCCGCAGAATACCGGCTACGTCATCGAAGGTGTGCTGTTTCACCCTGGTGACGGCAAAGAATTGGCTGATTTTCAGGTGGACAACCTGGCGCTGCCGATCACCGGCCCGGACATCAGCATCCTCGACGCCATCAACTTTGCCAAACAGGTGCAGGCCAAAGTCGCCATCCCTATCCATTACACCGCCATTCCGGCCGACCCGAACGTCTTTGCTGCGTATGCAGGCAAGGGCAGCGGTGGCTTCGAGGTCCGTGTCCTGGCCGACGGCGAATCGACCCAGCTGTAGGGCTGGCGCTGCCAGCGGTTGGGCGATGCGGTATAATCAGTCTACGTATGAGCAAACAGCCACTGCATCTGTCGTTTCCCAAGCGCTTTTTTTGGGGTGTGTCGACGTCGGCGCATCAGGTTGAGGGCGACAATCACAACCAGTGGTCCGTATGGGAGCTGGAAAATGCCAAGGCGTTGGCCCAACAGGCGCCGTACCAGGCCAAGTACCTGCCCAAATGGGACGAGGTAAAAGCCGGCGCGACTGACCCGAAAAACTACGTTTCTGGCGAAGCGTCTGATCATTACCATCGCTACGAGCAGGACTTTGCCTACGTCAAGGCCATGAACATGAATGCCTTTCGCTTCAGCATCGAATGGTCGCGCATCGAGCCCAGCGAAGGCGCTTGGAATGTCGAAGCCATTCAGCATTACCGCGAGTATTTACAGGCCCTGCACCGGAAGGGAATCGAACCGTTCGTCACGCTGTGGCATTGGAGCCTGCCGGTCTGGTTTGCGCAGAAAGGCGGGTTCGAGAAACGCGCCAACGTCAGCTACTTCGTGCGCTTTGCCGAGAAGGTTATGCAGGAGCTGGGGCAGGAATTTCGCTACGTCATCACCATCAACGAACCAGATAGCTACATGGCCCAAAGCTACATCGAGGGACATTGGCCGCCGCAACAGCAGCACAAGCTGACCGCGCTGTGGGTGTATCTGAACCTCGCCAAGGCACATCGCGACGTGTATCGGATGATCAAGTCCAAATCGCGCAAATTCATCGTCGGCCTGTCGAAAAATTCCGTGCATCAATACGCAGGCGATGATGCACGTATCAGCCGGATCGCCGCAGCATTGTCGACCTGGGGCGCCGATACGTTTTTTCTGAACCGCGTGCGGCGCAGACTCGATTTTATCGGCGTGAACTATTACTTTACCAATCGATTTTTGGGCTACAAGGTCCACAATCCGAATGAACACGTGAATGATCTGGGCTGGGACATGCAGCCGCAAGATATCGAATTCGTGCTGGAGCGGCTGTGGCGCAAATACAAGCTACCCTTGATCGTGACCGAAAATGGCGTGGCGGATCGTGACGACGAGTACCGCAAATGGTGGCTCAGCCGCACTTTGCTCGCCATGCACAAGGCCATTGGCAAGGGTGTGAAGCTGGAAGGCTATTTGCATTGGAGTCTGCTGGATAATTTTGAGTGGGCGAGTGGTTTTTGGCCGCGTTTTGGGCTGCTGGCGGTTGACTACCAGACACAAAAACGCACTCCGCGCGAGAGTGCAAAATGGTTTGCCAAAGTATTGAAACAGATCAGAGAAGGTAAGTAACTGGTGGAGGCGCTGGAAACACAAGGCTTCACAGCACCCCCAAACAATTATGTGCACAACGCCATTGGCTCGTCAATACAAACGTACATGTCACGCGGTAGCCAAGTGTGTTATAGTCGAACAGTCTAAACGTAAATCTTTATGAATTTGCATTGCACAAAAGCGATTATTGCCGTTGGCGGGTTTGGCACCCGTTGGCTGCCCATGACAAAGGCGATTGAAAAGTGTATGTTGCCCGTCGGGAACCGTCCGGTCGTGGACTACTTGGTCGAGGATTGCATCAAGGCTGGTCTAACCGACATCTATTTTGTGGTGGGCGAGCAGAGCGAACAAATTCGCACATTTTATGGCAGTAACGAGGCGTTGTATCGTCATCTCGAGCAAAAGGGCAAACAGGCCGAGCTGAAGGAGCTACGACGCCTCAGCTCAAAAGCGACATTTCATTTTGTGGTCCAGGGTTCACAGTTGCCGTACGGAACTGCCGTGCCAGCCATGTTGTGCGAACGGTTTATTAAGCCTGACGAGCAAGTTGTCATCCTGATGGGCGACCAGTTTGTGTATAATACCGATGGTAATTCAGAGGTGGCGAACCTTTTGCATGAAGTGGCGCGGTGTGGCGCAACGACCGGTATGAGCGTGGTACATGTACCTAAGGAAGAGGTCTACAAATACGGCGTGGTCGAGATCACGCGGCGTGACCACAAGCAATTTTTCAAAAGACTCGTTGAGAAACCGTCGCCCGAAGACGCGCCCAGTACTCTCAACAATCTCAGCATGTATGTGTTTGACCACGAATTGTTTGGCTGCTTGCAGCATATCAAGCCCACAAACGGCGAGTATTACATTGTTGATGCACTGAATATGTATGTCGGGCAGCTTAAAAAACAGCTGCCAGTAGCGACGGCCAAAGGGGAGTATTTGGACTGCGGCACTGTAGAGGGCTGGCTGCGAGCCAACCAGTACCTGTTGCAGCATCAGATATTGACATTTTAAAAGGCTTATGCTAAGGTATAAGCATCATGAACGCAAAAACAAACCATAGCGTCAAACAACACAAAACTACCAAGGACAAAGGGGTTTCGCCAGAATACATCGTGCATCAACTGAACGAGGATGTTCGAGACTCGGTACTGGTTGTGTCACTGTTGGTGAACCTTTTTGTACTTATAGGCTGGCTGGTTATACAGGTCTCTACCCGATACGATGCAGCGCTTATCAATTATTTGCAGCACAAGTAAAATTTTCGATTGCAATTTTTCTATACAAAGTGTAATACACGTCATTTGTGTACCCGAGAAGTCGAATAACTATCCACAGAAATGTGGATAACTATGCCTTTGCTGGCGATAACTTGTTGAAAAAGACTTGCAGTGGGTAAAAGTGGGTAGTAGACTGATGTCAGTGGGTAGCGGTGGGTAACCGCACACAAACAAAAACCACTGCACAAAAACAACCAAACCAAGACATGGCCACAGTAGATTACTTTGCGCGGAAGCTCGACGAGAAGCGTCGGTTGACTATCCCCAGCGAACTTCGCGACGAGTTTGAAAGCGGAGTTGTGATTACTCGTGGCTTCCGAAACTATTTGCACCTCTATCCAAAAGCGGTGTGGGAGCAGAGGGTCGAGCCTGAACTGAAGGGAAGTATCCTGGACGAGAAGGTTTCTGACTTGAATGTTCAGTTTCGGTCCGGCAAGACAGAGGCTGCTATGGACCACAAACAAGGTCGCATTACCCTCGAACAGCACCTGCTAGATTACGCCGGCATCGACAAATCCGTCATCGCGATCCGCGCGGGGGAGTATTGGCGATTGGTTGCAGGCGAGTAAAGCTCGCGCTGATGCATTGCCCGCAGTACGTTAACAAATTGCCAACCGAAATAGAACTATAGGCCAATCTTGAGGTCAACTATTCGGTAGTTAGTGGGTGGGACCCTGGGGCCACCACCGAGTAAGCCCTTGTACCTACGTTAGTCAAAACACCTCCCAAAAAAAACTCCACCTCACACATAAGTCTCTCAAACTCTTTAATGGAAAACACTTTTAACATTTTGGGGCTTCCCGAAATGTACATCACAACAACTCCATTAACCACAAAAACAAAAACGCGTATACTATAAAAACAAACACACTAACTACCGAATAGGTGACCTCAAAAAATAAAACACCACCACAACAACTCCATCAGCCTGTACTTCTTGCGCAGACGCTTCGTTTGCTGGCGCCAAAGAAAGGTGAGACATACCTGGATTTGACCGCGGGCTACGGTGGACATGCGCGTGAAGTTATCCAGGAGATTGGCGTCGCCAGCTTGGCGACTCTGGTTGATCGAGATGATTTTGCCATTGCTCATGTGCAAGATGTGGCAGCAGCTGGCGCGCGGATTGTAAAATCCGATTACGCATCAGCGGCGGCAGATTTTGCAGCGAGCGGTGAGCAGTTCGATATGATTCTCATTGACCTCGGTGTTTCGTCACCACAGCTTGATAATGCCGATCGGGGCTTTAGTATCGCCCGATCAGGCCCGCTCGACATGCGTATGGACCGCTCGCAGCCCAAAACAGCTGCAGATTTGGTCAACAGCGCAAGCGAGGAGTACCTTGCCGCTATTATTCGCGACTATGGGGAGGAGCCAAAGGCTCGCGCCATCGCCCGGAATATAGTACGCGCACGGCCGCTTCACAGCACACTCGAGCTCGCAGATGTTGTCAAGCAAGCCTATCGTGGCAGTTGGGGGAAGACCCACCCAGCCACGCGCACCTTCCAGGCGATTCGCATTGCCCTCAATGACGAGGTAGGACAGCTGGAGCGCACGCTCCCATTGCTGCTACGGTTGCTTCGTGGTGGGGGAAGGGTAGCGATCATTAGTTTCCATAGCCTGGAGGATCGATTGGTGAAGCGCTTTTTCAAGGAGCAGGCAGAATCGGGCTACGAAGCCGAGCTGCAACTCCTGACGCGTCATCCGATCAGTGGTGCCACCGAGGACGTTCACAATCCGCGCGCCCGAAGTGCCAAGCTTCGAGCCGCAGTGAAAATAAAAAAATGAAAGGGTGCTAGTAGTGACAAAGATCAAACTTACCGGTACCTCCCGAGCCTACAAGGTAGAAGTCAAACACACCAAATAGCTCGGGCAAAACGGGGGCGCATCACAGCGCCCCCACCAAGTCAAACATAAAAAGAAAAAACGATGTCCAGCTCCACCACGCTTACCATCAATATGCCAACCAATCGCAGCTCGGCTGCGTGGCGCCGCAATCAGAACACCGTTCGCTTCCAGCTTACTTCTGGTCTGGGGCCGATTAGCCATACGGTGTTGATTGCCATTATGCTGGCAATCCTTGGGCTTATCTATCTGACGCAAATTACCAAAACCAGCACCTACGGTTATCAAATCAACGATCTAAAGAACAAGCAGGAAAAACTAGCGGATCAAAAGCGCGATCTCGAGGTCGAATCGGCCCGGTTGCAAGCACTTGAGCGCGTCCAAAACAGCGACGTTGCCAAGGCCATGACAACTCCGGCCGAGACAAACTACGCCCAAAACTAACCGCAAACGTTCCACTAAGCCAAAGAGTGGAGTAGCGCCTATGAACCTATCGCTATTACGAAACAGTCGCTCACGAGCTCTGGTGTGGCTCATGCTCATCATTGGGGCAATTTTTGTGATGCGGCTCTTTTATTTGCAGGTTGTTAGGCATAGCTACTATGAATCAATGGCGCTGAAGGAACACACCAGCAAATTTACGTTGCCCCCGCAGCGTGGACTTATCTATGCCAAGGATAGTGGCAGCAATATTGCACCGCTGGCACTTAACGAAGCCAGCTATACCGTCTATGCCGATCCGCGCTATGTTTCGGATGCAGATAAAACGGCCGATACGCTGCGGCAGATAGCTGGTGGGAACCTGACGGGTAGCTTTGAGGATGGACTACGAAACAAGAATGTGCAGTACATGGTGCTGGCCAAACAGGTGAACCAGAAGCAGGCCGATCTGATCTCGCAGGCGCATCTGTCTGGTATCGGCATGCACGAGCAGGACCGGCGGGTCTATCCAGAAGGTGCCCTGGCCGCGCAGGTGCTTGGCTATGTCAACAATGACGGGCAAGGGCAATATGGCATCGAGCAGTTTCTCAATAACGACCTCTCGGGCAAAGCCGGACTACTGAAAGCCGTGACCGACGTGCACGGCATTCCGCTTTCAGTGGGGGACAACAACGTGCAAGAGCCAGCACAGAACGGTAAAAATATGGTACTGACCATTGACCGCAATGTGCAAAGTTACGCCGAGCAGGCACTGAAACAAGGCCTGGATAAAGTCCACGCCAAGCATGGCAGCGTCGTGGTTATCGATCCAAATAGCGGGGCGGTTATGGCCATGGCCAACCTGCCAAGCTTTGACCCAGCCAAATACTACGAGGTGACCGATTACGGCGCTTTCCAAAATGCCATCGTCAGCGACCCGTACGAGGCTGGCTCGGTGGTCAAGACCTTCACCATGGCCGCAGGGCTTAACGAAGGAGTGGTGAAGGCTGACACGACCTACGACGACACCGGATCAGCCAACGTCGACGGCGCCGTTATCAAAAACGTGCTGCAAAATGTCAACGGCAAGCGAAACATGACGGAGGTCTTCCAGTATTCGTTGAACACCGGTGTGGTGTATGTGCTCAGCCAGCTTGGCGGCGGAAACTTGAATGCTCAGGCCAGGGACAAATTGTTCGGTTATTTTACAGACCACTACCAATTCGGCAAGAAAACTGGCATCGAACAGGCAGGGGAGTCGGCCGGACAGATCATCCCGCCGAATGCCGCCGAGGGCAACAACGTACGCTATGCGAACATGACGTTTGGGCAGGGTCTCGACACCACCATGATCCAGTTGGCGAACGGCTTTTCGGCCATGGTCAATGGCGGCACGTATTACAAACCACATCTAATCGACGGCTACGTGTCTGATGACAACACCGAGGCCAACAAGGCCGCGCCGCAGGTCGTCAAGGCCAACGTGATTAGCCCAGACGCTTCGAAAACCCTCAACGACATGATGCATACAGCTCGCAAACTGAGTATTCCAGGCCAGGACAAGGCGGGCTACTATGTTGCGGGCAAAACAGGCACTGCACAGGTTATCGACCCCAAGACAGGCGCCTACAGCAACAATAACGCCGTGGGTAGTTACCTCGGTTTTGGCGGCAATAGCGCGACCACTCCTCGGTATGTCATAATGGTACGTGTGACAGACGCGCAGGTTGGTGCTGCGGCGTATGCGGGCGGCGAGGCAGCCGCGCCTATTTTTGCCAACATCTCAAATTGGCTTCTTGATTATCTAAAAGTACAGCCCAGTAGGTAAAGGAATTTGCAGCCATGACAACACTCGGACAGTTCACCCAGGAGGCAGCCACCGTCTTCAGCCTTAGTTTTGTGTCATTTGTGGTGGCGATGCTGCTCACACCCATTTACACGTACTTTGCTTACAAACATCGGTTCTGGAAGCGGCCGCGAACGGAATCGACGACTGGCGAGGCATTGAAGGTCTTTAGCAAACTGCATGCCAGCAAACACCGGCGCAATATTCCGACCATGGCCGGGATGATCATGCTGCTGGCCGCTACCTTTATCACTGTGCTGTTCAATCTGGATCGGCAACAGACGTGGCTGCCGCTGGCGGCCTTTATTGGGGGCGGACTGGTGGGACTGATTGATGACATTATTAACATCCGGGGTACTGGCGGCGGTATCAAGGGGCTGCGGGCGCCGATCAAATTTGCCATGATTACGGTGGTGGCAGCCATTGGCGCGTGGTTTTTCTACTACAAACTTGGGTATAACACCGTGCACGTGCCGTTCTTGGGCGATTGGCATTTGGGTCTTTGGCTGATGCCGCTGTTTGTCTTGGTGGTGGTCAGCACGGGTAATGCGGTGAACATCAGCGATGGGCTGGATGGACTGGCGGGCGGACTGCTCAGCACGGCCTATGGCGTGTTTGGCGTGATCGCGCTGTTGCAGGGCAACTACGGCATTGCGGGCTTTTGCTTTACGATCGTTGGCGTGCTGCTGAGCTATATTTGGTTCAATATCTATCCAGCGAGGTTTTTTATGGGCGATGTTGGTTCGTTTGCGCTGGGTACGGCGCTGGGCGTGGTAGCCATGCTGACCGATACGCTATTCCTGCTGCCGCTGATTGGGCTGGTATTTGTGGCCGAGGCTGGCTCGAGCCTTATCCAGATCCTATCCAAGAAGTTTTTGCATCGCAAGATTTTTCTGTCCGCACCAGTGCATCATCACCTCGAGGCCGTGGGCTGGCCCGAAGTGAAGGTCACGATGCGTTTTTGGGTGGTGGGGCAAGTCTGTGGCGCCCTGGGCCTGATGCTGGCGCTGGCTGGAGGCTACATACAGCTATGAAGGGCGGGGCATGAATCCGATCCGTCATTTAGCTCGTAGCGGTGGCGAGGTTGTCAGACGTCACCGCGGTGACTTTATGATTGTGCTGTTCATGAGTATTCTGATGCTGCTGGGGCTAGTGGTGATTTATTCTATCAGTCCGGCGCTGACGGCGCGAATTAATGCCGCAGGTAACAACCTGGACCAGAGCTACTTTATGTACCGGCAAGTACTGTATCTGTTGGCAGGCGTGGTGGCCTTTGTGGTGGCATCGTTTGTACCCGTCGATTGGTGGCGCCGGCATCAGAACAGATTACTGTGGATAGCCCTGTTGCTATGCCTGGTGCCCGTCGTGGCAAAGGGAAGTGCACTCAGCCTTTGCACAAACGGGGCGTGCCGCTGGATCAATCTGGGGTTTGTATCGCTGCAGCCGGCAGAGATCGTCAAGTTTGCACTGCTGGTATTTCTGGCTGGCTTTCTGGCGGCCAAGGCTCGTGCAGGGAAGCTGAACGACCCGCAGGAAACGCTGTGGCCGCTCGCTATTATACTGGCAGCGGTAAGTATTGTGATAGTGGTGCTGCAGAAGGATCTGGGTACCGGCGTGGCGACCTTTGGCATGGTGATTACCATGCTGTACGTGGTCGGACTCGACAAAAAGTACTTTGCCATGGCGCTTGGCGCAATTTTGGTGGTGGGATTGCTGTTTACGTTGACA
>WNFY01003481.1_pt1 | contig 21915 bp, 19 predicted proteins | sample 5400091 | NCBI WGS metagenome assembly WNFY01 (sample SAMN13153364, study PRJNA577476) | soil metagenome | isolation source: 60 cm soil or saprolite under grassland replicate 1 | place: USA:California | collected 2016-06-15
CGCAGATCGTACTCGGCGAGGTGGAGGAGAAACTCGACCTGGACCTCGCGCTCGCTCCCGGCCAGCTGCGAGAGGCGGCGGGAGAGCGCGGTCGAGTCGAGCGATGCGGGGCTGGTCGCGTGCACGGTGCACCTCCGGTGATGGTCCTCTCCTTGGTACCACGCGTTTTCCTAGCGTCCGGGAACGCGCCTGGCGGTCTCGCCATTGCGTTCCCACGAAGAGGGCGCGCGTCTTCGCGGCAACGCGAGCTCGCACGTCCGTGAGGCCCGCGGGGCGCTCAGGATGGGCATCGTCGCGAGAAGGGGTCCACACCACCGCCGCTCGGCGTCGGATGCGTCAAGAGAGATATTCACTACCAGTTGGGTCGGAACACGAGCCACTGCTCGCGTATCGCGACCGCCTCGCCGCACACCCACGCGCGAGCGCGACGGTGCCTTCGGGCTCCACCTCCCCGCCTCTCCGCGCCACCTTCTTCTCTCGTCTGGGCGCGAGTGTCGAAGTGCAGCCTGCGGGCGCAGTGCGCCCTCGTATGCCGATCACGCGGCTCCGGCTCGCACGGGCGGTGGCGCCTCGCGTGCGACGGTCGCCGGGCGAGCGCCGCCCAGGTCCACAGCGCCGTCGTCCGAGCGGCTGCCCTCCTTCACGGCCGATGCCGGCCGTCGTCAGCAACGCCGCTCGTCCTCGCAGCGGTGCGACATCTGACCAATCATGAGCGCTGGCGGCGGTAAATTCACCCGAATGGGCTGCTTGCGCCCCCCGGAACGGGTTCGCCCGCGGAGAGAACGATGAGGTCCCTTGAGTCACCGCCGCGCGCCGGCCGCCCACAGCGCGAGCGCCGCGGCGAGGAAGCTGGCACCGGCGACGCACACGCCCGGCCAGCGGAAGGCGCCCCACGCCCAGGCGCCGATCGCCGTCCCGAGCGCGCCGCCCGCGAAGTAGCCCACCATGTAGATGGTGTTCATCCTGCTCCGCGCCTCGGGGCGGCGCGCGTGCACGCGCGCGAGGTTCGAGACGTGGCTCCCCTGCACGCCGACGTCGAGCAGGAGTACGCCGGCGACCAGTCCGGCGAGGGCACCTCCGGTGGCGGCGAACACGCCGTATCCCGCGAGGGCGACGAGGAGCGCGACGCCGCCGTTCGCGCGCGCGCTGGTGCGATCGGCGAGCCGGCCGATGAGGGGCGCCGCGAGCGCGCCGGCCGCGCCGAGGATCCCGAAGAGTCCGGCGGCGTCGGAGCCCAGCCCGTGCCGCGCCTCGAGCACGAAGGCGAGGGTGCTCCAGAAGACGCTGAACGAGGCGAATCCGAGCGCGCCGAGCGCCGTGGCCTCGCGCAGGACGGGCTCCTCGCGCGCGAGCGTGAAGAGCGAGCGCAGGAGGGCGGGGTAGGGGAGCGACGCCTCGGGACGGCTCTCGGGCAGGAGCGCGCGCAGCCCGGCGCCGAGGGCGAGCATCAGCGCCGCCGCGAGCACGTAGACGGCGCGCCACCCGAGATAGGCCCCCACGAACCCGCTCACGGTGCGGGCGAGCAGGATGCCGGCGAGGAGTCCGCCCATGACGGTGCCCACCGCACGCCCCCGCACCTCTGGCGGCGCGAGGTCAGCAGCGAGCGGCACCGCGAGTTGGGGAACGACCGTGGTCATACCGACCGCGAGCGACGCGGCGCCGAGGAGCGCGAGGCGGGATGCCGCGGCGGTCGCGAGGAGCGCGACCGACACCGCCCCGAGCAGCGCGAGCATGAGGCGCCGCCGCGGCAGGACGTCGCCGAGCGGGATGAAGAAGAACATCCCCGCGCCATACCCGACCTGCGTCAGCATGGAGACGAGCCCGACCGCGCGCGGCGTGGTGGCGAAGCCGCGGGCGACCGCGGGCAGGAGCGGCTGGAGGAGGTAGAGGTTTCCGACGCTCGTGCCGGCGGCGACGGCGAGCACCATCACGAGGAAGCGGATCGAGTGAGCACGTCGCCTCGGCGCGACCGGTCCGAGCAGGCCTTCAGTCGGCATGGTCGCCCGTCACGGCAGGACGTCCACGACCTTCCCGTCGAGGAGCACCACCTCGCGCTCGGGCGCGCCGCCGGTGGCCCCGTAGAGCCAGCGCTCGTAGCCCGCGCCGCGCGCCGCCGACGACGGGACGCGCTCGACGCGCGCAGGCTCGCCGAGGAGGCGCCGGACGGCCGCCGCGTCCATGCCTCGCGCGACGGGCGCCGCGATGGCCGCGGCGCTCGGCGCCGCCGGGGACGGAAGGGCGGGAGAGGGGGGCGCGGCGGGCGCGGTGCGCGCCGCTGCGCAGCCGAGCGCGGCGCAGGTCACGGCGACGATGAGGGCCGAGGCGAAGCGGAGGCGGGTCGGGCGCATGCGATTCGATTATAGGCACCCCGGATGCCCGTCCTCTTCGTCTTCGTGGATGGTGTCGGGGCGGGAGCGCGCGACCCCGCGGTGAACCCGCTCGCCCGGCGCGAGCTCCTCCTCTCGCAGTTCTCGGACGGGACCGGGGCGCCGCTGCCTCGCGGTGGGCGCGCCGCGCTCGCGGACGCCTGCCTGGGCGTGCCGGGCCGGCCGCAGTCCGCGACCGGGCAGACCACCATCCTCACCGGCGAGAACGCCGCGCGCGCGCTCGGGCGCCACCTGCTCGGCTTCCCGAACGCCGCGCTGCGCGAGATCCTCCAGCGCCGCTCCCTCTTCCGCGCGCTCGCGGAGGCGGGCCGGAGCGCCACCTTCGCGAACTCCTATCCCGTGGCCTACCTGCGCGCGCTCGGCCTTCCCTGCCAGGGCGAGCCCGAGCTCACGTTCGGCCGCCGTCGGCCGCGAGCGTCCGCGACCACGGTCGCCTTCGCCGCGGGCGCGGGCGCCTTCCGGACCTGGGCCGACGCGAGCGCCGGCCGCGGCCTCACGCACGACATCACGGGGCTGCGCGCGAGCGGCCACGGCGCCCGCATCCCGGCCCGCTCACCGGAGGCCGCCGCGCAGATCCTCCTCGAGGTGGCGGCGGGGCACGACCTCGCGCTGTTCGAGTTCTTCGAGACCGACGAGGCCGGACACGCGCGCTCGATGGAGCACGCGCTCGAGGCGCTGACGCGGCTCGACACCTTCCTGCGCACGCTCGTCTCGGCGCTCCCGGACGGCTGGTCGCTCCTCGTCGCGAGCGACCATGGCAACGTGGAGGACCTCTCGTCGCGCAACCACACGCTGGCGCCGGTTCCCATCCTCGGCTTCGGCCCCGCGGCGGAGCGCGTCCATGAAGTCCGGGATCTCACCTACATCCGCGCCGTCCTCCTCACCCTCGCAGGGGTGAGCGGCTTGCCAGCCTAGACCGCTAGAAAGTAAAAGGATGGATGCGCAGGACGACAGGTGTGCTGCTCGGGGCATGGCTCGCCTGCGCCTGCGCTCCCCGCGTCAGCGAGGGAGAGCCGTCCCGATCGCAGACCGTCGTCATCGACGACGTGCAGATCCGCATCCAGTACCTGGCCGAGGACGAGGGTGCCGCGCGTGACGTCGCGGAGGCGCTCGCCGAGGCCGTCCCGCGCGCGCAGCGCTGGGGCGCGCTGCGCGTCCCGGTCACCATCGTCCTCCACCCGAGCCACGAGGCGCTCGAGGCCGCGGTGCACCGCGAGGGGTACGACTGGCTTCGCGCCTGGGCGCGGTACGCGAGCATCGACGTGCAGTCGCCGCGGACGTGGTCGCTCTTCGGGCCCGACGGACAGCAGATCCAGGAGCTCCTCGCGCACGAGCTCACCCACTGCGTCATGTACCAGGCGGCGGCGACCGAGTGGTCCTGGTCCTACAAGTCGATCCCGCTCTGGTTCCGCGAGGGGATGGCGAGCGTGACGGCGGAGCAGGGATACCGGCGCAGCGGCCCCGAGCCGGTGTGGAGGTTCTACGCCGCGGCGAGCACCGGCGCCGGCGCGGGCGACGGCACCGGCGGGAGCGGCGGCCGCACGCCGCGTCGCGTGAGCGGCGACCCGCTGTCGGATCCCGACCCGCTGTACCAGTCCGAGGCGGACCTCGTCTACGGCACGGCGCACCTGGCGTTCCAGTTCCTGGTCTCGCGCTACGGCGAGGAGCGGGTGCAGAAGGTGCTCGCGTCCATGAGCGTGGGCCACCTCTTCCCCGACGCGTTCGGGAGCGCCATCGGGATCCCGGTCGAGGAGTTCGAGGCGGACTTCCGGCGCTACATCGCGTGGCACGGGTGGCGCGCGCGTTAAGCCCGCCGCACCACGGTCGCGATCGCCCACAGGCGATCGGCGTAGGCCCGCTCGGCGCAGATCCACAGGCGCACCGGCTCGCCCTGCACCTCTCCCGCGCCGCCGGCCTCCGGTCCCCAGACCCACTCGCGCGCCTCCGCGCCGCCGCCGACGCGCGGCTCGCCGGCGTCGTGCAGGAGCGCGCCGGCGACGGCCTCGGGGGACACCGCCGCGGCCGCGGTCACCTCGAGCAGCGTGACGCGCCCGCCGCGGTCCGCCTCGACGTGCGCGACGGCGACGAGGTCCTCGCCGGCGTGGAACGCGACGTCCGGCTCCGTGAGGTCGATGTTGAGCAGGCGGCGGCGCTCGGCGTCGAGCGTGATGGGCGTGACCCAGGGCCGCCACCCCGCCCCGCGGAGCGCGGCGAGCGCCTCGGTCCGGCTCCGCAGCAGCACCGCATCCAGCGCCGGGAGCGCGAACGGGAGCGCGCCGCTCATCGGGCCGCGCCGGGGGAAGCGCCCGGCGACTGCGGGCGCGCCCGCTCGGTCCACGGGGCTGGCAGGATCGGGCTGCGCTCGTTCGCGCGCGCGACGCGCTGGAGCTCGACCTCCGAGATGAGCGCCGCCGGGGCGACGGTGGAGACCGGCACGTACCCGCTCTCGGCGCCGCAGAAGCCGTTGAAGACCTTCGCCTCGTCGCCCGTCGCCACGAGCTTGTTGATGCTCGTGAGGGGAGTGCCCACGAGCTCGACGCCGCGCACGAGCTCCTGCTTCCCGGTCGCGACGTCCACGCGATAGGCGAGGCGCGGGGTGCCCTTGAACGCCTGGTACCCGTACGACATGGTGTTCGTGTTGCCGCCGGTGATGTCCTGGATGATGAGGCCGTAGGGCTTCCCCTGGCGCTTCGCCTCCTCGACGAGGAGCCGCGTCAGCTCCGTCATCGAGACGCGCTTCGTCGAGGACACCACCAGGTTTCCCATCCGCGCGACGGGCGCGTTGACGCCCTGGCTGCGGCCGTGGCCGTTGGAGCGCGTGAAGGGCCTCACGGGCTTGCGCGAGAGGAGGAAGGTTCGGAGGACGCCCTCCTCGACGAGCACGGTCCGCTGCGCCGGGACGCCCTGGTCGTCGAACGCGTAGAAGCCGTTCAGCGCCGTCTGGCCCTCGGCGCGCAGCGTCGGGTCGTCCACGACGGTGAGGAACGACGGGAGAACGGGCTTTCCGACCTGGCCCTTGAAGGTTTGCCCTTCCTTGTCGTCGTCCTGGCGCTCGCCCTCGAGGCGGTGGCCGACCGCCTCGTGGAAGAGGACGCCCGTCGCCTCGGGCGCGAGGATGGCGGGGCCCGTGTACGGGTCGAGGGCGGGGGCGGTGCGGAGCGCCTCGAGCTCGCGGACGAGGGCGCGCACCTCGCGCTCGAGCTTGTCCGGGGGCGGGAGCGTCGCCTCGGAGCGGGCGTAGAAGTCGCGGCTGTTCTCGAGGAGCTGCCCGTCCACCGCGCGCGCCACGGCCTGCACGTGCACGCCGAAGAGCGTCTCCTCGGTGACGAGCGCCGCCCCTTCGCTCGAGGTGAACCACCGCACCTGCTTCTCCGCGGTCACCTTCATGCTCGAGTCGAACACGTCGGGGTGGTCGCGGAAGATCGCCGTCAGCCGGCGGACGTCGCCGCGCCAGCGGGCGCGGTCGAAGGCGAAGGGGAGCGGCGCGTCGACGTGCCGCTGCGTCGGCTCGCGGGTGAAGGACGGCGCGCGCTCCGCCTCCTCGGCCCGGTAGACGCCCTTCGACTTCTTCTTGAAGTAGCTCGCCAGCGCCTCCTTGTACTTCTCGTCGGTGACGAGCCAGAGCGCGTTCCGGAGCGCCTGCGGATCGTCCTCGAGCGGCGCGTCCTTGGTCGCGAAGTAGGTCTGCCCCTCCGGGCCCATGAACATCGACAGCTCGTCCCGCCCGGAGGAGTCGAGCTGGTAGCTGCCGACGCGGACGTCCACGAGGAGCTTGCGATCGTGCCGCGACACGTCCTCGAAGACGGCGCCGAACCGGCCGGACACCTCCTCCTGACGGAGGTCCTTCACCTGATAGGCGAGGAAGTACGGCGCCTCGTACCCGGCGATGCGGAGGCGCTCCATCGAGCGGGATCCCTCCTGCGACATCGCGTCGAGCAGCGCGAGGCGAGGGTCGGGGGCGGCGGCGAGGGCGGACGCGAGCAGGGCGGCGACGAGCATGGCCGAGCGAATTCTTAGCACGAAGGGGCCGGCTCCGCCCTGGAGCCGGCCCCCGGTCCCCGCCCACCCCGCCTACGCCCTTGGACCTCAGCTTCCCGCGGCACCGCCGAGCGGCAGGACCAGCGTCACCATCGTGGCGGGGCAGCGGAGCCGCCCCGCGAACACGGCCGTGAGCGACGCCGCGACCTCGGCGTAGCCCCGCGAGTACGCGGCCTCCTCGAGGCGCGCCGCGAGCGGCGACGGGATCGCCACCGCGAGCACCGCCAGCGGCGCCGCCGCCGGTCCCACCTCGACGGCGTGGCGCACGTCGAAGAGCGACCCGTCGCCGAGCGCCTCGATCCGCCGGAGCTCGCCCCGCCGGAGCGGCCGCAGGCGCGCCTCGCGCGAGGGGAAGGGGAAGCGCAGCTCGACGGCGTGGGTGCCGGTGCCGTCGAGCCGGTCGGCCACGACGAGCGCGTCGTCGAGGAGGAGGAGCTCGCGGCGGTGGACGATCCCGAGGCGGGCGTACCCGCGGTGCTCGCCCACGAACCGCTCGCGGCGCCGCGCGGACTCGAGGACGAGGCAGGTGGCCTGCGCGGCGTCCGGCAGCGCGAAGGGCCGCCCGGGCGGGATGGGCGCCTGCTCCTCCCCGTCCACGCACAGCGTCGCGTGGGCCCGCGTCGCGCGGAAGCGGTCGCGCAGCTCCGGGTCGCTCGCGTAGCTGGGCGACCCGGGATCGCAGATGGCGAGGGCGCCCCCCACGCGCAGCTCGAAGGCGAGCTTGTCGTTGTGCGAGTGGCCGCCGATCCCGCCCTGGCCATTCCGGCCGCAGGAGATCGCCACCTCGACCGGCCCGCGCCGCAGCACGTGGAAGCCGCCGCGAGGAAAGCTCGCCGAGACGGGCGCCGGTCCCGGGCGGGCGCGGTCGAGGCGCTCGAGGAACGCGAAGACCCGGCCCGAGTCGTGGTCGCCTATCTGGGGCAGCTCGCCGCCGGACGAGAGGAGCGCGCGCGTCGCCGCGAACATGGACGAGAGCCTGCGCCAGAAGGCGCCGCCGAGCGCCGCGCGCGCGAGGCGGGCGAGGAGCGCGCCCGCCGTGAAGATCTCGACGGCCAGGCGGTGATAGGGCACGGAGCCCTCGAAGCTCGTGCCGTCGTCGTGCGTCTGCGCCTCGAGCTCGCGGAGGAGCCCGGCCGTGCCGAGCGCGCGCCAGCGGGACGCGTCGGGCCACTCGGGGACGAGCGCGGCGCACGCGAGGAGGCCGACCCAGTCGGCGGCGAGGTGGTTGTTCGGGACCGCCTGCACGTCCTCGAGGCGCGCGAGCACGAAGCGCCCCGTCGCGACCACCAGGCGCGCGAGGTCCACTGCGTACTCCGGATCGGAGAGCGCGCGGTGTCCTTGGAAGAGCGCGTGCGCCTGCCCGACGCAGACGGCGCGCAGCGCCGCCTCCATTGCGCACGCCCACTGCGCGCCGTGATCGAGCGGGTTCTGCGCGACGAAGTCTCGTAGCGACGCGACGTATGCCTCGGCGAACCGATCGGCGCGCCCGGGGTCGGCGACGGCGGCGCAGCCGAGCGCGACCCACTGCTCGCCGCGGCCGATGGCCCAGGCGGCCTTGATGTCGGCGCCGGGGACGTCCGGAAGCGCGTCGGACGGCGCCCACCCGGCGAAGCGGCAGCCGCGCAGCGGGTCGAGCTGCCAGTCGGTGCCGCCGCCGGCGCGCGCGACCGCGACGTCGTGTCCGAAGATGGTCATCCGCCCGGCGACGACCCGCTCGGCGCGGGCGACTGCGCGCTCCGCCTCGACGGGGAAGAAGCGCGGGAGCGCCTTCGCGATCGCGGGGCGATCGTGGGCGACGAGGCCGCGGCCGGGAGTGGCCAGCCGATCGGCGAGGGCCACCGGCGTGGCGGCGCGCATCCCGGAGAGGAGCTCCTCCAGGGTGGGCGGGAGCGGGCGCACCCCGAAGCGGAGGCGCGCGCTCCGCCATGCCTTGCGCGCGGCGGACGCGAGGAGTCGTCTCGGTGGAACGCGGCTGGTCAGGTAGTCGAGGTAGACGGTCACGTTCGGTGTCGACCCTTCGGACGCATCGCACGACGTCGCGCGGCAGGAGCAAGGATCCAGCCAGCTCCCTCGCCACGCGATCGCCTGCTGCGAGCGGTAGCGCGGGCGGCTCGTCCGTCCCGCGCTGGTCATCCGCGGAGCACGAGTGTGGAATCAATTTCCCCCCGTTCCCACGCCAACGGCGATCCGCGCGCTGGCAAGATCCTTGCTCCATCGTGCCTCGAGGGGTTCGGCCGGTTCCGAGCCCTCTGGCGAAGGAGGCACCGAGTGGGCTCGACGGGGACGGGGCGGACGGGGTTCGGCCAGGCAGGGAAGGGCCAGACGGGCCTGGGGCTGCTCCTCGAGGAGCACCGGGGCGAGATCGTCGCCGCGTGGAGGCAGTCGGTGGAGAGGGAGCTGGGGACGCGCGAGCCGGCGCTCGCGTTCGCCGTGGCCCCGATGCTGAGGGAGCTCGCGCTCGCGATGGGCGGAGACGCCGAGGCCCGCCGCTCGCACGACGCCTGGACGCGCTGCGCCGTGCTGGTGCGCTCGAGCGCGTCGCCCTCGCAGCTCGCCCGGGAGTTCAAGCTCCTCCACCGCTGCGCGTGGGAGGCCCTGCGCGCCCGCGGCGCGCCGGTCGCGCAGGGCGATCGGCGCGCGGCCGACGAGTGGCTCGACGAGGCGCTCGCGGAGGCGCTCGACCGCGTCGAGCGCGTGCGCCTGCGCGTCGCCGCCTTCGAGCAGCGGCCGGCGGTGATTCCGGCGCTGGCCGCTCCCGTCCCGCGCCCGCCGCCCCTGCCGGCGCGCCACGCCTCGCCACCGCCCCTGCCCGAGCCGGCGGTGGACGAGGCGGTCGTCGAGCTCGAGCCGATGGGCGGTTCCGCTTCTTAAACATGTCGCGGAAGTGACGGAGCGTCGCGGTCGGCTACAATGCACGCAGCGTGCGTGCATTCGGCAAGTACCGCCTCCTCGAGCCCGTCGCCTCCGGCGGGATGGCGGAGGTCTGGCGCGCCGAGGCGCCCGGCGCCGAGGGGTTCGTCAAGGAAGTCGCGCTGAAGCTCATCCGCGGCGACCATGACGCCCGCGGCGACTTCGTCCGGATGTTCATCCAGGAGGCGCGCCTCGCGAGCCGCCTCAGCCACGCCAACATCGTCCAGGTCTTCGACTTCGACCAGGTCGACGGCCGGTACTACATCGCCATGGAGATGGTGCGCGGCCGGACGCTGCGCGAGGTCGTGGAGAGGTGCCGCGAGCAGGGCGTCCGGCTGGGGCTCGCGCGGGCGGTCCACGTCTGCGCCGAGGTGGCGCGCGCGCTCGCCTACGCGCACCGCCTCGAGGACGGCGGCAGGCCCGCCGGCCTGGTCCACCGCGACGTCTCGCCTCAGAACGTGCTCCTGTCGTTCGAGGGCGAGGTGAAGCTGACGGACTTCGGGATCGCGCGGGCGCTCGGCGCGTCCGAGGTGACCGCCCCCGGGACGATCAAGGGCAAGCTCGCGTACATGGCGCCGGAGCAGGCGCGCGGCGAGGGCGTGGACGGCCGCGCCGACGTGTTCGCGGCGGGCGTGATGCTGTGGGAGCTTTGCGCCGGGCGCCGGCTCTTCGCGCGCGACTCCGACGCCGCGACGCTGGCCGCCGTCATGGCGCCCGAGCCGGTCTCGCCACCCTCCGCCTGGAACGAGGCGGTCCCCGCGGAGCTGGACGGCCTCGTGCTGGCGGCGCTCGCTCGCGACCCCGCGCGCCGGACCGCGAGCGCGGACGAGCTCGCCGCGGCGCTCGCCTCGATCCGGCTGCGGCTCGCGACGGGCCACGAGGACCTCGACCTGCGAGCGGTCATGCGCAAGCTCTGGCCCGAGGGCGCCACGCCCACGCCGGCGCCGCCGGCCGAGGCGACCGTCCGCCGGGCGCCGCCGCCGCTGCCCGCCGCGAGCGCCATCGAGGACCTCCCGACGAGGACCCTCGCGCGGCCGCGGCGACCGCATGGCGGAGCGACGCGCCGCGTCGCGCTCGTGGCGCTCCTCGTCGCGATGCTCGGAGCAGCGGGATGGAGGGCGTGGAGACCGGAGGGGAGGGCGAACAGAGCCGCAAGCGTGACCGCGACCGCGACCCCGACCCCGACCCCGACCCCGCGCCCTCTCGCCGCGGCCAGCCTCTCCGTCCACGTCGTCCCCTGGGCCATCGTGACCATCGACGGCGCCGAGGCGGGCGAGACACCCATCGACCGGCAGCTCCCCGCCGGCCGACACCGGCTGCGCGCCTCGCACCCGCAGCTCGGGACCGAGGAGCTCCGCGTCACGCTCGCGCCGGGCCAGCGCTTCGTGTGGAAGCCGAAGCTCTCGAAGTAGCGCAGCCCATCCCGATGACGCTCGAACGCTGAGCCCGCCCCCGCGGGCGAGCGATCGCACCTCCACCCACACGCCGGGCCCAGCCGGGTCGGCAGATGGCGGTTGACGTGATCGCTTGATTGTCCTATTTTCAATGTCAACTTTTCAGTAGTGTATTTAGAATAGCGTCACTTCGAGTGGAGCCGAGACCGGATGCCGTTCCTCCTGCAGCCCGCCGACGTCGACCGCATCGAGCGCGAGCGCGCCGGCGGGGTCACGAGCGGCGAGGTCGTCCGGCTGTTCGAGGCGCGCGGTGCGCGGCTCTCGGCGGCGACGTTCCGGAAGTACGTGCAGGCGGGGCTCCTGCCGCGCAGCCGGCGCGTCGGCCGCAAGGGCAAGCACACCGGCTCGACCGGCCTCTACCCGGTGTCGGTCGTGCGCCGCGTCGACCTCATCAAGCGGATGATGGCCGAGGGCCTCACGCTCGAGGACATCCGCGACAGCTTCGTCGCGGTGAAGCACAGGCTGGAGGACGTCGAAGGCGGCTGGGCCGATCTCGTGGGTGAGCTGGTGCAGCGGGCGCGCAAGCACCCGCGCCGGCGCGAGGTCGAGCGGGAGCTGGTGCGCGCCGAGCGCGAGATGCGGTCCGCGCTGCGGCGCATCGAGCGGGTGGGTGGACGCATCGCGACCGTGCGCTCCGGGGCGCAGGAGCGCGCGGGCTGAGGACGGGAGGCGCCGAGGGGCGCCATGGCGTGGTGAACGGGCCGCCATCTGGGGCGGCGGGCGGGTCAGGGCGGGACGGAGGGCGGGATGAGCGAGGCGAGGCGGAGCGATCAGCCGACAGGGCCGGAACCGGAGGCGCAGCAGGACCCCGCGGCGGGCGAGGCGCAAACCGGAGCGGACGGCGAGGGCGAGCGCGGGCGGAGCCGCTCGAAGACGATGTCGCGAAAGGAGATCGCGCGGGACCTGCGGCGGCAGCGCGCGCTCGGGCTCGTCGATCCCGAGCTGCAGCAGACCATCCAGGAGATCGAGCAAGCGCGGCCGAGGTCGCGCGCGGAGTGCGCCAACGCGGCGCGGCCGTGCATGTTCGTCTCCTGCAAGCACCACCTGTACCTGGACGTGAACCCGGAGACGGGCTCCATCAAGCTGAACTTCCCGGACAGGGAGATCTGGGAGCTCGACGAGACCTGCGCGCTCGACGTCGCCGACCGGGGCGGCATCACGCTCGAGGAGGTGGGGACGATCATGAACCTCACCCGCGAGCGCATCCGCCAGGTCGAGACGCGTGGGCTGCTCAAGCTGCGCGCCATCGCCGAGGACGAACCGCGGGTCCCGCCCGAGCCGCGCGTGAAGCCCGACAAGCCCTAAGGGCGCGGGATCGTTCGGCTTCGGCCCGGCGCGGCGCGCCGCGTCGCAGCTCGCGCTCGGTCCTTGAGTTTCGACGGCGCGGACGCTACAAGGGGCACCCTTTCCACGAGGTGCCCTCATGGTCCGCCGCGCCATCCTCTCCGTGTCCGACAAGGCCGGACTCGTGCCCTTCGCCCGGCGCCTGGCGGCGAAGGGCGTCGAGCTCGTCTCGACGGGGGGCACCCAGCGCGCCCTCGCGGATGCCGGCTTGAAGGTCGTCCCGGTGGGCGAGTTCACGCAGGCTCCCGAGATCCTGGGCGGCCGCGTGAAGACCCTCCACCCGCGCGTCCACGGCGGCATCCTCTACCGGCGCGGCCTCGAGTCGGACGAGGCGGAAGTGAAGGCGCGCGACATCGTCCCCATCGACGTGGTGGTGGTGAACCTCTACCCGTTCCGCGAGGCCGTCGCGGCGGGCAAGTCCTTCGCCGAGTGCGTGGAGGAGATCGACATCGGCGGCCCGTCCATGGTCCGGGCGGCGGCGAAGAACGCCGCTCACGTGGCGGTGGTGGTGGATCCGGCCGACTACGACCGCGTGGCGGGCGAGATCGAGCAGAGCGGCGCGATCGGCGAGCCGACGCGCTATTACCTCATGCGCAAGGCATTCGCGCACACCGCCGCCTACGACGCGGCCATCGCCGAGTACCTGACCGCGCGCGGCGCCCCGGCGAGCGAGCCGCGGCACTTCCCCGACGTCCTCGCCGCGCTCTACGAGAAGGTCCAGGACCTCCGGTACGGCGAGAACCCGCACCAGGCCGGCGCCTTCTACCGGCAGCCGCGCGAGCCCGACGAGCCGAACGTCGCCTTCGCGCCCGTGCTCCAGGGGAAGGAGCTCTCCTACAACAACCTGCTCGACCTCGAGGCGGCGCTCGCCTGCGTGAAGGAGTTCGACCAGACCGCGTGCGTCATCATCAAGCACAACACGCCCTGCGGCGTGTCGCTGGGGGAGACGCCCGCCGAGGCGTTCGCGCTGGCCCGCGCCTGCGATCCCGTCTCCGCCTTCGGCGGCATCGTCGCGCTCAACCGGCCCGTGGACGCCGCGGCCGCGAAGGAGCTCACCGACCTCTTCCTCGAGTGCATCATCGCGCCGTCCTACACCGCCGAGGCGCGGGCGGCGCTCGGGTCGAAGAAGAACCTGCGCCTCCTCGAGAGCGCGCGCCTCGCGGACCCGCGGAGCACGTGGAAGCGGCGCCCGGAGGAGGCGCGCGAGCTGCGCTCGGTCGTGGGCGGGCTGCTCGTCATGGACCGCGACCTCGGGCGCGTGCGCCGCGAGGACTGCACCCTCATGACGAAGCGCGCGCCGACGGAGCAGGAGTGGAAGGACCTCCTCTTCGCCTGGAAGGTGGTGAAGCACGTGAAGTCGAACGCGATCGTCTTCGCGCAGGGGGACCGCACGACCGCCATCGGGGGCGGCCAGACGAGCCGCGTCGAGTCGGTGAAGACCGCGGTCATGAAGGCGGCGCTCGAGGTGCGCGGGTCGTGCGTCGCGTCGGACGCGTTCTTCCCGTTCAAGGACGGCGTCGAGGAGATCATCAAGGCGGGCGCGACCGCCATCATCCAGCCGGGCGGCTCCGTCCGGGATCGCGAGGTGGTCGCGACCGCCGACGCCGCCGGGGTCGCCATGGTGGCGACCGGCATGCGCCACTTCCGGCACTGATCACCGGCGCTTGCGGCCCACCGCCCGCGCTCGCCCACCCCGGCCGGCGCGGCCCCGCTGTGATATGGATCGCCCTCCCATGCGCATCCTCGTCGTCGGCTCCGGCGGCCGCGAGCACGCCCTCGCCTGGAAGATCTCGCAGAGCCCGCTCGTCCGCGAGGTCTACTGCGCTCCCGGGAACCCCGGGATCGCGCGCGTCGCCCAGCTCGTGCCGGTGCGCGCCGACGCCGTGGAGGACGTCGTCCGGGAGGCGCGCGCGCTCCGGATCGACCTCGTGGTGGTCGGCCCCGAGGCGCCGCTCGTGCTGGGGCTCGCCGACCGGCTCGCTCGCGAGGGCATCCTCGCCTTCGGGCCCACCGCCGCGGCGGCCGAGATCGAGGGGTCGAAGGCGTTCGCGAAGGACGTCATGCTGGCGGCCGGGATCCCGACCGCCGAGCACGGCACCTTCGAGGAGCTCGAGCCCGCGCTCGCGTTCGCGAGGGCGCGCGGCGGGCGGGTCGTGGTGAAGGCCGACGGCCTCGCCGCCGGCAAGGGCGTCGTCGTCGCGGGCGGCCCGGGCGAGGCCGAGGCGGCGCTCCGCGACATGCTCGTCGGCCGCATCCACGGCCGGGCGGGCGCGAAGGTCGTCGTCGAGGAGCGGCTCGAGGGCCCCGAGGCGAGCGTGATCGCGCTCGCGGACGGCGAGCGCGTGCGGCTCCTCCCGGCGGCGCAGGACCACAAGCGCGTCGGCGACGGCGATCGGGGACCGAACACCGGCGGCATGGGCGCCTTCTCGCCCACGCCGCACGTGACGCCCGAGGTGGCGCGCGAGGTGGAGGAGCGCGTGCTCCTGCCGGCCCTGCGGGAGCTCGCGAGGCGCGGCCGCCCCTTCCGCGGCGCGCTCTACGCGGGGCTCATGCTCACGCCGCGGGGGCTGCGCGTCCTCGAGTTCAACGCGCGGCTGGGCGATCCCGAGACGCAGCCGCTCATGATGCGCGTGGCGGGCGACATCGTCCCGGCGCTGCTCGCCGCGGCGCGCGGCGATCTCTCGCAGGTCCGGCTCGAGATCGACCCCCGCGCCGCGATCGGCGTCGTCCTGGCCGCCGAGGGATATCCGGCGAAGCCGGTGGCGGGGGACGCCATCGAGGGCGCGGGCGGCCCCTTCGCCGGCGACGTGCAGGTGTTCCACGCCGGGACGGCGCTCGGCGCCGACGGCCGCGTCATCGCCTCGGGCGGGCGCGTCCTCACGGTATGCGCGCTCGGCGCCGACCTCGCGGCGGCGCGCGGCCGCGCCTACGCCGCCCTGGGCCGGATCCGGCTGCGCGGCGGCCACTACCGCAGCGACATCGGGCTGGCGGCACGTCAGGGAGGGTGACATGAAACCGAAGGTGCTCATCCTGATGGGCTCGGACTCGGACTGGGAGGTCATGTCCGAGGCGAAGAAGGCGCTCGACGAGATGGGCGTCCTGTGCGACGTCCACGTGTCGTCCGCGCATCGCACGCCGGAGCGGACGGGCCGGCTCGCGCGCGAGGCGGCCGGCCGCGGGATCGAGGTGGTCATCTGCGGCGCGGGCGCGGCGGCGCACCTCGCCGGCGTCGTCGCGTCGGAGACCGAGCTGCCGGTCCTCGGCGTGCCGCTCGCCGCGACCGAGCTGCGCGGCCTCGACGCGCTCCTCGCCACGCTGCAGATGCCGGGCGGCGTCCCGGTGGGCACCCTCGGGATCGGCAAGCCGGGAGCGCGCAACGCCGGCCTCCTCGCGGCCCGCATCCTGGGCCGCTCCGACGGCGCGATCGCGGCGAAGGTGCGCGAGCAGCGCGAGCGGATGGCGCGCGACGTCGAGGCGAAGGACGCCGCGCTCCAGGCGCTGCTCGCCGCGACGGAGAAGAAGTAGCGGGAGTGTCGCTCCTCGACCGCTACCTGGCGCGGGAGATCCTGCTCCCCTTCGCGGCGGGGCTCCTCTTCCTGACCCAGATCCTGCTCGCGACGCAGATCCTGGCGCAGGCGGACGTGCTCCTCGGGTCGGGGGTGTCCGCGCTCGACCTCGGCGCGGTCACGATCGACCTCGTCCCCCACTTCCTCGGCTACGTCCTCCCCATCTCGTTCCTCCTCGGCGCGGTGGTCGGGACGGGGCGCCTCGCGGAGGACCGGGAGCTCGTCGCGCTCGGCGCCGCCGGGCTCTCCCCGACGCGCCTCGTGCGCATCCCCGTCGCGCTCGGGATCGGCGTGGCCGCGCTCGCGCTCTGGGTGGGGCTCGCGCTCGAGCCGGCCGGGCTGCGCGACGCGCGCGTGCGGGTGAACGACCTCATCCGCAAGAACGTGACGAGCGACGTTCGGGCGGGGGTCTTCTACGAGGACATCCCCGACCTGACGCTCTACGCGGAGGGCACGAAGGGCGGCCGCTGGAGCAACGTGCTCATCTCGGACCGCACCGACCCGGCCGCGCCGCTCCTCGCGCTGGCGGAGCGGGGGCGCCTCGAGCCCGCCGGGGCGGGGCAGGGGATGCGCCTCGTCCTCGACCGCGGCGAGGTGCATCGCGAGGAGCCGCGCGCCGACGAGTACGTGGCCGCCCGCTACGACCGCGCGACCATCACGCTCGGCGTGGGCCAGACGCTCTCCGATCGGAACCGCCTCGTGGGCTCCCCCTTCGAGCTGCGCCCGGGCGAGATCGTCGCCCGCGCGCGGGCGGCGAAGGATCCGGAGGAGGTCCGCCGCTGGTGGACGTTCCTGCACCGGCGCATCGCGGGGCCGATCGCGATCCTCGCCTTCGCGCTCCTCGCGCTGCCGATCGCCGCCTCCCGGCGGGGCGGGCGCGCCTTCGGGTACGCCGCGACCATCGTGGCGGTGGTCGCGTACTACGCGGTGCTGCGCTTCGGCGAGGGCCTCTCGCAACGCGGCGCGCTGCCGCCCTGGCTCGGGCCGAACCTCCCCAACCTGGCCGTCGCGCTCGCCGGGGTGGCGCTGACGGTGCTCATGGAGCGACGCGGCCCGGGAGCGGTGCGGTGACGCTGTTCCTGCACCTCGCCCGGCGCGCCCTCGTCGCGTTCCTCGGGTCGCTCACCGCGGTGGTGGGGCTCTTCCTCGTGGTGGACTTCGCCGAGAACGCGAGCGTCTTCCGTGGCCCCGGGTGGATGACGGCGGTGCTCGTGCTCTACGCGAACCGCGCGGCCGTCGTCGCGTACCAGACCGCGCCCGCGGCCATGCTCCTCGCCGCGGCGGTCACCGCGAGCGATCTGCGCCGGACGCGCGAGTACACGGCGATGCGCGCGCTCGGGCTCGGCCCCTGGCGCGTCGCCGGGCCCGTGCTCGCGGTCGCCGCGCTGATGGCGGTCGGGCTCGCCTGGCTCGACGACGCGGTGGTGGTGGAGGCGACGGGGCGCGCCGAGGAGATCATGGCCACCCGCTTCCACCGCGCCGGCTCGTTCCATCGCGCCCAGGAGCGCAAGCGGTGGTTCCGGGGGCGCGGCGGCCAGCGCATCTACCACCTGCGCGGCGGCGGCCAGGACGGCGGGTTCGAGCGCGTCACCGTGCTCGAGGTCGCCGAGGGCTTCCGGCTCGCGCGCCGCATCGACGCGGCGCGCATGACGCCCGGCGCGACGCCCGGCGAGTGGGTGCTGACGGACGTCGCCGAGCGGACGTTCGGGCAGGACGGGCGCGTCGAGACCCTCGTCGCACAGCGGCGCACCTACCGGTTCGACGAGGACCCGGGCGCGTTCGCCGTGAGGCCGGGCCGCCCCACGCAGATGGGTCGCGCCGTCCTGGGCGAGCAGATCGCGCTCAGGCGCCGGCTCGGGCTGCCTGCGCAGGACTTCGCCCTCGAGTGGCACAACAAGCTCGCCTACCCGCTCGCGGGCCTCCCCGCCGCGCTCCTCGCGCTCGGCCTCGCCCTGCGGCGCGAGCGGAAGGGGCACCTCACGGCGGCGCTGGTCGAGGCCGTCGGCGTCTCCCTGGCGTTCTGGGGGATCCAGGGGATCTGCTGGTCGCTGGGCCTCTCGGGCAGGGTCTCGCCCGCGCTCGCCGCCTGGACGCCGGACACCCTCTTCCTCGCGCTCGGCGCGCTCGCCATGCGGCGGTACGCATGACGCCCCGGGCGGCTCACTCCGGGAGGAAACCCGTGGTACCTTCCGCGCCGATGCCGCACGCCCACGCCGCGGTCGCCGTCGCCCCGCCCTCGCGCGGGCTCGCCGCGGTGCAGCGCGGGCTCGAGCGGGTGGCGGCGCTGGGCGTCCTCGCGCACGCGCTCTTCCTCTCCATCTCGATGGCAGGGATGCAGATCGGGCTCGCCTTCGCAGCCGGCGCCCTCGTCGCGCTGCGACTCACCGGCCGGCGGGTGTGGGCCCGCAGCGCGCTCGACCTGCCGTGCGTCCTCCTCTCGGGCGCCGCGGTCGCGTCGCTCGTGCTCGGCGCCTTCGGGGGCTCGCTGCCGGTCGGGTGGCACGAGGCGACCCTCTGGCGATCCATCCTCTCCCCGGTCGTCGTGCTCTCGGCGCTCGAGGCGGCGCGCGGCAGCCCCGGCGAGGAGGACGACGGCGCGCCGCGGCGCCTGGCGCTGGCGGCGCTCGGCGTTTGGGCGGCGGCGTCGCTCGTGCCGAGCGCCGTCGCCTGGGCCCAGTACTGGACGGGCTTCGACCCGCTGCACGCGCTCGGGCTCCGGTCGGACGAGGTGCACGCGCGGGTCCCGGTGTTCCCGGGACGCTACGCCGCTGTCGGCTTCTTCCGGTGGTATCAGCGGCTCGCGCACAACCTCATCCCGCCCCTGTGCGTCGCGGCCGCCGTGGCGGCCTACGGCAACGTCTCCCCCCGGCTGCGCGCGCTCCTCGCGTTCGCGGCGCTCGCCGCCGGCGCGGCCGTCGTGCTGACCTTGTCGCGCGCGGCCTGGGTGAGCCTCGCGCTCGCGGCGCTCCTCCTCGCGCTGCTCGAGACGCGCGTCCGCCGCTGGGCGGTCCCGCTCGTCCTCGGCGGCAGCCTGGCGCTCCTGCTGCACCCCGCGGTGCGCGTCCGGCTCGGCGCGCTCTCCCAGCCCGACATCAACAACGACCGCCGGGACATCTGGAACATCTGCCGCGCCATCGTGGACGACCACCCGCTCACCGGCGTGGGCTGGGGCAACCTGCCGCGCCGGAGCGCCTTCTACTACGACCGGATCGGCTACGCGCTCCCGCGCGCCTGGTGCCATGACAGCTTCCTCTCGGCATGGGCCGAGGGCGGGCCGCTGCTCTTCGCGGCGCTGGTCGCCTTCTGGGCGCTCCTCGTGCGCGGGTTCCTGCGCTGGCGGCGGAGCGCGAGCGACGATCTCGCCCGCGCCGGGGCGACGGGCGCCCTCGCGGCGCTGGCGGCGATGTTCGCCAACTCGCTCTTCCACGACATCCTCTACTCGAGCGAGGCGGTGTACGGGCTCGGCTTCGCGCTCGCGGTCGCCGCGGCGCTGGCGCGCTCCGGGCCGGCCCGGCTCAGCTCGCCTTCCGGCGCCCGTTCGCCGTGAGCGCCCGGTAGGTCTCGAGCGTCTCGGCCGCCGCCGTGTCCCAGGAGAAGCGCCGCGCGCGCTCCTGCGCGCGCTTCGCCGCGGCCGCCGATCCGCTGCGCTCGTCGAGCACCTGGCGGATCGCGTCCGCGAACGCGCCCGGCGAGCACGGGGGGGCGTAGCGCACGGTGTCGCCCCCGATCTCGCGCAGCGCCGGGATGTCGCTCGCGACCGCTGGCGTCCCCGCCGCCATCGCCTCCGCGAGCGAGAGGCCGAACCCCTCGTAGAGCGACGGCAGGACGAAGCAGGCGGCGCCCGCGTACAGCTCGGCGAGCTCTGCGTCGGGGATGGAGCCGGTGAGCCGCACGTGCGCGGAGAGCTCCGCGAGCGGCAGCGAGTCGGCCCAACCCTGGCGCCCGACGAGGACGAGCTGCAGGTCGCGCCCCTCGGCCCGGAGCTGCCGGAACGCGTCGAGCAGGACGGGGAGGTTCTTGCGCGGCTCGAGCGTCCCCACCGCGAGGAGGTAGGGCGCGCGCGGCCCGTCCGGCGCCCGCGCCTCGAAGAAGGACGGGTCCACGCCGTTGTACGTGACGTGGATGCGCTCACGGGGGAGGCCGAGCGCGGAGACCAGATCGGCCCGGGCCGCCTCGCTGACGGTGAAGATGCCGGCGGCGCGCCGCAGCGCCTGCCGGTAGAGCGGGCCGTAGTAGTAGCGCATCCCCGCCGAGATCGTGTCCGGGTGGAGCCACGGCGTCGCGTCGTGCACCGTGATGGCGGCGAGCCCTCGCCACAGGACCGGCGTGGGGAAGGCGAGCATGTGCAAGAGCTCGACGCCCGCCCGGGCCGCGGCCAGCGGCAGCCAGGCCTGCTCCATCGAGAAGCGGTGCCGGAAGGGCGACGCATGCTGCTCGACGGGGAGGGAGCGCAGCGCGCCGGGCGCGTTCGGGCGCGTGAAGAGGACGAAGTCGCCCGGCGCGCGGCGCGCCATCGCGGCCGTGAGGGAGAGCGCGTACCGCTCGAGCCCCGTCAGCCGATCGGGCCGGACGAGGGTGGCGTCGATGCCGATGCGCACGTCGTCCTCCCCCTACCGTGGGTCCTCTCGGTGCTCCGTCTCGCCGCGCTCGAAGGCGCGGAAGCCCTCGCGGAGCCCCCGCATCAGCCGCAGCCAGTCTCGGGCCCCGCCTCGAGCGCGGGCGACGTACAGCGCGCCGCGCGCGGCGAAGAAGCCGAGGAAGAGCGGCAGCCCGAGGCGTGGCTTCTGCTTCATGTAGAAGAGCGCGCTGTTGTGGAAGAGCCAGTACTTCGAGTCGAGCCAGCGCGCCTCGCGGCACCCGCCGGTCGGCGCGACGAGGTGGTGCACCGCCGCCGCGGGCTCGAAGCGGATGTCGTAGCCGAGCGCGCGCACCCGGTAGCAGTAGTCCGTCTCCTCCAGGATGGAGTTGCCGGCGTAGCGGTCGTCGAAGGGCCCCACCTCGGCGAGCACGCGCCGGCGGAAGCTCATGTTCGCGCCCTTGGCGGTCCAGACCTCGGCGGGCGCGGTGCCGGAGAAGTTCGAGACGATGCGCCCGTAGGCGTTCACGTACGCGTTGCCGGCCGGCGCGTTGGGCGGAATCCGCTCGAGCACGCGCCCGGCGACCGCCCCCACGAGCGGATTCGCGTAGCAGGCCGCGTGCGCCGCGAGGAGGTGATCGTCCACCGGGACGATGTCGTCGTCCACGAAGAGGACCACCTCGCCGCGGGCCATCCTCGCGCCGATATTGCGCGCGCGCGGCAGCGACGGCTCGGGGAGCAAGAGGTAGCGCAGCCGGCTCGCGTGCTCGGCGAGGAAGCGGCGCGTCTCCGGCTCGTGGACCGGCGTCTGGTCCACGACCACCACCTCGAAGTCCGGATAGCGCTGCGACAGCAGGTGAGCGAGCGAGTCGCACAGGACGCGCTCGCGCCGGTAGGTGGGCACGACGACGCTGACGGACGGGTTGTTGGAGGGCACGGTGGCGGGCGGAGGAATATCACGGCGGCCCCGAGACTTCACGCGGGGCGTCACGGCCGGCGAGCGCCGCCGCCCGCGGCAGCACGAGCGCCGCCGCCGCGAACGTGGCGGCCGCCGCCGCGACCTGCGTCAGCCCGTTCGCGAGGGCGGCCCCCGTGGCCCCCCCGCGCGGGATGAGCAGGACGTCGAGCGCCAGGTTGACCGCCGACGCCGCCAGCCCGATGCGCAGGAGCGTCACCTGGCGCTCGCGGGCGTAGAGGAGCGACGACGCGCCGCCCGCGACGGCGCCGACCGCCCCCGCCGCGAGGACGAGCCGCAGCACGAGCGCGCCGGCCCGGAACGGCTCGCCGTAGAGGAGGGCCAGGAGAGGCCCGGCGGCGACCGCTCCGACCGCAGCGACCGGCACGGCGAGCGCCGCCAGCGTGGCCATGCCGCGGCGCCAGGTGCGCCCCAGCGCCAGCGCGTCGCCGGCACCCACCTGCGCCGCAAGCGCGGGGAAGAGCGCGGCGTTGAAGCTGCCCGGCACGAGCGTCATCGCCTGCGCGGCGAGCTGGTACGCGGCGGTGTAGAGGCCCAGCTCGGCGGCCGGCGCGAAGGCGCGCAGGAAGAGCGCCTCCGACTGCTGCCACACGACCGCGTCGAGGACGAGCAGGACGCCGACGGAGGCCGCGTACCGGAGGAGGCGGCCGCGCGCGGCGGGCGC
>WNFY01003613.1_pt1 | contig 21911 bp, 21 predicted proteins | sample 5400091 | NCBI WGS metagenome assembly WNFY01 (sample SAMN13153364, study PRJNA577476) | soil metagenome | isolation source: 60 cm soil or saprolite under grassland replicate 1 | place: USA:California | collected 2016-06-15
GTCGGGCCACCGCCCCTGGCGTTGATCGAAAGGTCGTAGGCATTGACGGCCTTCGCAGTTTGAAGCGGTTGCAGCACCACGTTCTGCAATGGCGTGGTCGGAAAATAATCTTCAAAGCTCCGGCCGTTGACGTCGATCTTGCCACTGCCCGGCGCCATCCGGACTCTGGCAACCGACGTCTTGCGGCGGCCTGTGGCAGTGAATTCCTGGGTTTCCGGCATAAGATTTGCTTCAGGCCAGTTTGACCACATGTGGCTGCTGTGCAGCATGGGGATGAGCATCGCCGCGATAGACTTTAAGCTTTCGATAAATCGCCCGGCCCAGCCGGTTGTGCGGAATCATTCCACGCACGGCGCGCTCGATCAGTAACTCCGGGTGCCGAACGCGGCGCGACCGGACATTCTCGGATTTGTGACCACCCACGTATCCTGAAAAGCTCATGTAGCTTTTTTGGTTCTCTTTTTTTCCAGTCAATCGCACCTTTTCCGCATTGATCACGACCACAAAATCCCCCGTATCGACGTGCGGCGTGAAGATCGTCTTCTCTTTGCCGCGCAGTAAATTGGCGGCCTTGACGGCGACCTGGCCCAGCACCTGGTCCCTGGCATCGATCACCCACCATTTGCGTGGGACTTCGCTGGCTTTTGCAGAAAAGGTTTTCATAGCGGGGGAAAAGGCACAAAAACTACGGGCGGCGCCAGGGAGTGTCAAATTTTCCGCAGTGGACAATTCTCTTTCGCCTCGCGAAATCTTCAGTTATTTCTCAAGTCTTGGAAAATGGCGGCTGGCCATTTTGCAGTAGCGAGGGCATAAAATCCCAGTTGGCGGCTGACACGGCCGCCCTACAATTGTAGGTCGTTTCTGTAAGACGCCTCGCATCATGAACCCCACTGCCACAAAAACCGCGATCACCCCGCGGCGCGATGAAGACTTTCCCGAATGGTATCAGCAAGTCATTCGCGCGGCGGAGCTGGCCGAGTCCTCGGATGTGCGCGGTTGCATGGTGATCCGTCCCTGGGGCTACGGCATTTGGGAGAACATGCAGCGGCAGCTTGATGCGATGTTTCGTGCGACCGGACATCGCAATGCATATTTTCCGCTTTTTATTCCGCTTAGTTTTTTCGCCAAGGAAGCGGAACACGTCGAAGGTTTCGCCAAAGAATGCGCCGTGGTCACCCATACCCGGCTGGAAAAGGATGCGGATGGAAAACTGCGGCCCGCGAGCGCATTGACCGAGCCGCTGGTGGTCCGGCCGACGTCGGAAACGATCATCGGCGCCAGCTACGCGAAATGGGTGCAATCCTACCGCGACTTGCCGATCCTCATTAATCAATGGGCGAACGTGGTCCGCTGGGAAATGCGGCCGCGTCTGTTTTTGCGCACGACGGAATTTCTCTGGCAAGAAGGACACACCGTCCATGAGAGCGAGGCCGAGGCGCGCGCCGAAGCGAAGTTAATTCTCGAGCTTTACGAGCGATTTGTGCGCGACCATCTGTCGATTCCTGTTTTCACCGGCGAAAAATCAGAGAGCGAACGTTTCCCCGGCGCGGTGCAGACGTTATCCATTGAAGCGATGGTGCAGGACCGGAAGGCAATCCAGGCTGGCACCTCACATTTTCTCGGCCAGAATTTTGCGCGAGCGAGCAGCATCCAATTTCAAAACCGCGACGGCAAACAGGAATTTGGCTGGACCACAAGCTGGGGCGTGAGTGCGCGCCTGATCGGCACGGTCGTGATGGCTCACAGCGACGATGACGGCCTGGTGTTGCCGCCGCGGGTCGCGCCAACCCAGATCGTGATTTTGCCGGTTACGCCAAAGGAAGAAACGCGGGCCGCGGTGCTCGAGGCGTGCGATAAACTCGCGAAAGAGTTGCGCGCGAGGCGGTACGTTGACCTGCCGATCGAAGTGGAAGTCGATCGCCGCGATCTCGGCGGCGGCGTTAAGAATTGGGAGTGGGTCAAGAAAGGCGTGCCATTGCGCGTCGTAATCGGACCACGCGATCTCGAAAAAAAATCACTCGAAGTCACCCGGCGCGATCAATCGGTGAAGACGAAGGAGTCGATGCGAGTGGAAGAGTTCGTATCCCGGGCGCCGGAATTTCTCATGTCGATCCAGAATACTCTGTTTGAGCGGGCCAAAAAATTCCGGGATGAGAACACACGCATAATCGATTCCAAAGAGGAGTTCTACGATTTCTTTACGCCGAAAGATTCCGCCAAACCAGAAATCCACGGCGGCTTCGCCCTCGCGCACTGGAACGGCTCGCGCGAAGTCGAGGAACAAATCAAGGATGATCTCAAAGTCACCATTCGCGTCATTCCGATCGATGAAACATCCGAACCGGGCTGCTGCATTTTCACTGGAGAACCAAGTGTGCGGCGCGTCGTCTGGGCGAAATCCTATTGAGGCGTTGAGCGCATATGACGCATGAGACTTATGGACGCATCTCTGTTGACGGCGCATTGCACTTCTGTTTATTCCCGCAGTCGCCGTGGAATTGAAACTTTACAGTCGCGAATGGTGTTCGTGGTGCATTGACGCGAAGGAGTATCTCACCCAAAAAGGGTATCGGTTCAATATCATTGATGTGGGCAGAGACCGGCAAGCATACGCGGAGATGAAAAGGCTGTCGGAGCAGACTTATGTTCCAACTTTTGTGGCGGGCGACAGGGTGCTGGCCAATTTCGATACCGATCAGCTCGAGAAATTTCTGAACGAGCACCAGATCAATCCCTAATGCTTTTTGGCTTTTTTCTAACGCTCGGCGTGGGGGTCCTCAGTATCGCCCTGCGCAGTTTTCAAAATTCATATTCGCAGAAAGCGGGCGCGCTGGGAATTCTCATCGCCACTTTCCTCGCCGTTTATTTTATTACCAGCAGCTGGGTGCTGGGTATTGCTGCTGCGGTGAGCTGGCTCTTTTTGCCGTGGCTGGAAATTCTCACCCGGATTCGCGCACTTCGGCTGCCGAAGGAAAAACAGCTCCGGCCAAAAAGTCCGCCGTCTTCGGATACTTTCCCCGCGCTAAGAGAGATCACGCGCGAGATCGAGGACGAAGGATTCGCGCATGTGGGTGACGCTGGATGGGACTGGGAGGATTACCGCCAGTTTTTCCGCCTGTTTTACAAAGAGGAGGATCGCACACAGGCCGCCATCTGCCTGAACGAACAGCATGATCTTTCGTTTTATTATCTGCGAATTTCGTCGCGCGCAAAGGACGGCACCACGTGGACGACGTGGAATTATCCGCTTTCCTACGGTTTAAAGGTCACTCCCCGGTTCCGCATCAACCGCCAGCGCCCGGATCAATCATTCTGGCAGCTTCATCAAAGCCACCGCGATTTTCTGCGCCGGAACGGGGTAAATGCGGACATGATTGATGCGTTTGATGAAGAGCGAATTCAAACGGAAATGGAAAACGATCTGCGCGATCAGATCGCGCACAACATCGACAAGGGCGTGCTTAAGCAGACTGCGGCAGGCGACGTAAAATATTCCTGGCGCGGCATGATTTATCTTTGGTGCCAGTTCCTGGTCGATCTGGTGCGGTTGTAGTTTCCGATCTGTCATCCCGAGCGGAGCGAGGGACCTCACAATCGGCGGTCTGGGCACGCAAGTATGAACGCGGACGGCTCCGATGCGCCGCTTGACCGATGCGCCCGGCTACGACGGCGGTCCGTTCTTCTCGCCGGGTGGTCGGCGGATTATTTGACGGCACTTCGAGGAGAACGACCGATCGGCTTGTGCGCAACAGCGGGCGCAAAGTTAATGGGCGCTTCATTCATCGTCGCGGTCGATAGGGATCCGGTCCGGATGAAAATGTCCCAACGAATCGGCGCAGATGTCGTGCTCGGCCCGCAGGATGCCGACCTTCTCAATGAGATAAAAAAACTCACTCGGGGCGGCGCGGACGTTGCAATCGAAGCGTTGGGTATTCAGGGAACGTTTGAGAATTGCCTGCGTTGCTTGCACCCGGGCGGAACGCTCAGCAGCCTTGGCGTGTATTCGGGCAAACTCCAAGTGCCGTACGACGCGTTTGCAGCCGGCATTGGCGATTACAAAATCGTGACCACACTTTGCCCGGGAGGCAAGGAACGGACGCGGCGATTGATGTCGATGGTGCAGACAAAACGCTTCGATCCAACACCATTGCTCACGCATCGCTTTTCGCTTGATCAAATCGTCGAGGCTTACGATCTCTTCAGTTCACGTCGCGACGGTGTCCTGAAGGTGGCGATAAAACCGTGACGAGGGAAAGGCAATTCGTTTAGCCCCGGCGCCGCTGATCCAGGACGCATCAATCCCTTGCGCACTGCGCTTCAGGGAGCGGCGGTTTCCTAACTGTCGCAGGCAATTGGGCCGCCTTCGCCAACCCTGCGGCCAGCCAGGGAAAGCGCCCTTCCTTGTAGCCGCAGCCGGCGCGCAAGATCGATAATGCGCGCCGGCCAAACAATAGCACTTTACTGCACTTTCACTTCGATCGGCTTTGGCTTTGGCATGGCGCGTTTTGGCAGATGGACCTGCAATACGCCGTCATGAAACTCAGCCATGATCTTTGGTGCGTCCGCATCTTCGGGCACTGTGAACGTGCGCTCAAACCTGCCGAAGAAGCGTTCAAGCCGATGGAATTTTCTCTTCTTCTCTTCCTTTTCGGCTCTGCGCTCGCCGGAAATTGAAAGCATGCCGTTTTCGATTGTTACTTTTACGTCATCCTTTCTCATTTCGGGCAGGTCGGCCTTGAACACGTACTCATGGTCATCTTCGATGATATCCATCAAGGGTGACCAATCGGGTAGCTTCAGGCTCTCGCCGTTCTTCGGGTACCGAGAGTACCGAATGGGGAAAGTAGGAAAACCGCCAAAGAATGTCCTTAGGCGGTTCTGAACTTCGTCCATCTCCCGGAACGGGTTCCATGTTGTGAGTGTCTTCATAATTTAATTTTAATTTCCTTTCTGTAGACAACTCACCTCTGACCATGGCGGGCGCTCACCATAATTTGCGAGAGTCTGTGCAGATTTTGCGCCTGCCAAAACGTGGCTAAAGGAACGGCAAGCATTTGCGAATTTGCGCGAAGCGATCTGGCCAGATCAGTATAAGCATGGCTGGCAAGAATTGCTCAGTTCTTCGCAAGATTCGCGCAGCGGCTCGATCGGTGTCGTGTTGGATGCCCATCAAGAAAGGCAAAAGATTATGAGAGTAGAACACGTAATGACTCACGATGTGCAGGCCTGCCGTCCGGAAACCAATCTATCGGCGGCGGCAATGCAGATGTGGAAAGGCGATTGCGGCGTCCTGCCGGTTGTGACCGCCACCGGAGAAGTCGTCGGCATGATAACCGATCGGGATATTTGCTGCATGGCGACAGCGACCAAGCACCGGGACGCGGCGACTATCCGGGTAAAGCTGCGGCCCTATGAGATCTGGTAGCGGCATCCAAAAGCATATCGTAATTAAGATTGATTTGTCCCGGGCGCGCGACCGAAAAATTCTTGGAATTTTCGCAGCAGGTGCGGTTGTCCTGTTGTTTGTAACCGCTCTTGGCAGTTATCAGACTTACCAATACACGGAGTCGGTGGAGTTTTGTGGCAAGAAGTGCCATCTTCCGATGGAGCCGGAGTTTGTCGCTTCGCAGCATACGGCACACGCAAGCGTTGAATGCGTGGCGTGCCACGTTGGCCCGGGCGCGGCCGCCTATTTCAAAACCAAGATCAACGGTGTGAAACAACTTTATCACACGGTGCGTAACGATTTCGATCGGCCAATCCGTGTGTCACCGCCGCCAATCCGCGCCCAGCCCAGGCAATTTGCGAGCAATGCCATTGGCCAAAGAAATATGTCGGCAATGTGGAACGCACTTACCAATACTATCTCTCAGATGAGAAGAACACACCGTTCGCTGTCCGCCTCTTATTGAATGTCGGCGGCGGGGACCCAGCCAACGGACCGGTGGGCGGCATTCATTGGCACATGAACGTCGCCAAGAAAATTGAGTACATCGCCGCCGACGAGCAGCGTCTCAACATTCCGTGGGTAAGAATGACCGATCCCATAGGCGCAGTTACGGAATATCGCACGCCGGAATTCAAGGACGATCCGGCGAAATATCGCATCCATCGAATGGATTGCATGGATTGCCACAGCCGCCCCGCGCATAAAGTGCACACGCCTAACGATGCAGTCGATTTGGCTCTGGCTACCGGCCGGCTCGATCCAAATGTTCCCTGGGTAAAATCGAAAGTGGTAGCGGCGTTGGTCAAGCCGTACGCGACCAGGGCCGAAGCCGCGCAGGGAATCGCGGCCACCCTGCGCGAGACTTATCCCGATCCTCGGCAGGCGAATCCGATTATCAATGAAGCGCAGACCATCTATCGAGAAAACTTTTTCCCAGAAGTAAAAGCCGATTGGCGAACACATCCTGACTTCGTCGGACACAAAAATTGGAACGGATGTTTTCGTTGTCACGATGGCAAACATGTTGGAGCCGACGGGAAGATGTCGATCAAAGCGAGTGATTGCAGATCGTGTCATCTCATTCTCGCCCAAGGGAGCGGCGAAGCCCTAAATCAGATCGATGCCAAAGGGCATGATTTCGTGCATATTGATGCGGAGTATTCAGAGTTTTCCTGCAGCGAATGTCATACTGGCGGTATCCAGAAATAATCACATGAAGGGATGTGTCGTTTATTTCGGTTTGCTCGCGGTGCTGATTGCGGGCTGCGATAAGAAGTCCGAGATCAAGGTCTATCGGATTTCGAAGGCGCCGCTCGAAGAATCCCAGCCCGCGCAACAAAACGCGATGCCAACCAACGCCGCTTCGCCCGCACGTCCGGCTGGCATGGCGGCTACCGCCTCCACAAGCGTGAGCACACCACCAAACTGGGAACCACAGCCGCTTTCGCAAATGCGTCAGGCAAGTTTTCTCGTCAAAGGCGAAAACGGCGCAATCGCAGATATTTCAGTCGTAAGCCTTGGTTCCGCTGCCGGAAACGTGCTCGATAACGTAAATCGATGGCTCGAGCAGCTTGGCCAACCACCTATCACGGAGGAAAAACTTGCCGAAATCACACAACGGCTCACCACGCCGATTGGCGAAGTGACCATTGTCGATCTTGTCGGGCTGCCGAAAGACGCCGATCCGGCAAAGGACGGCAGAATCGTGGCGGGGATTGCCCCTGGCAGCACTTCGACATTGTTTTTCAAAATGCGCGGCAACGCAGATTTGGCCGAAGCGCAGAAGCCTGATTTCATCAAATGGGTCGCAGCCGTTTGCGCCATGCAAACGGAAGAAAAGTCACCATCAATGGCAGCGATGCCGGCCGCACCTCAGGATTCAAGTGCACCACAGATCAAATGGAAAACGCCTGAAGGTTGGACAGAGGTTCCCCCATCATCGATGCGCTACGCGAGTTTTAGCGTCTCAGGAGACGATGACGCGAAGATCGATATCTCCATTGTCACTTTTCCCGGCGAAGGGGGCAGCAACGCCGATAATGTGAATCGTTGGCGACGGCAGATCGGCCTGGCGCCTCTCGATGATAAAGAAATAACGACCGTGATCGTTCCAGTGAATGCCGGGAGCGCGAATTTCTCGACGGTTGACATGGCCGGCGGCGATTCACGAGTCGTCGCAGCGTGGACGCGACGCTCGGGGCGAAGCTGGTTCTTCAAAATGAGCGGGCCGGGTCCGATGATTAAGCGCGAGAAGCCGAAATTCTTCGACTTCCTGCGTTCGATTGAGTTTAGTTCCTAATCCAAATGTGGCAGCGACTAGTTGATCTCTTTACATCGCTGAAGCTGACGATCATCTGTCTTGCCGCAGCGATGGTCCTCATCTTCGCGGGCACCCTTGCTCAGGTCCACCTCGGCATTCACGAAGCGCAGCAGCGTTATTTCCAGAGCTTGTTTGTTTGGTGGCCAGCGGAAAGTCGTGGTTTCAAAATTCCTGTTTTTCCCGGGGGGCATCTCATTGGTGCGGTGTTGCTTGTTAACCTTATCGCTGCGCATCTAAAGCGTTTTCGTTTGGTCTGGCGAAAACTCGGCATTCATCTGACGCATGCCGGACTCATCATCATGCTGGCGGGCGGGCTGTTCACCGATTTGTTCGCGGTCGAGAGCCATATGCAGCTTACCGGCGGCGAGACGAAGAATTATTCCGAGGATGGACGTGGAATGGAGCTGGCCGTAATCGATGTTACCGACAGCGATTTAGATCAAGTGACCGCGATTCCCGAGACCGTGCTGCGACGTCACCGGACGATTGATTACTGGAGTTTGCCGTTCCGGATTGTGGTCAGGAATTTTTATCAGAATTCGCGACTGAAAATGCTAAGTGAAGCGGGAGACGGCGCGCGCCCGGTTGCAAATCAAGGGCCTGGCGCGATGATTGCAGTCCAACCCGCTCCGCGCGCAACCGGTGTTGACGAGCGTGACGTTACGAGTGCGGCGATTGAAATTGTGCCAAAGGACGGCGGTTCGCTCGGCACATGGCTGGTTTCTGATGCGCTGGGCGCGCCCCAGACATTTTCGTGCAGTGGCCGCACATGGATGATCGCTCTGCGTCCGGCGCGTTACTACAAGCCATACAGCGTCACCTTGCAGAAATTCACCCATGAAAAGTACGCTGCCACTGACATTCCAAAGGATTTTTCCAGCCGGGTTACGCTGATCGATCCGGAGCGCGCTGTGAACCGCGACGTCTTGATTTACATGAATCATCCCCTGCGTTATCGCGGCGAGACATATTATCAGGCTGGATTCCAGAAGGATGATTCGGCTACTATTTTGCAGGTCGTGCACAACCCGAGCTTCATCGCGCCCTATGTCGCCTGCGTGATTGTCGCTGCCGGACTGCTCGTGCAATTCGGTTATCATCTGGTTGGATTTTCCAAAAAGCGAAGGGCGGCGCTCGCATGAAACGTTTCTTGCCCGGAATCATCTTGCTTTTCGCTGTGAGTTGGATCGCAGCGAACTGGTTGCCGCACAAGCTCGCCAAGGACGATGTCGATCTCACGAAGTTCGGCAAAATTCCGGTTCTGGTCGGTGGACGCATGAAGCCTCTCGATACCGTCGCGCGCAATTCGCTGCTGATCGTTCACGGCAAACAGGAACTGCGCCTCGAAGGCGGGGAGCGTCTTACCGCGATGCAATGGCTCACTGATGTTCTTTTTAGCGCATCTGCCGCTGATCAATATCCGGTGTTTCTCGTGCAAAACGCCGAAGTTCTCGGCTTGTTTGGTTGGGAACAGAGCGACCGGAAATACTTCAGCTTTATGGAGTTCTCGCCGTTCTTGAAACAAATCGATGAACAGGGCGCACAATCGGAGAAACTCGAATCGGTGCAACGCTCCGCCTACCAGAACGCGATCCTGAACCTCCGCAACTCTCTATCGTTATATCAACGCCTGAAAAATAGTGTACAGCCCGAAGGCGCCGAAAATTTCGCCGCCGAACTGCAAGCGTTCGAGAGCAGCATCCCGGCTGCGGGGAGAGCGGCGAGTCGGCGCGCGGCGGGAGAGGATTTTGATAAGTCAAAACTCGACGACGTGGTGGCTCTGATGCAACGCTACGAGAGATTGTCGGAGATGGCCTACCTCCTCGCTGTGCCTCCGGTCGAGCCAAACGGTCAATGGCATTCGGTCGGCGACAGTTTATTGCGCTCAATCGGCATGGGAGAAATTCATCCTGTTGTAAAGCAGTACGCCCTCATCGGTGACGCTTACCGAGCGGGCGATTACTCAATGTTCAACCAACAAGTCAATCTAATGACCGCTTGGTTCGCAAAAGAACAGCCGAACGCGGCGAAACGCACGGCGTTCGAGTTTCTGTTCAATCGTCTCCAGCCTTTCAGCCAAAGCATGGCCCTCTATGTCCTCGCTTTTCTCCTCGCTTGTTTTTCGTGGCTTGTTTGGAGCCGGACACTCAATCGCTCCGCATTTTATCTTCTGCTGCTCGCGCTTGCCATTCACACCTTTGGGCTGTTCTCGCGGATGTATCTACAAGAGAGACCGCCGGTCACAAATCTTTACTCGTCCGCAATTTTCATCGGCTGGGGCGCGGTCATCGTGGCGCTAATTCTGGAACGGATTTTCCGGGACGGCATTGGCGCGGTCTGCGCTGGGGCCATTGGTTTCATCACGCTGATCATCGCGCATCATCTTGCCGGCAGCGGAGACACGCTCGAGATGTTGCAGGCGGTTCTTGACACGAACATCTGGCTGGCCACGCATGTGGTTGCGATTACCACCGGTTATTCGGCCATGTTTCTCGCCGGAATGCTCGCGCTCATTTACGTTATTCGCGGCGTGTTCACCCGCTCGCTGACAAAAGGGACAGCCGATTCGCTCGCCCGCATGACGTACGGCGTGGTTTGTTTCGCCACGTTCTTCAGTTTCGTTGGCACGGTGCTCGGCGGTATTTGGGCGGATCAGTCGTGGGGACGTTTCTGGGGCTGGGACCCGAAAGAAAATGGCGCCGTGTTAATCGTCCTTTGGTGCGCAATTATTTTGCATGCGCGCTGGGGCGGATTTATCCGACAACGCGGCCTGATGATTATGGCAATCTTCGGGAATGTCGTGACCAGTTTCTCGTGGTTCGGCGTGAACATGCTCGGGGTCGGTCTGCATTCCTACGGGTTCATGCAAAAGGCGTTTCCGTGGCTGGTTGGATTCATCATTAGCCAGCTCGCGCTCATGGCCATCGCGGGCATGCCGCTCGAACGCTGGCGAAGCTTCCGCGCCGGAAGCGTTTCTTCCCGCCAGCCGCGCAAACAAAAGCTTGAACCAACGGTCGCTGGCGCATAGAAAAATCGGCAATGGAGGACCAAGCCGGAACGGCTTCCGATTCGAAAACGTCGCGCCGGCACTTTCTGGACGTACTTTTAAGTGCAAGTCTTTCGCCGTTAGATCTGACTGACAGTCAGGCCTTCGTACGTTTCCGAGACGATTTGGTCGACCAGAGTTTTCATATCCTGCGTCCGTTCCCACACGGCCAACTGTCGGTCCGCACCGGTTCCTTCACGCATGATCCGCTCGATGTGCGCCATCTCCTTTTGAGTGCCGAGCTCATTTACCTCGGTCGAGACGAACTCGAGCAGCTCGTTTAAGAGATTGCGCGTTTCGACTTCGGCTTCCTTGCCGAAATCGATCAGTTTGCCATCAATGCCATAACGCGACGCGCGCCAGCGATTTTCGTCCAGCAACCGACGACGATAAACGCGGAAGGTAATGTTTTGCCGCAGCAGCTTGTGCAGCTTCGCGATCACGGCCTGAATCAAAGCCGCAATCGCGAGCGTATCGTCCACCCGCGATTGCGCGTCGCACACGCGCACTTCCAACGTGTCGAAGAACGGATGCAGCCGAATGTCCCACCAGATCTTCTTCGCATTATCGACGCAGCCAGTTTTTACGAGCAGTTTGCAGTAATCTTCGTACTCTGACAGGCTTTCGAACGCGTCTGGAATACCGGTACGCGGAAAACGCTCGAACACCTTTAGGCGGTAGCCCTTGAGGCCAGTATTGTGGCCGACCCAGAACGGCGAGTTGACCGAGAGCGCGTAAATGTGCGGCAAAAAATAGCGCGCCTGATTCATCACGTGAATGGCGACCTCACGATCTGGAATGCCAACGTGCACGTGCAATCCGAAAATCAGGTTCGCGCGAGCGAGCAACTGCATGTCCTTTACAATCTCCTGGTAGCGCTCGCCTTCAGTAATGAGTTGGTCGTGCCAATGCGAAAAGGGATGCGTGCCCACGGACGCGATTTTTAATCCGCTGCGACCGGCGAGTTCGGCGAGCCTGCTGCGCAGTTCGATCACGTGAGCGCGGGCATCGACAATCGACTGGCAAATTTCCGTGCCAAGTTCAACCACAGACTGGTGCATCTCCGGCTTGATCTGCTCCTTGAGCAGGACTTTGCCGCCCTCGAGAATTTCGTGAATATGGGAGCGCAGCTCACGCGTCTCCGGATCGATAATCGCGAATTCCTCTTCGATACCGAGAGTAAACGTGTGGTCCTTGGTGCTCATCGCGGGCCGGAAATCTCCGCCAGAAACAACGCGCTGTCATCCCGAGTCGCGCAGGCGACAGGGGAATCAATGACGAAGCACGAAGGAGGAATGACGAAGGGAGCTCGAATGCTCAAATGAGCTGTAGCGGCAGGCGTGTCGCCTGCGGCCTAAGCAATGCAGCCGACACGGCTGCCTCCACAGATCGGATACTTCGTCATTCCTTCGACATTCGACATTGGTCATTTTCGCGCTGATTGACGATCTTGCGCGAGCTCGCGCAGTTCCTGTTTTGTCACCGCCGCCTGGACGTATTTGCCCCAGCTCAAATTGTCGCGGCCGGGAACGTGTTCGCGCGCTTTGCGAATGGCCATTTCCGAAATTGCTTCCACGACCCACTCGAAATTTCCCTGACCGATCCAAGCCGCTTCGCAATCGGGAGCCGGATTGCAAAAGTCGATCGCGACCGGCACGCCATCGCGAATGGCAAACTCAACCGTGTTCAAATCATAACCGAGATACTCATTCAACCTCAGCACACCTTCTTCTACTTTCTGGAGAATCTCACGCGGCGCATTCCATTCGGTTTGGTATCGCAAATGAAACGGATGTCGCGGTTCATAGGGCATGATACGAACGTGGCGCTGGTCGATTGAATAGCAGCGGAAATACATGTCGAACTTCACTTCCTCCTGCAACATCATTACGAGCTGGCCAGTCTCGCTGTAGGCGCGATAAAATTCCTCCGGGTTATGCAAGCGATAGACGTTCTTCCAGCCGCCGCCCGCGAACGGTTTGAAGAATGCGGGCCAACCGACGTAGCTGAAAATCCCTTCCCAATCGAGAGGGTAACTCAGGTTGCGAAAAGATTTATCGTTTGTGTCCGTCGGCGGCTGGTTCGATGGCAGCAATACCGTACGCGGGACAGCAACACCGATTTTGGTCGCAAGCGCGTTATTGAAAAATTTCTCGTCCGCGCTCCACCAGAACGGATTATTGACCACCGCGCAGCCCGTGAGCGTTTCGTTTTTGAGCCACGCGCGATAAAATGGGACATCCTGCGAGATGCGATCGATGACCACGTCGTAACCACACGGCTCGCCTTGGAGCACTTTGTCGATCTTGACGAATTCCGCGACAATATCTTTGCCGCCTGTTTTCTGATTCACCCGCTCGACGAACGCCGGCGGGAAACTGTGTTCCTGGCCAAAAAGGATTCCGATTTTTTTCATGGAAGTTAGCCAGCCTGGCTGACTCGGCAGACAAGCTTCCAGCTTGTCGATTGGCCGCAAGTCGATATTTCGGCAGGCTGGAAGCCCACCGGCCGAGTCAGCCCGGAAGCCTAACCTCCGGCTAAATCTTCGACAAATAATATGGCAGCATGTCGCTCCAGTAGTTCCAGTCGTGGCCGCGCCATTTTCCGTCATCGAGCCAATGCTTGATGCCTCTTGAATTCAGAATTTCCGAGAGCCGATACGATTCGTGGCGGGTGACATCCCATTCGCCGGTCCCAATGATGATGCCCATGTGATTGTATTTCCACGGGTCGGTTATGTTCGGCAGATATTCATACGGGCTGTTGAAGTAAATGGTGTCGTCGTGATAACCATCGAAAAACGAGCTGATATCGAATGAGCCGCTCAAGCTGATGAAGAGGCTCACCAAATCCGGGTGTCGAAAGGCGATATTGCCGGCGTGATAGGCGCCGAGGCTTGCGCCGCAAACTGCCACGCGGTGACAATCGCATTCGCGCCGGGCGAGATCGAACACGTCGCGCACGACCACGTTTTCGTAGGCGTTGTGGGTCCGCATCCGGTCGGCAGGATGAATCGATTTGTTGTATAAACTTTCGCGATCGATCGCGTCGGGGCAGTAAACAGTGATTTTGCCACTGTCGATGTGCCCGGCAACTGAGCCGACCAGACCGAAATCTTTATTCTCATAATAGCGAGCGCCCGAAGTCGGAAACAAAATCAGCGGCAGCCCGCCGCCATTTCCGAATACGAGCATTTCAAACTCGCGGTTTAAGTACGGCGTAGGCCATTTGATGTAGCGTTCGTTCATGCCTTGGCGCGAGCACCTTGACGGCGAGCAGATGAAATCGCAAGCGAAAGGGTTGCACTACATTTCATCTTCGGGAAGCATCTCGTTCTCGATGAGCAAACACACGCTTACTGGCAATATCAAACGGCATCGCGCTTTTCACTCGAAGGTCTTGGGAAACCGGCGCGATGTGCTCGTGTATCTGCCGCCGGGTTATCGACGATTTTCGAGGAGAGATTATCCGGTTTTGTATTTACACGACGGGCAGAATGTTTTCGATGCCGCCACTTCGTTTGCCGGAGTCGAGTGGGGAGTCGATGAAACCGCTCAGCGATTGATCCATCGAAAACTGATCGAGCCGCTCATCATTGTGGCGGTGGCGAACATCGTTCTTGATCGAAGAATTAAAGCCGTTCATCGACAAAAACTATCGAACGAAGCGGGAAGCAGAATTTACCGGTCTCGGTGGATCATCGCTCGGCGGTTTGGCCACACTGGCGATGGGAATTTTCTATTCAGAGGTATTCAGACGTTTGATCGTGATGTCGCCATCGATTTGGTGGGACGATTACGCGATTTTCCGGCTGGTGGGAATCCTGGGTGAAAAGCCGCCGCTGAAAATCTGGCTCGACACTGGCACAGACGAGCCTGGTTGGGAACTGACGCGCGACTTACGCGATTACTTAAGCTCGGTGTCGATCTTAGTTATCTTGAAGTCGAAGGCGCCGACCATAGCGAAGCAGCCTGGGCGACGCGTGTCGAACCGGCGCTGCGATTTTTGTTTCCGGCAGCGAAATCAATTTCAAGTGCTGACACTCCCTTTCTGAGCGAGGCGAAGAATCTCGGATCGTTTCTTTGGCCGTAACACAAGCCAACAATCAGAGATGTTTCGCTTCGCTCAACATGACAGGCGAAGGAAGCGTGCCAATGGTTGACTCACCTCCCGACCGGCGGAACGGGCGTCGGATTGGGCGGCAACGGTTCGGGCGGTGGCCCTGGCCTCGGCGGAGCTGGTTTGGGCGGTGATGGACTTTCCGGCATTGGTGTTCCTTGTTAGATCGTTTTTACTGCAGCCACTTGCCGTAAACTTGGTAGACGCGCACGAAACCTCCGACGAAATCTACATCTTTCTGATAAGCAAAAGAGCTCGTTTTCCCACACCAGGTAAGCTCGCGCGGTGCTTCCGGGTGATTGGGATCGTAAGCGGCATATCGCTCTATTCCGTCCCGGGAGAGAGACTTTCGTTTATAGACCAGAATCGCGTGATTAACCGTGATTCGAGGGAAGGTGCTGAGATAACCAACGAATGGCTGCCCGCGCGCCAAATATTCATTGATTTTTGCGTGCATCTCCGCCTGATATCGAGGATCGTGCTGGTAAACAATCCGGCCGTTGCTTGGCCGTAAATAAACCGTCCAGCCAAGGCCGATATTTGCCCGTAAAACTTTCCCACGTGCCTTGGTCATCTCGCGCAGATTGGGATACCCAGGGAAAACGACGCGCTCATTCTCCGGTAAAGGAGCAGTCCAGGCCTGTTGTTTCGTAACCGAGCGAATCCGAGCTGCCAGTGCCTTGTCATCCAGCGGAGCGCTGCGTGGATCGAACCGGGCGAATTTGTAAAACTGCGTCGCCGTCCGGCATAAGACGAAACAGCGCCGATTGTACACGTCTCCCCGTGGTTTCGATTTCCGGGCGTGGGCGTGTCCTTCCCGATACTCAAAGACCGTTTGGTTGGCGAACGCTAACGTGTCTCGGTCGAAACGAAACGCCGGCATCGTCGTGCTCGGACGCGCCGAGGCGACAGCGACAAATGCGATGAGCCAGCAAATACCCGCAGTTGTGTGGCAATTGCGAAGAATCACATCAAGAGCGATCCGAATCGGCTGCCGTTTTGCTTTCGGTGAAGATGCCGATTCGGCGAAATTTTTCGTAGCGCTTCTTTAGCAGCTCATCAACGGGAATTTTGGAAATGTGTTGCAGATTTCGGCGCAGCGCCCGACTCAAGTTTTCGGCGACAGAATCATAATCCCGGTGCGCGCCTCCCTCTGGTTCGGGCACAATTTCGTCGACCACGTCAAGTTTCAGCAAATCTTGCGCGGTTAGTTTTAGCGCTTCGGCCGCTTCGGCTGCATGACGCCGATCCCTCCACAAAATCGCGGAACACGCTTCCGGACTGATGACAGAATAGTAGGCGTTCTCGAGGATCAACACGCGATCTGCCACCCCAATGCCGAGCGCGCCGCCTGAGCCGCCTTCACCAATTACGGCGGCGATAACAGGCACGCGCAGTCTCATCATCTCCCGAAGATTTACCGCGATCGCCTCCGAAATATGACGTTCTTCCGATCCAATTCCTGGAAATGCGCCCGGCGTATCGATCAATGAGATCACCGGCATGCCAAACTTTTCTCCCAGTCGCATCAATCGCAACGCTTTGCGATAACCTTCGGGATGGGCGCAGCCGAAATTGCGCATCACGTTTTCCTTGGTGTTGCGCCCTTTTTGATGAGCGATGACGACACAGCGTTGCGTGCCGAGCATGGCCAGACCGCTCGGCATGGCTTTGTCTTCGGCAAAACGACGATCACCGTGCAGTTCAATCCAATTCGTAAAACAGCGTCCGATATAATCCAGCGCAAATGGCCGCTGCACGTGACGTGCGATTTGGACACGCTGCCAGGCAGTCAGATTACCGTAGATTTGGCGCCGGGTTTCGCGAAGCTTGCCCTCAACTGCCTTAACCGCCGAATCCAGATCGACGTCATGCTCGTCGGAGTGATCCTTTAGATCCTGCAACCGCCGTTCCAGTTCAAAAACCGGTTTTTCAAAATCGAGCGGCTGCAGTTCCATGAGCGTTAAAACGTTAAAGCGTTGAAGCGTTGAAGCGTCAAGTAGCCCTGCGAACTGCCCGCTTTAACGGTTTAACGCTTCAACGATTCAACGATTCAATCAGAAATGGTGACAGGCGCCCCGTTGTTTACAAGGCTGCTTAGTTCCTCGACATCAGAGGCGGCCAGGCCGAGCCCTGATGGGGGCGGCTGCTGCTCGAGATTCGGATGAGCAGGATCGGGGGCGGAATACAATGTGTAACCCGGCGCACCGGCGAGCCGAATCCAGCGAGTGCTGCTAATGTAATCCTGGCTGCCAAGGCCCACGCGTTTTCCACGCTTCCAAGCCATTGTCTCGGCAACCTTCGCCGTGATCTTCGAAGGCTGTTTAGGCGGTAACTTTGCCTCACGCACGTGATACTGTTTGAAAAAGACTCCATGATTGAGCAGCACAACGAGGTTCGCCTTTCGTTTAATTACCATGGAAAAATCTGGATGCGAAATGAGCAGACGGTCGCCAATGTGCAGCATCGTGCCGCTCATACTATTCATGCGCATGATGAGCGCCGGAGTCGTTTTCAGCTTGCGCGCAATCTTCGCCAGCACGTCTCCTGACTTTACAATGTACTCCGTTTTTTCCGGCGACGGATAACGCGAGAGCAAAATGTCGACATTCACTTCGCCGAGCATGTCTTTGGCTTCTTCTCGGCGAGTTTCCCTTCTTGCCGCAGTTGCGCCGCTGCCTGAAATTCGGGAAGACTGATATCGGGCACAGGTGCAGGAGGAACCTCTCCACGTTGCTCCTTTTTCAATTCGATTTCTTGCTTGACGAAAGTGTTGTAACCAAACCAGGCGGCGCCTCCGAAGATGATCAGCGCCAGCAGCAACACGAGAAGCCACTTCATGGATGGCAGAGCGCGATTGTGAATCCGAGCGAAATCCAACCCACGTAAATGGTCAGCCAATCCCGAGGCGAACCGGAAGCTCGTATTGTTCCGGGCAATCGAAGGTCCATCACAACAAGAATCGTCCGCGAGGCGTGAAACGCGCCGCTCATCTAACCAGCTATTCTACGAACCTTCCTTGCCAGACTCGAGCCCCGGGAAGAATCGGTGCCAGAGGCGGCCGATCGTCGGTTCTTCCTCGTTGCTCCAGGTAAAATGGCAATCCTGGCAATAGAACTCCTTGGGAATAATCTTAAGCGCGCAAAGCACACCAACCAGCGCCGGGGTCATGAATTTTCGAGTCATCTGTGGATACTCGATGTTCGAAGAGCCGCATTGCGGGCACCGAATCAGGGCGGCGGAAATATCGGGATCGACCGCCTCCCATTCGACCATGAGACTTTGCGCCTTTTCGAAGTCGTTGTCCTCCACCAGTACCTTTGCGTTCGCCTGCGGACGCGACATGAACCCGACCTGCTGTAACGGCGCTTCGTTATGAACGTCGGCCTTCAGGCCTGCTTCGTGGAAACGTCCTTTCAGTTGCCTTGCTTTCGCGGGCTCATTAAACGTGGCAATCGTCACCATAAATTCGCGCGCCTGCTAGCCGCGCATCTCTGATCAAACATCAAATCTTCATTGGTTGCAAGGCAGGGACGCAGATGAAAAATGACGAATGTCAAATGTCTAATGACGAAGGAATGACGAAACCACAAAACACTATCGAAGCCTCTGATCATTGATCCGTCATTCGGGCCTAATTCCTCATTCATCATTCGGATTTCGTTATTTTCCACATTCGTGCTTCGCCATTCCATTTTGCTTCGTCCTTCCTCCTACTGGAGACCCCCTGGAGGAAACCATTTGTAGAGCATTAAATAGACAAGCACGCCGGTGACGGAAACATAGAGCCAGATCGGGATCGTCCAACGCGCAATTCGCCGATGGCGATTCCACCGGCGACGGAAAACCTGAACCAGCGTCAAAATCACTAGAGGCAACGTGACAAAGGCGAGGAGAACATGCGAAGCCAATATCGGAAAGTAAATCGCGGCGATCCATCCCGTGTATCCCGACGATTTTTCGCCGACATGCACGTGATAAGTGATGTAACCAACCAGAAAAAATGTGGATGAAGTCACGGCGGTGATCATGCAGACCATATGACGCCGCCACGCGCCATGCCGGATGAAGTACCAACCCATTGAAATAAAAACAGTGCTCACCAAATTGAGGGAAGCGTTAATGGCTGGAAGATCGGAGATTGAAATCACGTTCAAGCGTTAAACTGGTCTATCGCTTCAACGCTTTATCACTTCAACGAAAACTATGCTGCCCGTCCTCGAAGCCCCCCAGATTCGGCCCCCGGCACAGGATCAACGCTCGATTTGGGCGCATCGAACCGCTGTTTGGGTAGTGCGTCTGGCAATTTTCGCCGCGATTTTCGGGGTTCTCGGCGGCGGCTGGTATCTGGCAAAAAGAGGCTTCGGCCGGCAGTGGCGCTCTCTGGTGGTCGAAGAATTGCACAAGCGCGGCGTCGAAGCCTCCGTTGGACGATTGACACTGGATCCATTCCGCGGACTCGTCGCGAAAAATGTGCGGATTTTCGACTATAAGAACCGCGAGAACACGCTGGCCCTCATCAGCGAAATCTCACTCGATATCAATTACGCTGCGCTGATTCACCACGAGTCATTTCTCAACGCACTCGATGTGCGGAACGCGCAAATCGCGCTTCCACTGAGGACGGCGGAGGGGCGAACCGAGAAGGTGCAACTCAATAACTTCCGCGCCCATGTCTATTTTCCACCGGAACAAATTTACGTCAGCCAAGCCGAGGGAACTTTTTGCGGAATTCGGATTTCGGCGAGTGGACAGTTGATCAAGCGCGAGAATTACAAGCCATCGCCGCCGATTTCAGAAGAAGAATGGGGAAGGCGAGTTGCAATGGTGCAATGGCTTGTGAATGAATTGCAGAAATTCAACTTTCCCGCCCTGCCTCCCTCGTTGCAGGTGAAGTTCACGGGAGACGTCGCAGAAATCGAGAATGCGCGAGTCGAGGCAACGCTGCACGGGGATCGGGTGCGACGAGGCAATTACGAAATAAGAAATCTGTCTGCCGCCGCTGAATGGAGGGAACAGCATCTGGATGTTACGCAGTGCGAGTGGAGTGATCACCTGGGTACTTTTGCCGGTCGCGCCGATTGGGACCGGCAAAGCAACCGCGCGAATTTTCAGATCCGCAGCAGCCTGGACCTAAGGGCTTTTCTCGATGCTTTCGAGCTCGGCGGTCCGGTCGCGGACGTCACATTTCACTCACCGCCCCTGGTCGAAGTCTCTGGCTCCATAAATTTCGAGGCGAATCACCTTCGACCGGAGGTGATCGGCCACGCCGCCTTTGCCCGATTCACTTACAAAACGGTGCCATTCTCTGATCTCACGGCTGATTTTTCCTGGAATGGCGAACGCACATTGCTCCAGGACCTGCGCTTGCGCCATCAAACCGGCCAGCTCAGGGTCGATCTCTACGAGGCCCCCGGCGATTTTCGGTTAAACGTCGAGAGCACAATGGCTCCAAGCGCAATCCGCGCGATTGCCCCTCCGGAACTGGATGATTTTCTCCGGCAATGGGAGTGGCAGCGTTCGCCTGCCATTCGTCTCTCGATCCGGGGCGAGGATCGCAACCCAGAGAATTGGCGAGGCGATGGAACCATCGCGCTGGAGCGGACCCGATTCCGCGGTGTCTGGATGAACAGCGCGAGCACGAAAATTCATTTTGCGGATGGCGCCATCACTTGCCAGGATTTTCGGGTAGTGCGCGATGAAGGGACCGGGACTGGCAATTTCACCTACGATTTCAAAAAACACGAGGTCCGCATCGCAAACATCAAAAGCTTGTTGCATCCCGCCAATGGCGTTTATCAGTTTCGTGGCGGCAAGAACACGCACCTGGAGATCAAGGTCGATGGCGCCAATGGAATGGATTACGTCTTCCTCGGGAAGACGCTGCCATTCGACCGCGTCGCGGGAAGATTGCTCTTCACCGACAACCGATTGCAAATCGCCGATCTGCGCGCCGCGCTTCTTTCCGGCACGCTATACGGAAAAGCCGACATCTCACTGGCGCGAAATGATTCCCGTTATCAGGCGAATATCTCCGTGAGCGGAATCGATTTTCCGCCGCTGACCGATTTGTACTACAACTACAAGACGGCGCACGGGCAAATGAGCGGCAGTTATGATTTTACCGGTCTGGGCAGCAATCCGCGGACGATGCGCGGAGGCGGAAAAGTGGAAGTGACCAATGGTGATGTTTTTGCAATCCCAATTTTCGGACCGCTCTCAGGAATTCTCAATCATATCGTCCCTGGTAGCGGATACAGCATCGCCCACCAGGCGAGTGCGACTTTTAAGATCAACGAGGGAATTATCCATACGGACGACTTCGAAGCAGCCAGCACGTTCTTCAGCATGCTCGGCCACGGCGATATTCATTTCCTCGATGACAAGCTCGACTTCAATGTGCGGCTCAACATGAAAGGGCCCGGCGTCCTGCTTATCCCAGTGTACAAACTTTTCGAATACACTGGCGAAGGCAGCCTGAAGAAGCCGGACTGGCACCCCAAGAGATTCTGAGGATTGCTGATTGTTGAGTGCTGATTGCTGATTTGAAATGAAGCATCCGCGTAACCGCCGATTGCAATCGCGCTCACAATCAAAAATCAGAAGTCCGAAATCAGAAATTCTTCTGGGCGCGCATATGTCGATCGCTGGCGGCGTGCAAATGTCGATTCAACGCGGTTGTTCGATTGGGTGCAGCGCCATGCAAATGTTCGTGAAGAACAACATGCAGTGGTTCGCTCGACCACTGACCCGCCCGGAAATTGTCGCGTTTCTTAAACACAGCCAGCGCCGCGAATTATTGTCGATCTTCGCGCACGCGAACTATCTCATCAATCTCGCCGCCACTAATCCACAATTCCATGCCAACTCGTTGCGGGCTCTTGCTGAAGAATTGATTCGCGCCGATCAGCTAAAACTGCCGTTTCTGGTGTTGCATCCGGGCGCGCATCTCGGCGCAGGCGAAAAGGCCGGGCTCG